>Ga0136611_10000327_pt1 | contig 30388 bp, 30 predicted proteins | sample AntDrymUQ2232306_2_FD_106645 | JGI IMG/M metagenome (GOLD analysis project Ga0136611, IMG submission 106645) | Polar desert sand microbial communities from Dry Valleys, Antarctica - metaG UQ223 (23.06) | ecosystem: Environmental > Terrestrial > Soil > Desert | place: Antarctica: Dry Valley...
GTAAAATGGGGCAGCCTGCTTGATGAAGACAAAGCCTATTTTATTTGTAAGTTAGCTAGCAAATATAAACAAGAAGAACGAAAAGCCGCCCGAGAGTCGTATTATACATTTGGTTGGGGATTTGTTTTTGATTTGCTCGAGTAAGCCGACTGTCTGAAAGCTGGAGTATTAATTATTACAGATATAAGGGTTTCTAAGATAATAAGTTTTAAATGTTTTGTTATGATTATCATATGAATTTTATTAGAGAAAGTAGTCCCAGTGAAGCTATTTGGGAATGGTTGAAGGCTGAGCTTAATTCGTCTAGATTCGGTGCTGACTTAAGAAACGCTATTCATGACGCAGGATATAACGACAGTATTATTGTGGCCGCAGATATAAAAAGCCCGCAACAAAACGAAGTGAGATGGCAAATACTAAAAAGTTATAGAAAATGGCTTGACATAAATTTTGATAGTTATCGCTGGCAACTGGTTGAGCTGAATCGTGGAGATGTAAGTAAATTGAGATACATTGATTACAGCTACTGGAACGAACTAAGTGATGGAACTCGAAAGGTTGAACGTGCGGTGAGTAACGTAGTCAAGGGTAAGATTGTTTTCGGTGTTACGCATGACCGTTTCTTTTCGGTTGCAAAAGCTGTCGAGGCAGGACAACCATTACCTCCCATAATTGCAATAGCCGATAGTGATAAAGATAAAGGTGAGATAATAGAAGGACACTTGCGGGCGACTGGCTACTTACTTGCTGGACAATCGCCACAGCCACTCAGGGCAATATGGGGACGTTTACGTAATGAAACAACCCGATAAGCTAAAAATATCCGTTAATTTGTTATAGTTAAGCTAATGACTAAAACAGCAATAATCACTGGTGCCGCAAAGAACATAGGTAAGGGCATAGCAAAAGGATTGCTTGAAGCGGGATATAGTTGCGTTCTGTTAGATAACGACGAGTCGGCGTTAACGGAAACTGTTCAGGCTTTAAGCTCATACGGAGCTTGTCAGGACTTTGTTATTGACATGGCTGACTTGGACGCTATAAATGTTTTTATTGAATGGCTAAAAAAAGAACAAAGAGACGTTGGTGTCCTCATAAATAACGTCGGATACGAAAGTGAAAAAAGTGTCCTGTCGCTTACGACGGGTGCAATAAAAGAAAGCTGTGCCGTAAACCAAACCGGTCCTTTTTACTTAACCTCGCAAATTGCACGGCTAATGACAGATTCAAAGAACGACGGAAGTATTATTTTCATTACTTCAACTCATAGTTCAGTAACAAGAATGCATCCCCTATACTCATCTTCAAAAGCCGCAATTGAAATGTTTATGAAAGAGACCGCTCTGGAGCTTGCAGCACCAAACATACGAGTAAATGCAATTGCACCAGGGCCTGTTATAGAAACTGAAGATCTACAAGCAAACAAATATGTTCCGATGGGTTATAGCTTACAACCTAAGGACGTTGCAGAATGCGTCAGCTTTTTGATTTCGGACAAAGCAAGGTTTATTACTGGTCAAACTATTGTTGTTGACGGCGGTTTCTCGGTAGCGCATACGCATTTTTGGAAACAATCAGGACAGCTCTAGCCACTAAGCTATCTGGCACCAATAGAACCCAAGCGATTTCCAGACAGTATACATTCTAACTAGGGAGGTATTTGCGACCATTTTTGTTATAGTGGGAGTATGAAGGATTTAGCTCCCAACATTAAAAGACAACGGTTGCTTTTAGAGGCTACCTACGACCGGCAATTAGTTGAACAGGATATCAGGGATTATCTACTAGGCATTGCTGCAAAATTAAATCTCAGAGTGTATGGCGACCCTATTATTCATTCGCCAAGCGGCGAGGGCAAAGAAGAAAACCAGGGATTTGATGCTTTTGTTCCATTAATTGACTCTGGCATTTCATTGTATGTTTGGACGAATGAAAAGTTTTTGTCAGCAGTCCTTTACACTTGCAAGGAATTTTCTGTTCCAGATGCAGTAGAATTTACTAATAGTTTTTTTCATACAACTGAACTCGAAAAACAAGAATTTTAAAACATCGACGGCGGGCGTACTCCCTGCCAAGCTGTTATACTAACCAAATGAACATTTTCTATATCGCTCGGCACGGCGAAACAGAAAACAACCAAGCTCGGCGGTTGTCAGGCTGGATTGATACACCGCTTACTAAAAACGGGCTTGTGCCGACCCAGGGTGTAATTAAGAAGCTTTCAAACGTGAGATTGGACGAGATTTATTCTAGTGATGTTGGCAGAGCATTCATTACGGCTTACGTCATTGCCCGGGGGCTAGATTTCACTAAAGAAATTGTTAGGTTACCAGGCTTACGAGAAGTAAATTACGGTGACGCTGCAAACATGTATAGCGCCGATGCGTACAAGCTATACCCGTTGCTGGACAGGGACACAAACTACACTCCACCTAATGGTGAATCATTAGACCATATGCAAAAGCGAGTGTTTGGGACTATTGCAGAGCTTAATGAAGCGCATACAGACGCATCGATATTAATCGTTTGTCATTCGGGCGTGATGGCGTCGATACGGGCAAGTCATATTGGACAGGATTTCGGAGAGCATAATATTAGTGAAGCATACCCACATGATTACGTTGGCAGGTTTACATTCACTGACGGTGCCGTAACTAGTTTTGAAGAGTTCAAGGGCTGAGGTATGCAGTACCAAGCCGCTCCAGACGATAGCCGTTACATACCTTTTACTCAACAGAGCTATTGCTGTGTTCCTACGAGCATTCAGATGATTATGTATCGGAATGGTATCCCGTTAATACCTGCTGAAGAGCTGGGTCATCATCTCGGATTAACCGTTCCACCCGAGGATGGGGCATTATTTTATGATGTACGAATTTCAGATACATCACCCTTTGCGGCAGGCTACGGCACGCAAATAGCTCTGCCAAAGTATGAACCGAATAAAATATTCAAAGAACTCGGCATCCCCCTGGACTTCACACTCAAACTTGCCGCTGAATTCGATGATGTAGCAAGTTTGATGAATGAGCTGACTGAAATTGAAGCCGCCAACGCCGATGCACTCCTATGCTTCAATCACGGTGTTATGCGTGGTGAATATCAGCTTAACTCGGGTCATGTAACTGTATTTGATAAGATTGTAGACGGCAAGGTCCGTTTGGTGGATGCTAGCTGGAAACAACCGAAATGGCGATTAGTGGAGCCTAGTTTATTGTTTGATGCTATCATGCGACATGGTGATGAGAACTCTGGCGGTGTGTGGCATTTTAAGAGCAAGAAGTAATAAATCGTGAAACCGAGACCGCTAAGCCCCATAACCCTATTATTATCAATGGAAACGATATAAAAACGATTTATCAGAAATTACGGATATATTGCGTTAGTGCCTAAGCGCCTGGACTTACCTACTGCACCAAGTTTATTCCAGTTCGCTAGAAGTACTGTGGGTCGAAATGTTTTTATTTGGTAAAATATGACCATGTCAATGACAAGAGCAGAACAAGCAGCATATCATTTAAGTGTTCAAACAAAAGAAATTGAAGAGATGTCTGGGCGCACTGAGCCTTTCGAATACGGAGTAGCCGGAATTGTACTTACTGTTTTGCCTAAAGTTTATCCAGGGGGTATAGACAGTGAATTAACAATTGAAGCCATAGGTGATACTTCTGGCAAAACAGTGCTCGACCTGTGTACGGGAACTGGAGTGGTTGCAGTTAAGGCGGCCCAAATGGGTGCTAGTAAAGTGGTTGCAGTTGATTTGAACCCGGAAGCGGTAAAGAACGCCAAGCTAAATGCCAAAAAATTTGGCCTGACACAAATTGATGTTCGTGAGGGCTCCCTGTTTGAGCCTATTACTGATGAAACATTCGACATTATTGCTATTAACCCACCCTATACTTGTAAGAAGCCAGCCAACAAAACAGAAATCTGTTTCTGGGATGAAGAAAACAATACTACTCGCCAGTTCTTCAAAGAATACAACCATTTCCTTAACCCGGGCGGTCAAGCTTATCTAGCGTGGGCCGACTTTAGTTCGATTGAATTTTTAAAGAGTGAGGCTCTTTCCAATAGAATAATTTTAGAGTTAGTACAATCTCGCACTACTCCATCCGGCCTTGCAACTTTCTTGGTCTACAGGCTCGTCGAATTATAATTACTAAACCTTTTGTTATAATATACTAGAGTGGTTTAAAAGATAGCCAGAGCTGTTAACACTGAAATAAGTGTGCGAAAATTTTAAGCTGCCTTGAATAAGATGGGCGATTAAAAATGAAATCTATATTGATTACAGACTTTGGTAGGGACTTCTTGGCTGACGGCGTCGATCCAATAAAGGGAAAATAGTGATATACAACATACCCGGGCATGAACAATTTGAAATAAAAACCATCATCTTAGATTTGAATGGTACTTTATCTGTCGCTGGGACAGTATCAGAAGGAGTAAAACCACGCTTGGGCCAGTTAAGGGGTATCGGTTTCACAGTTCTGCTATTTACTGGTAACACCCGAAATGACGCTGATGACTTGGCGGCAGACCTAGGGATTGAATGGAGAATAGCCAAAAGTGCCGAAGACAAGCGTGATTTAGCTTTGGACCTTGAGCCCAAAACCTGTGCCTCAATTGGTAATGGGCTGATTGACCTTGAGCTTATGAAAATTGTAAAACTTCGGGTTGTTACTTTACAAGCCGAGGGCGTACATATCCAAACAATGCTCAATTCAGACATAGTCGTTCCAAATATCAACGATGCTCTCGACCTGTTTATTGACGAGCAGCGCCTAATAGCGACCCTCAGAAAATAACTATGAAGGTAGTAACTTCAGGTTCGGCTTATGTTGATATAGACGCCTATGCTGGTGCTGTTGCTTATGCGGAGCTACTTCAAGCACAAGGTCAAGAAGCTAAGGCCGCCAGCACTGCCCCCTTTAACGAAAGCATTTCTAAATCTGTACGCGCTTGGCAGGCTCCGTTAGATACTCAATACACTCCATCAGAAAGTGACACGTTTAACTTGGTAGATGTTTCTGACCCGGCTTACTTTGATAAAATCGTAGATATTGCACGAGTGGATGAAGTCATTGACCATCATCTTGGCTTTGAGCAACATTGGCAAGACCGGATTGGCGACAGAGCCAACATTGAGTTTATTGGTGCTGCCTGTACACTTGTCTATGAACGTTGGGAAACGGCCGGCTTATTAAGAGAAATGAGCGTCCTTAGCGCTAGATTATTGATATGCGCTATCCTTGATAATACTTTAAATTTTGGTGCCAAAGTTACGACACCTCGGGATACAAAAGCTTACGAAGCGTTACTCGCTAAGGCTGACTTGCCCGATGATTGGACGGCTCAATACTTCACGGAGTGTCAGGAAGCCATTCTTCAGAATCCGGTTGAAGCAATATCGAACGATACTAAAACCCTACCATTCAAATCTTTTAAGCAGCCTATTTGCTTCGGTCAACTGGTGGTGTGGGATGTAAGCCAAGTGTTAGCCGTTCATCAGAAGGATTTACAGACAGCATTGGCCGGCAAAAATTCTAACTGGTTCATGAACCTTGTATGTGTGGGCGAACGTAAAAGCTATTTTGTTACTGATAATCCAGCGGTTCAAGCGTGGTTATCAAAGCTAATCAGTGTGGAGTTTGACGGTTCGGTAGCAGTCGCAGATCGTATGTGGCTTAGAAAAGAAGTGATAAAGCAGGACATCGACAAAAGTAGAGAGAATGACCCATTATTAAACATTTTAGGGTTAATCGGCCAAGTTTCTTAAGTGTTAAACTCGTGGAGTGCTTTAGGGATTTAACCTCTGTTATAATAAAGCAATGAAACCTTATACTAAAGACATAAATTGTGTAGTCTACTCAGTTAAAGCCGACTGGTACGAAACAACCAATACTGATGAAATCATACTTTCATTGATAGGCTGGACGTCAAACAGAAAGAAATATAACGATATTCTTTCGGCTATATGCGCTAAAACTGGTAAATCAGCTCTCGTCTTTGATTACAGTGGCCACGGCGACAGTTCATTTGACGTAGCTACGACTCGTCCCGCGCAACACTTCTTAGAAGTTATTTGTGTCTTCGATTGGATTAAAGAAAAATATCCAAATGCAAAGATTACTGTCATGGGTACAAGCTACGGTGGCTTCTTGGCAGTACAGCTTACAAAATATCGTATTTTTGAAAACTTAATTCTCCGTATACCAGCAATCTACCAACCGTCTGATTTCTACTCGTTAAACGGAACCATCAATAGTGATGAGGGTTGGGCCGCCAAAGACGCTTTTCGCCGAGATGTCGAAGCCTTATCCAAGCATCCGTTGCTTGGCAGAGCTTCCAGCTTTAAGGGCAAAACTTTAGTTGTTGTACACGAAAATGATGAGCAAATTCCTACAGAAACAACGGATGCATATATCAATGCCTTTAGTGCAGATGTATATGTTGCAAAGGGCTTTCCTCATTCCAGTTACAACCAGCCTAAGGAGAAAATGGCTGAATATCAAAGTGCAATAAGTGAGTGGCTTAATAAATGAATAGTCTACCCTGCAATGTAGTTTTACTACCCTTAAAAGAGCTAGCGCCCTGGGCGATAGAACTCAGCATGCCACTAAAAAAATACGACTGCTTTCTTAACCTTGAGGTTGGTAAGTATTTTCCGCATTTGACCTTGTATATGTTTACGTTTATCGACACCGATTTACCAAAAGTTGAGGATGTTCTTTCTGATACCAAAAAAAGCCTTTGTGTTATATCCGCAAGTGCAGTCGCATTTTTGAAAAGAGTCGTTATATGAAATCCCCATCTCAAGGCAAACGGCAAATCACTCAAATTACTGACCAAGGGTCTGGTGCACTTAACGAAGATGTTCTCCTGCAGGAGAAAAATCTGTTTGGAGTATTTGATGGCGCCTCAAGCCTTGTACCTTACTTTAATGCAGACGGTAAAACCGGCGGGAAACTGGCAGCTGATATTGCTTACCAAATTTTTCAACAAAATCCTATTAATCTATCGCAAGCAATTAAGGAGGCAAACGAAGCTATACATGCGGCTGAGCTCAAAGCTGGAATTGATGTGGACCACAAAGAGGGTCTGTGGGGTACGACAGTATCAGTGGTCAGGTTGCAGGATAGCCGCGCAGAATATATAAAGATAGGGAATAGCCCTATACTCGTTATTAACGCTGATGGCAATTGTCAGCTAATGGGAGAAGACGATAAACACGACTTGGAAACACTTCTTTTATGGCAGAAACTTGCTCTTAAAAAGATAGCCGATCCGTGGAAAAGCATGGAGGAACAAAATAGAAAGGTTCGTAGGAAAGTTAACGAGACATATGGTGTATTAAATGGAGAAAAGAGAGCAGAGTATTTCATTCAGTCAGGCAGCATGCCACTTGAAGGAGTGCGAGCTATCATCATTTTGTCCGATGGTTTCCTGATTCCAAAAGAGGATCCGCACCAAGAAGAGCGATGGGAAAGCTTTAAGCAGTTGTATTTATCAGGCGGTCTGCCGCTTCTCCTAAATGAAATTCGTAGGCTTGAAACAATCGACTTGGACGCTTGGAAGTACCCACGACTTAAACGTCATGACGATGCCAGCGCAATGGCTATTGAGTTTAACATGCTTGAGGTTTAGTAGTTATGCTGCTTAAACTCTATCAAACAGGACAACCAGTATTACGTAAAAAAGCCAAGCAGGTTAGTAAGGAAACGCTTGCCCAAAAAAAGACCCAAGAACTGATTGATTTAATGGTAGAAACGCTTAGGGATTCGCCTGGCGTTGGTTTGGCTGCTCCGCAAGTTGGTGAATCATTGCAGATATTTATTGTGGAAGATCTGGCTAAATATCACGAACAAGTACCCAAAGATGTTTTAAAGGATCAAGAACACATACCAGTGGCACTAAAAGTATTTGTAAATCCTGAACTTGAGGTTATTGAGCAAGAGGAAGCCCTATTCTTTGAAGGCTGCTTAAGCTTAGATGGTTATGTTGCCGTGGTACCAAGGGCAAAGCGCGTAAAAATCAAAGCATTAGACAGACACGGTAAACCAATAAAGTACACGGCACATGGATGGTTTGCTCGTATTCTTCAACACGAAACAGACCACCTTAACGGTACACTTCTAATTGACCACATGAAGAACAAAAGTTTTATGAACCTAAAGAACTATAATAATTTATGGCGCAAAGCTTTGCCCGATAAAATTAAGAAAGAGTTTGGCGGGGAATGAGCGAAGTATTAGAATGTCTACTTTTGACTTTGCCCGGCATTTAGAAGCTCTTTCTATTATTAATTGATATAATGTAGCAATGATTAGCTACGTTCAATCACTTGACCATGTAAAAGAAACAGATGCATCAATTGTAGGCGGCAAGGCTGCAAACTTAGCCAAGCTCATACAAAACGGATTACCTGTTCCTAAAGGGTTTGCAGTCGGATTAAGCGCTTTTAGTGATGAGGATGTATTGAATGAAGATGCTAAACAGCAAATTAAAAAGTTTATTGGTGCACATAAACTTTATGCGGTCCGGTCATCAGCCTTAGCCGAGGACGCAGAAGGAGCGTCTTGGGCAGGACAGTTTGAAACCTTTTTAAACACTAAGCCAGATGATTTGATTGAAAGAATTGAAGAATGTCACAACTCTGCAAAGGACCGAGCCAAAGCTTACGCAACAGACAAGGTTACAAATGACTTTGATATTGCTGTTGTGATTCAGGAAATGCTCAAAGCTGAGTATGCAGGTGTACTTTTTACAAAAGACCCGCTGTCGGGAAAAGACATATTGGTTACTGAATATGTAGAAGGACTAGGAGAGAAACTGGTAAGCGGTAGAGTTGACCCTAAAAAAGTAATACTTCATTCAGAAGAAGCTAAACAGGTTCCCTTTGACGCTGCACAACTTGCCCAACTAGCTACTAGAGTAGAGCGGTTATTTGGTGTGCCGCAAGACATTGAGTGGGTTTGGGCTAACAACAAAGTATGGTTAGTGCAGGCTCGTCCCATTACGGCGACGCAGCAAACGAGAACAGGTTACTACCTAGGCGAACCTAGTAATTTATTTTATTGGGGTCCATCGCGGGCAAAACCAATGTTTATGAGCGACTTTATGGCTGCTGCCGAGCTACAACTTATTGAAATGGCGAATGACCCACAGTTGCCAAACCCGCCTAAAACAGTAGTTTTATTTGATGACGGCAAAATGGTGTGGCTCAATAATGCCCATGAATTTGCTGACTTCACAGAACAAACCTTTGAGGCTTATGAAAACTTGAGTAGGCTGGAGGAGGACATTGCAAATTGGAAAATTGCATCTGAAAAACTGAATCGGCTTAGCGGTAAAGAACTTGCCTCAGCGATTGTAAATGCGTGGTTTTACACCGAGTTTGCAGAGTTTTCTCTATACGGTGCAGAAACCGCTTTAATCAAAAGACTTGGTCATTTTGATGCCCAAACCCGACAGGATATTTGGGGTGCTTTCACTGTTCCTGACAAACCAAGCTTCTTAGCAATGATCGATGCAGATTTAGCGACATCGCAAGACCCACAAGCTATGGCCGAAAAGTATCCGTGGATACAGGACGGCTATGACGGCTTATCAGAAAATGCCACTAAATATTTTGAAAAACGTTTAACTGTCGTAGGGAATGAAGCTCCTAACTCACAGAATTTAGAGAAGAAGCGAGAAGAACTTGCATCAAAGCTTGAACTTACAAAAGGTGAAGTAAAATCTCTTACACTTGTTCGCAGGCTTGCTGAGTTTATGGATGACCGTAAGGCCTGGATGATGCAGACAAGGCAACTTATAACTCAGAATGTTGGCGATATTGAATACGGTTGGTTTTTTAAAGATGGCAAAGTATCAAAGATTGGCAAAGATGATACTCACGAGCTGTGGCAGCGTTACGTTGACTTTAAGGCGTCTTCAAATGCCGTGATAGGAGTAGTCGCCAGTAATAGCGGTAAGCATTTTGTGAATGGCGAAGTTGTTATTGTCACGAACCCGACAGACGTGGTTGATGACGGAAAGATTATAGTTGTACCGTCCACGAGCCCGAGTTATGTGCCGCTGATGCGTAAGGCTAAGGCATTGGTTACCGACCACGGCGGCATGATGTCTCACGCAGCTATCGTGGCTCGTGAATTTAACTTGCCTTGTATCGTTGGTACAAAACAAGCGACCAAGGTATTAAAAAACGGCGACAAAGTGATATTGGATTTAGTTAAAGGCGAGGTAAATAAGTGATTCATAAAAGCAGTAAGCTGGTTAATGCAAGTACCGGGCTAACTGATTCTGGCAAGAGTAAAGTGGCAGAATGGTGAGCAAAAAAATAAGGAGCAACAATGAGCAAACTAGTTTCAACTAACCCATCAAAACTACAAAGCGTTAGGCGAAGTAGACATGTCTTCAAGTGAGGATGTAAAGAACAAAGTCGCTGCTGCACGCAAGGCTCAACAGCCACGGGCCGATCCTCGCCAGAACTGGAGCCACCAAATAGAAAATGAGATTTCCGCCCAAGGCTTGCCAAACATGCCCGACAAGTATGGTGATATGTTAACTGATAGCAATGCAACACTGGCCGACGGTTTAGACTAATGAGCTCAGCGCCAGATCAGGTTACAATCTATAAGTGTCACCTATCAGGAATATCAAAGTATTACGCTCTATCCTTAACTATAAACCTCAACACGGCCAAACCCAATAATCCGCTAAGTATCGAGGCTGCAAAAATACTAAGTTTTGCTACCGCTATGAGTTGCTCCTGATCAAACGAGAGGTCGGTTACAAAAATTGATACCGTAAAGCCAATTCCGGCCAGCAATCCGACGCCTATAATATGACCCCAGTTCGAGTTTGTGGGCAGGGCGGAAACGCCCATTTTGACCATTAGCCAGGCGGCCCCCACTATACCAACCACTTTGCCAACTACTAAGCCTAAAATAATACCCGCTGCCACCGGCCAAGCCGACTCGGTTTGCAAGCTGCTGAACGATAAAACAATTCCCGCGTTGGCAAAGGCAAATAGTGGTACGATTATCAGCGTCGACAAAGGTATCGTAAATCGTTCCAAACGTTCGGCTATTGATTTTTTGTGTTTGGCGGGAACTGTTAAAGGGGCTAACAAGCCCAGCAAGGCTCCGGCAATACTAGGGTGTATACCGGATGCATTGACTAAAAACCACAGGGTTACGCCAATGACAATAAAGCCGGGCAGCGTTAGTAGTTTCTTCTTTTTTAACAATACGGTAGTTGCTACTAGCGCGAATACCAGTAAAAGTGTGGTTACGTTTATGCCCGTTCCGTAGAACAAGGCTATAACAATGACTGCCGCAATGTCGTCCACTATAGCCAGAGTCAGCAAAAATAATCTGATTGATGATGGAATTCTTTTGCCAAGAAGCGCTAACAAACCGATGACAATCGCTATGTCGGTTGCCATAGGTATCGCCCAGCCATCAAAGCCCGCCCCGCCGGCATTCAGCGATATGTATATCAAAGCCGGCACGGCCATTCCGCCTAGGGCAGCAGCGAAAGGCAAAATAGCCGTCTTGAATCTTCTTAATTCTCCGGTAATTAGTTCGCGTTTTAGCTCTAAGCCGACAACTAGGAAAAAAATTGCCATCAGGCCGTCATTGACCCAGTGCCGTAAATCCAGCGACAGGCTCCATTGGCCTAGCCCGATACTCAGATCGGTCTGCCACAGCGCTTCATAAGTTGCTTTGAGGGCAGTATTGGTAGCTATGAGGGCTAGAATGACGGCAAGAATAATTAACTTGCCGCTGATCGCTTCATCTTTGAGTAGAAATGTTGCTAATCCGGTAAGTCGGGCCGGTTGCAGGGCCTTGGCTAGACTTATGAGTTTATTTTTCAAGCTAATTTCCAGTCGTGTTTAATAATATGCCGACCAGACTTCCCAGCTCACCGAGTTTTATTATATTGGAGCTTGGCAGTAATAGCCACAATGGGGTTGGTGTATAAATTCTAAAACCGCTGGGTTGGCGGCTGCTGGTCAGTATTTCTACATGATACAATATGGCTCTAGTTAGGATACGCATTTAATTATGAATCACCCAGAAGTTCCCAGTGATATATTAACCGGGTTTTATTACGATAACGCCCAGGCGGTAAAGCAGAAACTAGCTCAATTTGCTGTATTAGGCTCATCGGGCTGCCATATTGTTGCGGATTTTGATTTGACCCTGACGGCCGGGATAGCAAAAGGCCAGAATTTGGGCACTTGGGACGTCATGGATGCGCTTATGCCCCCTGAAGGGGTGGAGCGTCATCGTAAAATCTATGAATCATTCCGGCCGATTGAGCTTGAAGGTAAATTAACAGAAACCGTGGCCATTGAAAAATGGTCGGAAACGCTAGATTTAATATGCAGTTATGGCATTAATATTGATGATGTGGAAGAAGCTTTTTTGTCGGTTTCTAAACTTCGTAGTGGGGCAAGGCAGCTGTTTGAAATTTGTGAGATGAATAGTATTCCATCCGTTATTTTATCGGCTGGTATAAAAAATGTCATACAATTAATGGCTGACCACTATAAAATTAACCCAACTTATATTTTAGCCACCGAACTAGAAGTTGATGAAAGACGCCTGATAACCGGTTGGCGTCAAAAAACGTTAATTCATATGCTCAACAAGAAGGAAATGGGGCACTCCGAATTAGGGCCATTACGTCAGGCTCGGCCGCATACGATATTACTTGGCGATGTGCCTGACGATGCACGGATGGTAGTTGGCAGCGATGATGTACTACGCGTCCGGGTGCTGGAACCTCGAAAGGGTGAAAGCTTAGATTTGCAGTCAGCTTTAAAATCTAGCTATGCGGCCGGTTTTGATTTGGTGGTGGAGCATGATTTGCAACCGGTTGCTGGTGTGGTTGGCTGGTTGGTAGGGTGCAGCAATATAAAATCTGATAGTAGATAGTTATAACCATTTTTACTATGAAGGTTGGTATACTTTACTAAGATGCAAAACTTCAACAATCGTTTAAGTAAATCTGCTATGCTCGAAGCTGCTCAATTGAACGGCACTCCTATCTATGTAAATTCTAAGGCATCGTTGCTAACCCAGGCGTCTGAACTGGCAAATTTGGCCTTGCCGTTCGGTTTCATCCCCAGGTATGCCGCCAAAGCCAATATGAATCCGGAAATTGTCCGTTTATTCACTCAACAAGGTTTGCAGTTTGATGCCAGCTCTAGTTACGAAGCTGCTGCGCTAATAGAACTGGGTGTTAAACCGGCCAGTATAAGTTTATCGTCGCAACAACCGGCCCATAATCTTGAAGAATTATTGCGAGCCGGGGTCCTTTATACCGCAACATCATTCCATCAACTTGACCTTTTTTTACAATCAAAAGCCAGGCCTAATACGGTCGGGCTTCGGGTAAACCCTGGTGTTGGGGCGGGTGAGAATAACCGTACCACCACGGGGGGCGTCAATTCCAGTTTTGGGTTATGGCACGACTACGTCGATCAGGCGCTTAACCAAGCTGCAGCGCAGGCTGTTAAAATTGACCGTTTACACATTCATTATGGTTCTGGCGCCAGCCCGGATATTTGGGAAGGCGTGATTGACAGTGCCTTGCAGATTGCCCATCAGATGCCGGACGTAACCAGCTTAGATATAGGCGGTGGCTTTAAGGTTAGCCGTTATAGTGGTGAAAAAGAAGCTAATTTAACGAATATTTCTGAAATATTCAGCCAAAAACTAATCCAATTTGCAGAATCGACCGGCCGCCGGTTGCAACTGGAAATTGAGCCCGGGACCTGGCTGGTAGCCCATGCTGGTACTTTGCTGGCGGAGGTGGTAGATATTGTCGACACCGGCGCCGATGGCCGAGTTTTTTTGCGTGTCAATACTGGCATGAATGATTTTATTAGGCCAACTATGTATGGCGCCCAGCATGAAATTGAAATATTAAATGATGCATTGGACACCGAACAATATGTTGTCGTGGGCCACAACTGTGAAACCAGCGATATTTTAACCCCAGCGCCCGGCAACCCCGAGGAAATACTGCCTAGGCAGCTATCCAAGGCTTCAATTGGCGACTTGATTGCGATTTACGACACTGGGGCATACGGCCGAGCTTTTGCCGTTAGCGGCTTTAATTCTTTTCCATCGGCAAAAGAAATATTGGTTTAGTAATTCACGGTAAAAAGCTCCTAATATTTTAACTAACATAGGCCGAATATATATTAAGTTAACCAAACCCAGTTATTTATTTGTTATAGTTTAGTCATGTCCATAGAACCGGTAATTTTGTAACCGATGGCCAGTAAAAACTACCCTTCCATTCAGCGAATAGCCGAGTTGCAGCAGTTTGTGGCCGATTTTAGCCGGATTGAGCGGGTGCCGCAACTGGCCGACACCGGCCGCCCAGAAAATGACGTTGACCACAGTTACGGGCTGGCCTTGACGTGCTGGTTTCTGGCCCCCAAAATTGCACCGGAATTGGATTTGGCAAAAATATTATGCTATGCTCTAGCTCACGACACAGTCGAGATCCACGCTGGCGATACGTTTATTTTTGCCCCAGAAGCGGAATTGAATACTAAATCAAATCGCGAAGATGCCGCCATCGTGCAACTGGAGCATGACTGGCCTGATTTTCTGCAAATGACTCAAGCCGCCAAAAACTATAAGGCTAAGACCGATGAAGAAGCTAAATTTGTATATTCAGTTGATAAAATATTACCAATACTGATGGTCCATTTAGGTGAGCAAAGCATATTTTGGAAACGTCATAAGATTACTAAGAAAATGTGGCAGCAAAATAAGGTCACGATTAAAACTTCAGACATGGTTGCGCCTTACTATGATCTTTTGATGGATTGGCTTAGCGATACTGATTATTTTTACAAAGAACGGCCTTAATAAGGTATAATTCTGTAATGTTGGCGCCTTGGCGGAGTGGTTACGCAGCGGTCTGCAAAACCGCGTACACGAGTTCAAATCTCGTAGGTGCCTCCATTTTATAATTTAGCGGGCGAGTGGCGGAATTGGTATACGCGGTGGACTTAAAATCCGCTGGCCTTAACAGCCTTGAGGGTTCGAGTCCCTCCTCGCCCACCAATGTGCTTGAAAACTTATGACAATAGCCAAACCCCTCAAGCGAACTAAAAAGCAGCCAGTTAAAAAAGCCGCTGTGCCTAAAGCCGCCCAGCCGGCAAAAAAAGCCGCCCAGACGGCCACTGCACTAGCTGCTACGCCGGCCACTCCAGTCGTAAAGCTGCCCAATGTCTTCCGCCTGACCCGAGAAAGCATCGGACTAATCCTATCGGCCCGTAAAGTTGTATTTGTGGTGCTGGCTTTTTATATTATCTTACAGTTGCTTTTGGCCAGCGGTTTGACTGCTAGTCTGGATATTTCTGCGCTGAAGGATTTACTAAAAGAGTCGTTTACGGACTCCACAATTTTGACCGGGGTTACATTGTATGGAGTATTGCTAACCACCTTAGGCAAGTCTCCATCCGATGTCGCCAGTATATACCAGTCAATATTTTTCGTTTTGTTCAGCTTGTTTTTTATTTATGTGTTGCGTCAGGCTCATGCCGGACAAAAAGTATCGATGGCAGATGTATTTTATAAAGCCTGCGCACCACTTATCCAATTTTTATTAGTATTTGGTATGATTGTAATTCATTTACTGCCTATGATTGCCGCCACCTTTATTTATGGAGCGACCATTGCTTCAGGCATAGCTGTCACTCTGCTAGAAAAAGTATTATGGGGCAGCCTGGTAGCCGGCCTAACGGTATGGTCGCTTTATTTGCTGGCTGCATCTGTCATGGCCCTTTATATTGTGACCCTCCCTGACATGCGTCCACTACGGGCGTTACGTTCGGCCAAGCAATTAGTTCGTGGCCGCCGCTGGCTGGTGTTACGTAAATTATTGTTTTTGCCTGTGTTCTTTTTGCTGGCGATGGCAGTAATTATAGTGCCGACGATTATACTTGCGGCCAGTCTGACGACTGTGGTTTTCTTTTTGTTGGTCAGTTTATTGTTGCCCTTAGGGCATAGTTACATATTCACGTTGTATAGAAAGTTGTTATGACCGAAAGCTATCCAACACCGGGCCAAATTGAGCGTGCCAAGCGGTTGAGGCAGTTAATTAATGACTATCGCTACCAGTATCACGTGCTGGATGAGTCGCCTATTAGCGAGGCAGCTGCCGATAGTCTCAAACATGAACTCAGCCAGCTGGAACAGCAATTCCCCGATTTAGTTACAGCTGACTCACCATCCCAGCGCGTGGCTGGTGAGCCACTGGCCAAGTTCAAACAAATAAACCATAGCAGCCGAATGTTGAGCCTGAACGATGTCTTCAATAAAGACGAATTGCACGCTTGGGTTCAAAGAATTACCAAATTATTGCCTGGCCGCCAGTTGGAGTATTTTGTTGATATCAAAATGGACGGGTTGGCTTGCGCGCTGGTTTACCAGGGCGGTTTATTGGTCGAGGCAATTACACGGGGCAACGGCTTTATAGGTGAGGATGTGACGGCAAATGTGTCTACTATTGAGTCGGTGCCACTGCGCTTACGCCCGGCTAAAGGTTATGAATATTTATTGAAAGGGCGGACTGAAATCCGGGGCGAGATAGTAATTTATAAGGCTGATTTTGACCTTTTAAACCAGCAAAGGGCCCAGGCCGGGCAGGCACTTTATGCCAACCCGCGTAATTTGGCGGCCGGCAGTATTCGGCAGCTCGACCCCAAACTAGCAGCCGCTCGGCCGCTTCGGTTTAGGGGTTACGATTTGCTGCGCGATGAAGAAAATATAAAAACTTGGGACGGAGTTTATGAAACACTAAGGGCGATTGGTCTTCCCGCTAACAGCGAAGCCGAGGTTCATAAATCAACCGCCAGTGTAATAAATTTTGCTGATAAGTGGGATACTGAGCGCCACAACTTGCCCTTCAATACCGATGGTTTAGTGATTAAAATCAATCATCGTCAGGCGTATGCCGAGCTAGGTGTTGTCGGCAAGGCCCCGCGGGCGGCCGTGGCTTACAAGTATGCCGCCGAAGAAGCCACCACAATTATAAAAGATATTGTGATTAGTATTGGACGAACCGGCGCCGCCGGGCCAGTGGCTGTATTTGAGCCGGTCATTGTAGCCGGGTCACGCGTTCAGCACGCCACTTTGCATAATGCCGATGAAATTGCCCGCAAAGATATTAGGATTGGTGACACCGTTATTGTTTACAAGGCGGGCGATATTATTCCGCAGGTTTTGAAAGTATTAACTGAGCTGCGGCCGGCCAGCGCGCCAGTATTTAATATGGAGGCAACCCTCAAAAAGCAATATCCTGAACTACAATTTATTCGCCCGTCCGGCGAAGTAGTTTACCGGATAAAAGGCGTCAGTGGGCCGATATTATTAAAACGAGCCCTAGAACATTATGCCAGCAAGGGCGCCATGGATATTGAAGGTTTGGGCGAAAAAAACGTTGCCGCTTTAGTTGATGCCGGGTTAGTGGCTGATTTAGCGGATATCTACGGTTTAAGCTATGAACAAATATTGTCAGTAGACAGGTTTGCAGCTTTGTCGAGTCAGAAATTGATTGATGCGGTGGCAGCCACTAAGCGACCGGCCTTGCCCAGGTTTTTGTTTGGCTTAGGCATTAGGCATGTTGGCGCCCAAACGGCAATTGATGTGAGTGAGCGATTTGGTAGTATGCTGGCTTTGTCAAAAGCAACACTTGACCAACTATTGGATGTGGAGGGAATCGGCATGATTGTAGCCGAGTCAATCTTGGCGTGGTTTGCCGAGCCAGGAAACCAGTCGCTACTTAATAAGTTTAATTCTTACGACGTCAAACCACAGTATGTTTCGGCCGCCAACGGACCCCTGCACAGACTAAGCTTTGTAATAACCGGCTCACTAACTAACACCAGCCGGGATTTGGCGGCCCAAAAAATCCGCGCCTTAGGTGGAAAGTTCGAAAGTACCGTCACCAAACAGACCGACTACTTGGTAGTTGGTGTAGCCGTCGGAGCCGCCAAACTGGCCAAAGCCGAAAAACTGGGCGTCAAACAGATTACGGAAGCTGAATTAGCTAAATTGCTTCAGGTTTAGTGTTAGTTTCACGCGTGAAAACTAATATTAGTAGCCAAAAAACTGTTAATGCAGGGCAGCAATCATTATTATCTGCTATAATTTTGCGGTATAATTATATTAACGGGGCATTGGCACAGCTGGCTAGCGCGCTTCCATGGCATGGAAGAGGTCATCGGTTCGAATCCGATATGCTCCACCAATTTGCAACTTAAATCAACCGAGGGCATTTTATGAATTTATTACAGCGAACGGACAAGGCTCAGTCTACCAAATTACCTAATATATTGATTGCGCTGGCGTTGTTAATCTTAGTTGCTAGCTATGGAACCTGGTTTTACTTCAGCCAAACAAATGCCGACCGCCAGTTTTGGAGCATGATTGACACCAGCCTCAAAGCTAACAGCTACACTTCTTCAGCGGTCCAGTCCGATAACGGGCAAAAGCTGGAGCAGGTAATTCAACTCAGCTCCAGCCAGGCTAAGGCTGTTTCGGTTTCAAAAGCCATACAACCTGGCACCACCGTTACAACAGAAGTTGTTGGTACGCCGACCGAAGAATATATACGGTATGCCAACATACAAACAGACGAAGCTGGACCTAGCGGCAAAAAGCCCGATTATACAGGCCTGCAAAATGTTTGGGGCAAATACCCTGATCCTAAACCTGGTGTAACTGATGGCCAATTATACTCACAGGCTGCATTGGGTATAATCCCAATCGCTAACCTCAATTCTGGCCAGCGCCAGCAACTTATAGCTAAAATGCAGGCCGCCAAAGTTTATAAGTACGATCTAACCGCCGTTGAACAAAGCGGGTTAGGCCGGACATTAACTTATACTGTGACGCTTAACGTCAAGGGCTACATTACTGTCTTAAAAGACTTTACGTCTTCAATAGGCTTGAATCAGTTTGAGTCGGTGGACCCGGAACAGTTCAATTCTGCGCAGCCGGTACAGGTAGTAATGAAGGTCAATAGCTTATCGCACCAGCTAACGGAGTTGTCGTATGGCGAAGGGGCCCGGACCGAAAAGCTTAGTGGTTTTGGTTCGCGCAAGGTTTTGCCGAATGAACCAGCCGAGAGCATTCCGCTCGAGCAATTACAAGCCCAGCTCCAAGCTATTAAATAAATATTACGCTTATGCTATAATTACTACCAATACTATAAGGTAGGGAATTAATATGCAGCCTTCACAGCCAACATTTAAAAATGAAAACAATAATTTAAATTCAGACAACAATCAGCCAGCGGTGACGGTGTTTACAAATTCACCGCATTTAGAGCCGGCTCAAGGTTTTGAAGCCACACAGCCAGTGCTTGCTCAGGAGCAGTCAGCCTCAGCTCCACCTATTCTTTCTGACCAAGTCAACGTTCAAACTCCCGGCAGTAACTCTACTCTAGTTCCGCCAATCGTTGACCCAGCCGTTACTTCAGTCGGCCTAGGCATGGACACACCCTCAATAGATACCCCAGGTATGGCCACCCCCAACGCGCCGAATATTCAGTCGGGTCGTGGCAGCATAGACGGAATGCGTTATGGAAGCAGCCAGCCAGGCACTCAGCTGCCAGATGCACCCGTTCCGCCATCCCCGTCCGGAGTTATACAGCAGCCGGCTAGCTATGGCTTCACGAACAATGCAATGCCGGCCGGGGCTGCTCAACCAGCATTTGCGGCTGTCGCTAAACCACGCCGAAAACGTAAGCTATTTGCCGTTTTAGCAATAATTTTGGTATTGATCTTGCTATTGGGCGGTAGTGCCGGGGCTTATTTTATGGCAGTATTGCCTAACAAGCCCGAGAATGTCCTCAAGCAGGCATTGGCCAATATCATTCAGGAACAGTACGTTAATTTTGACGGTACACTGGAGTCAAGCGGTGATGGCCAGGCTGTCAAAGCCACTTTTAAAGGCCAATCCGATGCCCAAGCCAATGCTTTTCAGGCTGCAATTGGAGTCACGGCTTATGGCGTAACTATTCCAGTCGAAACGCGACTAGTCGACAAAACGGTGTACATAAAATTTACTGATTTGAGCGTTATAAGTAGCTTATTAGGTCAGTATTCCGATGACGGTGGCGCATCCGTTAAAGCTATGCTCGCCCAAATATCCGGTAAATGGATATCCATTGATAGCACACTGCTTGCGCAAGCCGATTTAGCCTGTGTGCTGGAACCGGCTCCAACACCGTCCGAACAAGATATCAAATTACTGCTGAGTGCTTATGAAAGTCGACCGTTTGCCAAAAATAACGTTACAACAACCGAGAATGTCAACGGTAAATCAGCCCTAAAATATAGCTTCGATGTCGATAATAAAGAATTAGAACAGTATATTAAATCAGTTTCAGAAGCCTCTTTCCTAAAAAGTTATAAGGACTGCGGCACAGAAGCGAAGGACACCAAACCAGCTGAGGGTACTTCTAAAGTTGAACTATGGGTCACCAAAGCCGACAAGCAAATTGTGCGGGCTAGCTTAAACAACAAACAAGAGGGTCAGACTACAAAATTGGATACCAAATTAAGTTACGAGGCGTCCAAGATTGAAAAACCAACCGATGCAATACCACTGGTTGAACTATTGGCCAAGCTCGGCGTTGGTAGCAGTGTTTTGAACAGCCTAAGCCCATCGGCCGGCGCATCTGGCATGCCAGTTTCCGGTAGCAATAGTCGACAATCGGACATTGACCTGATATCCAATCAGGCTGAACTATACAAAACCTTGAATGGTCAATATCCGACCACCGACCGCTTGAAAGACACCAAATGGTATAGCGGATTACTGCAGCGTTTTAATGCTGAGTTACCGCGTGATCCAGCTAGCTTGGCAGCCCAACTGTCGGCTCGCCCAGTCAACGTTGGCTATACTTATGTGGCTACGGCAGCCGATGGCAAGCCCTGCAATAGCACGACTCTCAAGTGCGAACTTTACACACTCACCACCTTACTTGATAATGGCCAGCGTCTGACCAAAAAAAGTGGCCAGTAAAAGCTCGCTCTAGTCTATAATGACTTCCATGAAGGCGTTGCTTAAATATAGTTTACATTTTAGAATGGCAGAATGTAGCGCAGAGGGTTTTTAGTGAGCCATAACCAGTTAATCGTAGATGGCTTAGCTATATCATACAATCGGGTTGGTGCCGGTGATGTCGTATTATTACTGCATGGCTGGGGTGATAACAAAGAAACTTACAAAGCTTTGCATGGTTTGCTGCAAGATAATTATGAGGTTATTGCTGTCGATTTACCCGGCTTTGGTTTATCGGAGTCACCCACCACTGCTTGGGGCCTAAATAATTACAGTAATTTTCTAACGCTATTTTTACAGAAATTAGGTATTCATAAGCTGCGCTGCGTAATTGGGCATTCCAATGGCGGAGCGATTGCCATTAATGCATTAGCAAATTCTCAAATATCCGCCGACAAATTAGTGCTCATCGCGTCAGCCGGAATCCGCTTATCAAACCAATCAACAATGAAAAAAACGTTCACTAAAATAATTAAATTAAGTTTGAAACTTTTACCTGGCAAGTGGTCTATAGCTGTGCGTAAAAAAGTTTATGCCAAAATGGGCTCGGAATTATTCCATGTGCCTGGTATGGAGGAGTCATTCAAAAAGATAGTTGCTCAGGACTTACAAACTGAAGCGGCTAGCCTCAAACTGCCGACATATATTATTTATGGCGCAGATGATACGTCAACGCCGCCTAGTTTTGGCCAGATATACGCCAATTTAATTTCTGACTCCGAACTTATAATTATCCCAGAGGCTGGCCACTTTGTACATCAGCAAAAGTCTGAAAAAGTGAATAAAATGGTAAAAAGTTTTATAGATTTATGAAATGGATTTTAAGCCAACTTAGTTTATCTTACCCCTCAAATTTGGTATACATGCTGCAAATAACAGAGTATGACTTACCTCATTTTCTGAAGTGGTGGCTCCGAGTCAAAAACTTTTCGGCAGTTTCAAGCCGGGGAAGCTTAGTTAAAACTAGTAAGGCCAAATTATTAGTTGTGGTATTGCATGCATTACGACTGTTTCTGATAATTTCGTTGATTATTATATTCACATCGTTAAATGACAATGTATCTTTATTACTGGCAGGCTTGGCTGTGAGTTTGTTATATGTGGTGGCGCCTGTATCTCTGCTGTGCCTGATCATTACCTTAGCCCGGCCAGTGACAGATATAAAAACAAAAAAAGCGGTTGAAAAAGCGTCTAAAACATTTGCTAACCACCCTGGCTTGAAAATAGCTGTTGCTGGCAGCTATGGTAAAACTTCTGTCAAAGAGTTACTTTTAACAGTATTGGGCACCAATCTAACGGTCGCTGCCAGTCCGGCTAATCGCAATGTTGTATCATCGCATGTTGTATTTGCGTCGAGATTAATCGGCAATGAAGATGTTGTTATCGTTGAATACGGCGAAGCTAAACCAGGTGACATAGACAAATTAGCCCGGCTAAGCAAGCCGGATATTGGTATAATTACTGGCCTAGCTCCAGCCCATCTGGACAATTATGGCACTCTAGCCAATGTGGCCGATGACCTAATGTCGCTGGCAAATTTTGTTGAGCCGGAAAATTTGTATATCAACAGTGCTCCACCAGCTATTCGTAAATATATTAAGCCAAACTTCCAGACCTATAATAATGTATCGGGCTGTGGCTGGTCTGTGTCGCACTTAAAAATTGATTACAGTGGTATGAAATTTAAAATTAAAAAAGATGACACTATTCTTGATCTATCTACAGGTTTAATAGGGGAGCATTTAATTGGCCCATTAGTGCTGTGCGCTGTTATAGCCCTCAAACTAGGTCTGTCTAACCAGGCAGTTGAAGCAGCTATTGCCTTAACAAGGCCATATGAACACCGTATGCAACCTAAAAGCTTGGGCGGAGCCTGGATTATAGATGACACCTATAACGGCACGATTGAGGGCATGACAGCTGGGCTAAAATTAATGGGACAGTTACCAGCTAAGCGTAAGTGGTACGTCACGCCCGGGCTGGTTGAACAAGGGGCGCAAACCGAAGCCATACATAATCAATTAGGGGAATTAATCGCTCAGGCAGCGCCAGATAGAGTGGTTTTGATGAAAAATACCGTTACTCCGTTTATACAAGCCGGTCTCGAGCGAGGCGGCTATGGTGGAATAGTCAGCCTAGAGGGTAACCCACTCAATTTTTATCTCAATTTAGATCAATTTATAGTGGATGGCGATTTAATAATGATGCAAAATGATTGGTCCGATAACTATGCTTAATATAAATTGGTATAATAGATTCTAATGTCTAAATTAACTATCGGCGTTTTTTTTGGTTCACGCTCCGCTGAGCATGATGTATCAATCATTACTGCTATCAGTAGCGTTATAAAACCCCTCAAATTGTCCGGCCGTTACAATATATTACCGATATATATTACCAAGCAAGGTGACTGGTTTTGTGATGAGCGTCTGGGCGATGTTGGTATATATAGTAGCGGCAATATAGAGGCCTTCGTCACCAAAACCAAACCGGCGGCAGTTCTTATAAATAATGGCTTAACCATCGTTAAGCTGGGCGTCAAAAACAAATATTTAAAAATAGATGCCGCGTTTCCGGCCACTCATGGCACTTACGGCGAAGACGGTAGTTTAATGGGACTATTCGAAATGGCCAATATCCCATACGTTGGATGTAATTTAGCGTCAAGCGTACTTGCCATGGACAAAGTCTTGTCGAAGCAGATTGCCCAATCATGCGGAATTAAAACACCGGCTTACTGTGCATTTGACGCTCAAACAGAGCTGCCCAAAATAATTAACGAGGTTGAGCATAAACTTACCTACCCATTGTTTGTCAAACCTCCCCACTTAGGTTCCAGCATAGCTATCAGTCGCGTAACAAACACTACAGAATTAAAACACGCCATTGAATTAGCGCTTCATTACGATAACAAAGTGCTGATCGAACAAGCTGTAACTAACCTTATTGAAGTGACGGTGCCAATAATGGGTAACCACGAGCTAAAATTTGCTAATACCGAAGAGCCCGCCTCTAGTTCTGAATTTTTTGATTTCAAAACCAAATACATGCAGGGCGGGAAAAAGGGCGGAAAGACCCCCGGTAACGCCCAGGGCTACAGCCATATACCAGCTCGGATCGATCCCGAACTTGAACGTGGGTGCCTTGAGGTGGCCGGACGGGTTTACAAGGCCCTGGGTTGCAGTGGTATGGCCAGAATAGATTTGCTGATTGATAAATTGACCAAAGAAATATACTTTAATGAAGTTAACCCGCTGCCAGGTAGCTTATACGCCCATAACTGGCGAACGGTTGGTGTATCAGGCGTCGACCTAGTTTGCCAATTAGTTGACCTGGCGGTTGAAAACCATAAAAATCAAGCCCAACTCAGCACAGCCTTTAGTTCAAACTTTTTGAAGCAATTTTAGCAAACTTGAATTTGTATTAAGAACAGTTAATAGGATGGTGGGAATTGATTGGCGTCGCTAGACCTAGCCCATCTGTTATACTAATCTAAATGAAACGCTATAACCCCAAAGAAATTGAAGCCAAGTGGCAGCAAGGTTGGGCCGATAGCCAGCTCTATGAGGCGGTCGATTTTGATACCACCCGTCAAAAGTATGTCATCTTGACAGAGTTTCCGTACCCGTCTGGCGATGGCTTGCATTTGGGCCATGTCCGCGAGTATACCTTAGGCGATACAATTGCTCGGCACAAGCGGATGCAAGGCTATAACGTTTTGAACCCTATGGGCTACGACGCGTTTGGCTTGCCGACCGAGAACTATGCTATCAAGCATAAAATTGCCCCGCAGGCCGCCACCGATAAAAATGTTGCTAATTTTCAAAAACAATTTGAGTCGCTTGGATACAGTATTGACTGGTCGCGGTCGTTCAAAACCTCTGACCCGGATTACTATCGCTGGACGCAGTGGTTGTTTTTGCAATTTTTTAAATCCAGGCTGGCATACCAAAAAGAAATTGCCATAAATTGGTGCCCGTTCTGCAAAACCGGTTTGGCCAATGAGGAGGTTGTGGCCGGGCGCCATGAGCGGTGCGATACAGTTGTAGAAAAGCGAACCCTTAATCAGTGGTTGCTGAAAATTACGGATTACGCTGAGCGTTTAATAACTGGGTTAGCTGAGGTTGATTACCCCAGCCGGATTGCTGACCAGCAAGTAAACTGGATTGGCCGCAGCCAAGGCGCTGAGCTGACGTTTACCGTCAAAGACTCGAACCGTGAAATAAAAGTTTTTACGACCCGGCCGGATACGCTGTACGGTGCTACTTTTTTGGTATTGGCACCGGAGCATGAATTGGTCGGTAATATCACTAGCCAGGCTCAAAAAACGACGGTCGAAGCTTATATACAATCAGCTCAAGCAAAATCTGACATTGAGCGCCAAGAAACCAGCCGTGATAAAACTGGTGTCTTCACCGGGGCCTATGCCGTAAACCCGGCCAATGGGGCCCAGCTGCCAATTTGGCTGGCCGATTATGTGCTGACCGGCTACGGCACCGGCGCTATCATGGCTGTGCCGGCCCACGATGATCGCGACCATGAATTCGCAATTAAATATGAATTGCCAATCATCCGGGTCGTCCAAAACAGCGCCGCCGATGACGCCTGCAGCCACGACGAAGGCGTGATGATAAATTCGGATAAGTATGACGGCATGGCATCAGCAGATGCCCGCGAAGCTATGGTAACCGACCTAACCAAAGCCGGCGTGGCCACAGAACGTATCAATTACCGGCTGCGGGACTGGGTATTTAGCCGTCAACATTACTGGGGTGAGCCGATTCCTATTATCCATTGCCAGCAGCATGGTGCAGTGGCTGTGCCGGAAGACCAACTACCGGTCACATTGCCGCCGGTTGAGCACTATGAACCGACCGATAACGGCCAGAGCCCCCTAGCGGAAATTAGTGAGTGGGTTAATACCATCTGCCCAGAGTGTGGCCAGCCGGCTAAGCGTGAAACCGACACTATGCCCAATTGGGCCGGTAGCAGCTGGTATTATTTGCGTTACTACGACGCTCATAATAGCGAGGCATTTGCAGACCGTAAAAAATTGGAATATTGGGGTGCGGTTGATTTGTATCTGGGCGGCATGGAGCACACCACATTGCACTTACTGTATAGCCGGTTTTGGCATCAATTTTTGTATGACCAAGGTTTAGTCCCAACGCCTGAGCCTTATTTGGCCCGGCGTGGGCAGGGCATAATATTAGCCACCGACGGTTCTAAAATGAGCAAAAGCAAAGGCAATGTTATCAATCCGACCGATATTATCGACCAGGGTTACGGTGCCGATACAGTCCGTCTGACTTTATTGTTTTTGGCTCCGTACGACCAGACTACCCCTTGGAGTAACGAAGGCATTGCTGGTACATTCCGCTTTTTGCAACGGGTTTGGACGCTGGTCCAAGGTCATTTAAATCCAGAAACCTCGACATTTAATTCGGAGCAATCGGTCGAACTGCAACGGGCCGTCCATGCGGCTGTTAAAAAAGTCAGTCAGGATATAGACAGCCTGGCCTTCAACACAGCTATTTCGGCTTTGATGGAACTGGTCAACGATATGTACAAAATCAAAACTATCATGCCACTAGGCAGCCCGGAGTGGGGCGGGGCACTGATGGTCTTAGTCCAACTGTTAGCACCATTTGCGCCCCATATTGCCGAAGAGCTGTGGCTAGACTTAGGCGGGGAGGGTTCGGTTCACGTTAGTCATTGGCCAGACTGGGATGAGGCTAAATTAGTTAGCCAACATATGACGCTGGTAGTTCAGGTCAATGGCAAAGTCCGGGCCGAAATGACGGTCGACTCTACCATAAACCAAGCCACTGCCCAAGCCATGGCGCTTGAAAATCCCCGGGTAACTGATTACTTAGCCGGCCGGCCAATCAAAAAAGTCATATTTGTTCCGGGTAAACTAGTCAATATTGTGATATAGTTTTATCAATTGCCCCGCTTAGCCCGGTTTGAGTTTTATGCTTAAATAAGCTAATATAAAGGGTAACTTCTGTTAATTAATACCTTTCCGGCTAGCTGGAAAGAGGAGCAAAATTTATGGGTAAACCTAAGAAACGAACTAGCCCCCGCCGCACTGGCACTCGACGTAGCCATTTATTACTTAAATTGGCTCGGGCCGTCAATGCTAAATCTCCGGTCAAGGCGTATACTACCCGCCGCGAATCCGGTAAAAGTATATAGCAGTTCAAATATAAAATAAAAGGAAAATTAACAATTTATGGCATCAAATCGTCATCTCGGCCGCATCATCGCCCTGCAAACGCTTTACGAGCGTGAGTTCAGACTTGAATGCCTAGATGCTAATTTTGAGCTGGATGAAGTTATTAACCGCAACATCGGCCGCTATGCCGAGCTGGTTGATGACCACGATTTTATTATTCAACTGATTCAAGGTGTTATTACCAACCAGATTGACATTGATAATACACTCCGGCCAATCGCCCCGGAATGGCCGTTAGAGCAAATCGCCCGGATGGATCGAATAGTCTTACAGATTGGCGCTTACGAACTTATATACAGCGATAAAGTGCCCCCCAAAGTAGTCATCAACGAAGCCGTTGAGCTGGCCAAAAGCTTTGGTGGAGACAATTCATCTAAATTTATTAACGGCGTGTTAGGGACAGTTTTGCGCCAAAAAGACGTGCCGCCCGGCCAAGTTATCAAGGAAATTATTAAAAAATGAAACGACCAAATCCACTACAGGGTTTTAAAAAACTAGTCAACCGGCACCGGCCGGCTATTAATGAAGTGGTCCGTGAACCGACTGCCGGGGGGATTGTATATCGCAAAAATGGCAGCGGTGAAGTCGAAATATTGCTAATTCAGGATGCTAAAAACCGGTGGACAATACCCAAGGGCCATATCGAAGAAGGTGAAACATCAAAGCAAACCGCCGAGCGCGAAATTGGTGAAGAAACCGGCTTGCAAGAAATGAAAGTCCTCAGCTGGCTAGGCAAAATCAATTTCCGCTACCGCCGCCAGCAAAGTTTGGTGCTTATGACAACGGAAATATTTTTGGTCCAAGCCGAGGGTGACACCGACGATCTTAAACCGGAAGACTGGATGAACGGCATCAAATGGTTCAAATCCAGCGAAGCTTTGGATAAGATAGAATATGAAGATATTGGCAAGATTATATTAATTGGCCTAAAACAGATTAGGGCTGCCGCTTAAAACCATGCAGAACGCTGCCCCATACGTCATGTTTGCCAGTGAAACACTCGGTGTGGCGTTCAATGACGTTTCAATTTTGGTTACAGCCTTCACCCACCGGTCTTACGTCAATGAACATCGTAAAACCGTCTTTGAGCACAATGAACGATTAGAATTTTTAGGTGATGCCGTGCTGGAACTAGTTGTCACAGAGTACCTCTACGTTAAATATCCTGACCCCGAAGGCGTGCTGACTAACTGGCGCAGCAGCTTAGTGCGGACAGAAAGCATTGGTGCTGCTGCCGCGCGGTTAAACTATGAATCTTTACTGCGCTTGAGCCGCGGCGAGCGCCGGGGTACAGCCCGAGCAAGGTCTCAAATTCTGGCTAACTGTTACGAGGCTGTCATCGGGGCTTTGTATTTGGACCAGGGCTACAACGCCGCTCGTGATTACATTGCAAAGAGTTTGCTCGTTACCTTTGAAGAGATACTTACCTCCGGTTCATGGATGGATCCTAAGTCTCATTTGCAAGAAGTTGTCCAGAGCCGTGATTCGTTCACACCGGTCTATAAAGTGCTGAGTGAAGATGGGCCGGACCACGACAAGGTATTCACGGTTGGCGTATTTGTAGATGGCAACTTAAAAGGCCAGGGCGATGGCCCTAGCAAGCAGTCGGCCCAGGTAGCGGCAGCCAATGCAGCGTTGATGGCGTACGACAGTTTGCCGGTGGATAACCGGCAGTTTATGGCTGGCTAACTGTTGTCAGCGTCTAAATAAACCAGATATTTCTGCTTGTCGTTGACTCCATAATAACTGAGTATTGCAGATTAAAAAAACTTATGCTGAATTATATTTACACACTAAAGTAGAGCAGACACACTAATAAAAATACCCTAGCAGATACTTGACAATTTAAATTTTAAGCTTATGCTTATATTAAAATAGTAATCATTAAACAGAGAAATTATGATAAATAAGAAACCCATTAGGAAGCCATCGACTAAAAAAACATCATCCCGTTCTGTAAAATCAAAACCAAAAAGTTCAAATCCCTCAATCCTATCAAAAATGACTAAAAACAAAGCACTTTTGTTTATATTTGCTTTTGCGATAGTTGGTGCCTCAATATTGGTAATAAGCCGAGCATCGGTGTCCAACGACGTTGCCAATCCGTTTCCTACTTCTAGCTTTTGGAAGACAGAGATTCCAGTTAACGCACCACTTCATCCTAACTCAGCAGCGTTAGTTAATAATTTTGTCGAGCAGACTAAAAAGTATTACGGTTCAGCAACCCGGTCTAATGTTGGAGTCAATACAACTGCATATTCCGCACCCATATACTCTGCAAGTTCCAATGACGCACGAGTAAATGTAGGCTTTTATGATTGTCAAAATAAAGGTTACTTCCATTCAGGCTTAAAGGAGCAGTGGACCAATGTGCCGATGCCATCCATTGCGCAACCGGCGGATGGGACTGATGGTGAAATGGTAATATACTCTTCGTCTGAAAATAAGATGTGGGAATTTTGGAAGATGCGTAAAATAGGTGACCAATGGAGCGCCTGTTGGGGTGGACGGATGGATAATGTCAGCTCAAATCCTGGTATCTTCACTCATCCCTGGGGAACAACTGCTACAGGCTTACCTTTTATTGGTGGCCAACTGTCACCAAACGCCCTATCTAACGGCAGCATAAACCATGCGATTGGCGTTTCCTTAGTTGAGGTTCGTTCTGGCGGTCAGTCTTGGCCGGCCAATCGTAACGATGGTTGGGTTGATAATCCAAATGTTGCCTATGAGGGTCAACGTTTTAGACTTGATCCAAGCATCAATATCGATGCTCTTAATATACATCCAGTAGCCAAAGCGGTGGCCAAAGCCGGACAAAAGTATGGTTTTGTAATTTGGGACAAAGCCGGAGCAGTATCTGTGCGGGCCAATAACCCCAAAGCTTATACAGTAACCGGTCAGTCGGACCCTTACCCAAGTTTATTTTCACCTAAACAATCATACAATGTGCTTGACGGTATCCCTTGGGATAAATTACAAGCGCTGCCATTTGATTATGGCAAATCAGCTATTACTACCGCGCCACCCCCGGCAC
>Ga0136611_10000328_pt1 | contig 30376 bp, 31 predicted proteins | sample AntDrymUQ2232306_2_FD_106645 | JGI IMG/M metagenome (GOLD analysis project Ga0136611, IMG submission 106645) | Polar desert sand microbial communities from Dry Valleys, Antarctica - metaG UQ223 (23.06) | ecosystem: Environmental > Terrestrial > Soil > Desert | place: Antarctica: Dry Valley...
CCGCCGCGATCGCGGCGGTCCGGCAGGCCGGGCGGGACATCGGCGAGGTCGTGGCGATGATGGTCAACCTGATCAACCCGTCGGTCGTGGTGATCGGCGGCCAGCTGTCGGCCGCCGGCGAGCACCTGCTGGCGGGGCTCCGCGAGACCGTCTACCAGCGGTCGCTGCCGCTGGCCACCGAGAAGCTCCGCATCGTGCCGACCCGCGCCGGCGCCGAGGCGGGGGTGCTCGGCGCGGCCGCGATGGCCTCGAGCACGTGCTGTCCCCCGAGGCCGTCGAGGCCGCGACCCTGGCGGTCAACGGCACCTGACGGTGCTCCCGCCCCGGGACCGACGCCTGGATCAGCCTAAGGGCGGGTCGAGGTAGCCGAGCCAGAGCCCGTGTCGCGCGCGGGTGATCCCGACGTACTGCTCACGCCGCCGGCGCACCGCCCGTTCGCGTCGCGCGCCGTCGTGCTCCCCTGGCTGCGCGGTGGGCTCGTGCTCCAGCCCGGGCAGGAGCACGTGGTCGAACTCGAGGCCCCTGGCGCGGGCGAAGGTGCCGACGACGACGCGGTCGGTGGCGCGGTCGCGGCCGTCGATGTCGTCGACGTCGACCACCGGCAGCGCCGCGCGCATCAGCACGCCGCGCAGGTGGTCGAGGTCCGCGGCGGTGTGCACGAGCACGGCCAGGTCACCCCAGCCGACACCCTCGCGGTCGGCGGTCTCGACCAAACGACCGAGCAGGGCGGCGTCGAGGTCGGCCCGGTCCCGGAACCGCATGACGTCGGCGGCCGGCCCACGGCGGCGCAGTGCCACGCCGGTCGGGTGCGGCCCGACGGCGCCGTGGAGGTCCGTGACGGGGTCGCCGGCCACCACGTCGTCGGCGAGCCTGAGCAGGTCCGCACTGGCGCGGCGGTTCAGCCCCAGCACGCTCTCCCGCCCGGTGACGTCGATGCCGGCCTCCGCCAGCGTGGCGGCGGGCCACACGGCCTGCCCGGCGTCGTCGAGCAGGAGCAGGCGGTCGGGACCGTCACCGGCGATCGCGTGAAGGAGCTGGAGGCCGACGAGCGAGACGTCCTCGGCGTCGTCGACGACGACGGCGCTGCAGGCGAACCCGGCCGTGCCCGCCAGGACGAGGTCCCGGGCCCACGCGACCACGTCGTGGGCGTCGTGCTGACGGATCTTCGCCAACCGGCGCTGGTACTCGACGTACAGCCGCCACACAGCCTCGCGGACCGGCAGCTCGAGCACGGTCGCCTGGCCGGCGCGCGGCAGGGCGAGGTAGTCACCGAGCTCGGTGATGCCGCGGCCCTTGATTTGGTGGTCGATCTCGTCCTGCCAGTACGCCGCGCGCTCGTCGACCTGGCTCAGCACGCCACCGCGGGCCACCGACATCCACGCCGACATGAAGGCGATCGAGACCTGGCGGTCGTCGAGGTGCAGCTCCGTGCCGGTCTGCTCGACCAGACCGACAGCGAGGTCGAGCAGCGTCGTGAACCGGACGCCGCGGTGGGTCTGCGGTGCGCCGCTCGGCGAGGTGGGCCGCGCGGTGCAGGGCCACCACCGTCTTGCCCGAGCCGGCCGGTCCGCTGATCCGGGCCGGGCCGTCCCAGCTCGTGGTGACCAGGGCGAGCTGTTCGGGCGCGAGGAAGGTCATCCAGCGGTCGACGGACGGGGACATCGCCGTGACCGTCAGGGCGATGGTCAGCTCCTCTACCCCCACGGGCGGCGCCGGTGGGAGCACCCGACCAGCGAGGGGACTGGGGCCGTCGTAGGAGATGAACTGCTGCTCCAGCACCGTCACCAGCGCATCGATCTCCGACTCCTCGAGACGTGCCGACAGCGACGACAACCAGGTCACGAAGTTGGCCTCACCGACGAGGTCGACCTGTTGTGCGCGGGCGTTCACGTGCTTGCCCGCGAAGACCCACACGGACCGCAGCGCCTGCCGGGTCACCCCGTGGTCACCGAGCGCGTCGTGGACCCGGTCCGTGACGCTCCGGAGCAGGGCGCTCTCGTCGTCGCGGCACTCGTGCCCGCAGAAGATGCTGTCGCCCAGCACCCGGACGTCGTCCCAGTCGCGGACGTCGACCACGACGACGCCGCCCGGGCCGACGAGCAACGCGTCGATGGCAGTGCGTCTCGAGCCCGTCCAGCTGCGGTCGAGCAGCACCCGCCAGCCCAGCAGCTCGAGTGCCTCGAGCTGCTCCGCGACGTTGGCTCCCGGTCGGGCCGCCAGCGCATAGCTGCTGGCCGCCTGCCGGGCAGAAATGTTGTTCTCGACTCCCCCGTCGAGACGCGAATACGCGTATACGGTCATCGCCACTCACCCCCCATGGTGTCTGTGACGAGGCCAGGCTAGGACCACCGGGGCCGACGGCGCCGGAGAAGGACGCGATCTTTACCATCCGGGCCCGTCGCCCCAGCGGTTCCACCGTCGTGGCTGGTGACCGGCGGGCCGGTCGGTGGCAGGCTGGACACATGAGCGAACTGAACGTCCTCGGCGGGCCGCTCGAGCCGTGCGGGACCGACCCGATGACGGGGTTCTACCGCGACGGGACCTGCTCGTGCCGGCTCGAGGATGTCGGGCTGCATGCGGTGTGCGCGGTGATGACGGCGGAGTTCCTCGAGCACCAGAAGTCCGTCGGCAACGACCTCACCACCCCGCGCCCCGAGTGGCAGTTCCCCGGGCTGCACCCCGGCGACCCGTGGTGCGTGGTCGCCGGCCGCTGGCTCCAGGCGTACGACGCCGGGGCGGCCGCCCCGGTCCGGCTCGCGGCCACCAACGAACGCGCCCTCGAGGTGATCCCGATCGAGCTCCTCCGCGAGCAGGCGGTCGACGTGCCGGAGGACCCGGGCTCGCTGGTGTGAGCGCCGGTCGGGTCGCGGTGCCTGCGAGATCGCGACCCCGGCGAGGACGATGTCGGGGTCGGGTCAGGGTCACGCCCGGAGCAGGTGGGACGGCCCGGGGTCCTAGGCTGGCCGGCGTGGACACAGTGGTGCGGACGGAGGGCCTGACGAAGGACTACGGGTCCGTGCTCGCCCTCGACGACCTCAGCCTCGAGATCGGTCCCGGGATCACCGGGCTGGTGGGCGCCAACGGTGCTGGCAAGTCCACCCTGATCAAGATCCTGCTCGGCCTGCTGACGCCCACGCGGGGAGCCGCCACGGTGCTCGGCCATGACATCGCCCGTGCCAGCGCGGAGATCCGCACCGAGGTCGGCTACCTGCCCGAGCACGACTGCCTGCCGCCCGACGTGAGCGCGAGCGACTTCGTCGTCCACCTCGCGATGATGTCGGGCCTCCCCCGCGTCGCGGCCCGCGAGCGCGCGGCCGAGGTGCTGCGCCATGTCGGCCTCGCCGAGGAGCGCTACCGGCCGATGGGCGGCTACTCCACCGGCATGAAGCAGCGCGCCAAGCTTGCCCAGGCCCTCGCCCACGACCCCAGGCTGGTGCTGCTCGACGAGCCGACCAACGGCCTCGACCCGGCGGCTCGCGACGACATGCTCGGGCTCGTGCAGCGGATCGGCGAGGACTTCGGGATCGCCGTCATCGTCACCTCGCACCTGCTCGGCGAGCTCGAACGGGTCAGCGACCACGTAGTCATCCTCGATGGTGGCAAGTTGCTGCGGGCGTCGCGCACCGACGAGTTCCTCGACGCGACCGGCACGCTGCTCGTCGAGGTGCTCGGCGACGACGCCCAGGCCCGGATGGCGGCAGCGCTGGCGGAGGCCGGCGTGATGACCCAGGCGCGCGGCGGGCTGATCGCGCTCGAGCCACCGAACCCGGCCGCCGACCGGAGCGGCGTACCCGATCTCCACGACCTCGTCCGCGACACCGCCGCCGACCTCGGGCTCGGTCTGGTGCGCATCCAGGCCGACCACCGGCGCATCGAGGACGTCTTCCACGACGCGCCCGCCGACGTCACCGCCGAGGTGGCTCGTGGCTGAGCGAGGCGCCGTCGAGAGCCGGGGGGTCATCCACGACCTCGGCTACCGCCCCTACACGGGTCCGCGCCAGGGCGAGGGGGCGATCGCGTGGGCGCTGTTCGTCAACGGCTTCCTCAACGCCTTCGGCATCGGCCGCTCCGGCAAGTCCAAGGTGCTGCCGTTCCTGCTGCTGGCGCTCAACCTGCTGCCCGCCGTGATCGTGGTGGGCGCGATGGTCCTGATCGGCCTGCCGGACCTGCCGATCTCCTACGCGCAGTACGCCTCGACCACCCAGGTCCTGCTCGGCATCTTCGTCGCGTCGCAGGCTCCGGTGCTGTTCTCCCGCGACCTTCGCCACGGCAGCATCACGCTCTACCTGGCCCGCCCGCTGCGCGCGACCCACTATGCGCTCGCCCGGTGGGCGGCGCTGCTCGCCGCGACGCTGGTGTTCCTGCTGCTGCCGATCCTGATGCTGTATGTCGGCACGCTGCTCGGCGAGCTCGACGCCGGCACCCAGACCGAGGACGCCGCCACCGCGGCCCTGCTGGTGGTCCTGCTGGCCCTGACGCTGACCGGGGTCGCCGGGCTGATCGCGTCGGTGTCGGTGCGCCGGGGCTTCGCGGTCGTCGCCACCATCGCGGTGCTGCTGCTCGGCAACGGCATCGTGACCGCGATCCAGGGCATCGCCACCGAGCAGGAACGCCCGCGGATCGGCGAGATCGCCGGCCTGTTCTCGCCGTACTCGCTCTACCGCGGCGCCGGCGCCGCTCTCGCCGACCTCGACTCGCTGACCCCGCCGACCGGGGCGGGCATGGAGGCGGCCTACTACGTCGCCTTCGTCGCCCTCGCCGCCCTCTGCCTCGGCCTGCTGGTGCTGCGCTATCGGAAGGTCTCCGGCCGATGACCACCCTGACCCTCGATGCGGTCTCCCGCTGGTACGGCAACGTCGTCGCCGTCAACGGCATCTCCATGACCGTGGGCCCCGGTGTCACCGGCCTCCTCGGCCCCAACGGCGCCGGCAAGACCACGCTGATCGCCCTGATGGCCGGCTTCCTCTCGCCGTCCGCCGGCACCGTCACCCTCGACGGCGAGCAGATCTGGCGCAACACCGACGTCTACCGCCGGGTCGGCCTCGTGCCGGAGCGCGAGATCAGCTTCGGCTACCTCACCGGACGCCAGTTCGTGCTCGCCAACGCCGAGCTGCACGGGCTCACCGACCCGGGCGCGGCCACCGAGCGCGCGCTCGAGATCGTCGAGATGGTCGACCCCGCGGGCCGCCGGATCGGCACCTACTCCAAGGGCATGCGGCAGCGCGTCAAGCTCGCCTCCGCGTTGGTCCACGACCCCGGCGTGCTCCTGCTAGACGAACCCTTCAACGGCGTCGACCCGCGCCAGCGGCTGCACCTGATGGGGCTGCTCCAGCGGATGGGAGCCGAGGGCCGCACCGTGCTCTTCAGCTCCCACATCCTCGAGGAGGTCGAGCAGGTGGCCCGCCAGATCGAGGTCGTCGTCTCGGGCCGGCACGCCGCCTCCGGTGACTTCGGCGCGATCCGGCGGCTGATGACCGACCGTCCGGTGCAGTACGTCGTCGTCAGTGACGACGACCGCCGCCTCGCCGCCGCGCTGATCGCCGAGCCGTCCGTCGTCGGCGTGACCGTGCGCGACCGTGGTGGCCTCGACGTGGCCGTCTCCGACCTCGGCTCGTTCGTCGTCCGGCTCCCCCTGCTCGCCCGTGGGGCGGGTGTCCGGCTCGTCGAGCTCACCCCGACCGACGAGTCGCTCGAGAGCGTGTTCGCCTACCTGGTGTCGGCATGATCCCGATCAACGCCACCATCGCCAGGCTCTCGTTCCAGGCCCTCTTCGGCCGCCGCCGCGGGCTGGTGCTGATGCTGGTCCCCGCCCTGTTGATCGGGCTCGCGGTGCTGATCCGGGTGCTCACCGAGCAGGGGGTCGGCTACGAGCTCGTCGACTCCGTCGGTTTTACCCTGGCCCTGCCGATCGTCGCCCTCCTGGGTGCTTCCGCCGTGCTCGGACCCGAGGTCGACGACGGGTCGATCGTCTACCTGCTCGCCAAGCCGGTGTCCCGGCACGTCGTCGCGACCAGCAAGTACGTCGTGGGCTGGCTCGCGACGCTCGCGTTCGGCGCGGGCCCGCTCTTCGTCGCCGGGATGGTCATCGACGCCTCCGACCCCCAGCGGGCGCTGGGCTGGCTGGTCGGCGGTGCCGTCGCGGGCACGACGTACGCGGCCCTCTTCCTCGGGCTCGCCTCGGTGACCCGGCACGCCGTGGTCGTCGGACTGCTCTTCGTGCTGCTCTGGGAGGGGCTGCTCGGCGGGCTGCTCCGCGGCATCCGCTGGCTGGACCTCGGCGCCTGGGGCACCGAGGTCGCGAGCGCCATCAGCTCCTCCATCACCGCGCCCGGCACCGGCCTCACCTACGCCGTGACCGCCAGTGCCGTGATCACCCTGGGCTCGGTCTGGTTCGCCGGCGACCGCCTGCGGTCGTTCACGATGCGTGGGGACGAATAGCGGCGACGGCGCGCACCCGCCTGTCGATCCGGTCACCCTGGTGTCCATGACCGAGGGGACGCACCATGGTGAGCGTGACGATCCTGCCGCGCGTCCGGGAGTTCAGCCGCGCCGACCCCGGCAGCGCGTCGTGCTGGGTGGTCGATCCCGACGTCCCCTCGATCACCGCGTGGGAGCTCCACGATGGGGAGTATGTCGAGGCTGCGTCGGTCGTCGGCGATGACGCCTTCGTGCCGGACGCCCCGTTCGCGGTCCGGCTCGTCCCGGCGGACCAGGTCCGCTCGCCTCCGCTGGCCCCGGACTAACCCAGCCAGGCGGCGCGGTAGCGGCGGACCAGGCGCCACTGGAGCACGACGACCGCGATCGTGAGCGCGAGCATCACCACCGTCGCGGCCGCGGCGTAGCCGTAGCGGAGGTACTCGAACCCGTTCTCGTAGACGAAGAGCGAGAGGTACGTCGTGGCGTACGGCGGTGGGCCGCCGTCGGTGATCACCAGCGCCGGCACGAAGTTCAGCTGTAGTCCCAGGATGCTGTCGCGCAGCAGCAGCAGCACGAGCACCGGCGCGAGCAGCGGGAGGGTGACCCGGCGGAAGATGTCCCAGCCGGTGGCGTCCTCGACGGCGGCGAGCTCGTAGACCTCCTGTGGCAGCGACTGACGCACGGCCAGGAGCACGAAGAACAGCTCGCCGATGGTGAAGAGGCTCATCACGATGATCGCGGCACGCGCAGAGTTCGGGTCGGTGAGCCAGGGTGGCGGGGACCGGCCGAGGACCGTGAGGCCACCTTCGCCACCCGTGGTCAACAAGGTGTTGACCGGCCCATAGATGGGGTTGAAGAGCCAGAGCCAGAGCAGGCCGTAGGCGATCTCGGGCACCGCCGTCGGCAGCATCACCACCGCCCGACCCACGCCGACCCCTCGGGCCCGGGTGTGCAGCAGCAGCGCCAGACCGAGCGCGGCGAGCAGCCGCAGCGGCGTAGCGATCGCCGCGAAGACCAGCGAGTTGACCAGCGCGATCGAGAAGATGTCGTCGTCCCACAGCTCGGCGAAGTTGGCCAGCCCCACCCACTCGGCCGGCCGGACGATGTCGTACGACGTGAACGCCAGCGCGAGCGTGGCGACGGCGGGGACCAACACAAGCACCACCAGCCCGACGACGAACGGTGCGGCCATCACGGCGAGCTGGCGACGGTCGCGCCGCTCCTCGGTCGGGGGCGCACCCATTGGGGTCACGGCTCCACCCGTTGGCCGGAGGCGGCATCGAAGACGTGCACGGCTCCCGGAGCGAGGGACACCCGCACCCGGTCGCCGCTGGCCGGACGGCCGGCTAGCGGCACCCGGGCCACCAGGTCCTCGCCAGAGACGTCGAGGCGCACGAACGCATCGGCACCGGCCACCTCGACCCGGCCGACCGTCGCCGGGGTCCCGGAGGCGCCGAGGACGACCGCGTCGGGACGGACCCCGACGATCACGCCGTCGGCCTCTCGGCCCGGCGTGGTCGCCGGCCGCAGCGGATGGTTCGGGCCGAGGGTGCTCATGGCCGGACTGCCCACGAAGCGCGCCACGAACCAGGTCGCCGGCTGCTGCCAGATCTCCTCTGGGGTGCCGACCTGTTCGAGCGCACCGTCGCGGAGTACGGCGACCCGGTCCCCCAGCGTGAGCGCCTCGGTCTGGTCGTGGGTGACGTGGACGGTGGTGCCGCCGACCCGGTCGTGGAGCGCGCGGAGCTCGGCGCGGGTCTGGGTGCGCAACTCCGCATCAAGGTTGGAGAGCGGTTCGTCGAGCAGGTAGGCGTCGGGTCGGCGGACCAAAGCCCGCGCCAGCGCCACCCGTTGCCGTTCGCCGCCGGACAGCTGGCCGGGCCGGCGGTCCAGCAGGTCCGCGCACCCGGCCACCCGGGCCGCCTCCTGGGCCGCCTCGCGCGCGGTTCTGCGGCCGGCCGAGCGCACCTCCAGACCGAAGGCGATGTTGTCGAGCGCGGTCAGGTGCGGGAAGAGCGCGTAGCTCTGGAAGACCATCGACACGTTCCGCCGGCCCGGACGTAGGCCGGTGATGTCACGTCCGCCGAGCCACACGCGGCCCGCGGTGGCCGGCTCCAGCCCCGCGATCACCCGCAGCAGCGTCGACTTGCCCGACCCGGACGGCCCCAGCACCACCAGCAGCTCACCCGGAGCGACGGCCAGGTCGAGGCCACGCAGCACCTCGCGACCGTCGTACCCGGCCCGGATCCCCTCGAGGCGCAACCCTCCCCGGTCGAGCTTGTCGAGACCACCTTCCTCGGGCGACCCGGTCACGGCGCCTCGGCTCGGGCGAAGATCTCGCGGGTCTCCTCATCGAGGAGACGGGCGACCTCGCCGGCCGGCTGACCCTTGTAGAGGCCGTCCTCCAGGATCTCCCCGGTCACGTCCTCGATCTCGGGCCAGGTGGAGACTACAGGCGTGGGCCGCACCGAGTCGACGGCATCCAGGAAGACCTGAGACCGGCTCGGCGGCAGGCCGGGGTCGAGGAAGGCGTCGGAGCGGGAGAGCTCGATGTTGGACGGGACGGTTCGTCCGGTGCCGACCAGGGCACTCTGGCCCTCGGCGCTGACGGCGTACTCGACGAACTCCCAGGCCTCGTCGGGACGCGACGACGCGGCGGTGATGCAGTAGGCGTCGGAGTGCAGGACGCCGACCTGCTCGTCGTGGACGGGCAGCGGCGCCACGTCCCAGTCGAAGCCCTCGATCGATCGGAACGTGGTGGTGGCCCGGCGCGAGGAGAACAGCATCGCCAGCTTGCCGGCCGCGAAGCGGCTCTCGTCGTCGAGCGCCTCGAGCTCCGCGTCGGTCGGGATGACCCCGTAGGCCAGCCGCAGGTCGAGGAAGTCCCGCAGTGCCTCCTGTGCCTCGGGGGTGTCCAGGGTGAAGCGGGTCGGCCGCCGCGCGTCGTCCACGATCTCGCCGCCGTTGGACCACACGAACGGCGCCAACCTGATCATCGACGCCTCGACGCCGAGGCCGTAGACATCGACGCGGCCGCCGGTGTCGGACTCGGTCCCGACCACCTGGTTCCCCCGCGCGTCGCGGGTCAGGGCGACGGCGGTCTGGATCAGGTCGTTCCAGGTCCACTCGTCGGGCGGCTCGGGCACGTCGTACTGCTCGAAGAGGTCGCGGTTGTAGTAGACGGCCAGACTGGAGACGTTCTGCGGCAGGCACAGCTGCTCGCCGCCCCAGTTGAAGGCGTCGAGCGCGACGTCGTACAGTTCGTCGGTCGACACCCGGTCTGAGCCCTCGATCAGGTCGTCGAGGGCAAGGATCGAGTCGCTCGCAGCGAACTGGCCGTAGTAGCGATAGTTGAGCAGGAACACGTCGGGCGGCGACCCGCCCGCGATCGAGGTGGCGAGCCGGGCGATCAGGTCCTCGCGGTCGCTGGCCTCGACCAGGTCGACTCGCACGTCCGACTGCTCCTCGAAGTCGGCGACCAGCTCGCGGTAGGCGACCAGCTCCTCGGGGTCGCCGAAGAGCAAAACGGACACCACGCCCTCCTCCTGCGTGTTGCTGCAGGCCGTCGGGAGGAGCAGGGCCAGGAGCGCGGCCCCGACCATCGTGCGGAGACGGGAGATCCTGATCACCGTCACCGTCCCAGCCAGCCGGTGCCGCGGAAGTCGGCGAGGAACCGTCGCTGGGCGATCGCGAACAGCAGCAGCGCGGGGATGCTGGCCAGCACGGCACCCGCGAGGAACACCGGCTGGTCGGCACGGTCCAGGATCGACAGGGAGCGCAGGGCCAGCGGCACCGTGAAGAGGTCGCGGTCGTAGACGTAGACCAGCGGCTCGATGAAGTTGGACCAGGTCAGCACGAACACCAGCGCGCCCACCGCCGCCGTGACCGGCCGGACCAGTGGCATCGCCACCGTCCACCACAGACGCAGCGGCGAGGCGTCGGCGAGCCGGGCGGCGTCGTACAGGTCACGGGGCACGGTCCGGAAGGCCAGGAAGTAGACGAGCACGTAGAACGGCGACGTGGCGATCAGGGCGGGCAGCACCAGCGGGACGATGGTGTCGGTGAGGCCGAGCACTCGGTAGAGCACGAAGCGGGGCACAATCAGCGCCGTGACCGGGATCATCAGGGCGAGCACGGACGCTGCGGTCACCAGGCGTACGGCGCGGCGCGGCAGCTGGGTCAGCGCGAACCCGGCCCACGAGGCCACCAGCACGCTGAGGGGGACGGCGATCGCCGCGACGAGGAGGGACACGAGCGTGGCCTGCCCCAGCCCGCCGAGGTCCACCGCGGTCGGGTAGCTGTCCAGCGACGCCGGGTCCGGCAGCAGGGCGGGGGTCGGGGGTGCGGCGGTGCCGGCGGGGCGCAGCGACCCGGACACCATCAGTAGCAGGGGCAGGGCGAACAGCACGGCAGCGGCCAGCGCCCCAAAGGAGCGCCAGCCGCTGGCCCTACCGTGCACTTATCCCATCGCGAACGCGTCGCGTCACAGTGTCAGCTGCCACGCACTCAGCCCGTGCGACGCGGCGTAGAGGTACTTCCCGTCGGGCGAGATGGTCAGGCCGGCCACCTCTACGAAGGGCATCCCGGTTGCTGCCGCTGTCCAGACGCTGCTGCCTGCTGCCCGGCGGAGCACCCCGAAGTCGGTCGAGGCATAGAGATCGCCGGAGGTGTCGTCGAGGACCAGGTCGGTCACCGGCATGTCGGTCAGGTTGGCCGACAGGTCGGTCCAGACGGCGCGCTGGAAACCCTCCTTGCCGTTCCACGTCACCTTGAACACGTGACCCGGTGCGCCCGGCGTGCTCGCGCTGTAGCCGCTGTAGGACACGTAGGCGACGTTCGGGTTCCTGGCATCGATGTCGATGCTGCTGACGAACCGGTTGGGGGCGATGGCGGAGTCGTCGTCGACCCGGTACCACGAGATGGCGTCGGGATTCCTGGTGTCGACGTCGGGGGTCACGAACAGGCGACCAGTGGTGGTCGCCGCCCAGGCGGTCTTGGTGTCACTGGTGGCCCGCTCGATCGCGGCCACGGCACCACCGATGCGGTCACCACCGAACGACCTGCCGGTCAGCGGCCGCGGTCCGGCCTCCTCCCAGTCGCCGCACTGCGCCTCGAAGGTGCCGTCCCAGGTGTTGCAGATGCGCTGGGCCTCCGCGAGCGACCGGTCACCGATGCCTGCAGTCTGGGTGCGGTAGACCGTCCTTCCGGTGCCTGCGAACATCGTCTTCGAGACGACCGGGTCGGTGATCACCGGTGCGTAGAACTGGGTGCGGGCCTGGCCGAAGATCGGGTCAGCCGTCCAGATCCAGTCGTCGACGTCGCCACCGGAGAACTGCACCTCCGGTGTGGCGTCGAAGAAGTTGTGCATCCGGAATCCCTGGATGGTGGAGTCGAAGCCCGACGCACCGCCGTCACCGATCATCGTGTTCTCCCAGGTGACGGTCCCGCCCTGGCCGTCGTTCTGCCAGGTGCCGTTGTCCTGGGTGCCGCCCTGGAGCAGTTGACTGTTGGCAGGGCTGACCGAGAGGCTGCCGAACTGCAGCGTGTTCAGCCCATCGTTCATCCCGATGAGCCGGTCGGGCACCTTGGACAGCAGTTGCTGGCAACGCGCGAGCGCGGCGCCGGTGAGCCCACGAGGGCCGCACACGTCCGAGCTGCTGGCGAACTTACCCGTGGAGCGCATCAGCCCACCGTCGTTGGCCTCGAAGAAGAGGTTGGGGTCGTCGGGGTGCACGACCAGCGCGTGCTGGTCCGGGTGCAGCCCGTTCGGGTGTCGGGGACTGGTGTCGTCCATGGTCATGTCGGTGCCGGACACCCCGGCGTCGGTCGAGAGCACCACGGCACGGCCGTTGGAGATGCGGCCGGTCTCGCCGTAGGCGTAGGAGCCACCGGTGTAGACCATGTCGGGGTTGGCGTCCGGGGCGGTGACGAAAAGGTCGTACCAGCACTGGCCGCCACACTGGTTGTACGTCGCGTAGCCGGGGTCGGCCGGGTTGGCGCTGGTCAGGTCGGTGAAGACGGGCGAGGCCGCGGTGACGTCATCGCTGCGGAACAGCCGGGAGTACGGCGTGCCGATGTTGCCCTCGTGGACGTACATCCGGGTCTTGCCGTCAGGCAGCTTCACTACGTCGAAAGCCGGGCGGGTCGGGATGACCGCCGCGTTCAACGACGGCTTGATCTGAGTCCAGTCGGCTCCCGAGTTCGTGGAGCGCCAGATGCCGCGGGCGTAGGACCCGGCGTACATCGTGTCGGGGTTGCTCGGGTCGAGCTCGAAGTGCCGCACGCCGCGGGGCGAGCATGCCTGGAGGTTTCTGTACTGCGCGATCGTGCCGGTGCAGTCAGCCTCGTTGGCGGTGCCGTTGTGGATCATCGTCCAGGTGCCGCCGCCGTTGGTGGACTTGTAGAGGCCCCACTGGGCGGCACCCGGCACCGGCCGGGTCACACCGGAGCAGCACACCGAGGACATCCCCCGAAGCGCGGACGTGGTGGCGGCGTACACGGTCTGGCTGCCGGGGCGCGGGTCGACGACGATCTCGCCGATGCCCTTGCCGCCGAGCTCGGCCTGGCCGAGCGGACCGGTGAAGGTCGCGCCGCCGTCGGTGGACTTGTAGATCCCGACGCCCGCGACGCAGCCGCTGCCGCAGACGTTGGCCTCACCGGTGCCGACCCAGATGGTGTTGCCGGAGGCGTCCCGGGGGTCGATGGTCACGGTGCCGGCCGCGTTGATGCCGAGCGGGCCGCCCCGGTAGGTCCACACCGGCGGCTCGGCCATCGCGTCGTCGGTGCTCCAGACTCCGCCGCCGGCCGGTGTGATGTACATCTTGCAGTTGGTCGCGACGCAGGTCTTCGCGACCGCCAAGTCCGTGGTGCGGCCGCCGGCGACGTACTCGTTGGGCACGTAGTTGGTGTTGTTGCGGCGCTCGGTGAAGGGATACAGCGCCCGGCTCGGGCCGACGTTCTTCCAGGTCGCTCCCGGGGCCAGGCCTGCCGACACACGGCCGCTGCGGGCATTGGTGCGGGACAGCTGGCGGCTCTTGTTGAAGGCCTTCTGAAAGGACTTCTTGGCGGCCTCCATCTTGCCCACCGAGATCGTGGAGGCGGGGTAGGCACGCTCCTGGAACGCGGCCTCGGCTGCGGATCCTGGTCCCTCCAGGACCTCCGCACCGCCCGGAGAGGCGCGCTTGAGGTCTTCGAGGTGCTTGCCCAGCGCACCAGGCGCGCCCTCGCCGGAGGGCGCGGGTGCGGCGGCGGGCGCGATGCCGGCGCTGTGGATCCCGAGGCCGACGGCGGTGGCGGCGAGCGCACCGACAGCGACGGCGATGACGGACTGGCGGAGCGAACGGTTCACGATGGCGTTCTCCTGGTCCCGAGGTCCGCGGCCAGCTCTCCGGATCTGCGGAGTCTCGGCGGTCCGCCGACACACTTACACGGACCGCCCCCGCCGGGCAAGGGTCTGGTTGCGTGCGAGTTGTCCACAGGCTCATCTTCTGGGCTGTCGCCGATCGTGGACGCGGTTAGCCTGAACACGCTCCTTGGCTCTCGGAAGGCCTCTGCCGTGCAACGTTTCCTGGTCACCTTGGCGGTCCCGCTGGTCCTGCTGGTGTCCTGCAGCGACGACCCCGAGCCGATCCTCGCGCCGTCACCCGGCTCGACGCCGACACCGACCACGGAGAGCGCTGAGCCGTCCCCAACCGAGTCCGCGGAGCCGGAAAGCCCCGAGGAGTTCATCCGGCGCTGGGTTGAGCTGAGTACTGAGCTTCAGAACACTGGAGACGCCGAGGAGTTCGTGTCTGTGAGCGACGATGACTGCCGACCTTGCCGTGATTTTGCAGAGCCGTCACCGGCTACCACGAGGCAGGTCCGTCCGACTATCGGTTCGTCTTGAACCTAGGAGATGCTGGATGGTTCGACTGGCTGGTCGGCGGCGCCGTCGCGGGCACGACGTACGCCGCCCTCTTCCTCGGGCTCGCCTCGGTCACGCGGCACGCCGTGGTCGTCGGACTGCTCTTCGTGCTGCTCTGGGAGGGCCTGCTCGGCGGGCTGCTCCGCGGCATCCGCTGGCTGGACCTCGGCGCCTGGGGCACCGAGGTCGCGAGCGCCGTCAGCTCCTCCATCACCGCGACCGGCACCGGCCTCACCTACGCCGTGACCGCCAGCGCCGTGATTGCCCTGGGCTCGGTCTGGTTCGCCGGAGACCGCCTGCGATCGTTCACGATGCGCGGCGACGAGTAGTCGCGACGCCTGTCTGCCAGGACCCACTGTTCGGCCAGCCCCGAAAGGATTGGCAGCACCCGCACCGACCGTCACGTTGACCCTCGGGGACGCGTTCACCGCCCCCGGACGGAGCAACACGGCGAGTTCGAGAGGGTGTGGATCGCAGGCAACGAAGAAGTGCACTGGCCGTCACGGTCGGAGCAGGTCTGGTCGCACTGACGCCTGTGGCGGGGGCGGCGGGTCCGCCCACCTGTTGGCGGGCCCTCCACAGCCGAGGAATCGGGGGGTGCCGCGTTGCGTGATCGCGGGATAACCTGACGTGCGTATCGGCTTCTCGGGAGGTCATCTGCGATGGTGCTTCGTTCGCTGGCCGCGCTCGCGGTCCCGCTGGTCCTGCTGGTGTCCTGCACCAACGACGACCCGGACCCGATCCTCGCGCCCTCCGCCAGTCCGACGCCCACGAGTGACGAGCCCTCGCCGACGGAAACGGCCAGCGAAGATCCGGAGAGTCCGGAGGAGTTCATCGAGCGCTGGAACGATCTGAGCACGGAGATGCAAAACACCGGCGAGACGGATGCCTACCTAGAGCTCAGTTCTAGGTGCGACGCCTGTGTGGCGGTCGCAGAAAGAGTTGACTCGTACTTCGCCGCTGGGGGCTTCGTCAAGACGAAAGGGTGGACCCTCAACGGCGTCGAGAGGAGCGGTCCTGCGTCGCGCCCCACGATGACACTCGACGTGACATCTAGTCCGACCTCCTACAGGGAGGCGACGGGCAGTCGACTCAAGCGGTTCGATGGGGGCGCCTACACCTACGAACTTTCCTTGGCAACCGACGACAACGAGTGGGCCGTTACCAGCTTGGTGGAGGTAAGCCAGCCATGATCAAGACGGCAGCAGGGTTTGTCGTTGGAGTCATAGCTCTCGCATGCCTATCTATCGTCGCGGGACCAGCCTGGGCCGGATGCGGACCGGACGGGGACCTCTATGGCTCGGAGGCTCGCTGCAAGTTCACGGCTCAAGAAGTTCGCGTTCTCATCAGCAACCAGTCCGAGTGGAAGTACCAGCAAGGCCCGCAACTCTGTGGCAAGTACGCGACCTCCGAATCCTGCTACTCCCCGCACGCCTGCAACGTCGGCAGCGACGTCGGCACGTGGTACCTCCTCAACCGTGCGCCGGCAACCGCGACGACCGACGAGGCTTTCGAGCCCTACGGAGTCTTCTGCGTCACAGCCCAGGACGAGTACGACTTCCGGGCCGTGACCAAACGCAGGGTCACCGAGGAGTTCAAGGCTGTCGCCTGGCCATCAGCAGCCCTGGTCGTCCAGCCACCCGACGGCCGGACCCTCGTCAACTTCCCGACGAACTTCTACACGACCCTCACCGACCCCCAGACCGAGTCCGTCGAGATCTTCGGCCACACCGTCGAGATCGAGGCAACGCCGTCCGGCTACACCTGGCGCTGGGCCCAACCCGGCGAGAGCAAGGATGCGGGTTCGGAGCAGACTACTGATCCCGGCGCCGAGTACCGAGCCGGCCAAGAGTTGGCGATCTCCTATGAGTACACCGATGCCGACGTGACAGTTCACCCGTCCGTCGATGTCACCTACACCGGTCGCTATCGCGTCGATGGGAGCGACTGGGAGACGATCGACGAGACCTTGACCGTCGCGGGCGCCCCGGTCGCACTGGAGATCGTTACCGCCCGCGTGCACCTCGTCGGCTGACACTCGGCCTACGTCCGGCGGTGGAACCGGACGTCTCCACTCGGAAGGCGGGTGCTGTCGTAGTGCTGGTCGTGGATCCGATGGTGGTGGAACGAGCACAGCAGGATGCCGTCGGCGAGGTCGGTCTTGCCGCCGCGGGACCACGGGTGCAGGTGATGGGCCTCCGTCCAGGCGGCGGGGATGTCGCATCCAGCCGCCCGGCAACCACCGTCACGCAGCGCCATCGCCTTGCGCTGGGCGGAGCTGAAGAACCGCTGACCGCGGCCAAGGTCCAGCAGCTCAGATGCCCCACCGAACACGGCCGGCACGATCGACGCGTTGCACGCCAGCCGACGCGCCTCGCCGGCAGAGACGCGGCCCCCGGTGGACAGTTCCGCCACCCCCAGGCCGCTCTCCAAGGCGTCCAGATCGAGCTGGACCACGACCGACACGGCCGCGCCGCCGTGTTGGGGAAGCGCGTCGGTGCGCAGGTGCTCGATCATCGTGCAGAACGCCTGCGCCAGCCGGCGCGGATAAGGCACCCGCTCCCCGCTCGTCGGATCCCGATAGGGCGCCTCGGCCAGGTGCCCCCGGCGCGGTGACGCGTAGGCCTGGAGCTGTGTCAGCCACAGGTCCATCGTCGCGTCCGGCAGGTCGACGACGGCCCGGCTCAGCCCACCACCCAGACGGCGCATGGTGATCCGCGAGGAAGCCCGAGCACGTCGTTCGTCCCGCTCCAGCAGGCGCCGCTCGTGCTCGTCGGCCACGCCGGGCGCCACGACCTCGAGGATCCGCCGACCGAGGATCCGCAAACCCTTCGGGTCCAGCGAGCCGGCGTGCTCCACGAGAGCAGCCTCTGCGTCGCGCCGGACGGCGAGATCGACGTCCGAGGGCAGCTCGTCGAGTGCGCGCACGATCACCTCGGCCTGGCTCACGTTGACCTCACCGCCACCCACGGCGCCGGCGAGGACGTCGTACCGCTCCAGGCCCTCTGCCAACCGTCCCAGCCGACGGGCCTCGGCACCGTCGAGTCGGGTCTCGTGTGCCAACCAGGCGGCAGGCGACCGGGCACCGCACTCGGCCGCGACGTCTTCGGACGCCGCCAGCACCCGCAGCATCAGCGCCTGCAACCGGTGCGCTTGCCGGGACAACGAGACCAGGGTCGACCGTTTCGTCTCGGTCGACATGAACGTCGCCGACACCGAGGCGACCGAGTCCAGGGCTGCCTCAATGTCGGACGCGCACCGGAGCACCGGATGCGTCGACGACATCGTGGACTGACTCATGACAGCCACGCTAGAAACCCCCACCGACAAGGCAAGGGAGCCTGTGGAGAGGACCCAGCTACTACCCACCTGTGCGCGACTGCCGGGCCGGCACAAGTAGATCTCCCGATGTCACACGGGCGACTCAGCGCCACTCTGGAAGGGCCCGGGACTGTCAGGAGATTCGCCGTGAGCCCCATAGCCGCCAACCCCGCCACCACCATGATGCGCGCTTTCGAGCGCGAGACCGAGCAGCGCACCACGCGCACGCGCTCCGCTCGCGGCACGTCCGGGTTCCGCGCACGCCGCCGTCGCGCCGCTGACCTACGCTGACTCGGGCATCGGGTCCCAGGTGACGGTGCCCCGCTGGTCACCGCCGACATAGCCCGGCTCGCCGAACTCGTTGGTCGCGTAGCCCCAGATCCACGTCTTCTCGGTAGCGTCGCGGGGTGCTCGGACGATGGCGTACCAGGAGTTCGGGTCCTCGACCCGGGCCTTGGCCTGCTCGACCAGGCCGACGACGACGCGGGGACGGATGGTGCCGAGGTCGAACCGCTCGGAGTCCGTGGTCCCCTTGTTGCCCCACTCGCGGAGCTCGCCGTCCCAGAAGTTACGACGCCTCACGGCCCGAGCTCGGGTCCACCGGCACGTCGACGACGGCGTACGTCGGGTAGAGGACCGCCTCGAACACCTCGCTCGACCCGGTCTGCGCCTCGATCGCACCGACGAGGTCGGCCAGCCCCCGCTTGCTGAGCACGTCGGGCTCCTCGACCGGGTTGCCCAGCTTCGGGGTCGAGCCGAAGTCGGGCACGGTGACGGTGTCGTCGATGCGCGACGCGACGAGCGCGAACACCACGGCCACCCCGCCGATCACGAGCACGCCCACGACGGCCATCACGATCCTGACCACCTTGAACGCCGACTCGACCCGCCCCCAGGTCGCGCTCGACGCCACGGCCACGGGGACCGGCGCGGCGAGCCCCGCCTCGGCGAGCGCGGCGCCGTACGGCGGCTGCGGGACCGGCGTGGGTGGCCGCAGGTCGTGGGTGATCATGTCGATCTCGGAGACGGTCGCGGCCTGACCCAGCATCTCGACCCGCTTTTCCCGGTCGGCCTCGACGATCTGGCCGGCCGTCAAGGCAGCCCACGGTCGCGGCCTCGCGGTCCTCGTCCCGCGCGCGCTGCTCACCGGTGGCCACGAGCGCACGCTAGTGGTCCTGGGCGCGCCCTGGAAGCGTCGCGCAGCACCGATGTCAGGACCCGCTGGACCTCAGGTCGACGACGTTGCCCGGGATCCACCGGTCGGTGGCGGTCGTCTGCGTCGCGCGCTCACCACTCCCCACGGCGGCGCCGGCCCCAGTGGGAACACGGACGAGTCGAGCCACGGCGTACGCCGGCGCACGCCGGCCCTGAGACCGGCGCGACAGGTTCGCCCCTCGTCGTCCACGGCCTGCACGTGGTCGGCGAGCCTCAGGCCGCTGAGGAAGATCTCGCAGTCGCAGAATCCGCCCAGATCGCCGAGCCGGCGTTCCAGCGCGGTGGACCGTGGCGCGACGCGGTCGCGGTAGTGGCACGCGAAGCGCAGACTGGTGTCGCACCCAATGGTGTCGAGCATCCGCGCGACGAAGCAGGCCAGGCACTCGCCCGGGTGTGGCTGCATCAGCTGATCGGTGGCCGCCCGCACGAGCTGCTCGGCCTCCTGATCGATGGTGAGCTCACTCATCGGCTCCTCCTTGTCGTGGTCGTCGGCACCCTTCCTACCCGGGCCCACCGACAGTCCGAGACCGCTCGGGACGCGGTTCACCTCACGACGATCGGGTCGTGGTGTCGTCCGCAGGCCCCGACGCCCACGAGCAGGCCACTGCCAGGGCCAGCTGTTGCCCCGCTGCGCGGGTGGCGGTGGCGGCGTCAGGCAGCAGACGAGTCAGGTTGCGGGAAGACCGCCTCGATCCGCAGCCCGTCCTCCGTGGCTGACCAGAACACGTGATGACTCGGATGCCCCGTGACGGCCAGCCGGTAGCGGATCCCGTCGACGGTGCTCACGACACTGGACGAAGCCTGCGCGATCCATGGCGTGGCGAAGGCGAGCTCGCAGGTGTCGACGACGTCGCGGTACAACTCGACGTCAGAACTGTCCGCGAGCCGGCCCAGCTGCTCGTCCGCAACGGCCGAGTAGTCGTCGCGCGGGCTGGCCGGCGCAGCCGTCTCAGCGCGCGACGTGCGCCTCGGTGTGCTGGTCGCCCGGGTCAGCAGTTCCTGCAACCCCGGGTCTTGTTCGTACTCCGACTGCGCCTCGGTCACCACGCGCGTCGGCAGCAGGTGAAGGCTGCCGTCATCGTTCTCCCGCATCAGGAACCGCTCATTGTGATGTCCCGGCAGCTCGACCCGGCCGAAATGATCCGTCTCGATCAGCATGCCCATGAATCCCCCAACTTCGTAAACTCCGAGAAAAAATCTTCCCCCTCCCCTATCCTGCGGCCCAGCCGCGTCCAGTACAAGCGCCCTTGGTCCCGAATGCAACACCAACTCACCCCCGCCGCGCCCCGAGCGCCTGGCCACCGTGTCATGACGGGCTACTGCTCGCGCCCCATCTCCGCGAGCCGCTCGTGCAGCCGGTCCCGGACCTCGTCGGGCGTCAGCTGCGCACGCCGGCGCTGGTCACGCGCGATGATGGCTCCGGTGGCGGCCACCCCGGCCACGCCCGCCAGCCCGAACACCTTCCACAGCTTCACTACGAGGACTCCTCACCATGTCGGACAGCAGCCTGACCCTCGATGACGCGGTCGATCTGACCCGCACCGGTGACCTGTGGTTGTTCCGCGGCCGCTCGGCTGCCGATCAGGCTATCCGGGTGCTCACCAACGCGCCGGTCAACCACGTGGGGATGGCGGTGGTCCTCGACGACCTGCCGCCGCTGATGTGGCACGCCGAGCTGGGCAAGGGCCTGCGCGACGTGTGGTCGGGCACGCATCAGCGCGGGGTCCAGCTCCACGACCTGCGCGAGGCCGTCGAGCAGTGGACCGGCCGCTACGAGCAGCACGCCTGGCTGCGCCAGCTCGACACCGACATCTCGCCGGAGGCCGAGGCCGCCGTCCTCACGACTATCGCGAGGCTCGACGGCACGCCGTTCCCGGCGACGGCGGCTCTCGTCGCGCGCTGGGCCCGCGGGCGGGTACGCCGCCCGGCCGCGGCCGAGATGACGTACTGCGCCGAGGTGGTCGCCGCGACGTACAGCGCGATGGGCCTGCTCGACGGCCGTCGACCCACGAACTACTACGACCCCGGCAAGTTCTGGTCCGGCGACGACCTGGAGCTCGAGCTCGGCGCGCGGCTGGGGCAGGAGATCCGGGTGCTGCCCGGCTAGCCCTGCTGTTGCTGCTGGGCCCGCTTCCTCGCGGCCCTCTTCTGCTTCTTGTTGTTCGACTTCTTGACCTTGGTCGTGTCCTGCGTGGGCTCCGGCAGGTCGGCGGCGGGGGTGATCATGTTGCCGACGACGTCGGTGATCCGGTCACCGAGCGCGGGCACCAGGTTGGTGAAGAGCAGGGTCGAGGCCAGGCCGACGCCGAGGCCTGCCTTGATCGCCAACGTACGACGCCGGCCACGGTCGGCCGAGACGCGCGTCTCCTCGCCGTCGTCGGGCACGACGGAGCCCGCCTGCGTCCGCAGGGCGCTCTCGAGCTGTCCCAACAGATCGACGAGCTGGAAGTCCGGCCGGGTCTCGGGGCGTGCGCGCAACAGGGCGACGAGGTTCTGCGTCGAGCAGATCATCACGTCGCCGAACTGTTCCCGCACCCACTCCTCCCGCTCCAGGCACAGCACCGGCTGCACCGTGCTCGCAGGGATCGTCGGAGCGAGCGACGCGATCGCCTTGGCCGCCGCTGCGACGCCGGTGACGGCCCGCTGGCGGCTCCGTCCGTTGTGCCGGAGCATCCCGCCGGTCACCGTCACCGAACCGGCCCACGTCTTCGCGTCGATGACGTAGACCTGGTCACCCGCGACCACGACGTGCGCGATCCGCCCACGGCGCCGGCCTGGCCACTTCACGTCGTGCAGCACGGTCCAGCCGTCGCGCTCGAGCTCACCCAGTGCCTCAACGGTGGCGCGCGGTTCTGCCGCAGCGAATGGCTCCGCCTCGACCACGTGCTCCTGAGCGACCCCTCGCGCTGACTCTTCAGTCATGTGACACCCCCATGTCGTCCAAGCAGAGTACGTCTGCCGAGCGGTGCAGGTCCGCCGTTTGATCCGAAGGATGTCGAGTGACCGCACCGGGCGCCAATCCGTCGACTCGCTGCTCCTACTCTGTGACCATGACGAATGACCGTGATCGGGTGAGCGTCGAGCGCGTGATCCCCGCGCCCGCCGACAAGATCTTCGACCTGCTGGTCGACCCGGCCCGCCACCTCGACATCGACGGGTCCGGCACCGTGCAGCGCGCCCGCTCCGGAGGTCGGCGCCTGAGGCTTGGCGACTCGTTCGGCATGGACATGAAGCTGGGTGCCCGCTACTCCACCCGCAACGAGGTCGTGGAGCTCGACGAGAACCGGCTCATCGCGTGGCGAACCCTGGCGCCCTCGCCGCTCACCTTGCTGTTCACCGGTCGCACCTGGCGCTACGAGCTGGAGCCGGTCGAGGGCGGAACCCGCGTCCGGGAGACGTGGGACATCAGCACCGAGGCGCCGCTGGGGCGGCAGGTCGTACGACGGATGGCCGGCTCGACGAAGCGCAACATGGAGCGGACCCTCGAGCGGATCGAGCGGCTCGTCGTGCCTGACCCGGCGTGAGGATCTGGTCCCATAACAACCTGCGGGTCGACGCCACCCTCGACCACGACGGTGCTCTGACCATCGCGGGGCAGGACCTGAACGGTTGGGCCGGCCGCGACGAGTACGAGTATTGGATCACGGTGCCCGCTGCCGAGGTGCCGCGCGTTGTCGTGGCCTTGGGCGGACGAGCTCACGATGACGTCCTGGCGTTGCTCGAGGCCCACGCCGAGCAGATCGTCCGCTCGGGCGAGCGGACCTGGCTGACCGAGCACAGCATCGAGCACCGGTTCAGCTCGTACTGAACGCGCTCTTCGTCTAGACGATCCCGAGCCTTCGCGCCACCGCGTCGCCGCCGACCTCCCGGACCAGGTCCGGGTCGCCGACGACCACGAGCATGTCGGTCGCGCGCGACATGCCGACGTACAGGCGCTCACGCGAGCGGTCGCGCACCTCCGACTCGTTGAGGCAGAGCACGACCGCCTTGCGCTCGAGGCCCTTACAGCCGAGCACGTGCCCGTAGAAGACGTCGTCGTCCTCCCAGAACGTGCGCCAGTAGCCCCGCTGACCGTGGAAGTCGGTCGCCTTGTGCTGCATCGGGTGACGGTGACCGGTGGTCAGCAGGCAGATGTTGCCCGCGCTCCAGCCGCCATCGATGAGCCGGTCGACCTCGTCGTCCGCGGCGCCGAGCGCGTTCTGCGGGCTCGCCGGCGACCATCGACAGTCGAGTGTGATCTGGCCCGGCGAGTAAGGGGTCGTGGTATTCATGCCAGGTGACGGAGGAGCGCGGACTTCGCGAGGCTGCCATGGGCTGGCTCGACGAACGGCCCAGCCCTCGAGTGGACTTCGGTTGGCTGTCCACCTTCGAGTATCAAGGTCGACGAGTCCCGCTGATGGATCGCCAGCGCGGTATCCGCAAGCCGGCAGGTTTCGACGCCGCGCTCGCGATCAGGACGACGTTCACACCGCCGGGTCAGTTGCCGCCCTACGCCGACACGATCGGCAATGACGGCCTTCAACGGTACAAGTACCGAGGCAACGACCCGCGGCACCCGGAGAACGTCGCCCTTCGCCGTGCGCACGAACTCAACCTGCCTCTCATCTGGTTCGTCGGCGTCGCGTCAGGCATATATGAGCCGATCTATCCGGTGTGGGTCGCAGGCGATGAGCCGGCTGGGCTGCAGTTCGCGCTTGCCTTGGACGAAGGCCAACGATTCGTGTTGCCCGGGCAACACATGACCGAAGATGCCCGCAGGTACGTCGAGCGGCTCACGAAGGCCAGGCTGCACCAGCGGGTGTTTCGGACGCAGGTGCTGATGGCGTACGACGGTCGCTGCAGCATCTGCAGAATCGGGCACGTCGAGCTGCTCGACGCGGCGCACATCATCGCCGACGGCCGCCCCAATGGGGAGCCAGTCGTGCCCAACGGCCTCTGCATGTGCAAGATCCACCACGCGGCCTTCGACAGCCGGATCCTCGGCATCCGACCGGACCTGACCCTCCACGTGCGTCAGGACGTGCTCGAGGAGCAAGACGGCTGGATGCTCACCGGCGGCATCCAGGACGTCCACAACGCCAGGCTTGCAGTGCTCCCGGCCACCAGGGCAGCGCGCCCGAGCAAGCAGCGCCTCGAGGAGCGGTACGCCGAGTTCCTCGACGCAGGGTAGATCTCCGGCAGGAGCCGAGCTTCCACCACCATCTCCCCCACGTCACCAGATCCTGGATGAGCCGACCGACGTCCGCGTGGGATGTTTGTCTCCAATGTCTCGGCCGTCGCGAGCATCGTCCGGGGCGTGCGCTCGCAAGGCGGACCAGCGAAGGCGATGCGTCAGCATCGTCGAGTCGACGACAACGCAGCGAGCGTGCGGACCGGGCCTTGCGCAGCAAGCCATGGACATTGAAGGCACGCTCGAGATCACCCGATCGAGGAGTGACGTGATCACGGCTCATCATGGCAGTTCTCGCCCTGTCAGAGCGGCGGTCAATTGGCAGGGTCCCGATCCCGGGTCGAGGCCGGGATCCGGCTCACCACCACAAGGGTGCAGATCACGGTTTGGTCATGATGCTCGAGGACCATGTGGAGAGCGGTCCCGGGGCCGGCTGATTGTCGGTGGTCGCGGCTAGCGTCGGAGCCACGATGGAGACCTCGACGACGACCCCGCCCCGGCACCCGGTGCTGGTGTGCGTGGAGATCGTCGAGGCGGCGGTCAAGGACGTCGCGGACGTGCAGCCGGGGTTCATGACCACCACCGCCAAGGCCGAGGCGCTGCTTGCCCTGACCCGGCTGACCGACCAGATCGAGGCGGTGCGGCTGCGGGTGGTCGCGGCCGCCGACGACGTCGCCGCCGAGGGTGCCTGCCGGAGTGTCGCGGACTGGCTGGCCCCGCGCACCCAGGCCGAGGTGATCGTCCGCGCGCTGGAAGCCCTGCCTGCCGAGGTCGACCCCGACCTGGTCGAGCAAGCCGAGGCGCGGCTGGTGACCGACGCCGAGGTGTTCGCCCCCGCTGCCCTGCGACGCATCGGCGACAAGGTCCTCGAGGTCGTCGCGCCCAGTGCCTACGACGAGTACGAGGCCCGGCAGCTGGAGCGGGCCCTGCGCCGCGCCGAAGCGGCTACCCGGCTTTCCTTCCGGCGCCGCGGCGACGGTGCCACCGAGCTCACCGCCCGGATCCCCGACGCGGCCGCGGGCCGGCTGCGGACCTACCTGGAGGCGTTCACCGCACCCCGGCAGACCCACGTCGAGGGCTCCCCGTCCGCGGGCGGCGAGTGGACCGACCGACCACCGGTGCCCGGCTCAGCCAGGAGCGCCTTCTCGGTGAGGCGTTCTGCGCGCTGATCGAACGCCTCGACCCCACCCGGCTGCCCGCCCACGGCGGCACCGCCACCACCGTGACCATCACCGTGCCCCTCGACGAACTCCTCGACGACCTCGGGGTGGCCGACACCGACCACGGAGGCCCGGTCACCGCCGACGAGGCCCGCCGGCTGGCCTGCACCGCCGGGATCATCCCCGCCGTCCTCGGCAAGAAGTCCGAGGTTCTCGACCTCGGCCGCACAGCCCGCCTGTTCTCCCCCGCCCAGCGCAAGGCCCTCACCGTCGGCCACCCCCACTGCCGTGCCGAGGGCTGCACCGTCCCGGCCGCTTGGTGCGACGCCCCCATGTCGGCGTTCCCTGGGCTCAAGGCGGCCGCACCGACCTCGCCGACGGGGTTCTGCTGTGCCACTGGCACCACCGACGCGCCCACGACCACCGCTACACCGTCAACCGACTCCTCAATGGCGACGTCCGCTACACCAGGCGCACATAAACCGATCCCGGCGCCGAGACCGCTCTGTCTCGGACCACGAGAAGTCCTGATGGCACACTGCCTGGGCGGCTGCCTTCAACAAGGTGAGTCGCCATGCTCGGACTACGGCCGCCGGCACAACATCTCCGACCGTCCGTGGCAGGTCGACCATGCGTTCGCCGGCCGAGGGCTCCCCGTCGCGGAGATTGTCGTGGACTCCCAGGCCATGGCGAAGGGTTCGAGTGACCACGCGCTCATGGTGGTGCGCCTCGACGTGGGCTGAGTTCGCGCGCGGCCTGATGACCGCTACACCTCCTTGGCCCATGAGTCGAGCGCCTCCAACACCTGCGGCAGCACCGTCTCCTCGTGCAGGGACCGGCCGCGAGCCCGCATGGCGGCGCCCAGATCGGGGTCCCAGGCGGGTTCGACGGGCGGGCCGAACAGCTCGGGCGCGTCCGCGCGGACCGACCGCTCGTAGTCGGCCGTGGTCATCAGGAACGGGGTGGCCCCGAAGCGGGCCACGACGCGGTTGGCGATCGCGATTCCGGGCCAGTCGAAGTCGCCGTGGTAGCGCAGGTCGCGCCCGGCAGCCACCAAGGCGCCGAGGACAGCCGTGGTGACCGTGTTGGGCTCGCCGGCGGTGCAGACCACGGTGATCCGACCGGCGAAATGCTCGGCCGCGGCTTCGAGGACGCGCGGGTTCTCGCAGACCAGGACTAGGCGTTCGGAGGGCGCGAACCCGCTTGCCCGCCGCAGGTCCCAGCGGGTCAGGTGCACGGGGCCGGGACCGAGCAGACTCAGGGGCAGACCGAAGGTCAGGCAGGTCGTGGAGAGGAGATCGGGACTGACGCCGAACGACTCCCACAGGGCCCGCCGCTCCTGCGGCGTCACGGGCGGCGCCGTCCCGGACGCGGCCGCCAACCCGCGCAGCACCACCCGGTGCAGCAGTCGATCCTCGTCGAGCGCGTGCGCATCGCCGACGACCTGCGCGGCGAGCTCCACCCGCGACCATCCGCGCTCGGTGGACCCGGAGGCGGTCACCACACCCAGGACCGCGGCGGCCTCGCGGACGGTGGTCGCGCCGTCGGAGGCTCTGCTGAGCAGGCCGGTACGGCGCAGGTCTGCCACCCAGGGCTCCGACCAGGGCGTGTCGACCAGCTCCCGCGCCAGCTCGAGCGGCTCCTCGCGGCGGGCCAGCCGGGCGGTGCGCTCCGCCGGGCGGTCCACCAGCGGCGACCCGGAGACCGCCACCAAGACGTCGAGCAGCCCACCGACACCCGAGCGTTCCCGCAGCCGGGCGTCCAAGGTGCCGAGGTCGAGCACCACCGTCTCCTGGGTCACCGACCGGCCCAGCAGCGCCGAAACAGCGTGACGCTCGTCGCGGGTCGCCAGCGACACCCGGACCTTCCCCTCCGGCACCAGCCCCGCGCGCTCCACGCGGGCCCGGACCCGGTCCCACACCTCCCGCAGGGCGGGATCGGCAAGCCAACCCGGGGGCCGGGCCGACATCAGCCCAGGGACCGCAGCTGGCGGCCGTCCCAGCGGTACTCGAACTGGGCGATGCCCCGCTGCGCCGGGTCGCGCAACGCCTCGTAGATCGCCAGCGACGGGACCGTGTCGTGGTCGCCCCACAGTCGTTCGCTGGTGATGACGAAGTCCAGGTCGAGGTCGACCAGCAGACCGAAGAGCAAGGGATGGGTGCGGGTGTCGATCTTCGGGAACGCGTCGTCGAGCAGGACGAGGCGAGGCGCATGCGGCGCCGCGCCGGCCAGCGAGCTGAAGTGTGCCGCCGCCGCGGCGAACAGCGGTAGGTAGCACAACACCTTCTGCTCGCCCTGCGACAGCGGCGAGCGCCGGTGTAGCTCCGACCACGAGCCGGCGCTCTCCGGACGCGTGTAGCGGATCTTGAACGCGAACCAGCTGCGGTAGTCCAACGCAGCGGCGAGGTGTTCGCCGTAGGACAGCTCCGGTCGCTCCACCCGCGACGCCTCGATCAACCGGTGCAGGGCATCGCGTAGCCCGGCCCGCTCCTCCGGCACCAAGGCGCCGAGAGGCTGGCTGAGCAGCGCGACGGCCTCGCGAGCCTCCGGGGGTACGTCGTCGCGCAGCCGCCAGTCCAGCCTGACCCGGATCCCTTGGGAGGTGCTCACCCCGGTGAGCAACTGGTTCATCGCAGCCACCAGTTCATCGGCCTCGACCCGGCAGCGGCGGATGGCCTCGCCCAACTCGCCGAGCACATGCTGTTCGAACCGCTCTCGCTCCCGCTCGGTCAACAGCTCGCGGTCCTTCGCGACCGCCGCGGACACGCGCGTCGCGAGCGAGGAGATCGGTTGCTCGCCTGCCTCGTCGCGACCCGTCACGGCGAGCAGGTCGGCGTACGTCGCGACCGCCGGCTCGTGGTCGGCGCCGGGTCCGCTGCTCGCGTCGTTGTAGCCGCGCCAGACCCTGCTCGGGTCGGCTGCCTCATCGGGCGGAGCCAGGCCGGCCAGCAGCTCGGCCAGCGTCAGGACGCCCGGCGGCAGCTGTTCGTCCGCGGGCAAGTCGGCGACGCCGGTCAACATCGCCAGCGGCGCCGGGTCGAGGCCGTCGGCGGCCGCGTCGAGCAGGCCCGGGACCGTCGTCAAGGCGACCAGGTCTGCGACCACCTGCGCGCGCTGCGCGGCGTGCGCGATCAACGCTTGTTGGGCCTGGCTCGCCGCCTGCTTGGCCTCGCCGAGCTCCTCTGAGAGCGCGCGGAGCGTTGTCTCGGCCTCGGTGGCGGCCCCGAGGTGACCCGCCACGGAGACGCGCAGCTGCGCCAGTCGCTCCTCCAGCTGGCGCACGCTCGACCCGACGGCGGCGCGCAGCTCCTGCCAGCGTGAGCGGGTCACGGCGGCGGTGGCGCGGGCACTATCGGCTTCGCCGGCCTCCTCGACCAGCGCCTGCGCCTCGACCGCGACGGTGCGGTGATCCGCAGCCCAGCGCGCGAGATCGCGGCGCAGCGGGCGGACCGCGTCGGCCGCCCGGGCGAGGTCTCGATCGAGCGCGTGCAGCCGCTCGGTGAGCGCGGCGAGCTGAACGCGGTCCAGTGGGACGTCGTGTCGAACAGAAAGCTGCTCCGCCTCGGTGCGCGCCCGCACGACCTCGCCCCGCACCCGGTGTGCCTCGGCCTGCGCCGCGGCATTGGCCCGTTCCTCGCGATCCTCGGCCTCGCGGCGTTCGTCGGCGCGCGTCCATGCTCCCAGCAACGCGGCCGCCGAGGGGACGGTGCGGACCCACGCCTCCACCGCGGCAATGTCGGCGTCGCGGCCGGCCACGGTGGCGATGGCCTCGGCCCGGACGGCGCGCTCCCGGTCGGCGACGGCGTCGATCTCGGCAAGCCGGCGGCGGCGTTCCTGGGCTCTCGCGGTCACGCCGACGTACTGGGCGCACTCCTTGGCCGCCCTGCCGTGCAGCGGGCCGAGCCGCCAGCGGCCGTCCGTGTCGACACCGGCGCCGTCGACGTCATCGTCGAGATCATGGTCGCGGGACCCCAGCCGGATGCTGCTCAGGATGCGTTCCACGTCGGCGACAGCGAGACCCGCACCCTCGGGCACGTCGGCCCGCAGCACGCCTGCCGCGGTCGAGGAGCCCGGCGGCTGCGGGTGCGCCGCGAGGATCACGTCGAGGGTGTCGGCGTCGAGGAGCCGGCCGTCACCACGCACCCAGGCGTCCAGCAGACCCGATGCCTGCAGGGCCGCCTCCAGCCCCGCCCGCGCCTCCTGGGGAAGGTCGTCGGTGAAGTCCACGAGCTGCCACAGGGCTCGACCATCGGGCCGCGAGGTGCGGGGCAGCCCGGGCAGCGGTGGCGCCGGGTCGTGCTCGGCCTCGATCGCCGCCCGGTCGCGCGATAGCGCGGCGAGGCCGGCCTCGGCGTTGTCGCGCGTCGTCGCCGCGGCTTGCCGGGACTCCCGCAGGACCTCGAGATCGGGCGCGGCGGCCAGCCTGGCCAGCTCCGGCAGTCCGGCCACGGTCTCGGGCGTCAGCTCGACGGGCAGCGCAACCTCGGGAGCGGCCTCCGCGGCGCTCCAGTCGTGGAGCGCGGCGTCCAGCTCCGAGGCCAGCTCGTCGGCACGCGACTGCGCCGCTTCGCGGTGGTGGCGGGCCTGCTCCCAGCGTCCGTCGGTCTCCTCGGCGCGACGCTCGGCATCCGCCTGCCGCGCCAGCACGAGCTCGAGCCGATCGAGCGCCTCGCCGACCACAGACACCGTGGCCTGGCGACGCAGCACCGCACTGCCGGCCTCGGCCAGCGCGTCCGCGCTCCGCCCGAGGGAGACGTCGACGACGTCGGACCGGTCGGGATCATCGAGCCGGTCGAGCCCCAGCGCGGCGGGGACGTCCACCGGCGCACCGAGACCTGACTCGCGCTGCCGCTCATCCAACGCACGCAGAGTCTGCCCGTGGGACCGGATCCTGTCGAGGACATCCTCGGTCACGATCTGGTGCTCGGCCACACGACGCACGTGCCCGGCCCGCGACCGGGCCACCCGTTCCTCCGCGTGAGTCGCCGCCCGCTCGTGCTGGGCGGCCAGCTCTGCGAGCTCGCCCAGCCGTCGTTGGTCGCGGGCCTCGGGGCCGGCCTCGAGCTCGTTGATCCGGCCGCGGTCGGCCTCCACCTCCTGACGGGCGCCCCCCAGGCGCGTCTGCGTGTCGTCCCGCCGGGTCCGCAGGTCATTGACGTCGCGTTCGCGGCGGCGTACGGCGGTGCGCAG
>Ga0136611_10000329_pt1 | contig 30367 bp, 28 predicted proteins | sample AntDrymUQ2232306_2_FD_106645 | JGI IMG/M metagenome (GOLD analysis project Ga0136611, IMG submission 106645) | Polar desert sand microbial communities from Dry Valleys, Antarctica - metaG UQ223 (23.06) | ecosystem: Environmental > Terrestrial > Soil > Desert | place: Antarctica: Dry Valley...
CCCATACGCCATGCTCAACGCGGACCAACTGGGGACCGTGGACCTGAGTCGCTACCGCGCCATCGTGCTACCCAACATCGGCGCGCTGACCGAGCAGCACTGCCAGGCGCTGCGCGCGTACGTTGCTGGCGGCGGTGGGTTGGTGGCCACCGGGGAGACCTCTCTCTACGACGAGTGGGGCGACCGGAGGCCGGATTTCTTGCTGGCGGATCTCTTCGGCGCCCATTCGACGGGGCAAGTGCTCTCGCAGCACACCTCGGCCGCCAGCACCGACGCCCGGCGAGGCGAGCCGTCCTACTTCCGCTTTGTGGACGCTCCCGGGAAACGCCCGGAGCCACTGCGCGACGGCCCGTCCGGGGCGTTCCAGGCCGGCTGGGACGAGACGGCCCATCTGCCTTTTGGCGGTGACCTGGTGCTCACCCGTCCCGCTGGCGGGAACGAGCGCGTGGCGCTCACCTACATCCCGCCGTTCCCGACGCACCCACCGGAGTTCAGCTACATGACGGTGGAGCGCACGAGCCTGCCCTGCCTCTATCTTAATGAACAGCGCGATGAAAAGCAGGGGCGCGTCGCCTACCTTCCCGCTGACGTGGACCGGCTCTACTGGCGCAGCAACCAGCCAGACCACGCCGACCTGCTCGCCGGGCTGGTGCGCTGGGCGGCGCACGATGAACTTCCCGTGCGCGTGGAAGGACCGGGCCTGGTGGACGTCCACGCCTACGTGCAGGGTGGGACTCAGCCGGAGAGCGGCTCTGGGAGTGTGGACGGCGCGGGGCGCGTCATCGTACACCTGGTGAACTTGACCCACGCCAATGGTTGGAAGGCACCAGTAGACGAGCTGATCCGGATTGGTGAGTTCCGCGTCTCGGTGGACCTGCCAAGGGGACACCGCGCCACCGACGCACGCCTCCTGGTGGAAGGCGGTGAGGCAGAGCTCCAGACGCGCGGCGGCAGCGCTACCGCCGTCGTGCCGGGTGTACGTGACCACGAGGTGGTCGTGATCGAATTGGACCCGGTCAGGTAGAAGGGTCATGGTCGCCATTCATCACGATCTGCTACGGCAACAGGCCCGCTTCCAGCCGTATTTCCTGGTGAGGCAGGCCCATGACTGATCCCCGAGGCCGAGTGCGCGTCGGCGTGGTCGGCGCGGGCAGCATCGCCCAGATCATGCACCTCCCCTATCTCAAGGAGCTGGACGACCGGTTTGCGGTGACGGCCCTCTGCGATGTTTCACCGTCAACGCTTGAGGTGGTGGGTGAGCGGTTCGGAGTGGCGGCGCACGAGCGCTTCGCGGACTATCGCGACCTGTGCGCGAGCGATCTGGTTGACGCCGTGCTGGTCTGCCCCAGCGGATCGCATGTGCCGGCCGCCATTGCGGCGCTCGATGCGGGGAAGCACGTACTGGTGGGAAAGCCCCTCTGCTACCGTCTGGATGAGGCGGAGGCGTTTGTTGAGGCGGCGCTTGAGGCAAAAGCGCGCTCGGGCGCGGTAGCGTTACTGGCCTACATGAAGCGCTTCGACCCCGGCTACCAGTACGGACAGCGCCTGATCCGGCCACTGGCGGATGCAGGGCGCGTTCGCTTTGTGGACGCGCGTCACATCCACCCTAGCAATGACCTCTATACCGCCCACCATCTCACGTCCGGCGGCCGGGACATCCCTGACGCGGTACGCGATGCCGGAGCCGGGGAACACGAGGCGGCGGTGGCCAAGAGCCCCGGCCCGGCTGCGTCACCCGCGTTGCGGCGCGTCTTCAGCGGGATGATGGGATCATCCGTGCACGACGTGTACTGCTTGAACGGCCTGCTGGGGAGACCCGAAGAGATCCTGACATCCGAGACATGGGACGCCGGGCGGTGCTGGTCAGCCTTGTTCCAGTACCCTAACGGCGCACGCGTGAGCTACGCCTGGATCGACGTTCGCCAGGTGCGCGAGTTCAAGCAGGAGTTTGTGTGCTTCGCCGACGACGCGCGTGTGACGATCACGTTTCCGTCGCCGTTCCTCAAGTCCGCGCCTACGCTGGTCATGGTGCAGGGCATGGAGCCTCCACCAGAATCGCTCGCACCATATGGCCGCTCCGGGTCAGAGCCTGGCTGGTCTGACCCGGGCCCGGCGCACTGGGAGCGGCGTGTGACGGCATCGCACGAGGAAGCGTTCAAGCGTGAGTGGATCCACTTCCACGCGTGCATCACGCAAGGAGTCGAGCCACTCGCTGGACCCGCGGAAGCGCGCGACGACACAGCGTTTATCGTTGAGTGGGCACGGGCGACGCGTGAACGCTAACACCACTAAGGACACTGATTCAGATGCCAGCACAGACGTTTGATTGGCGCGACGACCCGATGGGCACGGTTGTCGCCACACCCCAGGTACGCGCCCGCTTCATCCGGGTAGAGCCCGGCCAGCCGGCCGGCACCTTCCACTCCCACGAGGAGTCGGAGGCACTTGAGGTGTGGGTGGTACTCGAGGGACACGTCAAGTTTGAGATCGAGGACGGCACGGTGATCGCCGGGCCGGGTCAGGCGGTAGTGGCCTACCCGCACGAGAAGCACCGGGTTTCGTGTGGCGGCAATGAGCCAGCCGTCTACTACCTCACGGTCACGCCGCATCGTTCGCCCACTCACACACACTACGACGCGCAGGGCAATCGCCTCCCTTCCAGACCAGGCGTGACCAACCCCACCTGGCGTAACGCACCCGCTTTGGGCCCTCTGGCGCAGTGATGGATCAGCGCCCGTTCGGCCGCACTGGCCTCAGTGTCACACCCATCGCGCTCGGCGGGTACCCCTTCGGAGGCGTGAACCGTGCCGCTGGCTGGGACCCGTTCTCTGTTGAGGGACGGCGTGCTGCCATCGCCACCATCCACCGTGCGATTGAGCGAGGCATCACCTACGTCGACACCGCCGCGAGCTACGGTGACGGCACGAGCGAAGACATCTTTGGCGAAGCACTGTCATCGGATGGGAAGCGGAACAAGGTGACACTCGCCACCAAGTGTCCCTGGAACGTCCCGGCATCGAAAGTCACCGAGAGCGTCGAGGCCAGTTTGCGGCGCCTGCGCACCGACGTGATAGATGTGCTCCAGCTCCACGGCGGTATGTTCACCGAGGAGAACGTGCGCCACATCCTGGAAGGCGGGCCGCTGGAGGCGCTGCAGCAGCTACGCGAACAGGGCAAGGTACGCTTCACCGGCTTCACCTGCGAGGAGCCGTGGACCGCCCGACCGCTCATCGCCAGCGGCCACTTCCAGGTGGTGCAGCTGCGTTACAACCTTATCTATCAGGGGGCGGCCTTGCACGCGCTCAATGAGGCGCGCGACGCCGGGATGGGCGTGGCAGTGATGCGTCCCATGACCAGTGGAATCCTCCAGCGCGCGCTTCACTTCCTGAAGCCCGAGTGGACCGAGGCCGAGATCTACGAGGTGGCGCTCAAGTACGTCCTCTCCGATTCGCGCGTACACGTCGCCAACGTGGGCATGCGCTGGTCACATGAGGTGGACCAGAACGTGGCACTGGTTGAGTCCTTCCGGCCGCCGTTCGATGCCGCAGACCTGCCCCGTCTCACGGCGGGCATCTACCGCGCTGCCGACGAGGAAGCCGGCATCGCACGCTAAGTAATCATCTGGAACGTATGAGCGCAGAGTTGATCCCCATCCCGTCGCCGCTCGGCGTCACCGAGCCCCGCGTTGTCGTTCTCGTCGCCGGCTATTTGAGTTGCGACAAATATCACCCCGAGTGGGGTCAGCGGTCCGCCGAAAGCACGGTCACGCTCGTCCAGGTCGCGGGCCGCACCATCGTTGTTGATCCGGGCATGGAGGACGCGCTCCTGCTCGCCGGCCTGGACGCCGCGGGCGTCTCACCCGAAGCGGTGGACACAGTCTTTCTGACCCACACGCATGGCGATCACTACCGGTCGGTACACCTCCTGCCCAACGCCCGCATCCTGACGAGTGGCCCGGAACAGAACGCGTGGCGCTCGCGTGGCGCGCCGGACAAGGAGCTCCTCTCCCGCATGGTGCCCACGGTCACCGGAATCGCTCCGGGCGTGCGCGTGCTCCTCACGCCCGGCCACACCCCCGGCTCTGCCAGCGTCCTTGTCGCCCAGGCAGGCCAGCTCGTCGCTATTACCGGCGATGCGGTGGACAGCATCGACTTCTTCGTGCGACGTGAGCCCTCCCACAATGCAGTTGAACCCGAGGCCGAGCGCCGGAACTTTCAACTCCTGGCCTCAAGCGCCGACGTGATCATACCCGGGCATGGTCGCCCGTTCCGCCTGGAGCACGGCGCCGCGACGGGCGAGCTCTGAGCACGCACTTCCCGGTGGGTCAGCGAGGATCAGTCGTTCAGGCGCCGGTAAAGGATGACACCGCTAATGATGATCTCGGGATAGAAGCGCTGCTCGACGCGCTCCCAGAACGGGGCGGCGCGGCCGGGCTGCTCGAGCTCGCCCTGGAGGCGAACGATGTACTTGGGGCAGCGGCGCGGGTCATCGAGAGTGGCGATTACTGCGTCGAGGGCGCCGGGGACGCGGTTTATCTCGGTCCAGTAGAGGTACCGGGAGGCGGAGCGACGGCGGCTGCTGAAGTACACCTCGGGGCCAGCGAAAGCCGCGTAGACCGTGTCGTCCGGGTGGGTTCGGGCCTCGAGATAGCGGGCGATGTCGCGGGTCGCGGGGGAGGCGTGGCGACGGTAGAGGCGGAGACCGGTCTCATCCGGCGTGGCGCCGACGAATGAGGTGTTGGCGACAACGGAGATAGCGGCGGCAAGCAGCCCGGCCGTGGCCCAGGGGAGGTTGAGACGCGGACGCGCCAGGTGCAGCAGCGGCGCTGGCTCGGGGAGGCGAGGACGCCTGAGGTGCGCGCGAATCACGGCGGCGCGGCGGCGCATGGCACCGGCGACGCCGGGGAGGAGATCGAGCACGAGTGCTTCACCCGCGATCAGCGCGGCGGGTGGCAGGATGCCGACGAAATAATGCCAGTACCAGTAGCCGCCCAGGGCGGCGCCGGCGATAGTGCCACCGAGAAATGAGAGGAGGACGACACCATGTGGTGAGCGCCAGCGACCGCGGCGGAGCCAGAGGGCGACGAGGAACCACACAGGGAGGACCGCCCACGTAACGTGGGGGCCGCTTTGGCGTAGCTCGTCGAAGAACCGGGTTCCGGCGGCGAAGGCTGAATGCTCCTCGGCGCGGAAGCCAACGATGGCGTACCAGAAGTCATCCGGTCCGCTGAGCATGCCATGCACCACGAAAGGGATCGTGACGAGGGCGGCACCTGCAGCGGTGCGGACGAGCGCGTGCAGGGCGCGAGTGGTGGAGCGGTCTCGATCAATAGCGGCGACCGCGATGAGGGCGGCGATGAGGGCGAGGAGGGCGGTGGGCTTGACCAGCGTGGCGATGGCGAGGAGACAGCCGGCGGCGAACCAGCGGTAGTGGAGGGCGAGCAGGACGGCGGCGAGGGTGGGCAGGTTCATGAAGAGCTCGCCGTTGGCGGTAAAGCCCTCAATGCCGGGGCTGGCTGAGGAGATGGCGAAGAGGAAGGCGGCGACGACGCCGGCGCGCGTACCGGAGAGGTGGCTGCCGGCGACGAAAATGAGGACGACGGTGAAGACGTTGTAGAGGCCCGCGGCAAGCCTGATGGCCTCGCCACTCTCGCCGAAGAGCGCGAGGATGGCGCCGTAGAGAAGGAATATGCCCTGAGGCCGATCAAACCAGAGGTCGCGGTAGAGGGCTGGGCCGCGGCCGAGCCAGCTGGCGACGTAGGCGTAACCGGCCTCATCTCCGGTGAGCGGGACGGAAAGAAACGGAAGGCGGAGGGCGAGCGAGAGCACGCACGCGGCCACGACGAACACCACGGCCAAGCCCCCACGCATTACGGTTCAGGTAACGCGCAAGGACACAGGGCGGCGCCCCGGATTGAAGGATATCCTAGAGCTCCTTGCCGGAAGCACCGTGGTGGAGCCCGAAGGGGCGCCCGCGGCCGGCGCGCTTTGGGTGTTCGCGCGCTGGCCAGCCAGCGCGCGAACATCACGAAAGCCGAGATATCTCTAGTGCCCGGCCCGCCCGCGCCAGGGCGGCTGGCTAAACCCCGGCTCCTCGGGAAGCAGGATGCACCCGTTCTCCAACGTTGACCCTGCTGGGAGATACCCGCTCTCCATATATATAGCGTTGGGCATCGCCGCCAGCAGGTGCAGGTGCGCGCCACCCCCATGGGACGCATACGCGATGTCGAATGCGTCGGCCAGCGCCGCGATCTCCAGGCACTCGGTAGCGCCGCCTGCGCGGCGCAGGTCTGGCTGCACCACGTCTACCGCGCCCCGCTCGAACAGATCCTTGAACTGGCGTTTCCCAAAATCGTTCTCGCCTGAGGCAATGCGGATGTCCAGCGCGCGGGCAAGCTCCGCCAGGTGCGCGTGGTTGTCCGCCCGCAGCGGCTCCTCGAACCAGAAGCAGCCCAGCTCCTGGTAGACGCGGCCGCGCCGCAGCGCCTCGGGCAGATCAAACACCTGGTTGGCGTCCACCATCAGCTTCATCTCGCTGCCAACGATGCTTTTGATTGCCTCAATCCGCGCCACGTCTTCTTCCAGCGTGGGGCTGCCCACCTTCATCTTCACGCCCTTGAAGCCCTGCGCCGCCGCCTTCTCCGCGATGGGCTTTAGCTCCTCAAGCGTGAAGTTCAGCCAGCCCACCATGGCATACGCTGGCATACGGTCCCGCACCGGCCCTAGGAGACGCCACACCGGCTGCTTGAGCGCGTGCCCCACCAGATCCCAGAGCGCGATGTCGATCGCCGAGATGCCCAGCAGCGAGAACCCGGTGGAGCCGTGGTAGTCCGTCAGGCGCCAGAGCTTGTCCCGGATGCCGCGGATCAGGAACGGGTCCTCGCCGATGAGCTCGGGCACAAGCTCGTCTTCAATCAGCTTCGCCAGCGCCCCCGGCGCGCCCCGGAGCCGGCCAAACCCGGTGCTGGAAGTGCCTGCTACAACGTCCGAGAGCCCGTCCTTCGCCTCAATCCGCACCTTGACCGTGCCTCCTCCGTCAAGCACTTGTAGGGCATCGCGGTTAGGTCGCTCGCGCGGCGCGGCAATCTCGTACGTGACGGCAACATTGGTGATCTTCATGCGCTATCCCAAATCTCCCCACTGCTGAAGAAGCGCCGTAACGTCACGGTCTGCTTGCTCGCACGCCTGCTTGGCAGTTTGTCTCCCGTTGAATGCCTCGTTCAGATGCTTGGAGCTCGCCGTACTGATCTCGCCCCAGCGCGGGTGCTCCGGGTTGGTGCGGGCGTAATCCAGTGCCTCCAGGAACACTTTCATGTTGCGCGGCGGCATATCAGGGCGCAAGAACTCGTTGGACTTGGTCCAGGACATGCCCGCGGGCATCGACACGGCGGTGATTGCGGGCTTCTGGAGCAGAAACTTAATCCAGGCCCAGCTTTCATCCGGATGCTTGGACTGAGCGGAGATGGGACGCACTACGCGGTCCATGTTAGTAGCGCGCGGCCCAGCAAGCTTGGGAAGGTGCGCCACATCAAACGTGTCGAAAGTCATCTTGGGATTCCCGCGGTAGTCCGCGACACGCGCCACCAAGTCCTCGATCATCGCCACCTGGCCCTCCTGGTACCAGGTGGAATAGGGGCGCGTGCCGGGGTTGCCCAGAGTGTCTGTCGTACCCGCGACGTTGTGCTTATGGCGCAAGTCAGCAACCATCTGTACCGCGTCAATCGTTGCTTGTGTGTTCAGCGCCGAGCGCCACTTATCCTCGCCGCGCTGGACGATGTAATCGCCGCCATTGCGCCAGATCCAGTGATTAGTGCCGTTGATGGCGAACCCGTATCGTTCGCTCTTACCTGTCTGCGGTGCAGAGGTCAGCTTCTTGGCGGCGTCCAGGAACTCGGCGAAGCCCCAGCTCTGGTCAGGCGGCTTGATGCCAGCGTTCTTGAAGAGCGTGGGGTTGTAATAGAGCACGTTTGGCGAGACGCGCCCAAGCACGCCAAGCGTCTTACCTTTGTACTTGCCGCTGTCACGGTGCTTCGGCCACAGGTCGTTCCAGTCGAACCCTTTCCCCTGATCTCGCTTGACGTAATCGTCTACGGGGCGTGCCCAGCCATCCTTCGCCGGTGGTCCGAAGTCCGGCGTTGAGATGTCAAACACGTCTGGCGCACTGCCACCCGCCACCATTGTGCGAAGGTGGATCAGATAATCCTCCGGCTTGAAGACCAGGTCAACCTTGATGGCAGGGAATTGCTGCATGAACTGCTTCGCCGCTTCACGGTTCATCATGCCGAGGCCGCTTTCGGTGCCCCAATGCGAAAAGCTAATTGTTGCCGGCGCCGCTCCCACCTTGGGCTGCGATCCACCCGCCGCATCCTGCGTGCCGCCGCACCCCACAAGTGCCGTCCCAAGTACGCCGATGGCACCCACGGCCGCTCCGACAACCTGGCGGCGTGTCCTTTGTTCGCTCTCCATTGCTTGCCTCCCATCTGGATGGTAATTTGGGACATCGCACCCCGGCAACTCTCCCTATTCTGAATGGGACCGCGTGCGCGGGCAGATCGCGCTCCCCCAGCGGGGTGAGCGCGGCCTTCCCTGGCGCATCGGCGTCGGGCCGCAAGGCGAAGCGGGCATCGTGCCTATTGTCTCGCTCGCTGCGGGTGGCCCCAGTGTTGGCATCATCGCTCAGTCACCGCGCTCGGGTGAGGAAGGTAGGAGGAGCGCAGGGCAGCCAGGCGGCACGTCGGCGGTGGCGATGCTGCCCGACGGCTCGCGCTCCTACCTCCTGGAAACCGCCTTTTTTGGCCCATGGCCAAGCCGGCTGATCAGCCTGGATCTAGCGACGGGCGCACCTACCCGCCGCTGGCCGATGCCATCGGGAGCGATGGCCCTGGCGGTCAGCCCCGCGGGCAAGGCGTACGTGGCCGATGCCTTTGGCGATCGCCTCTGGCGGGTGGACACACGCACCGACACATTGATGGGGGACGTGCCCATGCCAGGTGCGCCTATTGCCCTCGCGGCCCGGCCCTGAAGCCGCGCATCACGGCGTCCGCGACGCGGCAGCAGCGGGCGGCGGCGCGCACGTCGTGCACCCGGACGAGGTCCGCACCCCCGGCGACGGCCAGCGCCGTGGCCGCGAGCGTCCCCTCCAGCCGCTCCTGGACCGGCAAGCCGAGCACCTGGCCGATGAACCCCTTGCGCGATGGCCCCACGAGCAGCGGTAGCCCGCGGAGCGCCGGGAGGCATCTCAACTCGCCGAGGCGACGCAGCAGGAGCAGGCTCTGTGCCGCAGTCTTACCGAACCCCAGGCCGGGGTCGACAATAATACGCTCCCGCGCGATGCCGGCAGCCGTCGCTGCCGTGACCCGCCGCGTGAGCCAGTCACCCACCGCGCCCACGATGTCTGAGCCGCCCGGCTGTCCCGGGTCGGCCTCGGGGATCCGCGGCGCGTAGCCCGCCGCTTCCGGTACACGAGCTCGCGGCGCGAGCCGGTTGTCCATGAGCACTACCGCTGCGCGGCGCGACGCCACCACCGCTGCCATACCTTGGTCACCGAGCAGGGCGCGCACGTCGTTGACGATGGTGGCCCCGACATCCAGCGCCGCCGCCGCGACCCTGGCCTTGGAGGTGTCCACCGAAACCGGCGCCGGAACCCGCGTCGCGAGTCCCTCAATCACGGGAATGACGCGCCTCAGCTCCTCGTCCTCGAAGATTGGCGCCGCCCCAGGGCGGGTTGACTCGCCGCCCACATCAAGGACGTCGGCCCCCGCGTCCACGAGGCGCAAGCCGTGCTCAATTGCCGACCGTGCTATCGAGTGCCCATCGCCGACAAACGAGTCAGGCGAGCAGTTCACAATGCCGACGATAAACGTACGCGTGCCCCACGCAAACACACTGCCACGGTAACAAGAGCGCGCTGACGACATGACGACGCTGGGTGGGTCTGGGTGCGGTGTCAGCTTGCCCCAGTGCGCTCACCCGGTTCGCGCTCTTGGATCTGGTCCGCGGGAGCGACTTGGACATGAAGTCCGTGTGGACCGGGACTGGAGCCACGGTCAGGCAACGGTCTGCGCCTATGATCCCGACACCGGCGTGCTGAGCGCCGCCGCGTCCCCGCGTGGGCGCACCGCTTACGCGATGGGCCGTTGACCTCCGGCGGCGAGGCGCGCGTCCGCTGCCTGCTGTGCGCGTACGAGCGCCTCTTTGGGCGTGACATCGCCCCGCCAGGCCGCGAGCAATGGCGGCAACACCGCGGCGGTGAACGCATCCCACTCCCGCACCACCGGCTTAGTGCGATTGCCGGGCCGGTGCACCAACGCACCGATCGCCCGCCACAGCGGGTCGTCGCCGAACGGCGGCCGGGTCCACAGCGCCGGCCGGACCGGGAGCCAGGCCCCGTCTGCCGCCCACCGCGCCTGTACGTCAGCGCGGGAGCGAAAGCCCACCAGTCGGTACGCCAGGTCCGGCTCGCGCGTGCCGGCGAACACCGCCAGCGCGTTGTTCTGCAGCTGGTGCGCGTCGCGCCGGTCCGGCGGCAACGGCCCCATTCCGAAGCGCAAGCCGGGCGCGGTGCGGGCGTAGGTGAGCGCGGCGTTGGCGGTGGTCATCCAATAGCCGACGCGCCCTTGCGCCACGTTGGCGATCAACTCAGGTACCGGCGTTCCCTCCCGTACGGCCGTCCGGTCGCCGTGCAGGAGGTCCGTGTGAAACTGTAGCGCACGCAAGGCTGACGCTGTGTCGAGCGCCGCGCGGACGGTGCCCGACGATCTGGGAGACGAGTTCTGCGGCGCGCCGCCCGTGCTATCTGTCCCCGCCCATACTTCACCGCCGGCGCGCCAGACCCACTCCATGAACCAGCAGTAGGTCTGCTCTCGCTGTGAGAACTCATAGAACTGGAACCCGCGCGGGGCTCCGGCGGCCACCGTCCCGGCCGTGCTGTTTGGGTCGTCCCTCGTTTCCGCCGCCGCGCTGGCCGCCGCGCCCGAGAGCGCCTGCACGGCGCGCGCAGCCCGCCGTAGCGAATCCCAATCGGCAGGCGGCGCGCTGGCGTCGACACCGGCTTGCGCGAGCAGGTCGCGATTCCAGAAGAGCACCACCATCTGGTGGCTGTCCGGCACCCCGAGCAGCGGACGGACGGCGCCGGCGCGTGCGTCGGCGGACAGGGTGACATGGTACCGAGAACCCTCGACCGACTGGGGCGTGAAGTCTGCCAGCCTCACACCCGAATCCTTGGCCACCAGCGCGTCCAGCGGCAGCAGCGCGCCGCGCGCACCGAGGTCAGCAAGCCGGTACTCCTTGAGTCGTGCGACGTCCGGCGGCGTCCCCGCCGCCAGCGCGGCGGTGAGCCGATCCATCATGTCCTCGTTCGTGACGAGCTGAATTGTCACCCCGGCCGCGCCGGGCGTCTCCGCCACGAACTCGGCGTGGAACGGCTCCAGCGCCGTCGCGTCTGCCTGCCGTCCGGGGAGCCACAGCTCCACCTTTGCCGGGGTCGCACCACCGGCGCCACGGGCACCGGGCAGCGGATCGCTGGTGGACGGGAAGGTGGGACGCGCCCGTTCTGGCGGGCCTGCGGGACTGGATGGCGCGCACGCGGCCAGCGCGGCCAGCGCCGCGATGGCCGTCACGGTTGCGGATCCCGGCATCACGGCGGCGCGCCCCACAACGCCGAGCAGCATCCGCCGCCGGGTGACGCTGCTCCCGCGACCCGCGCGGCTTGACGGTTGGGGCGACAAATGCAAATGGTCGGAGGGGCGCGACATGGCGGAGTCCATGGCCGTTCGGCAACCGGTTCAGCGGAACATGTCGGATTCGGGCGTGCGCACAAGTGCGGCGGCGCCATGGTCAGGCTCGTCGTCGCCAAGCCGCGCGTACACGGCGCCCCGCACGACAGCCACCGGCACACGGTCAAGCTTGCCCATGACGAGCTCGGCGGCGCCCGCGAGTTCGTCCGCGATGGCAATCTCGGTCGCCCTGATCTCGTAGCCGGTCGGATCGTGCTGGCCGGCGTAGCGCCGAAGCGCGTCGATGCCGCTGGCGCCAATGGCGACATTCGTCTGACCGGTTCGCCACGGGCGGCCGAAGGTATCCGAGATGACGACCGCGACGTCCACGCCGGCGTGCCGGGCGATGCCCCGGCGCAACGCCCTCGCTGAGGCATCCGGGTCCTCGGGAAGGAGCATCACCACACCGGTTTCCGGCGCGTTCGAGGCGTCTACACCGGCATTGGCGCAGATCAGCCCGTGTCGCGTCTCCGCGATCAGCACGCCGCGGTCCATGCGCACGATGCGCCTGGCCTCGCGCAGCACAACCTCCACCTGACGCGCGTCCTTGCCGTTGGCGGCCGCCCAGGTGGCAGCAAAGGGAGATGCGTCCACCTGTTCGAGGGATACAAGGCGCCCTTCTGCCTTGGACACGATCTTGGATGTGCACACGATCACGTCGCCGTCGCGCAGCGGACCGAGTTCGCAGTCTCCGCGGCTGAGAGCCGCCGTCACCAGATCGGCAAGGCCGGCGCCGGCGGCTATCTCGGGCAACCCTCGCACGGCCGCGATGACGAGCATACTTAAGGCTACGTCGTGCTGCCAGCCTCCGGAACCGGCGCCTCGCAGCCTCCTTTCCCGCCAGGATCTACAGGTGAGACGTGTTCTCCCAGATGGGGGTCTTGCCGTCCAGCCCGTGCTGCCGTAGGTGGATTTGGGGTAGCCGGCTGCCGCGGTGCGTGAAGACCACCATCGAGTGGATCCAGTAGCAGTCCTCGGCGTTGGGATCGTTGGGGTCAGACGGGTTGAACTGGCGGTGGTAGACATTCATCGGCTTGTGCCCCACCCCGCCCGGCGGCACGATCACGTCCTTGACCGTGTGGTTGGTCGGATCGGCGATGCTCTGTGCCCCCGGCCCTGACACGACGTAGAACGCCTCCACCCGGTTATCGTGCTCGTGCAGGCTGTTGCCACGTCCGGGCTTGAAGATGGACGGGTAGTGGTGCGGGTAGGCCGGGAAGTCCAGATGCGAGCTCGTCACCAGCGTCACCATTGGCTCCGCGCTGGTGACGCGGATCTCGTGCCGCACGAACTGATCTACCACGATCTCCATCCCCGGCAGCAGGGGCGCCTGGACGGGCATATCCTCCGGCACGTTCTTGGGCCAGGCGCGGAACAGCCCCTGTCCGCTGAAGACATGGATCGCTTCGCTGTCGCGCTGCTCCACCTGGACCACCTGACCCGGGTTGTAGGTGCGCTCGGCCACCGTGAAGCGCTCGTCGCCGATGTTCTCGCGGCACAGCAGCTTGATCTGCTGTCCGTACGGCGTCTTCTCGACGAACCCCTCTTCGCGCGCCACCACGATCGGTCCGCTGTAGGTCGGGTTGCGCTTGGGCAGCGGCGTGTACGGCACGCGCCCCTGGCCGGGCAGCACAGGAGTGGCCACTAGAACGGCTCCTTGATCAAGGGCGTGACTTCCTGCACCACCGTGTCCATGGCGCCGCGCACGGTCTTCTTGCCCTCATGGGCCAGCTTCTCTTCGCGATCATAGATGGCGGTGACTTCTGGGAACTTGGGCGGCACCGGGAAGACATCAGTGCGATTAAGGCCGTTGAAGTACGTCTCGCCGTTCTCCCAGGGCTGGAGCACCTGCTTGAGGATGCTCTGGTTGCGAGCGATGGAGCGCCTGGAGGTGTAAGAGCGGTTGGACTTGAGGACGATCAGCTGTCCTTCTTCAGACGCCCAAAACTTGGTGAAGTTCCACGCCGCATCGAGCACTTTGGTGCTCTTGAGAATGCTGCCGGCCAGGTCATCTCCACGCGTCTTATTGTTCTTAGGTCCGGCCGGCGCGGTGGCCATGCCGGCGTCCAGCGAGCCGCCCTGGAGCGCGGACATCATGTCTGGTAGGCGATAACGTCCACCCTGCTCCATGCCGATGCTGAAGTTCGAGAAAAAGTCGGCCTTCGCGGGATCGTCCACCGGCGGCGTGACCTGATGCTTGAGGATGAGATCGGTCATGAACTGGACGCCGCCAATACATTCGCTGGAGGCGTAGAGCGCCTGCCGGCGATCCTCCGAGAACGGCGTGCCACCGTTCTGCCAGATGAACTGGACAGTCTGAACGATGCCGTTGATCCGCGCGTAGCCCCACAGCTTCTTACCGGTGGCGTCGGTGCGCGTAAGCTTTTTGGCGGTATCAACGAGCGTGTCCCAGTTCCACTTGCCCTGTTTCTCAAGCTCGTCTGGAAAGGTCAGGCCCACCTGGCGGAAGAGCGCCTTGTTGAAGTAGAGCGCGCTGGAGCTGGACGACGTTGGCAGTCCGAAGTACCCACCTTTGTAGGCGTATGCTTTCACCGCGCTCGGCCAGAAGTCGTCCTGCGTCAGCTTGTCGCGCTTCATGAGCGGGAGTACATCCGCGAGTGTGCCTTCGCGCCGGATCAGCACCTGCGAGGTGCGCACGCGATTCCAGAACACATCAGTTGGCGTCCCGGCCGCGACGAGGGTTAGCAGCTTCTCGATCTCGGTCTCGCCTTGTACCAGCTCCAAGGTGGACTTGGGATGCGCCCGCTCAAAGGCCACCTTCATGTCCTGGTAGAGCTGGACCGTGGCCTGGTTACCGCTGAAGTAGAACTGCACGTTGGCGGGGCGTGCATCCGGTCCTGGCGCGGCGGCGCCGCCGCCCCCGGCCTGGCCACAGGCGGCCAGCAACGGCACGGCTGCCGTGCCCATCAACGAACGACGTGTGACGCTAGAACTTGCCAAAGTGGATGCCTCCTGCTCGCATTGTCTTGCACTCTAATCCAAAAAGCAAATAGCCTTATGGCGGTCTATTTGGAACATACGGAGGGCAGGATGCGTATTGCGGACGTGGAATGGATGCAAGTAGGACGCTGGTGGTATTTGTTGGTACACACCGAGGAGGGCATCACCGGACTGGGGGAGGCGGGAATCCACGGTTACCCCGAGGCTGTGGGAGGGATCATGCAGGCCTGGAAACCGTATCTGCTGGGCAAGGATCCCTTGCAGATCGAGCACCACTGGCAATTTCTCTACCGCAATTCACACTTTAGAGGGGCGGTGATCGGCTCAGCGCTCTCGGCGTTAGACATCGCGCTGTGGGACATCGCTGGGAAACACTTCGAGACGCCCGCATACCAGTTGCTGGGCGGCAAGTGCCGGGACAAGGTCCGTCTTTACATCCACGTCGGCGGGGAAACGCCGGACGCGCTGGCGGCGGACGCCAAGCGCGCGGTGAGTGATGGCTTCACGGCGGTACGCTTCACGCCGTTCCCGAAGAACTACACGCAGATGCGCTACGCCGAGCTGCTGGAGGCAATCCTCCAGCGCGTGGCGGCGGTGCGGGACACGGTAGGCAACGGTATCGACCTGTGCGTAGAGATCCACCGGCGCATGGACCCACACCACGCCGCCGGGCTGGCCTATGAGCTGGCGAAGTTCCGGCCGTACTTCCTGGAAGACCCGCTGTTGCCCGACAGCGTGCAGGCGATGGGAAAGCTACAGAACGAGATCCAGGTGCCCATCGCCACGGGCGAGCGGCTGCACACCATCTGGGAGTTCAATGAGCTGCTCGCCGCGGGCGGCTGCCGCTTCATCCGGCCGGACGTGTGCTTGTGCGGGGGGCTGACCCACTCCAAGAAGATTGCGGCTATCGCCGAGGCATACCATGTGGGCGTTATTCCCCATAACCCGCTAAGCCCGGTGAGCACCGCCGCCTGCGTTCAGCTGGACGCATGCATCCCCAACTTCTCTTTGCAGGAGTACACAGGGGAAGATCGCCCGCCGAAGAGCGAGATCCTCAAACAGCCGCTGGTGCGAGAGGGCGGCTACCTGCTGGTGCCGGATCGCCCGGGAATCGGTGTAGAGCTGAACATGGAGGTGGCGCGCAAGTACCCACCGGTCGCCAAGGAGATCCGCACGCCGCTGCACGAGGACGGCTCGGTAGCCGACGCGTAGCACGGCAGACACACCAGCAAGTTACTACGAGAGAGAAACACATGCAATGAAGGTCACCGAGGTCGAATCGATCGTACTCATGGGACGCTACCACTTCGTGCGCATCCGCACCGATGAAGGCATAGACGGCGTAGGCGAGGTCAGCCCGATGAACGCCGCCGTCACACACACAATGGTTGAGAAGGCGCTGGCACCGCTGGTGGTGGGCAAAGACCCGTTCGACATCGAGCATATCTGGCATCAGATGTTCCACCGGCCGTACAAGCTGGGACCGACAGGCGCGCAGCTTGAGGCAATGGCCGGAATCGATATCGCTTTGTGGGACGTCATCGGCAAGGCCAGCGGCCAGCCAGTCTACAAGCTCTTGGGAGGCGCCTTCCGGCAAGACGCGGAGGTGTATGCGTCCTCGATGCGGCGCGATATGACGCCGCAGCAGGAGGCCGAGCGTGCCCTCTCTTTCAAGGAGCAGGGCTACCGTGCGTACAAGATCCATTCGGCCACGCCATGGATGTATGACATTGGACACGACCAGACCATCGACACTGTACGTGAGATGCGTAAGCTGGTAGGTGACGACTTCGCCATCCTGGTGGACGTGAACAATGCCTACCTGCCCCATACCGCCATCAAGATGGCACGCCGGCTGGAGGAGTACGGCGTCTGGCACTTCGAGGAACCGGTGCCGGCGTATGACTACACCGGGCTCGCGGCGGTCGCCGATGCGGTAGACATCCCTATCGCTGCCGGCGAGCAGGAATATCAGCGCTGGCAGTTCCGCGACCTGATCCTGCAGGGCAAGGTAGACATCTTGCAGGCGGACGTGATCAAGTGCGGTGGGATCACAGAGTTCAAGAAGATCGCCGCGCTTGCCGCCACCTTTGACAAGCCGATCACGGTCCACAACACGCAGCCCACGGTGGGCACGCTGGCACATCTGCACCTATGGGTGAGCACGCCAAGCTGCATCTACCCGCAGGAGTACAACATCGAGCCGCACCCGCTGCGCGATGACACTCCCATCTGGAAGGAGCCTGTGTTGCCCGAAAAGGGCCGCATGCGCGTGCCCGACAGGCCGGGTCTTGGGGTGGAGCTGGACGACGCCGTCGTGCAGCGGCTGCGCGGGTAATGCGACAGATACTCGCTGACGAGACCCGTAGTACTATGAGCGTGCCTGACTTGCAGGCAGGAGGGGAAACGATGCAAGAACTGGTGACTGGCGGGATGACCCGCCGGCGATGGCTGTCAGGCGCGCTTGGCACCGGTGTGCTAACCGCGTGCGCTGCGCCCGGTACTGGGGGTACTGGGAGCGGCGCGGCCCCGGCCAAGAGCACTGCGCCGGCAACAATCCGTTTCGCGGCCGCAGGGGTCGGCACCGAGCTGCAGATCTGGACCGATGTGACCGCTACCTACAACGCGCTTGGAACCGGCATCACGGTCCAGTACGAGCCGTGCACTGCCGGAACTGGCAGTGCGCAGGACTGCCTTCCCGTCTATTTCACCCAGTTTGTGGCCGGCTCGGCGCCGGATGTCTGGCGCGTAGATGACGAGCCGCTGCCCTTCTACGCTGAAAAGAATATCTACGTTGAGTTGGACCCCTACGTGGCGCGAGACGGCAAGGAGGTCAACCTGAATGACTTTTTTCCGCGCTCCATCACCGCATTCCGCTACGACAAGCAGGCGCACCGTCACGGCCAGGGGAAACTCTACGCGCTTCCATTCAACACCGGGGGCGACATGATGTTCTTCAACAGGCAGCTGTTCAAAGAGGCGGGCGTACCCGAGCCGCCTCTTGACGGCAACTGGACAACCGACGATTGGCTGGACCGAGCGCGCAAGCTGAGCGCATTACAGCCTGGCAGCCAACTCCTGAAAACGGTTGCGCTTTCCGGGCGACCCTCCTTTCGTGGCAACGTCTCCTGGTTGTGGGCACGTGGAGCAAAATTTCTGGATGCCACGGGTCGCAAGTGGACCTTCAACATCCCGGAGACTATCCGGGCGTATGAGTGGCTCGTAGATCTGCGACGCAAGCACAAGGTAGTACCCGGACCGGATGACTTCAAAGGCGCGGGAAACTTGTTCTACGCTGGCGTCGCCGCGATGTCATTCAACTATCCAAATAACGTGCGCGAGCTCTACAACCGGTCTCAGCTGGACTGGGACGTAACTCATTTCCCCAAGGCAATCGACGGGCAACGCTACACGCGAGAGACGGCGGACGGCGCCGGGTTGCCCGTGGGTGGCAAGCAGCCTGATCCGGGATGGACGTTTATTAAGTGGCTCGCCTCCGCCGATGGGGCCAAGATCTTCACCAAGGCTGGTCGCGCCGTTCCTGCGCGCCGCTCGGCCGCGAACAGCCCAGACTACATCCGACCAGATACCGCGCAACACGAAGACAACATCGTCAAGGGGCTTGAGTATTCGCGCCTACAGCCAATCACCGTGATGTTCAACGACGCCGAGCAGATGGTCAGGGCGTACGAGAACGTCATGTTTGACGAGGACAAACCGTTGCCGGTGGGAGTAGCCATGGCGCAGCTTCAGGACGCGCTAGACAAGCTAGAGCGCGACCAAACCAAACCCGCTGGATGGGAGCCGAAGCGATAGTGCTTATCGTTACGACGCAGGGCACAGCGTACGAGCGTGGTCGCCAGTACGGAGAGCAGTTGGTGCAGGAGATGCGGCGCCGGGCTCCTGCCTCGCCGCTCCGCCCCCTGGCCACGGGAGATACCGGCGGCGCGGCAGGCGGAGACGGAAATGCGCTCGCCGGCCGCATGTTGCGATACCTTGATCGTCACGAGCCTGCCCTGGTAGACGAGATGCGCGGGCTCGCCGCCGGCGCCGGCGTCAGCTTTGATGCCGTCTTCCATCTAAACGTCGCCTCGCCGGTCCAATACATTCAAGACTTCCCCGCAGATCGGGCGGGCGGCGCCCGTGCGGCCCACCAAGCAAGCCCAGCGGAGAGCGACGGTTGTACGAATGTGGCGTTTGCCACTACCGAACGTGGCCCGCTCTTGGGGAAAACCAACGATGGGGGTGCGCCGGTGGCACCGGAGCACCAGCCTTCAACGTGGGTCCTGCAGCATGCCTTTCCGGCCGCTGGGCCAGCGTTCTTTTTGCTTGGCCCCGTTGGGGCGCTCGCCGGCGTCGCCGGGATGAACGCCGCCGGTTTCACTGTGGGGCAGTCCGCCGCCCAGGTGATGCCGGGCCAGGATGGCTCCGGGGTGCCGAACAATCTGATCCTACGCGCCTTGCTCGAGCGCTGCGCCACCGTGGAGGATGCATTGAAGCTTCTGTCCACACGCGACTTGGCCGGTAAGGGCCTCAATCTCATGATGTTGGATGAGAGCGGCACCGTCCGAGTGGCCGAGAAGTCCGCTGGCCGGCTAGGCGTCCGGACACCAGATGATCGGGGCACACTCTATTTCAGCAACCACTGCCATACCCCCGGGCTGCGCGAGTTGCCGCCGCGCCATGATCGCGACAATTCGCTGCGCCGGTGGTCGTTCCTTCAAGATCACTTCGCAAATGACGGAAGTGACAGAGAGTCAGACCGTAGCTGGGAGCACATGCGCACCGTAATCAGTAGTCACGGTCGCAGCGATCAATCATCCGCCATGGGGGTAGCCTCCTTGTCCCCTTCATCCGCGGCAGCTTCAGGGGCCCTCTGCCAGCATGGGCCAGATATGTTCACCAGCCTGGGACTGCTGATCGCGCCACGGGAGCGCACACTCTGGACTGCCGACGGCCCGCCCTGCGTTACCCCGTTTGTTGAGCGGCGGCTGGGTGTAGCGAGTACGCCACTGACCCATCCATGATTACTCTCTTTAGAGTACTGGTGACCACTGAAACAGTGGAACTATGATGGGCTTGCACGCCACTTTGGTGGCGTCTAAATTTTCTGGCTGGCGGGCGGCACGTACGTCCGCTCGGCTAACAACCGTTGTATGTCGGAGGCCACACTCATGACCGCTCGGTTTATCAAGCGAACTCTGCTCGGCGCCGCGTCCGCCGCGCCGGCGGTGATACCGGCGGCCAGCGCACTCCCCAATCAGGTCGCCGGCGCGGCCGGCGCGGCCGGCGAGACGCAGCCGCTGCTTCAGCGTGCATCGGTCGTTCGCGTCGGTGCAGTGAACACGCCGGACTACAGTGGGCTCCTGGAGGACCTGATAAGTGAGTTCGGGCGTGAGACCGGCTACGAAGTGCAGGTTACCTCAGGCGAGGACGTGTACGACCACGCTCGCAATGGCGCGCATGATCTGATTATCTCTCACTACGGTAAGGAAGAGGTTGAGCCATTCGTGTCGGACGGCCTCGGCTTTTGGCCCCGCACGGTGTTCGCGAACCAACAGGCGCTCATCGGACCACCGTCAGACCCGGCGGGGGTGCGCGGTATGAACGACGCCATCGGTGCCTACCAGAAGATCGCGTCCTCCGGATCACCCTACGTCGTGAATGCTCAACCAGGGGTGGCGTACCTCGAGTCCATCCTGTGGCATGGCGCTGGCCGTCCGAATAGGGGATCCTGGTACCTCGCTAGCGGTCTGCGCGGCGACCAGGCTGTGGCTGAAGCAGCGAGACGGGGTGCCTACGTCTTGTGGGGTGCGTTCCCCTTCCTGCGCGCGCGCCTCCAGCGCCCGGTTGAGCTGGAGCCGCTAGTCATCGGCGACTCTCTGCTGCAGCGGATCATGGTCACAATCGTGGTGAACCCGGCGGCGTTTCCCGAGGCCAACGTGGACGGCGCCCTCGCATTCGAGCGGTTCCTGTTGTCGGCAGCAGTACAAGGGCGCATCCGAGGCCTGCGATTCGCGGGTTTTGACGAGCCGCTGTGGTGGCCCGCGGCCCGGCACAACAACCCGACCGTGCTGCCGGCCTGACTACACCGGCGCACGCGCACAAGACTCGGGCTGGACGGTATCGCCCCTATTTCGATACGCTGCCGCCATGGCACAGGTCAGCAGCTTAGGCGGAGCGCATTCCGCTCATATTGAGGTTGACGTAGCAAAGCCGCTTGGGGAACTGCTCCGGCCGTGGACCACTTTCGGCTATGACGAGCTGAACTGGACCTACACGCCACGCGGGAAACGCGCCCTGCATTCGTTCGCCTCGTTTGCCGAGCGTCCCTACTACGTTCGGGCACACAACCTGCTCACCAGCGGGCGTGCCTTCTCCTGGCCGCACTGGGGCTCGGGAAACGTCTACCACGAGGATGCGGCCGGCAACCCGTACTACGATTGGACCACGGTCGACCTGGTATTCGACGCGTATCGGGAGGCTGGCTTCAAGCCAGTAGTGGAACTGGGCTTCACGCCTCGGGCGCTGGTGCCCGACGGAATGGATGCGGAGCTGCCGTTCACGCGTAGCCCTTCCCAGTACGGGCCCTACGAAGCGTATCAGTGGAGCCTGCCGCCGCGCGATTTTGGGAAGTGGCAGGAGCTGATGTTCCAGCTCGCCCAACACTGCGTGGAACGCTACGGCGCGGAGGAGGTTACGACCTGGTACTGGGAGCTGTGGAACGAACCGGACATTGCCTACTGGCGCGGCACAGTGGGGCACTATTGCGACCTCTATGACCACACCGTCAATGGGCTCACCCGGGCGCTGCCTTCCATCAAGGTCGGCGGCCCAGCCGTCACGGGCGGAGAGCGTGCAGTGCGCTTCATGGAGTCATTCCTTGCCCACTGCGCCGGGAGGGGCACACGCCTAGACTTCATTACCTTTCACACTAAGGGATCCGCCTTTGGCCGGCGCTACGATCCGCTGTCCGACGACGGCGCGGTGTTCTCGTGGGGCGGCGACGTCGAAGGGAAGGGGCGTGTAGACGTGCCGCGCCAGTCGCCCTCACGCAAGAAGATGCTGACGGAGATTCGCGCGCACCTGCGCGCGGCGGCCAGGTACCCGCAGCTGCGGGACGTGCCATGTATCGTGGACGAGTGCGATCCGTGCGTGCCGGCGCACTTCAGCCGCTACGACAATGCGAACTTCGGCTTCCGCAACACCGCCTACTACCCGACTATCATGGCGTCGGTCTTCAAGCGCCTGATGGACCTCAACGAGTGCCTGCCCGACGCGCCGGATGTGACGCTGGCCACCGCGTGGGCCTTCTACTTCGAGGGTGAGCGCTTCTTCGAGGGCTTTCGCGAGTTCTTTACCGCTGAGAACGTCGAGTTGCCCATCCTCAACGGCTACCGCCTGCTGGGCAAGCTCGGCAACACCCGCCTGGCACTCACGTCAGACGCCAGCTGGGACATTGCGCGGCTGGACGACCTACCCGGTCCCGGCGAGGAAACTGGCGTGCTCGCAGACCGGGAGGTAGACGGTCTCGCCGCCCACGATGGCGAAACCGTGTCTGTCGCAATCTGGCACCACGCAGACGACCAGTACGCCACCGAGCCGGCGGCGGATGTGACGCTTACCGTGCGGAACGCGCCGTTCAGCACCCAAGGCGCGGGGGTGCGCCATTGGCGCATTGATTCCCAGCGCAGCAACGCCTTTTGTGCCTGGCAGGAGATGGGCCGGCCACAAGACCCCACACCTGACCAGTTGGCTGCACTCAAGGCGCGCCAGGGACTTGAGGAGGGCGACCCTGTACATGTGGAACCAGACGGTGAGGGCGGCCTGCGTCTGCGACTCCAATTGCCATTGCACGCATTGTCGCTCCTAGAAATCACACCGCCTACAAGTCTCGCCGGCGGCGCTTGATCACACTCCCCACGACACCGGCAGATGGATCGGGTCGTCCCACCGGCCCGACCGTGCAGGTAACCCGTCACTCACATCCTGACGCCTGACAACTACCGGTTCGCCACGGAGGGCATCTCGGGACGCACCTCGGCAGGCACGACGGGCACAATGGGTTGCGTGAGAACACGACAGGAAGGATTGGGGCTAATCACATGAATCGGAGTTCGCCGCAGGCACAGAGAGCGCAGCACCGCGGCCCAGTGGGGTTTGCCGTGGTGGGTGCGGGCCTGGTGGGACCGCGCCATGCGGAGTTCGCCACCAAGGCAGAAGGAGCAGCGTTACGCATCGTTTGCGACCTGCGCGAGGACCGCGGACGCGCGCTGGCCGAGAAGCTAGACGCAGAGTGGGTGCCGGATTACCGCGAGGTAGTGCGGCGCGAGGATGTGCATGTGGTCAACGTCTGCCTGCCCACCGCGCTCCACCTGGATGTGGCAACCGCCGCTGCCGAAGCCGGCAAGCATGTGATGGTGGAGAAGCCGCTCGAGCTGAACGTGGCCCGAGCCCGCCAGCTGATTGAGGTCTGCCGCGCGAACGGCGTGAAGCTGGCGGCGGTCTTCAACCGGCGCTTCGTCTACGGGACAAAGCGCACGCGGGAGGCAGTGCAGAACGGCGAGTTGGGCAAGATAATCATGGCGGACATGCGCTTTAAGGCATGGCGACCCCAGAGCTATTACAGCGAGTCCGGGTGGCGCGGCACGTGGAACAAGGAGGGAGGCGGCGCGCTGATCAACCAGGGGATCCACGGCGTGGACCTCATCACCTGGATGGCCGGGCCTATACGGCGCGTTACAGGCCACGCGCGCCACCTCCGCCATGACATCGAAGCGGACGACACCACCGTAGCGGTGTGCGAGTACGAGAGCGGCGCGCTCGGTGTGATCGAGTGCACTACCTCGGTTACGCCGCGCCAGGGAGACTGGCTGGAGCTGCACGGTGAGAAGGGCAGCGTCCTCCTGGAAAACTACAAGATCCATTCCTGGCAGATCGAGGGATCAGAGCAAGGCGAGCCGCACCCAGAGGAACTTATGCTCCCAGGCGCCGATAAAGGCGTGGACGTGGGCCACTTCCTCCAAGTGCAAGACATGGCCGATGCCGTGCGCGAAGGCCGTGACCCCGCGGTCACCGGCGAGCAGGCGCTGCACTCGCTCGCAGTCGTGCAGGCCATCTACGAGTCCGAGCGCCGCGACGGTCCGGTGGACATCAGGGAGATCATGGGCAGCTAGCCCTTCGCAGCTAGCCCTTCAGAGAGACAAGGAACGAGGAGACAACGATGCCGATACCCGTGTGGGACTTTCGGAAAGACGTGGCGAACGTAGTGGTGGAGCCGGAGATTCGCGCGCGGTTCTCGCGCATGGAGCCAGGACCAGCGGGGAATCTTCACAGCCATGACGTGGCGGGCGAGATATTCGTGGTGCTTGACGGGCAGTGCGAGTTCATTGTTGAGGACGAGCGCGTCACATGCAGTCCGGGTCAGATGATCTACGTACCGCCCAAGCTGCGCCACACGCTGCACGCGGTGGGCGATGCGCCCTGCACCGTGTACCTGAGCGTCACTCCGCATGTGGAGCCAACGCACACACGCTGGAACGACGAGCTTGTGGAACAGCCGCCCCGCTATGGAACCTGGCGCGGCACTGCACCGGACCCGGTGGCCGGCACCGAGACCACGGAGCTGGTCCGCCGCTATGCGGCCGAGGCACGCAAATTAGCAGATCTGGCGGCGACCCATGCCGAGATGGTGGAACACCAGGCATCGACGCGTACCGAGGACGGTACTCCGGAATCGAAGCAACGAATGGATCAAGTGTGGGGGACGCTGCGTGACGTGCTCTGGCAGGTTCGCACCGCCGAGATCGCCTGGAACAGGCTAGCGCCCCGCGCCACGGGGCGTCCATCACCCAGCGCCGGCAAGGCGGCCAAGTAACCGCAGCCGGTGGTCATCGTTCGAGCGGGGCCCCGCACACAGAGACTCGCGTCACTATGTCTCTTGACTCGATGTATCGCTGGGGTTGTTGTGCAAAGCTCACCAAACGTCAGGTAGCCCCATCTCAGCGTACTGACAACCCCGCGAGGGCGCGTTTGACGCCCAGCGGATCGCGCTCGATCACGCGCAGAAGTGTGAGAGCAGGTCCTTCAGGCACCCGGCGTCGCTGCTCCCACTCCTGAATTGTCCTCAGTGAGAGATGGAAGCGTTCTGTGAAGTCTTCTAGAGAAAGGCTCAGCCCCTCGCGCAGCCGCACGTCCGGACCTGGCCCGACGACGCAAACGGGACCCAGTGCTGCATCTTCTACGCCGTCCTGGTCCTTCCACCGCTCGATGTCAGTTTCTGTGGCCGCTCTGATCTGCGCGAGGTCTAACCGACCCTTGGCCACCCTGATTTCCTCATTGGAGCGACGCACATTGCTCACGGTACTCTCTCCTCTCTCGGTTCGATGCTGGCCACGCGCTGATTATCCGGCGCCGCCGGCCACGTGGCGTCCAGACGAGCGTCACACGTACCCCTTCCACTTCGCCGGTCACCACCGGCCAGCGTTCGCCGTAGCCAGGCGGGAAACAGACTCGACCACATGGGGCCAGGCGTCTGAACGCGGATCGATGAGCTCGAAGTGGCCAGTGCCAGTCAACGCTCGCAGAACACATGCATCGCCGGCGGCGCGTGCGCGTGCCGCGTAGCGCTCCGACAGCACGAGCGGCACAATCGCATCTGCCGCGCCATGAACCAGGATCTGGGACACCCCTAACGGAAGCAGCTCGTATGGCGACCCGGCGTCGTAGCGGTCCGCAGCCTCTCGCGGCACGCCGCCCATCAGACCGAGCACGGCGTCTCCCCCGGTGCCGAGCGCGTGGGCGTGGCGCAGATCCACTACCCCACCGAGCGAGACGGCTCCGCTTATCGCGACCCCCACCGGGGTAAAGACCGCGCTTCCGGCTGGCACACGGTGACGGCCCGCCAGCCACAGCGCGAGGTGTCCGCCGGCCGAGTGCCCAACCGCAACAACCCGAGTAAGGTCGAGCGGATAGTCCTGAGCGACCGCCGCAAGATGATCCACCGCACGTGCGACGTCCAAGAACGTACCGGGCCAGCCACCACCAGGCTGGCCAACGCGCCGGTATTCCAGGCTGTAGGTTGCGAATCCGGCGGCCGTGAGCGCCGCCGCCGCATGCCCGGCGTGCTCCAGGTCGTACTGCGCGCGCCAGAAGCCGCCGTGTACGAAGACAACCACTGGAAGCAGCGGGGGAGGGTCCGCCGGATCAGGCGAAGGCGGCAACGCCGGAGGCAGACGCAGATCGGCGATGTGGTGAGGGCTGTCGACGTAGCGCAGGCGCACCTCTGCGCAGGGTGCCGGTAAGCTGAGGATACTTTCGGTCATGCCTCGTTCCTCTTCCGGGCCTCCGCTGTCACGTCCAACACCATCGTCAGATAACAACATGCCTGAACACGACGAGGAACCGGCGCACGATGGTGGATGGTCGCGGCAGGGCAGGCCGACACGCGACGTAGGATACGAGCCATCGCTGGCGTACGCGCGCGAGCGCGACCGTCACGATCCATTACGCCAGTTCCGGCGCCGCTTCACGCTGCCGCGCGGGCGCATCTATATGGATGGCAATTCGCTCGGCGCTCCACCTCACGAAGCAGTACGGGAGGTGCATCGCGCGCTGCGCGACTGGCAGCGCCTGGGGATCGATGGCTGGATGAGCGCCGCCGAGCCCTGGTTCGGCTGGGCCGAGCAAATCGGACGGCGCCAAGCGCCGCTGGCCGGCGCCGAGCCAGATGAGGTGGTAGTCACCGGCGGGACCACGATCAACCTTCACCAGCTCGTCGCCACGTTCTATCGTCCTCGTGCCGGTCGCACCAAAATCCTCACCGATGCGCTCAACTTCCCGTCCGATCGCTACGCGCTTGAAGCCCAGATCGCTCTGCGCGGCCTGGATCCACGCGAGCACCTGATCGCCGTCGCCAGCGAAGATGGTCACACGATCGCCGAAGCAGCGCTCGAGCGCGCCATGACGGCCGACGTCGCGCTGGTGGTGCTGCCGTCGGTGCTGTACCGCAGCGGGCAGCTGTTGGACATGCAGCGCTTGACCCGGACTGCGCACGAGCGCGGCATTGAGATCGGGTTCGACCTGTCGCATTCTGCCGGCTGCGTGCCGCACGCGCTGCATGCGTGGGATGTGGACTTCGCTTTCTGGTGTAACTACAAATACCTGAACGCCGGACCAGGCTCCCTCGCCAGCCTGTTCGTACACCGGCGTCACTTTGGGCGCCGTCCGGCGCTGGCCGGATGGTGGGGCTCCGACAAGGCGCGTCAGTTCGACATGGCTTCCGAGTTCACGCCCGCCGCCGGCGCGGGCGCGTGGCAGATCGGCACGCCAGGAATCCTGAGCCTGGCCGCCGCTTCCGGCGCGCTCGACGTAACGCTCGACGCCGGGATCGAGCGCATTCGAAACCGGTCGCTCGCCCTCACCAGCTATCTGATGTTCCTGACGGACCGACAGCTGACCCCGTACGAATTCCAGGTCGCCACACCACGAGAGCCCGAACGCCGGGGCGGCCACGTCGCCCTCACTCATCCCGCCGCCGTCCAGATTTGCAAGGCGCTGAAAGCGCGTGGTGTGGTGCCCGACTTCCGGCCGCCTAACGTGATCCGCCTCGCTCCCGTCGCCCTCTACACCACCTGGGAGGAGATCTGGCGCTCCGTCCGCCACCTCCGCCAGATCGTCGCCAGCGGCGAGCACCGTCAGCTGGACGCTACGCCACAGGTAGTGGCGTGACCGGCGACTTCACTGCGCTTGTAATTGACCGTGAGATTCAACCGCACAGCCGTCTTTGAGGCACTGATTAATGCCGCGACGCTCCGCACCACCGCCGTCCGCTAGCCAGGTGGCTCCCCCGGCCGACCATCACCAGCACCTGTTCAGCCCTGCCCTTGCGGCCCTGTACGCCGGTTCGCTGCCGGCGATCACGGCCGAAGAGGTCGTGGGGCTGCTCGATGCGGCCGGCATCAGCCTCGCGCTCGTGCTGTCCGGCGCCGCTCAGGCCGGCGTGTTTCTGGAAGAGCTGCTACCCGCCGCAGCCGCCGTTCCCGTACAAGTGGCCCACCTCGCGGACACCGGGCCCGGCTACGACGACCCTCCGGCCGATACCGCCATGGGCGTGCTCGCGGAAGCCGTCGAGCGCGGAGACCCACGAACTGATCGGTTGTGGTTCGACGTAGCGACGATCGCACCCCCAGCCATGTGGCCGCCGAACGCTGCGCTGGCGGCGAGACGGATTCGGCAGGTCGGTGTCGGCCGCATCCTCTACGGCTCGGACGCGGCTGCGGGCGACAACGCCCGGCCGCGCGAGGGATGGGCGGCGTTCCGCAGGCTTCCCCTCGACGACGACGAGTTCGCGCGGATTGCCAGCAACGTGGCGACGCACCTTCTCTGAGACAGTACCGTCACGATCCGCGAAAAGTGTCAGGACACCCGCGAGGGAGCCCAGCTGCTTTCGGGGTGTCGCCACGGGCTCACCTGGTGGCACGCACGACGCCGCGGCGCTGGCCCACGGGACCGGCGCGGAACTGAGCGCCCGCGTAGACGCGGTCGGGGTCCGACGGGACGGCCGTGACCGTAAACATGTAGGGTTGCCAGCTCGCGGGCTCAGCGGGGAAGGGTGGGAGTTCTCGCCACGCGCTACCGTCGTCGGTACGGAACAGCGCGCCACGTGACCCCGCTGGAACAATTGGCGCCAGGTATAAGCGCGCCGGCAGGACCATACTGCCGGCAGTATGGTGCAACCTACTGTGGGAAGGAGAACTGTGACCGTCGTCGACTGGCTGCTCGATTCGGACCCGTCGATCCGCTGGCAGGTATTGCAGGACCTGACCGGTGCGCCAGCGGAGGAGGTCGCGGAGGAGCGCGCGCGGGTCGCCACCGAGGGCGCGGGCGCGCGGCTGCTCGCCCTGCAGGGGGCCGGCGGGACGTGGGGCGACGCGGCGTGGAACCGCGGGTGGGACTCCACGATGCACGTCCTGTCGCTGCTGCGGGAGATGGGTCTCGACCCCGCGGGCGACCCGGCGCGACGCGCGGTGGGCCTTGTGCGCGATCGCGTGACGTGGCGGGGATGCGGCCCACCGGAATGCGACGGCAATCCCTTCTTCGCGGGTGAGGTGGAGCCGTGCATCAACGGGCAGGTGGCGGCGAGCGGCGCCTACTTCAGCCAGGACGTCGGCGGCATCATCGACCGGTTGCTCCCCGAGCAACTGTCCGACGGCGGCTGGAACTGCGAGGCGGAGAGGGGTTCGACGCGGTCGTCGTTCAACACCACGATCTGCGTGCTGGAGGCTCTGCTCGAGCACGAACGGGCGGGAGCGGGCAGCCCGGAGGCGACCGAGGCCAGTCTCCGCGGGCAGGAGTACCTCCTCGAACGCCGCCTCTTCCGGCGGCGTTCGACCGGCGAAGTGATCGAACGAGATCGCAAGGGCGGCGCCGCGTGGACGCGTTTCGCCTTCCCGACATGGTGGCACTACGACGTGCTGCGGGGGCTCGAGTATCTGCGTCGCGCCGGCGTCGCGCCCAACGAGCGCGCGGCTGAGGCGATCGAGCTGGTCGCGTCCAAGCGCGACGGCGAGGGCAGGTGGCCGCTTGAGACGCGGTACCCCGGCAAGATTCCGGTCGAGACGGACGAGGGCGAGGGCCGGCCGAGCCGGTGGAACACCCTGCGCGCCCTGCGTGTGCTGCGCTGGTGGGAGCGCAAGTGATTCTGGCCTTTCCATGGCACGAGGGGGCAGACTCACCTCCGGTATCGCATGGGCGCCGGCGTGTAAAAAACGATTGAGGAAGGTGCAGCGGAAATGGCCATCAGCTACGTCTTCGCCGGTATCGCCACGGCACACTATGCTGCGGCGCTCTCCTGGGATGAACGCCTCTTCGGACGTGCGCCAGACATGCTCCCACAGGACGGGGAAGCCGCCTGGCAGCTCACCGACACGGGATGGATCTACCTGGTGGGTGACGCCGTCCGCGCTGGCAAAGGCTTGCTCACGCTCCTGGCGGACGACCTGGACGAGCAGGGCGGTCTCGCGCGACAGGGTGTAGACCGGCGGCGCGCAGTGGGCCAGCTCAAATAGGGTGCCCGTCTCTGCCAGGCGATCCAGGTTGGGTGTGCGGATCCGCACCGCTCCATGACGCCATGCGGCCGCCCAGAGGGCTACCCGGCCGCGCTAGTGCTTGATTGTCTCGTAGGCTCCCGTGGCCTGGGCCAGGTCGTTGCGGTTGCGGAGAGACGCGTGGAGCACGCTGCGCTACTTGCGGCGCGCCAGGACCGCAGCGATCCACTCCGGTGCGTACCAGGCCGTGCATCCCTTCGGCACCGGCCGCGTGTCGTACCGCCCCAGCTTCTCTCCCAGCGCGATGCCTTGCTGCGTATAACCGTCATAGTGCGTCGCGATCATTACCAGGCACTGGGTCATCGCCTCCTGTTTGTGGAGCGGTGCCTGTAGGACTTCCGCCTCGATCTTTTCCAGCAGCCCATCCAGGTTCAGCGCATGCGGCAGGCCATCCTCCGTGCGTCGCGCCGCCTTCACGACCTTCGGGTCTGTCACCGCCGCGATGGTCACCTGCCAGCCCGCCCGCCCCACATACTCTTCGGGCGCGTCCATCCACCGCTCCCGCAGCGTCGCCGCATGCGGCGAC
>Ga0136611_10000330_pt1 | contig 30161 bp, 31 predicted proteins | sample AntDrymUQ2232306_2_FD_106645 | JGI IMG/M metagenome (GOLD analysis project Ga0136611, IMG submission 106645) | Polar desert sand microbial communities from Dry Valleys, Antarctica - metaG UQ223 (23.06) | ecosystem: Environmental > Terrestrial > Soil > Desert | place: Antarctica: Dry Valley...
AAACTTGATCGACTGCTCCCTAAATCCCTGACTATATTGTGTGCGGGGTAATTCCATCTCCATCCTCCATTTCATCTCTTCATTTTATGAAACTTCGGAATCCTTGAAAATCAGCATATCTCAATATCACTATACCCCGTGAGAAAAGACATTATGAAGACAAGTCAGCTGTGAAAGTTAATCTATTGTCTTATTTGTCATGGGGTTCCTTTATTATCCACAATTTCTGTGGATAACTTTGTGAATAATCCTGAGTTTGATTGGCTAGATGATATGTTTCTAAGGGTTTTTCTTAGATTGATTAATTATTTCACATATATTATATATATTACTTATCAATTAGTTAATAGTATCTGTAATTGTTGTGTGGATTTATTCAAGACAATATTTACATCTTATGTAGATTGTGGATTATTTAAAAATGTCAAGGGAAAATATCCAATTGATTATAGGGAAATATACACATGGGAGTAGCGAAGATAGGTAGCTCCCTACCTCATGAGAGAGAATTTTTTGTTCATATTTTAATTAAAACTTAGTGCCTGAAACTGCTCTGTTACGGGAATGTTCTGCGGCAGCAATTTCAGCGCGTATTCTTGCAGATGCGGCAGCAGTTGCTTTTTTATCCGCTTGAGACCGCGCGAATAGAGCTTCTTTCGCCATAACCTCAACGGCTTCTCTTTCCACTGCGGCTTCGAGTGCTTTTGATTCCAGAGTGATGCGTTCCTGCATGGCAACAAGGGCGGCTGATTCGGTTCTGGCTTTTTCTAAGGCGATTTTGGTTGCCGCTTTTTCTGCTTCAAGCTGAGCTCTGGCTTTGTTGGTGGCAATGATCTTTGCTTGTGCCCGGGTTATTGCGAGGCCGGTAATTTTCTGCTCGACTTCAAGACGCTCAGCGACAGTTTGTTTCGCATCAACCATCGCCTTGACGCGAATTTCTGCATCTTCTAATAAGCGTTGTTCCAGCCCAGCTTTGGCATCTGTTTCATGTGCAACGAGTGCGTCCATCTGCGCTTTTGCTTCTGCGGTGATTTTTAATCGTAGTTCTGCTTCTGCTCTGCTTTTTGCTGCATTTCTGGCAGTTATTTCAGCCTCTGCACGCGCTGTGGCTTCTTTAATGGTTTTCTCATCTGCTTTGATACGTTTCTGATATTCTTTTGTGGCAGTGACTTCAGCTTTCTTCCTTTCATCGGCGATTGCAGCAGCATCTTTTTCAGTACGTAAAGCCGCTTCAGCAGCAGCGAGTGCTTCAGTTTCGATCTGCATGCGCCTGTTTGTTTCTTCCAGTAACTCGGATTCAGCCATAAGGCGGGTTTTGATGGCATCAGCTGCCGTATTTTCTTTTGCAATAATGGATTCAGCTATTTCCATCGCAACTGTCTCAGCGTCTATTCTATCTCGTGCTGCGATCGTTGCATGGCTATCCGACTCTGCTCTTTTTCTTGCTTGTTCGGCTGCCATGGTTTCAGCTTCAGCTTTTTCCACTGCGGCCTGCACGGCGGCAATTTCAGCCTGCATTCTATTTTCTTCCGCTTCTCTTGCTTTCTTTTCAACATCCAGGCGCCGGGCAGCTTGTGCCAGAGCTTGTGCTGCTAACTGTGAACGGGCTTGTACTTCTTCGAGGGTTTGCCTTTCGGCTTCTTCACGTGCTTTGGCCAAGGCAATGGCTTGTTGTGCTTCGTGAATTCTTGCATGTGCAAGCATTGCTGCATTTGTTTCAGCTTCAATAGCGGCCAATGCAATCAAACGGGCTGCTTCTGCTACTTTGGTTTTATGTGTGGCAGCTTCGGCAGCTTCATTTTCTTTCAACGCAGTTGCATGAACTTGGTCTAAAGCTGCAGCTTCTTGTGCAACGCGCTTCTGCATTTTCTCAACGATAGAGGCTTCTGCCTTGATCTTGGCTTCCAATAAGGCATTTAAGGCTTTCTCAGCTTTATACCTTTCATCAGCAAAGTGTCTGGCTTTAATTTCAAATTCTTGGCGGGCATTGGTTTCTTTGGCTGCAAGTGTTTCAGCCTTAGCTCTGGCGCGAGCTTGTTCAGTAGCAATCGCTTCAGCCTGAATCCTTGTTTCTGCTGCAATTCTGGCATTGGCTTCGGCCCGAGCTCTCGCCTCAGCAGTTACTCTTGCAATGCTTTCTGCTTCAATGCGTTTCTGTGCTTCCTTGATAGCTTTATCTTCCGCACCAAGCCGTTCCACATAGGCTGTCTCAAGCTGTTGTTTGATGTCATTGATGGATGAAGGTTGCTGATCGACACTCAATGCATCATCGGATTGCGATTCATTATCAAGCATAGCAATTTCTTTGCCATCGTGAGATTCAGACGATGAAATTTTGCGTAATGAACTGAGTAAACGTGACTTGAATGTCATAAGTTATTAACCAAACCAGCGGATATTTGAACTGTTCATGTTAATAAATAGCTTTGGGTAAGTAGGTTGTTACTTTAGCAATTTTTGGATAAAAGACTTCTGTTGAAAAAGAAGGGAAATAGTGTCTGTTTATGAATTAGTGGCCTGAAATTTTTTTAGAAAATTGGATGTATGATCGTCAGCGAGTTGCTGGGGAATCAATCTGAGTCAGTTCATATTCAAACCAGGAAATATTTATGGCATATTAATTTTGCTGACATTAAGAATTCCCATCATTAAATTTAGGCCGTCATAAACGAGACGTTCCAGTATGGGTAAATAAAAAGGCATGCTGAGTGCCAGAACGAAAAGACCAATGGAAAGCGTCAGTGGAAAACCAACCGAAAAAATATTTAATTGCGGTGCAGCCCGTGTCAGAATACCTAAAGCAAGGTTGGTAATGAGTAAAGCCGTTAAAACCGGGAGTGACAATTGCAGGCCGGATTTAAAAATTTCTCCCCCCAAGTTTGCAAGCGTAGTAAATGTTACATTGGTGACTCCGTCAGAACCAACAGGCAATGTAGCAAAGCTTTGTGAGATCAAAGCAATCATCATCAAGTGACCGTCAATTGCAAGGAATGCCAGACTGGCAATGACACCCAGAAAACGGCCAATGATGTCGATTTGACCGGAATTTTGCGGATCAAAGAAAATTGCAAAGCCGAGGCCCATTTGCAAACCAATCAATTCCCCCGCCATTTCCACAGCAACAAAAACAATGCGCATGACAAACCCAATAGCAACACCAATCAACAATTGCTGCAACAGAACGATTAAACCCAGGCCTGTGGCGGGATCAATCTGTGGTAATGATTTTTCTACGGTGGGTGCGACCAAGATGGTGATCATAATCGCTAATCCCAATTTTACCCGGACAGGAATACTTGGGTTGCCCAGAATGGGCGCTGCTGCTATCAATGCCAGGATTCTGCTGAGTGGCCAAATAAATGTCGCCAGCAATGTGTTTAACTCTGCGGTGGTTATACTGATCATGGTACTGATTTACTCTGTTGATCAGCGTTGTACATATTCATGGCTGAAATTATCTGCCTTAAGCTAACTTTATCGCTGACAATGAATTAACCAATGGCCAGCCAGGGGATGCTGGTAAACAGCCGATGCATATAATCTGTCATGAGATTGATCATCCAAGGTCCGGCCAGCACCATCACCAAGAACATAACTAATAATTTAGGTATAAATGACAAGGTCATTTCGTTAATCTGTGTCGCTGCTTGAAAAATACTGACTAATAAGCCGGTTGCCAAAGCTGAAAGCAGTAGGGGGGCAGAAACCATAAATGTGATTTCAAGCGCTTGCCGGCCAATCGTCATTGCACTTTCTGGAGTCATGATTGTTTTCCTTTCAGGTATAGAAACTTTGAGTCAATGAGCCGATGATGAGATGCCAGCCATCGACCAAAACAAAAAGCATTAATTTAAAGGGCAGTGAAATAATCATCGGTGACAGCATCATCATACCCATGGCCATCAGTACACTGGATACCACCAGATCAATGATTAAGAACGGGATAAATATCACAAAGCCAATTTGGAAAGCGGTCTTCAGTTCACTGGTGATATACGCGGGGACCAGTATTTTCAGCGGTACGTTGTCTCGACTCTCGATTTCTTCACTACCGGAGATTTGCACAAAAAGCGCCAGATCAGTTTCCCGGGTCTGATGCAGCATGAATGATTTGAGTGGTACGCTGGCTTTATCCGCCGCTTCCATGATGCTTATTTTATCTTCGGAAAAAGGTAAGTAAGCTTCCGCGTAAACCCGGTCAATCACCGGTGACATAATAAAAAATGTCAGAAATAATGCCAATCCAAGCAATACCTGATTAGGCGGGGAAGATTGCGTGCCTAATGCCAGTCTAAGTAATGATAAGACAATGATGATACGAGTGAAACTTGACATCATGAGTACCATTGCAGGTAGGAATGTCAGTGAAGTTAATAATAACAGTGTCTGTAAATTCAGCGCATAAGTGGTACTGCCATTTGCGTTAGGTGAGCTGGTAAATGCTGGAAAACCGGATTTCTGTGCAAATGCCGGGAGAGCAATGAAACCAATAAAGAAAAGTATAATCTGCAGTAGATTGCGCTTTTTTAGGCTGGCTAGGTCGCGGTAGAAATTTAATTTAAGCATTATTTTTCTTAATACTTTCGTTAAGCTGCATAGCAAACGCTTCAGTGGATGGGATGTTTTGCGTTTTGTCTGTAGTGTCCAAAGCGGGCTTGTCCATCGTATGTAGTTTGTTAACGCGGCCGGGTGCGACACCAAGAACTAACCAAGTATTATCAATTTCAACGACAACCACACGCTCTCTCTGGCCTACTCCGGTTGCCGCAACAACCTTGAGTGTGCCTGTGGCGGTGGTGGGAATCAGTGCAAAGCGTTTGAGCAGCCATGTGATACCGCCTATGATCGCCAATACCAATATTAATCCACCCATCATCTGCAGCGTACTTTCGGTGGATATCACCGCAGGAGGAGGGACATAGCTTGGTTTTCCTGTTTCAGCAAGGACATGAAACGGGAATATTAGTCCTGACAGTATCCAATAACGATTTAACATGAATAGGCTCTAACGATTAAGTTTACGGATACGTTCACTGGGTGTAATGATGTCCGTCAATCGGATACCAAACTTATCATTGACCACCACCACTTCACCTTGCGCAATCAAGCAGCCATTGACCAGCACATCCATCGGTTCGCCAGCCATGCCATCCAATTCGACGACTGAGCCTTGCGCCAGTTGCAGCAAGTTTTTGATAGCAATCTTAGTGCGCCCCAATTCGACCGTCAGTTGCACTGGGATATCGAGAATCATGTCGATATCATGGCGGGCATTATGCGCGACACTATCTTTTGAGAATTCCTGGAAAACTGATGCAGTTGCGGCCTGTGTGCCCAGCGTAGTGTTGTTATTTTTTTCTGTATCCGTTGATGCTGTTTGCTCTGCCATCGCTGCAGCCCAGTCATCAACTTCCATTTCTTTTCCAGCAGAATCATCTTGAGTCGATGCCGCTTGTTCCGCCATCGCTGCGGCCCAATCGTCGGTCTCGGTTTGATTATTTGCTGTAGGTTCTGACATGGATGAATCTCCAATAAATTATTCGGTTTCAGATGAGGAAATCATTGCATTAACTCTGAGCGCATACCGTCCATTCATAGTGCCATAGCGGCAATCCATAACGGGTACGCCGTCAACATGTGCGGTAACAGTTTGGGGAATTTCCAATGGAATGATATCGCCTGTCTGCATACTTAGAATCTGATCAAATGTGACTCTCGTGTGTCCGATGTTGGCAACTAGTTCCACTTCGGCACCTTGCACTTGTTGGGATAGTAGTGTGATCCAGCGTTTATCAACTTCCAGATGGTCGCCTTGTAAAGCACTGTATAAAGTATCCCGGATAGGCTCAATCATGGCGTAGGGAATACACACGTGTAATTCGCCGCCCTGATTGCCTAGATCAATATCAAAAGTAACGGTAACAACTACCTCATTGGGGGTGGCGATCGTTGCAAACTGGGGGTTCACCTCAGACCGGATATACTCGAATTTGACCGGATACACGGACTTCCATGCTTTCTCATAATCTTCAAATACCACATTGAGCAAACGCTGAATGATACGTTGCTCGGTTTGGGTAAAATCCCTTCCCTCAACGCGCGTGTGATACCGGCCATCGCCACCAAACAAATTATCCACAATCAGGAAAATCAGATTGGGATCAAAAACGAGTAATGCCGTACCTCGCAGCGGTTTCATATGAACCATGTTGAGGTTGGTTGGTACCACCAGATTACGCACGAACTCACTAAACTTGATGACTTTAACGGGACCTACTGAAATATCCACTGTACGACGCATGAAATTGAATAAACCGATACGCAATAAGCGTGCAAATCGTTCATTGATAATTTCATACGTAGGCATCCGTCCACGAACAATGCGTTCTTGCGTGGCAATGTTGTAGGTTCGAACGCCACCCTTCTCCTCTTCTTGTGGCGCCTCATCGCTTTCGCCAGTGGCGCCTTTGAGAAGTGCGTCAACCTCGTCCTGTGAGAGAAAGTCTTCAGCCATTTGAGGTTTACTGGATCACAAATGATGTGAATAATACTTCCATGACATCCTCTTGCAGTTCTGCCGAGCCTAATGATTGTTTGATTTCATCAACAATCTGCTGACTTAACTGTTGTTTTCCTGCAACACCTGCGATGTCTGCCGCTTTCTTACTGGAAAGTAGCATCAGAATGCGATTGCGGATTTCCGGCATTTGCTTTTTAATTTCCGCTACGACAGGGGTTTCTCTGGTTTTTGCTGTTAATCCAACTTGCAAATATTGGCTAGTTTCTTCGGGCTGGAGATTAACTGTAAAAACATCAAGATCTACAAATGTGGTTGGTTTTTCCTTAGGTTTTTCAGGTTCCGATTCTTCACCACCTAACATCTTCATTGCGTACCATGTGCCGCCAGCACCTGCGCCGATAGCGATGACTGCTATCAAGATGATAATTACTAGGTTTTTCTTGTTTTTTTTTCCATCTGCTCCAGATGGTGCTTCCATAGTTTTTGACATTCTGCTCAACTCCTTATTGGGTGAGCTCAATTATCTTAGACGGCGCAGTAAACTGATATGACAAATAGCAATGAAATAGTGTCGCTATTTCCAAGTACTCAAGTCAGTCAATGTCCTAATGAAAACTTCTGCAGATTTAATTTCTGGTCTAGAAATAATGTTATTGACACGGATTGATATCAATCAGAGCACGGATGTAAACGATCTAATGAGTAAATGGTCAAGCATAAGTATTGACAATGCCGCGATGTCTATTCGGTAGAACAGTGGTTTCAATTTGACCGGTAGTTTCCGTTCTTGTGCCAATCATGCCGGTATCGCCTTTTGCCGAATGGAATGCTTGCTGCTGTTTATTTTCTTGCTGGAATGAATCGGCACCCACCATCACATTGCCCAGTTGAATGCCACTCTCAGCCATCATCTCTCTTAATCTGGGTAAAGCTGCTTCAATGGCTTCACGTACTGCTAAATGCGGAGATGAGAATTGCGCAGTAGCCTGATCCTGCATAATACTTAATGTGACTTCAACAGGGCCAAGATGAGCTGGATTTAAATGAATCTCAGCGACTTGGTTCTGTTGCGAAGTTAACCAGACAATTTTTTGTGCAAATTCGCCGCCCCATTTGGGTTGGCCCACTGGAAGATCGACTTGAACATTCTGTGGTGTCGTATTCAGGGAAGTAACAGAAGGGGTGTTACTTAAGCCGAATGATTGTGTCGCAATGGGTTCATTAGGCGCTGAAAATATCGATTCGCCCGTGTTGATCTGAATAGTTTCATTCATTTCTGAGGAAAATGGTAAAAATTTGCCGTAAGCGGCAGAATCTGCCATGTCCAATGATTGCCAGAAGTCATCTGGTGAATAAGTCAGATTGTTTGTAGCCGAAGTTGTCTGCGTAAATCTTTGTTGCAGCATTTGATTAGCAAGAGATGCTGGGGCTGTGGTCTGTTCGTTATCTTGGGGAATCAAAGAATTTTGAGCTAATGTGGATGATGCCATCGATAGTATTGATGTAGTCGTCAATGTATCCGGGTTTGATGTTAGGTCAAATGAGAGTAATGATTGATCTGCTGCATCTGTGCCTGTAACCTCAGTAGCTTCTCTGAACAAGCTGTGGATTAGATTGTCTGTGCTCGGTGTATTCGGTGTATCCGTTGTTGCAGCCGAAGCTGTCTCGCTATCTTCTGGCGAGGTTGTGTTTTCTGAGGATTCTGATGTTGTGGCAGTATTATTTGTTTCGCGTTTACTCGTTGTTTCAGATACCTCACGTTGCAGAACTTTAGCAAATTCCTCTGTCGCAGCTTCTTGTTTATTGCCAGATCCGGAACCGCTGACGGATATTGGATTATCGGCTGAAGATTTAATTTGAGGTGCGGCAGATATATTTAGCATATGCTTTCGATCTCATAGGATTGTTATCACACTACCAGTGTAAATAAGCAATATTTATGCCATTTTCAGTTATTGCGATAGATTGCTAGCTGTCTTTTTTGGGAAATGAGTTGCGGCTAAAAGCATTCGAAGTGAACTCATCCTGTAGTTTTTGTTCGTATTTTGTTTGTCGCTGATTCTCTGCATTTTGTTGACGCTGTGATAACGTGTCGTAAGATTTTAATTTGCGTTGATGGGACAAGAATTCATTGCCGCCTGCAATCCGTTTACTCTGGGCATGCAAGGCTGCCTGGCGCTGTTCGTTGATAGCGGCGTCGAGTTTATTCATGAAAGCAATGAAATTAAGCCATTCCATGTGATCAATTCCTTGTGCTATAGAATTCTGCAGGTGTAATTGATAATTGTGGCGATATTGCAAAAGCAAATTTAATTTCTTTTCTGCTTCCTGTTGTTGAAAGCTTAGCTTTCCAAGTTTTTTTGCTGAAGAATCCGTTTGTTGTTGCGCCAACTCCAGGAGTAGTTTGAGCGATGATGCGGACATAATATTGTTTGGTGTTGATTAACGGGTTGCTTAGTTATTAAATAATTCCGTCAGTCTCTCAAGACTATTAGCAAAATTCTCTTGTTGGGACATATTTTGATTTAAAAATTTTTCAAATGCTGGATAAAGCCTAATTGCCCGATCCAGTTCCGGATCTGTGCCAGCAACATAAGCACCGACACTGATTAAATCATGACTGCGTTGATAGCGTGAATATAGGCTTTTAAATTGCCTGGCCATATCGATCTGTTTCTGTGAGACCACACTGGTCATGATGCGGCTGATCGAAGCTTCGATATCAATGGCCGGATAATGTCCTGCTTCGGCTAATCGGCGTGATAGCACGATATGTCCATCGAGAATGGCGCGAGCGCTATCAGCGATGGGATCATTTTGATCATCTCCTTCGGTCAATACCGTATAAAAGGCTGTAATTGAGCCATTCTCCTGATTGCCGTTACCGGCGCGTTCCACCAGTTGTGGTAGTTTGGCAAATACAGACGGCGGATAACCTTTAGTAGCCGGTGGTTCACCGATAGCCAGGGATATTTCCCTTTGTGCCATGGCATAGCGGGTCAATGAATCCATAATCAGTAAAACATGCTTGCCACTATCGCGAAAATATTCGGCAATGGCTGTGGCATAAGCTGCGCCTTGCAAACGTAACAACGGTGAAGTGTCGGCAGGTGCGGCGACAACGACAGAGCGTGCAAGTCCTTCCTCACCCAGGATATTTTCTATAAATTCCTTAACCTCACGTCCTCGTTCCCCAATTAAGCCTACAACAATCACATCAGCGCTGGTATAACGCGCCATCATCCCAAGTAATACGCTTTTGCCTACACCACTACCGGCAAATAATCCCATGCGTTGTCCTCGCCCGACGGTCAGTAGCGTGTTAATCGCACGTACCCCGACATCAAGCGGTTTAGTCACGGGAATTCGTTCTAACGGGTTATAAGGACGACTGTATAACGGTACGCTGTGTTCCGCGTGAGTGGGGCCAAGGCGATCAAGCGGTTCGCCTAAACCATTTAAAACACGGCCAAGTAACTCCGGTCCAACGCTAACATGTTTAGCACGATCTGCTGCACGTCTACGCGGATGTTGAAAGCTATCAATTCGGGGAGATTCACCAACAAGTTCTGTAGGAATTACCTTTGCACCTGGTGACAATCCATACACCTCGCTGGATGGCATTAGAAACAGCCGATCTCCGGAGAATCCAACAACTTCGGCTGAAACATGATGACCATTAGATAGAAAAATAGTACAACTGCTTCCAACAGCCATTCTGAGTCCTACCGCTTCCATCACTAACCCTGCAACACGTGTAATGGTGCCGCTTAATAAAAATGGATTGGAAGGTGTAATCAGTTGGGTACAATTCTTCAAGAAGCCACCCCATTGTTCATGACGATCCATATCAGTCTCTCTTCTCGAACCAACTGTCATTCTGACCAATGGTTGATAATATTCTTTGCCAGCGTACTTCCGGACTTGCATCAATTTCACTACCATTGGCTTCGATGCGGCAACCGCCTCTGGATAATTGTTCGTCTTCACGAATAGACCAATTATCCTGTGCCAACTGATCATTCAAGTGCAAATGCACTATTTTTGCATCGTCGGGGTGCAAATAAAGCCGTGGATGCTGCATGACATTGGGCAGATTTCGAATCGCTTCTTGCACGATAGGTACGATGAGCTCAGGTTTTAGTTTGAGCGCTTGGGTAACCATCTTTTTGGTCAGCGCAATGGCTAGGTCTAATAAATCGTCTGCAACGTGTTGATCAATCTTATGCAGATCTTGGTTTAGATTGGATAATAGTGCTTGGAGATGAGCTATTTCGGTTTTGACTTCAATTTCAGCGGCTTTTTTGCCTTCTGCATACCCTGTCGTGTTACCTTTTTGATAGCCTGCTGCGTACCCCTCTTCTTTGGCATGTTGAAAAGTTGCCGCAATTTCCTGATTGGTCGGCAAAGTAATCTCGTTTTGTTCGTGCCTGTTTATTTGAGTGCTATTTTGAGTTCCGGCTTGTTGTTCTTTCTTGGTGAAGTCCGGTGTTTCAAAAGAATCCATTTCCCACCGCTGGTAGGCATTCAATTCTTCTTTTGGAATAAAATTACTGGTAATCATTTTTAAGCCTTTGTTGCAATAATGAATAGTCGACGATACTTATTGCCGCAGTTGACCGAGTTAATATCGCTAGGAAGCAACTGATTAAATGAAATTATCTTCACCTTTGCCGCCGAGTACAATCTGTCCGTCATCAGCCAGCTGACGTAGAATTTTTAGAATTTCTTTTTGTTCAGTTTCGACTTCAGATACTCGCACCGGAGCTTTGCTTTCAAGGTCTTCTTTTAATGCTTCACCAGCGCGTTGTGACATATTTTTGAAAATTTTCTTGCGTAACTCTTCTTGCGCACCTTTCAAGGCGATAATCAAAGATTCCGATTGAACCTCTCTGAGGAGCAGTTGAATACCATGGTCATCAATATCAATCAGATTATCGAATACAAACATTTCATCCATGATTTTTTGTGCCAGTTCTTCGTCGTACTGCTTGATATTATCAATGACACTGGTTTCTTGAGCGGTTGGAACAAAATTGAGGATCTCGGCAGCGGCACGCACACCACCCATCGCGGTTTTACGGATGTTATTGCTGCCTGATAGCAATTTTGTCAGCACATCATTGAGTTCGCGCAATGCATCCGGTTGAATACTATCCAAGGTGGCAATGCGTAATAATGTATCGTTACGTAACCGCTCAGTGAATAAACTCAAAATTTCACTGGCTTGGTCACGTTCCAGATGAACCAGAATTGTTGCAATAATTTGCGGATGTTCATTTTTGATGAGCTCGGCCACAGATGGGGCATCCATCCACTTCAGCCCTTCAATGCCACTGGTATCGCCACCATGCAGAATGCGATCAATGAGATTGGCAGCTTTTTCATCACCCAATGCACTGGTCAAAACCTTCCGAATGTAATCAGCTGAACCCTGACCTAAGGTAGTCCTGCCTTCAGCCTCATCGCAGAATTCTTTGAGTATGTCTTCAATCTCAGTGCGTGTGATATTTTGTAGGCTGGACATCATTTCACCCAGTTTCTGCACCTCCTTGGGGCCTAATAGCTTAATGACTGATGCCGCTTCTTGTTCACCTAGCGTCATCAGTAAAATTGCGCTTTTTTTGATTCCTTCATCATCCATTTTTTGATACCCAATCTTTCACAACATTGGCAACGATGGCGGGCTCATCAACAGCCAGTTGTTTGGCTTTTTTAAGATTTTCCTCAAATATGGATTTCTGGACTGCCTGAATGGCTGTTCTATCCATTTGTCCTGACAATTGAGCTAATGCTATTTCACCAGGCGCTTTTTCTGGTAACGCGGGAGTGGGTGGTGGTGCTAAGCTTTTTAAGAATGGCCGTAGAATTTTTAATAAGAAAAATAACACAATGGTTGCAATTAACAGTTGTTTGCCAATATCTTTTGCCAACATAAGGATATCGGGGTTTTTCCAGAATTCCGCATCCAATATCGTTTCACTTTCAGCAGTAAACAAATTATTGGTTACGGTCAGTGAATCTCCCCGTTTCTCGCTGTAGCCCATGGCTTCTTTAACAAGATTATTGATTTCCTTGATTTCGTCGGTTGATAACGGCTCATGGGTAACTTCTCCGCTTTCATCTATTTTCTTACGATAATTCACGACAACGGCTGCAGTGAGCCGTTTGATATTGCCAGTGGATTGCTGTGTGTGTTGTACTGTTTTGTCCACTTCATAATTGATTGTAGATTCTTTTTTCTTGTCAGTTGGTAGTGGTGGTGGTGTCTTATTTGCGGCTTCTTCACCTTCAGCGTTTTCTTCATTGGCTTTCTTGCCACCAGCTTCAATCGGAGCAACAGCGGGTTCAGGCGGACGGTTTGTCAGTGCGCCAGGGATTCCTCCATCAATTTTTGAACCGGTGGAAATCGCTTCGAGTGTTTGTTGACTGCGGATAGCGGCCGCATCTGACTCGGTGTTATTAGGTCGATAGATTTCTTCAGCGCGTTCAATACGGGAAAAATCCAAATCTGCAGTAACCTGAGCACGTATATTGGCAGCACCTGTGATCGGTGTCAGTATGGCTTCGATGCGACGGATATAATTTTCTTCAAGTTCTTGTATGTATTGTAATTGTTTGGCGTCAAATCCCGTATCTCGTTTGTTTTCATGTTGTGTGCTGAGTAAATTGCCATTTTGATCGACTACAGTCACACTTTTTATCGGTAAATTAGGTACGCTACTGGACATCAAATGTACGATTGCACTGACTTGCTCAACACTCAACACTCTACCCGGGTACAAATTGAGTAACACAGAAACGCTGGGCTGTTGTTTCTCTCTTGAGAACACAGATGGCTTGGGGATCGCCAAGTGTACGCGTGCACCTTGCACTGCTGATAATGATTGCACCGAGCGCGCCAATTCACCTTCTAATGCGCGTTGATAGTTGACTTGTTCGAGGAATTGACTGGAGCCGAATTTCTGGTTTTCCATTAACTCAAATCCGGGCAGATTGCCTTTGGGCAACCCTTGGCCAGCTAATCGCAACCGTACTTCATGCACCTGTTTCTCAGGAATCAAGATAGTACCGCCGCTGTCGGAAAACTTGTAGGGTACGTTACTTTGTTGCAGAGCACTGATGATGGCAGCACCATCCTGGTCCGATACATTATTATAGAGAGCACGATAATCCGGTGTTTGGCTCCACATCAAGGCACCTGCCAGTAAAGCGATGACGGCTGCTGCAGCCAGGATCAAGCCGAGCTTTTTTTGATTCGATAGCTCGTTGAGATGCGCTAGTCTAAATGCTTGAGTGGGTGTTGTCGTATTGGATTCGCTGGGTACTGTTGCCACGCACTATTCTCCTGCTTAAATCTCATTGGTTAAATTCATCAACGTTGGGTATGTGTTCGTTTTTTATGCGGAATAGACTTTTATTGATGCGATGATTATCGATAAATTTATAAAATACGAATGCTCAAATAGAATAGATTTGCTCACCTTATTCGGATCATTAAGAAGGCTGGTATCAATGTTAAGCTACCGGCAATTCCTAATAACTGCCATTCAAGCCAGTGCAAACAAATAAAATCATCGAAGTTAAAACGGTATCAGTAGATCAGGAACAGCTGCAGCTTGCGTTTGCGGCTTTCAATGAGGCATCTGAGCAGCTTTCCGGTGTGTATCAAGAATTACAACACCAGGTGGCACAGTTAACCCGGGAACTTGCATTCGCAAATGGCGAATTACGCAGGCAATTGGTTGCAAAGGAAGATTTATCCAAGCAATTAAGTTTCTTGTTGAATGCATTACCTGGTGGGGTTCTGGCACTCAATGTGCATGAGTGTATCGAACAAGTGAACCCGACTGCGCTCACCATATTTGGAGAACCCTTGCTTGGATTGACATGGAATCAGGTGATTGAAGAACGTTTATTATCAACCACCGTTACTAACGAGTGGTATTTAAAGGCAACGAAAGCGGTGAAACAGCGCCGTATCCGTGTTGAGAGCAGTGCGGCGGATTCAACGGGCAGACGAATTTTGCTGGTAAACGATATTACTGAGGCTTATGCAATACAGGAACAGATAAGACGTAATCAACGTTTGACTGCAATGGGCGAGATGGCGGCAAATCTTGCGCACCAGATACGTACCCCGCTTTCAACCGCGTTGCTCTATGCCAACCATCTTGGAAGCGATGCGCTGACTCCCAGTGAACGTCAGAAATTCGCAACCAAAACCATTGAGCGTTTGCATCACTTGGAGCATTTAACGAAAGATATGTTGCATTTTGTAAAAGGCGAAACAACGCAACTTGAAAATGTCGTTATCAGTGATTTGTTAGCAGAGTTGCGGCAAGTCATTGAACCTCAAATGATTCCGCTTAATTTGCAATTAATTGTGCGTGATCATAGCCAGGCAGAGAGTTTGATGACGAATCACCAGGCATTGTGTGGGGCAATGATTAATTTACTTGAGAACGCAATGCAAGCCTCCTCTCCAGGAGGCCGGATCATTTTAACGGGGAGCGTGGCAGCGGAAAGCATCATTTTGAGTGTTCATGATGAGGGGCCGGGCATTGATGCAGCACTGCAAGAAAGGTTGTTCGAGCCATTTTTTACCACGCGTTCAGAAGGTACTGGCTTGGGTTTGGCCATTGTTCGCGGGGTGATTCAGTCGATGGGCGGTAGTGTGCAAATTAATTCATTACCTGATGCCGGGAGCGAGTTTTTGATACGCCTGCCAAGAAACAAAGGAGATTGATACTATGAAGACATTGCCTGTTTTGGTGGTGGAGGATGATCAGGATTTACTCGAGGCAATTTGCGCCACGATGAAACTAGCTGGCTATCAGGCGTTGGCGGCATCGAGTGGGCATGATGCAATGGCAGTATTACAGGAATATCAGGTCGGCATCGTGGTGAGTGACGTGCAGATGAAGCCTATGGATGGACTCACGCTGTTAAAAAAAATCAAAGCATTTAATCCGGAATTGCCGGTGTTATTGATGACAGCCTACAGAGAAATCGATAAAGCTGTGACTGCAATGCGGTCAGGCGCTTGTGATTATTTACTGAAACCATTTGATCCGGATAGTTTACTGGCGCATGTCGAACGATACGTACTGTCTGAGTCTGAACAGGATGGGCAGATTATTGCTAAAGATCCGCAGACACGAGCATTATTATCGCTCGCTAAGCGGGTGGCGCAATCACCGGCGACTGTGATGCTGACCGGTGAAAGTGGGTGCGGTAAGGAAGTGGTTGCACGTTTTATTCATCAGCATTCATTACGCTCTTCCAAGCCGTTTATTGCCATCAATTGTGCAGCGATTCCGGAGAATTTGCTGGAAGCAACTTTATTTGGTTACGAGAAAGGTGCTTTTACAGGTGCAACGCAAACCCAGCCAGGAAAGTTTGAACAAGCAGAAGGGGGCACATTACTGCTGGACGAAATTTCAGAAATGCCTTTGGAGCTACAAGCAAAATTGTTGCGCGTATTGCAGGAAAGAGAGGTTGAGAGAGTCGGCGGACATAAAACAATCAAACTGGATATTCGAGTTCTGGCGACTTCTAATCGTGACATGATGGCGATGGTTAAAAGCGGTCAATTCCGTGAAGATCTGTATTACCGGCTCAATGTGTTTCCGCTAGAGATTCCGTCACTGCGTGAACGGCTACTGGATATTGAACCTCTGGCGCAGCGAGTCCTGGAAACAGCAATGAGTGCGCCAGGGAAGTTACCTTGCAGAATGACAAAAGCAGCCATTAACAAATTGACTCAATATGCTTGGCCTGGCAATGTCAGAGAGCTGGAAAATGTTATGCAGCGAGCCATGATCCTGGCAACCGATCATATGATCGGAGCTGAGCATATCCATTTGCCAGAGGCTGATTCTGATCAACAAGCTGATGAGCAAGGCGCAGAATCATCTTCACAAGATATTAAGGCGCTCGAACGTAAACATATTCTGGAAACGCTCGCGGCGGTTAATGGTTCCCGCAAACTCGCCGTTAAAAGACTGGGAATTTCCGAGCGGACTTTACGTTATAAGTTGCAGCAGTATCGTATGACAAGTTAAGAAACATCTGCTATGTTCATATGGGACTGATTTAATGAAATTATTTGAAGTTTTTGAATTTCTATTAGATACTTGAAAACTAATTATGTTGGAGTAGATCATGGATACACCCGGAATTGATAATATTTTGCAGCAACTGCAAGCAGCATCGTCACTTGCTTCCGGTGCAAAAAAACAATCGGGCGTTGATGAAATTGCGAGCGTTGATTTTAGTGAAAAGCTTAAAGCGGCTGTCGATCAGGTAAATAATGTCCAGCAGATATCTGATAAGCTGAGCATGCAATTTGTCAGCGGTGAATCTAATGTCGATTTGCATGAAGTAATGATTTCACTGCAAAAGGCCAATGTATCATTTCAATCCATGATACAAGTCCGAAACAAGCTGGTTACAGCCTATCAGGAAATTATGAATATGCAGGTTTAAGGTGTCGGTTTCGATCTGATTAAACAGTAACGGGGAATTGTAAGTATTTTTCTGATTGCTGATCAGACTCATATATTCTACTCTTCTAGCGCTATTTCCAGTTCCAGCCAGCTTTCTTCCAGTTCTGCCACTTTTTTCTCGAGCGTTGCGTGGATTGCGCTAAGCTGATCAACTTCATCGCGAGAACGATTCGTATAAGTCATCGGATCAGCTAGCTGGCGGCTCGCTTCATCCAATTCTCTTTGTGCGATGGTCAAAGCGGCTTCAAGCTTTGACTGCTTGGAAAGCAATGCTTTTTTATTCGGTTTGGAAGTGGTCTTTGACTGTGTTTTTTGTGGAGATGGTCGTGATTCTGCAACTTCACTGGAGCGACGGGCTTCTATCCAATTTTTATAATCTTCCAGATCACCCTCAAGCAATTGCGCCTTACCATCGGCCACTAGCCACAATTCATCAGCCACAGCGCGTACCAGGCTACGATCATGCGAAACCAGTACTACGGCACCCGTATAAGCTTCCAATGCTAGAGTGAGCGCATCCCGCATATCTAAATCCAAATGATTAGTGGGTTCATCCAGTAACAGCAAATGCGGCTTTTGCCACGCCAGCAAGGCGAGCGCCAGACGGCTCTTTTCTCCGCCTGAGAAACTGGCTACCGGACGATCTTCACTATCACTGCCCAAACCGAATCGCCCCAGAAATTTTCGCAAATCCAGCTCGGTTTGTGTGGGTGCCAGTCGTATCATATGCTGCAGAGGCGTTGCATGGCCATCCAGATTTTCCAGCTGATGCTGTGCAAAGTAGCCCATACGTATATTGGGCGTCCATTCCAATGTACCTGAAGTGGGCCTGATTTCTCCGGTCAAGAGCTTTATCAATGTGGATTTCCCCGCTCCGTTCGGACCCAACAAGGCGATTCGGGCACCTGCCTGCAGAACGAGATGTACATGCTGAAACAGCAAATGGTCGTTATAACCAAAGCTCATATCTTTTACACGTAACAAAACATCAGGGCTACGCTCAGGTGCTTCAATCTGCAATTCAAAATGCCCATCTTCAATGTGTACCGGCGTCATACGTGTCAGGCGCTCCAGTGCTTTGATACGGCTTTGCGCCTGCTTGGCTTTGGTCGCCTTGGCACGAAAACGCCGCACAAAATCTTCCATGTGCGCGATCTTTTTCTGTTGTTGTTGAAAAGCCTGGGTATGTTGCATGAGGCGTTCGGCACGCGCGCGCTCGAAATCATCATAATTACCGCTATACCCATCAATTTGCCTGTTATTGATATGCGCGATGCGGTTCACGCAGGCGTTGAGAAATTCACGGTCGTGTGACACCAGCATCAGACTGCCCGGATACCTTGCCAGATACTGCTCCAACCAGAGAATAGCTTCAAGATCTAGGTGATTGGTCGGTTCATCCAGCAACAACAAGTCCGCGCGATGCATCAAAGCACGCGCCAGATTTAAGCGCATACGCCAGCCTCCCGAAAAATGATTGACCGAATGTTCCAGCGCCTGATTGGCAAACCCCAGTCCATTTAATAATTGCGCCGCCCGTGCTTGTGCTGTATAGCCGTTAATCGCTTCATAACGTTGCTGTGCTTCAAACCAACTAGCGTCATGTTCGGCCCGTGCCAGAACCCTCCCCAGCTGCGGTAACTCAACATCGCCATCCAGTACAAACTCAATGGCAGACTGGTTAGAGCTGATGATTTCCTGTTCAACAAAAGCAACCGTTTTTCCAGGTTGTAAGCTGACTTCTCCACTATCTGGTTTGATCACGCCACGAATCAGCTGGAACAAAGTGGATTTGCCGCAACCATTTTTACCAACCAGACCGACACGTTGATTGGCAAAAATCTTTAGGTTACTGTTTTCCAGTAATGGGGTTCCCCCCTGTAAATAAGTCAAACAATGGATATTTAACATAGCATCTTAATAGCGATGGAGTATTCAAAATAGATAGGATTTCTTTGGAAAGAAGTATCGCACATGCACATAATAGTTTCTTTGCTGATAACTTAATTCTCGGTCATTCGCTCTATTTTTTGTGTTGTACCGACACTGATGATGTTATCCAGTACAATCTAAAGATTATTAAGATGAGTTAACAATGACCAGTGACTAAATCTGATGTGTTGTTTCTGTGCAACACCAATTTAATATTGCCTTGACAGGAAAAAGCACCTTATATAAGCTGCGGAGTGGTCAAATATGACACACTCATATTTATTAAGCAATGTCAGCGGTAAGCGTTTGAATGAAAATTTTCCAGCCAGCAAAAAGTGCATTATTAAGGATTGATAATCAGAGTTGGCACGCTCAACCAGAATTTCTTGTTTATGAAAGCAAGATGACAAGTACTATTACTTCGAGGGGAAGATCTTGAGTTCGACAATAACCAAGTTGAACGCTCCGCTAACGCAAGCGTTTGATTTCCAACCTTCAAGCGAATCACAAATAACACCGACACCGACACTCAATACACTAACTCAGCAGTTGGCGGGTTTTGACACCCTAACGAGCGCTTTAGAATATGCAGCGAAGGGAACAACGGGATATAATTTTTATGATGCGAAAGGTAATTTACGTTCAATTCTGCCGTACAGTGTACTTAGACAGAATGCACGTACCTTAGCTCAACGCTTATCTGGTTTTGATTTGCCCCATGGTAGCCGGGTAGCAATCATTGCCGACACTTCCCCTGAGTTTATCGAGTTATTTTTTGCATGTCGCTATGCAGGTTTAATACCTTTTGCAATGCCTGTTCCAGTGAATCTCGGCAGTCATGCAGTATATGTTCAACAATTGAGAGGAATGCTTGAGAGTAGCCAAGCAAGTATTGCTCTTGCAAATGTCGACTATATAAGCTTTTTAGAAGAAGCGGCTGAACAGACGATTAATTTGCAGTGGGTGGGAACACCAAGAGATTTAAACGAACTGCCCGCAAAAAATATAGAGCTACGTCCCAATCATCCCGATGAAACTGCATACTTGCAATTCACATCCGGGAGTACGCGTACTCCTAGAGGTGTAGTTATTACCGAGCGGGCTTTGATGTGTAATCTACAGGGTATTGTGTGTAATGGGTTAGAAATAAAACCAGATGATCGCTCCGCGTCTTGGCTGCCTTTTTATCATGATATGGGGCTAGTTGGGCTAGTTTTGGCGCCAATGGTTACGCAGATATCTGTTGATTATTTGGCAACACGGGATTTTGCAATACGACCCTTACAATGGCTACGCTTAATTAGTCGCAATCGTTGTACAGTTGCATTTAGTCAACCTTTTGGTCTCAAGCTTTGTACCTTGCGTGTCAGAGAATCTGACCTAAAAGAATTGGATCTCAGTAGTTGGCGAGCCGCTGGTATTGGTGCTGAAATGATTCGACCAGAGACGCTAAGAAACTTTGCTGAGAAATTTGCATCAGCAGGTTTTGACGAGAATGCTTTTTTGCCTTGCTATGGTCTTGCTGAATCAACGCTTGCCGTTACCTTTTCAAGGATTGGGACGGGATGTAAGAGCATACAAGTAGATAGCAAAACTCTGATAGACAAAAGAATGGCTGTTCGACTACAAGCTGATGGACGTAAACAGAATGAATTTGTGAATTGTGGACGCCCGTTACCAGGACATATCGTTAAAATAGTCGATGAAGGTGGTCAGCAATTATCTGAAATGATGGTTGGCAGTGTTTTGGTGCAAGGTGATAGTGTCATGATGGGTTACTATAATAATCCAGAAGAAACTAACAAAGCATTAAGATCAGGTAATTGGTTAGATACTGGGGATATCGGCTTTTTATTTGAAGGTGATTTATATATCACCGGGCGCCGTACAGATGTCATTATTGTGAATGGCCGCAATATTCGCGCACAAGACATAGAAGAGCTAGCAGAGCAACAGCCAGAAGTAAGATCACGTGAAGCCTCAGCATTCGGGGTAAATGATGAAGATGGAACAACAACTATTGTGTTGGTTATCGAATGTAGGCTTACATCTGTGACGGAGCGGCAGTCATTAACGACAAGATTGCAGCAGCTTGTTTATATGGCATTTGGAGTAAACTGTGTTGTGGAATTAGTTCCACCGCATACTTTGCCACGAACCTCATCCGGGAAACTTTCGCGTTTTGCAGCTAGGCAGGGCTATATTCAGAGAACAAATCTCACAGATCAATTATCTGTAGAGTCAGGCGATAGATAAGAGAGCATGCCAAAATTAGTAGCTGTAACAGGTGCTACTGGTTTTATCGGTAACGTATTGATTCAAAGATTAACTGAGAATGGATGGACAGTTCGTGCACTTACACGATTGTATCGCCCTGACAGTGAGTCTGTTCAATGGATTTGCGGTGATTTAGACAATTTAACCGCGCTACATCATTTAGTTAATGATGTAGCGTTTGTAATCCACTGCGCCGCGACAGTAAGAGGAAGTTCTTTCCAAGAATTTGCGCATACAAATATTGAAGGTACCAGGAATATTTTATGTGCTATTACTGAGCAAAAACAATGCCCTCGCTTTTTGCTTATATCATCCTTAGCTGCACGGCAGCCAGAGTTATCATGGTATGCCCAAAGCAAGTATTTGGCTGAGCAAGAACTGATTGAATATTCAGAGAAATTGCAATGGACGGTATTCCGACCTACTGCAGTTTATGGCCCGGGTGATAAGGAGTTAAAGCCACTTTTTCAAGCGATGCGTCGCGGATTATTTCCAGTCGTTGGAAAAATCCATAACCGATTCGGGTTAATACATGTCTATGATCTAGTTGCAGCTATTCAAGCTTTGCTTGCTTCAGAACTACCTATCAATGGAACCTTTGAACTTGATGATGGTACGCTTGGCGGGTATAGTTACGAGAGTTTATCCATCTTAGCGCAACAGGTATGGAGACGCCCCGTTCATTGTATTGTTATACCGAATTTGCTAATTCGGGGTGTCGCTTTATCAAATCTATGGTTTGCTCACTTATTCCACTATTCTCCCATGCTGACCCCAGGAAAAGTTAATGAATTACAACATGACGATTGGGTATGTGATAATACTCCCTTAATTCGTGTACTTCCCGCATGGCAACCGAGTATTCGTTTACAAGATGTATTATCTGAAGTAATCTAGCTTTAAGACTTAACTATTCCGAATCGCAACCTTTATGACTGAAAGTAATTACGATGAGATCATGCAATTGCTCTGTGATCGTCTAGGTAGCTTGACTAATTCTGAATCTCAGGTTACCCCTGAAACGAATCTAATTAGCCAACTATCTATTGATTCCATTAAATTGCTTAATCTGATTATGGAGATTGAAGATACTTTCGATGTTTCAATCCCTATTAATGCATTAACAGATATTCAAACTGTTCGTGAATTAGCCGACTTAGTATACAAAATTAAATCAGCATCATAATGAATTTACTTGAGAAACTAGATGCATCCGCTGCGGCGAGAATCGCACTTTTGCCCAATGGAATTGGTGCTTTTGGTATCCCGATAGAAGAAGTTTATTCAGCCACTGAAGCCAGAATCGGAGATCGTCGCGTACTTCTACTGGGAACTAACAATTATTTGGGACTGACCTTTGCACCTGAATGTATTCGTGCGGCGCATGAAGCAATTGATAAGGAAGGTACTGGTACTACAGGGTCGCGGATGGCAAATGGCAGTTATTCTGGTCATCGTGCGTTAGAAAGAGAATTCGCTGACTTTTATCAATGTAGCTTTGGCATGGTCTTTACGACGGGTTATCAAGCTAACCTAGGGACTATTTCAGGTCTGGTTGGTCCCGGAGATACGGTATTGATTGATGGTGATTCCCACGCGAGTATTTACGACGGCTGTATCTTAAGTGGCGCAGATATCATTCGCTTCAAGCACAATGATATGGCTGATATGGAGAAACGCTTGCGCCGATTAGGTGATCGTGTTGAAACGACGATGATCATTGCTGAAGGCATATACAGCATGCTCGGCGACCAAGCGCCTCTAGCTGAAATTGTCAAATTAAAGAATACTTATGGTGGTACTTTGCTTCTCGATGAAGCTCATTCACTGGGGGTGCTGGGTGAAACAGGGCAAGGTCTCGTAGAAAAAACCGGATTATTACAAGAAGTCGACTTTATTACGGGCACATTCAGCAAAAGCCTGTGCAGTATCGGTGGATATTGTGTCAGCAATCACCCGCAACTTGAACAGTTGCGTTATGTCAGCCACCCTTATATTTTTACCGCATCACCGTCGCCCGCAACGATTGCTTCAACCCGTGCAGCATTGGAATTATTGCGCAAAGGAAGCCATTTGCGTAAGCAATTGTGGCGTAACTGTACGCAACTCTATGCACAGCTGAAAGAAGCCGGTTATACGCTCGGCCCGGACCCTGGGCCGGTCATTGCCGCTATGCTTGATACACCGCAACAAGCACTCCTGCTTTGGCAAAATTTGCTTGAACATAATATCTATGTCAATTTGATATTACCTCCGGCTGCTCCCGAAGGAAAATCACTTGTGCGCTGCAGCGTAAATGCTGCGCATACTACAGAACAAATTACCTATGTGGGTGATACCTTTTCCAAGCTACATAAGCTGGTATGCTCGTATAATTAGTGTGTGATGGATGAAGAATTTGTGCATATCGTTTTTGTTTGAAGGTTGAATCCCTGGATTTTATTTCTAGCTAAGGCTATTTTGCTTTTTGTTATGAGGTGAAACCATGAGAGTAATGCAAATATTAGCGTTAACATTATTTTCTTTCCTGTTTCATAGTCATGTTTTTGGGATAGCTATTGTATATAACGGATCGGGGTGTCTAAATACCGTAAATGCAAATGATCCTGCGCCAAACAACACGCCGGTGCTAAGCAAATTTGAGGTCATAGAAGATGTTGGCGGCGGAGTATTTCGTTTAAGTTTAACCGGCGGTATTCCTCGCTTTGTCAATAATACTCAGACTGTGTGTATCGATAGCGCAACAGCCATAGGATATTTCGGAATTAATGGACTGCCTACGCCGCTGGAGTCAATTGATGCGACAGCTTATTTTAGCGGGCAAGATTTAGTGATTGTGGTCAGTTCACTATTGACTGATTTGAGTGCTGGAAGAGAACCATTTTTGTCATTCTTCAGTACGAGTAATATATTTGCCATTACAAATACGCTGATCTTCAAGTTTAATCCTCAAGTGTCTTCATTTCGCCTAAATAAAGTGATACATAACAGAGGGTATATTCATACAAGAAGTGGATCCACAAATTCAATTCCATTCATGGAAACAGTATTGCCATCGTTTAACGAGTTTCCACAAGACAAACCCAGGATACTGACGCCAACATCCAATATTGAATATAGATTGGAGTAACAAGCTGGTGTAGTGCTTTGCCATCGCACTATAGCGTTTCTGAATCATTGTTCTGATTATTTTTGTTAGCTATGGATTTCGGCTTGAAATGTGCCATAAATGCACGATCAATATGATTTTTCCACAACCAGACCCATTTTCCATGAGCAAATAATGGCCCCCAGGAAGCGACGGCATGACGATTGCCGGTGGTTAATAAACTCAGAAAACTTTTTTGCGGTTTAAAAGCCAGAAGAGGACGCTTTCTAAGCGTAGCAGCAATATTTTTTGCCAGTACAGATCCTTGGCGGACTGCATAAACTCCTGCTTTGGGTAATGGATTGGGTGTGAAGGCAGCGCTATCACCAACAGCAAATATATCCGGGTGCGAGATGCTACGGAGATATTGATCAATCTGGATAAATCCTTTGTCATCGCATTTTAATCCACTTTCTGCCGGCCAGGATTGCGCGCCAGCATGAATAGCCCAAGCAGAAAAATCATAATCAAGGGTTGTATGATCCTCCAGCATTAATTGATGCCGGTTGATGGAAATGACGTGTTTTCCGCTGATAATGGTGATGCCTAGTGTTCTTAGTTGATATTCGAAAAACGCTTGCACACGTTCATTATGTGAATTTAGGATATTTTGATTGGCGCAAATCAAAACAAAGTCTGCGTGGATAGAGGTTGTATGACAAAGCTTATAATGCATCGCCAGTAATATCTCAATGCTGGCAGCGCCACCGCCAATCACTACGATTCGTTTTGAACCATTGGAAACTTGAGCTGTTTTTAGCCATTGTTGCCAATTTTGCATAAATTGCTTGACTGGCTTGATGGGATAACCGTGCTCAAGAGCACCTTGAATATTATTGAGCGCTGGCTGAGAACCGATATTGATAGATAGCAGATCGTAGCGTAAAGATGGGTACTGATGGCGGTAGATCTTTTTTGTGAGCGGATCAACGCGTTGAACTTCACTGAGAATAAACTGAACCCCAGCCCATTGACAAAGTTTTTGCAAATCAATGTGGCAGTCCTCAAAAGTATAATGACCGGCAATTAATCCGGGTAACATCCCAGAATAAGGCATCAATGTATTATTACTGATCAGTGTGATTCTGATACCTGGAAGGGGATGTATTCCGAGTTTCTTGATAACAGTAATATGGCTATGGCCGCCACCGATTAAGCATAAATCTTTTTTATGAAGTGTTAAGCCTATCATTAACTTATTCAGATTGCGTTATAGTCAGAAAAGTGTGATAGTTCCCATCGCAACATTATAAGTTAGTCCATGTCACTATAAGTAAAATTAGATGTATTTCTATGGCTTTCGGGGCTACTTAAGTAAGGCATTGAAAGTATTTTGGTTTATCATTAAAGCGTGCGATTAATGACTTTTTGTTTTATTCACTCATGGAGGGGAACAATGAAATCTTGCAAGATCAATACATTAGCAGCTTACACTATTCTTTTGTTAATCGCGGGATCGTTATTCGGATGTAAGCCGATTTACGATAAAAAGCCAGTGCCTGGTAAGGAAAGTAAAGAAGTCGTAACTGAACCTGCTGCGTCTGCGCCAAGTGTGCCCGCAACTGCTGAACCAGTTACTAAAATTGAAGACATACAAAGTATACAAAGCCTGGAATCCACTATAGAAACGTTTGATGCAGCAAGTAAAGATACTGGAGCTTCTGCTTCAAGTGTAGCTGCAACTAATGAGGCTAAGGTACAGGTGATTGACGATGGGAATGATGTTGTAAAAGTAACTCCTGGGATTATGCGTAAAGTTCAGCAAGCGCTTGTGAATGCAGGATTTAATCCTGGACCAGTAGATGGTGTCAGTGGTGCTAAAACAGTCGTTGCTATCGAAAGTTTCCAGAAACAGAATGGCCTTCCGACAGGTAAATTAACCAAAAAAACATTACGTGCAATGGGTGTTGATTTCTAAGTAATAAAGAAAAACGGTTGGTTTCTTAGATACACCAAGAACGCTAGTTCTTGGTGTATTCATGTTTGTACATAAGAAATTTCTTGAGTAAGTAAGAATAGTAGATACTTGATTTACTTATTTGATGCTTATGCCTGCTATTTTTATTTAATTTAAAAATATTTGCTATAGAAAGAGCCATGTTCTATAGTTAAACGCTTAAATAAAACTGGTTCCAAAGCTTTTTTTAGGTAATTATGGAAATTTGTGGAGATTAAACAATTAATAATCAATGCTAGTAATTGTTTATTTTGAATCTCTATTCTGGTATTTAAATTTCTCAGGATAAAATAAGTCGTCTTTGTAGGATAGATTGATTTTTTCTGAGTATCGTTTACTTATCTAAGCAAGCTTTGGTTAATTTCGATAGATTCTGTTGTTTTTATTATTCTTGGTAGTGTTAGTTATTAACTTGCTTTTGAAGTACTTTTGGAGGTTTTCTCATGGGAGTTCCTTTACGTCAACAGATTGCAGTTGGCAGTTATTTAATCAAACAAAAGCTGAAAGGAGTTAAAAAATATCCTTTAGTGCTGATGCTGGAGCCTTTGTTTCGCTGTAATCTGGCATGCGCCGGGTGTGGAAAAATTGCACATCCGGAGGACGTTCTCGATCAACGCCTTTCTTACGAAGAGTGCATGCAGGCAGTGGATGAGTGCGGCGCACCGATGGTTTCAATTCCAGGTGGAGAGCCGTTGATACATAAAGAAATGCCACAAATTGTCGCGGGCATTATTCAACGTAAGAAGTATGTTTATCTATGTACGAATGCGCTATTGTTAAAGAAGAAGATTGATGATTATACCCCATCACCTTATTTAACATTTTCGATTCACCTGGATGGTATGAAAGAGCGGCATGATGCTTCAGTTTGTCAGGACGGTGTTTTTGATCGCGCGGTTGAAGCTATAAAACTGGCACTGGATAAAGGTTTTAGGGTTACGGTAAACTGTACGTTGTTTCAGGGTGAAACACCGCAAGATGTAGCTGAGTTTCTGGATTATGCGATGGAATTAGGTGTTGAGGCAGCAACGATTGCTCCAGGATTTAGTTATGAGAAAGCGCCCCAGCAAGATGTTTTTATCAAAAGCCAAGATACAAAAATATTATTTCGTGGCATTTTTGAATTAGGTAAGAAACTAAAGCGGAAATGGAGATTGAACCACTCAGCGCTTTATTTGGATTATCTGGCTGGAAATCAGAATTATGAATGTACCCCATGGGGTAATCCAACACGCAATGTATTTGGATGGCAAAAGCCTTGCTATCTTTTGTCGGATGAAGGTTATGCAAAAACCTTCCAAGAGCTTCTTGACGATACACCTTGGGAAAAGTATGGTACGGCAAATAATCCGAAATGTGCTCAATGTATGGCGCACTGTGGATATGAAGCAACAGCGGTTGAAGATACACTCCAACATCCATGGAAAGCACTGATTGCATCACTAAAAGGGCCGAGAACTACAGGCCAGATGGTGGCTGAGTCCGCTCCAAAATGGACAATGAAAGAAAATAAAACGCCGAAGAAGCTTTCCGATATACCGGTAACATTGATTAACAAATAAGCAAGGTATAATAGGGAGTCGGAATTGGTTTTTAGAATTTGCTACAAGTAAGAACGATGGTGGAGTTAGTATCATACCTGTCTATTTTTGATGCTCTATGCTGGTGGTCTTAATACTGCTTCCCTGGCGTCCTTGGAGTACCAGTGAAATAGATAGAAGCTGAGATTTCTGGAATCTGTACATTGCTGATTCCAGTACGTAATGAAGGCCCTTATATCCGGCTACACTCAGTGGGGTGAAAGCACAAGGTGAAGGCGTTCGCGTCATTGTGATAGATATCAATCTGTTAATGATACTGCTGAAGAGGCGAAACGGTGTGGTGTGCAGGTCATACCTGGGACTTCGTTACCTGTTGGGTTGGAGCGGGAAGTTATGGGCGCTTGAGCAAGGATTACAAGAGGTTAGAACGCCTTATACACTCTTGCTGGATGCTGGTATAGTATTGACGCCTGGAATTATTGTTGAGCTACGGCGGAAAGCGCAGGATGAAAATCTTGCGCTGGTATTATTAATGGTTGAGTCCCCTATGAAAAATTTCATAGAATCTTTGTTGATGCCCGCTTTCGTATTTTTCTTTAAATTGCTATATCCTTTTGGATTAGCAAATAAACTAGGATCACGAGTTGCTGCAGCCGCCGGCGGGTGTATTCTGGTGGAAACGCAGGCACTGCGCTCTGTAGGTGCTTTTGCCAATTTGCAACATGCATTGATTGATGATTGTACCTTGGCCGCACACATCAAGCGCGCAGGTTTGCGTACCTTGGATCGGACTGAGTCATGCGGCATGTAGTCATCGCGGTTACCAAGCATTAAAGCTAATTTGGGAAATGGTCGCTCGTACGGCTTATACGCAATTAAGATACTCGCTTAGTTTACTTCTCATCTGCATATTGATCATGATAGCGATGTTTTGGGCAGCACCACTCGGGTTTTTAATGCTATCCACTCCAAAGGTTTATATGGTGAGTGCGTTGGCATGGGGGCTATATTTTTTATGTATATGCCAATTTAATTTATTATCAACGTTCTCCATTATGGGGACTCGCGTTACCCATAATCGGTACTTTGTATCTAGCGATGACTTGGGCATCAGCGCTCCGATACTGGCGTGGAGAGCGTGCTTGTTGGAAAGATCGTCGATATGAAAGTAAAAAAAAACATTAAATTAATAGCATGGTGCCTGATGTGGATGATGTTACTACCTGTCAACGTGGCGCGCAGTCTATCTGACAACCCGGAACAAGTTGTACATAAGTTGCAATCATCCTTACTTCAAGCCATGCGTGAAGGTGAACAACTGGGTTACGAAGGACGACTCAAATTCCTGGAACCTGTTATTAATCAATCTCATGATATTGAAGTGATTATCAAAACAATACTAGGTGCAACGTATTGGTCGCAATTGGATACAGAACAGAAGAATTTGGTTGTTGATACATTTCGCCAGCTCAGTGTTGCTACTTATGCGAGTCGATTTAACCAATATGAGGGGGAACAATTCGAGGTTATTGAGCAACGGGCTTTGCCGCATGAACAAACGTTGGTGCGCAGTCAATTAACTAAGTCGGATGGTGGCACGGTGAATTTTGATTATGTTTTACATCAAACAGAAGGACACTGGCGTATTGTCAATATCTTGTTTGATGGTGTGAGTGATCTTGCAATAAAACGTGGAGAGTATCGCGCTATTTTGCAACGGGATGGTTTCCAGTCGCTGATTGAATTGCTCAAGGAAAAGATTGCCTTAGCCAGGCAGAATTAGTAATGGGATGATTTTATTTTCTCCTGAATGGCTTCCTTAAACGTGGAAGATTCATACAGTTATAGTTACCGGATTTTTGTACGTTGGGTTGGTTTTTCTTATCAGAATGCTATTTGGGTCATTCTTCTCTTATTCTTATTCTTATTTACTGCACTGATCACTGTTAATACAGTCGATAATCTGGGTGTGCATACCGATACAACGGATATGCTTTCAGAAGATGTTCCTTTTCGTGCTAATCATATTCGTTATAAGCAATCATTTTTCCAATATTAAGCAACGTTGTTGCTGGTACTGAATGCTCCCACACCTGAGCAAGTGCATTCAGCAGCAAAACGCCTGACCACTTATCTGCAAAAAAATAACACTCAGTTTCCGAATACTTATTATTTATAGATCCGGCCAATAAATAGTTTGAATTTTTGGTAATTTTGTATGTCATAAGAGGATGGAAAAAATAGATGCAAGAACCTTAAAAGATGAAGCGCTGCA
>Ga0136611_10000331_pt1 | contig 30149 bp, 30 predicted proteins | sample AntDrymUQ2232306_2_FD_106645 | JGI IMG/M metagenome (GOLD analysis project Ga0136611, IMG submission 106645) | Polar desert sand microbial communities from Dry Valleys, Antarctica - metaG UQ223 (23.06) | ecosystem: Environmental > Terrestrial > Soil > Desert | place: Antarctica: Dry Valley...
TTCCCAGACCTTCGTCACGCGGCCAACGGGTTCGCGCTGGTTCGTGACCACCTGCGCGCCCTCCTGTATCTGTCCCAGCATATCGGGGTTGGACATTGGTTCCTCCTTCTGGACGATAACCCGCGTGATAGTGCGTGGTCGGCCACCTTGCCGCACTCCGTGTGCCAGCATCGTAGAGACGTTATATATAACGTCTCTACACCGGCACCCTGGCCGGGGTATAATCCGCACCAGCACGGCAGAGCCGCAGGGAAAGGCGTCTCCATCAATGACAAACAGCTACGCCGACGTGGAAAGGCGGCTTTGGGAGTCCGCCGACGAGCTGCGCGCCAATTCCGGGCTGCGCTCGTGGGAGTACTCCGTGCCCGTCCTCGGGCTGATCTTCCTGCGGTTCGCCGATCAGAAGTTCTCGCTCGCGCAGCAGCAGATCGAGGGCACACCTACGGGCCGCCGCGTGCCGGGGAAGACGGACTACCAGGCGCGCGGCGTCGTGTACCTGCCGCCGGAGTCCCGCTTTTCTACCCTGCTCAATCTGCCGGAGGGCGCCGACATCGGCCGGGCGACGAACGACGCCATGGCGGCCGTGGAGCGGGAGAACGAGGATCTGCGTGGTGTCCTGCCCCGCACGTACACCCGGCTGCCGAACGCGAGCCTCGTCGCGCTGCTGCGCAGCCTGTCTCGTATCCCCATAGAGATCGAGGGCGACGTCTTCGGCAGGATCTACGAGTACTTCCTCGGCCGCTTCGCGATGTCTGAGGGGCAGCGCGGTGGTGAGTTCTTCACGCCCATCGCGCTCGTGAAGCTGATCGTCGAGGTGATTGAGCCGTACCACGGGCTGATCTACGACCCCGCGTGCGGCTCCGGCGGCATGTTCGTGCAGAGCGCGGGCTTCGTCCAGAACCACCAGAAGAACCCGAGCGCCGAGATCTCGATCTACGGCCAGGAGGCCGCGGCGGAGACGGTCCGCCTTTGCCGGATGAACCTCGCAGTGCACGGCCTCTCCGGCGACATCCGGCAGGGGAACAGCTACCATGAGGACCCGCACAACAGCCGGGGCGCGTTCGACTTCGTGATGGCGAATCCGCCCTTCAACGTCAACGGCGTGGACGTGATGATCTCCATCGGCCCCAACTTCTTTTACACCGTGACCCTCCCCTGCACGCTCTGGTTCCTTGATCGCGGCAAGCGCGACACCGAGCGCGAAGACACCGTGCTCTTCATCGACGCCCGGCAGGACTTCACGCAGATCGACCGCGCCCACCGCGAGTTCACCCCCGAGCAGATCGAATACCTCGCCAACATCGTCCGCCTGTACCGCCGCGAGGAGATCGGCGGACATGGCGGGGACGGTGGCCGGGACGTTGGCGGGGGTTGCGGGGACGTTGGTAGAGACGTTATATATAACGTCTCTACGGCCGAGACCTTCCCCGACGGGCGATACCGCGATGTGCCCGGCCTCTGCCGCGTCGCGACCAGGGCCGAGATCGCGGCGCAGAACTGGAGCCTGAACCCCGGCCGCTACGTCGGCGTTGCCGCGCGCGAGGCGGACGGCTTCGTCTTCGCCGAGCGGCTGGAGGAACTCCACGAGGAACTGAAGGCGCTTAACCGTCAGGCAAGGGTGTTGGAAGAACGCATCGCCGGAAACGTGGCACAATTGCTTGAACGAACCTGATACCGGACAAGGAGCGTAGTCATGCTAATCATCAAAAAGAAGTTAGTCACCGACGAAAACATGCGCCCGGTCGCGGTCCAGATAGAGTACGCGGACTGGCTGGAGATTCAGCGCCTGCTCGGTATCCAGACTGGAGAGCCCAAGACCACCACTCTGTCTCGACACAGCGGTACCGTGACCCTAACGGAAGATCCACTCGACTATCAAGAAAGGGTTCGGCGCGAGTGGCATTGAAAGCGGTCCTGGACACGAACGCTGTCCTCTTCCTGCTCGGTGGCCAGTTGGTCGAGGCCTTGCCAGAAGGCCAGTACTTCGCCTCCGTGATCACCGAGATTGAGCTCTTGTCGTACCCGTCCTTGGCGGTGGGCGAGGAAAGGCAGATCCGCGAACTGCTGTCCGAGATTACACTCGTCGAGCTGACGGAGGAGGTCAAGGAGGCCTCTATAACCCTGCGCCGCAAGCACAGACTCAGGCTGCCCGATGCGATCATTGCTGCCACCGCCGATACGCTCAATGCTGAGCTGTTTACCAATGACCGTGGACTCCATCAAGTCCCCAGCCTGCGTTGCAGGCAACTTCGATTGAGGGGAACATGAGCGTCGGGAACCGGCAGCTTGAGCAGGCTATTAGAGAAACATACTGGGGCGACGACCTCGTCCGCGAGGAGCACGAGAGCCCGTCCGTCGGCATCATCATCTGCAAGGCGAAGGACAGGACAATTGTCGAGTACGCCCTCCGGGACTCGAACCGCCCCATCGGCGTCGCGACGTACCGAATGGTCTCCACCCTCCCCCGAGAGCTGCAAGGCCAGCTCCCCAGCCCGGAGCAGGTAGCCACGCTGGTGAAAGGAATCGGGTACATGACTGCAGATGGATGGGCTTGCAGACGATGGGAGTGCAATGAGGGTGGACGTGGAGAATCTCCTGGAAAGTACGTATGAAGTTTGGATCTGATTGGCATCCGGTCTGCCTCAAAGACCTGCAGGCGCCAAGGAAGTATGCCTTGAACGGTGGTCCGTTCGGATCAAAACTTGTCTCGCGTGACTACACCCCTAAGGGAATTCCTGTAATACGCGGCGCTAATCTCGCCAGCGACGGGTACTTCTCACTGGACGAGCTTGTGTTCGTGTCAGAGGACAAGGCAAACGAACTATATGCGAACAATGCGCATCCCGGTGATTTGGTGTTCACTCAGCGTGGCACTCTGGGGCAGGTCGGCATTATTCCAAATACATGCGACTATGATCGATTCGTGATTTCCCAGAGCCAGATGAAGCTTACCGTCGATGAGGCAAAAGCGGATCCATACTTCCTATACTATTACTTCCGTGCTCCGAGTACGATCCAGACGATCCATAATGTAGCCCTGTCTTCCGGCGTTCCGCATATCAACTTGGAGATATTGAGGAACTTTCAACTCTATGTCCCTTACCTCCCCACCCAGCGCCGCATCGCCTCCATCCTCTCCGCCTACGACGACCTGATCGAGAACAACACCCGCCGCATCGCGATCCTCGAGGAGATGGCGCACCTGCTCTACCGCGAGTGGTTCGTCCACTACCGCTTCCCCGGCCACGAGGACGTGCCGATGGTCGACTCGGCGCTGGGTCCAATACCGCAGGGGTGGGAGGTCGTGAGATTTACAGATATCGCAGACGTTTTGAGTGGAGGCACGCCGAAGACAACAATGCCAGAGTTCTGGAACGGCTCCATACCTTGGTTTACTCCGAAAGACGCACCTTCGTCTTTCTACGTTTCTCAGACCGAGAAGAGCATCACAGAACGCGGCTTGCAGAAGTGTAGTAGTCAGCTTTATCCTAAAGATACAGTGTTCATTACCGCTAGGGGCACGGTTGGCAAGGTGCTTCTGGCGGCTGTTGCCATGGCGATGAATCAATCGTGTTACGCTTTGCGTGGGAAGGCCGGTGTCGATCAGTACTTTGTCTTCCTCGCTATCCGAGATCGAATCGCCCAGCTTCGGCAAACTGCGCACGGAGCGGTGTTCGACACAATCATCGTGAATACGTTCGAGCGGTTAGACATAGTGTGCCCTCCATCAGGTTTGGTTCGTCAGTTCAGCGCGTCAGTGTCCGATACGTTCGACCTGATACTCAATCTTCTCAACAAGAACGCTAACCTCCGCCGCACACGAGACCTGCTGTTGCCGCGGCTGGTGTCGGGGGAGGTAGATGTAGAGACATCTCGACAGGAATGGAAAGGAGCCATGAAATGACTTTCGTGCCAATCGACAGGATGAGAGAACGTGTAGATAGGGCTCGGGAAGATTCTGACACGGGTCTGTTCTACAACTTGCTGTTCGCGGGCGAAATGACGACCAAGGTGGTAACGGCAGGGCTGGTGGCTGCAATTAGAGATGATCCTGATAGGCATCGATATCGTCAACTTTACCGACTGGTTCGAGCGTCAGGGCTCGGCGAATGGAGCAAGGTCATAGATGAGGTCCTGACTGGAACGGCTTCGCAGTTCCTCCTACCCGGATCTCATTCAGCGCAGAGAGAGCTGACTCAGTCAAGTGCGGCCGGGACTTGGCAGTACGAGTCTGTGTCGCTCCTACACAAATGTTGGATGGCCATAAATCCTGCTGCCGAAGAACTTCCTGCAACGGTGCAGGGACGTAGGTGGTTCTCGACATTCGTCGAGGTTCGAAATAAGACGCGAGGACACGGCGCTCCGCATGCAAGCCTGTGCAGTTCCGTGTGCTCGGACCTTGAGCGATCGCTCGTTACATTGTTAGAGAACTTCAGCATATTCGCGCGCCCCTGGGTCTACCTACACAGAAGCATGTCGGGCAAATACAGGGTCGTGAAGCTCACGGATGACTCGTCGCCTTTCGATTACCTGAAGAGTGAGCGCAATAAAAGCCTGCCAAACGGCATTTACGTGGATTTTGGAGAACCTAGGCTGGTTGGACTCATGGAATCCAATGTAGACCTTGTTGACTTCTTCTTCCCAAACGGGGGATTCAACGACAAACGATACGAGATGATTTCGTATATCACCGACGACAAGCCCTCCGGGATGGCGGCTCCATTCATGACGCCTCCCACCGAACTGCCCCCCAGTGAGACCCAAGGCATCGGCTTGCTGGACCTGCATGGCAACGCCTTTACGAACCTACCAGCGGTCCCAAAGAGCTACGTACATCGCCAACCCTTAGAAGAAGAACTGGCGACCAGGCTTTCTAATGATCGCCACCCGATCCTTACGCTAGTTGGTCGGGGGGGAATCGGAAAGACGTCACTCGCGCTTGCTGTTCTACACGAATTGGCAAAGCATGGAAACTTCCAAGCAATGGTCTGGTTCAGCGCACGCGATGTGGACCTGCTACCGGAAGGTCCAAAAATAGTCAGGCCGCATATCCTTACCCAAAGAGACATCGCTGCCGAGTTTGTGAGACTTGTAGAGCCTGCCGGATATGGAACAAAGGGGTATGACTCCCTGACCTATATGCAGCAGGCCTTGCAGGTGCCAACCACGGAGATAGGCGGGCCTGTCCTCTACGTATTTGACAACTTTGAGACCTTGCTTAGCCCTGGAGACTTGTATTCTTGGATCGATACGTTTATACGCCTGCCAAACAAGGTTCTGATTACAACACGCTCTCGCCATTTCAAGGCGGACTATCCCATAGATGTTACAGGGATGACGGAAGAGGAATCCGTCGAGTTAATGGATTCCACAGCCGCTAGCCTCGGGATCCAAGGCATGTTAACAACTCGGTATCGATCGGAGGTGTATCAGGAAGCTGATGGTCACCCTTATGTGATCAAGATACTACTTGGAGAAGTCGCAAAGGCAGGGCGCCTAGTAGATGTTGAGCGAATCGTTGCCACCAAGGATGAGATACTTGATGCCCTCTTTGAAAGGACTTACTCAGGACTTTCGCCTGCAGCGAAGCGAGTATTTCTCACCCTGTGTAACTGGCGTTCCGCTGTACCACAAGTCGCAGTCGAAGCTGTTCTCCTAAGACCGGCGAATGAAAGAATGGATACGGCAGGTGCTATGGAGGAGTTAGTCCGAAGTTCATTTGTTGACGTTAGCTTTTCCAATGCAGATGACACGGCTCTTGTGGCCGTACCGCTCGTAGCTGCTTTGTTTGGTAGGCGCAAGCTCACCGTCAGCCCAATGAAAAGTGCGGTGGAAGCAGACACAGCACTCCTCCGTACATTGGGAGCCGCTCAACAGGCAGACAGTGAACATGGCATAGGTCCCCGATTGGAGCGTATGTTTCGTGAAATTGCAGATCGAGTTATTCGCAGAGGCGACAGGCTAGATGAGTACCTCCCTACGCTTCAGTACCTAGCTCGCAGGTACTCCAGGGGATGGCTACTTCTGGCTTCTTTGTATGCGGAAATTGGTACAGCCGATGCCCTGGATCGAGCCAAGGAGGCCTATAGCAGCTACCTGGAGTTCTCCGATGACGAAGAGGGAAAGCGACGAGCTTGGCTGAATCTCGCAGATCTATGCCATAGGACGGACGATCCGACGGGCGAAGTTCAGGCAGTTGTGGAGATGTGTCAACTTCAGAGTATCCCGTTTGGCGACCTTAGCCGGGCGGCGAACAGGATTAACCGCATCTTCCGGGAGCGGTACGATGAGTTGGGCGAAGAGGAGAGGCAAATTCTGGCGCAGCGACTCATACATGTAATAGGCTCGAGGATTGAACGCGAATACACAGACGCCGGAGATTTTGCGCGACTCGGTTGGCTCTGTCTACATTCAAGAGACCAGGAGCGTGCACGATACTATAAAAACCGGGGTGTCGCACTGGAGCCAGACAACCAACATCTAGTCAACCTTGCACGTCGGCTCTCTACCTGAAATCATGTCAGAGGTCGGGTCTAGTGAGGCCTACGTGATGACCTCGTCCGGGTCCCTCTTGCTAGAGTAGTCGGTGCATTATTTGCAGAACTTCGGCGGAAGTTGATCAACTGCCGATGCAGAAGGTTCCGTGTGTATGGCACATTGGAGCGGGACACCTCCAGCGAAAAGATCGTACTGACGCCGCGACTGAGTTTGCATGGCCCCGGTTCGGGCTTGTAGCGACATCGATGCACATAATATACTGTGCGCAAGGAGGGAGGATGTCGGTGAAGATTAAATTGGTCCCGACCACTGGCAACGATACGTTCCTCCCCGCCGTGCTTGAACGCCTCGGTGTGTCCCCGGAGGAAGGGCAAATGACGGAGCTGCCGGGTGGCGAGGTTCGGCTCGATCCCGACACCCCCCTACGGGACTACGTGCAGGAACTCTCCCGAAGATCGGCCCGAGAGAATCGGCGCGCGCTGGAGATACTCGAAGCGTACGACCGCGCAGAGCGAGAACAGGAATAGACCTGGAGACGCCAGACGTAGAGACGTTGTATACAACGTCTTCACCACGCGACACCGGATCCGACGCTCGGTACAAGGGCTATCGCGTTCCGTCAGCGCGGCTCAAGGCGTGGGATTATGCCTCGCGCGGCCTGTACTTCGTGACGATCTGCACCAGAGACCGACATTCCTTCTTCGGTGACCTCGTAAACGGCGAGCCGATCCTCTCACCCACTGGGATAATCGCCGGTCTGTATTGGCAGCAGATACCCATCCATTCCCCCGGTGTGGAGTGCGATGAGTTTGTGGTCATGCCGAACCACATCCACGGCATTCTGGTGCTCGCGCAGGCGGAGGATCGTAATCCGGCACGCACGGGTGGGGTGGACGCCACCCAACGTAGAGACGTTATATATAACGTCTCTACAACGATGTCGAACATGTCGCCGAAGGCAGGGTCGCTGGGAAGAATACTCCAGTCGTATAAGGCCGCCGTCTCCCGCTGGACTCACGCCAACAGTTATGATGCGTTCGCCTGGCAATCCCGCTACTATGAACACATCATCCGTAGTGAGGAGTCGCTGCACCGCATCCGGCAGTATATAAGGGACAACCCCGCAAACTGGCCCACCGACGAGAACAACCCGGCCAACCCGTAGAGACGTTATACCTAACGTCTCCCAACCCTAACGTCTCTACAACGTCTGGGAGATCCAGCATGCACACCTACTCCGAAGACGCCCTCATCGAGCAGCCCGCAATCGCCCTCTTCACCACGCTCGGCTGGGAGACGGCGAACTGCTTTGCGGAGCGCTTCGGACCGGGTAGAGACGTTATATATAACGTCTCTACGGGGCGTGAGACGCCCACCGAGGTCGTCCTCCGACCCCGGTTGCAGGCGGCGCTACAGCGGCTGAACCCCGGCCTCCCGCCACAGGGCATCCCGCTCGCCGTCGAGGAGCTCACGCGGGATCGGGGTGTCCAGTCCCTCGCCCACGCCAACCGCGAGGTCTACGCCCTCCTCAAGGACGGCGTCAAGGTCCCCGTGCCCGATCCCCGCGGCGAGGGCGAAACCGTCGAGACCGTCCGCGTCATCGACTGGGACCAGCCCCGGAACAACGACTTCTTCCTCGTCTCCCAGTTCTGGGTCACGGGCGAGATGTACAAGCGCCGCGCCGATCTCGTCGGCTTCGTGAACGGCCTGCCCCTCCTCCTCCTCGAGCTCAAGGCCACCCACCGCAGGCTCCAGGACGCCTACACCCACAACCTCTCCGACTACAAGCGCACCATCCCCCAGCTCTTCTGGTACAACGCGCTCATCATCCTCTCCAACGGCAGCCAGAGCCGCGTCGGCAGCGTCACCGCCGCCTGGGAGCACTTCGCGGAGTGGAAGAAGATCACCAGCGAGGGCGAGCACGGCGTCATCTCGCTCGACACGATGATCCGCGGCACCTGCGACCTCGCACGCCTGCTCGACATCGTCGAGAACTTCACGATCTTTACTGACACCAACGGCGCGCTCGTCAAGCTCGTCGCGAAGAACCACCAGTACCTCGGCGTGAACAACGCCGTCCGCGCCATGCACGACGTCAGACAGAAGCAGGGCCGCCTCGGCGTCTTCTGGCACACTCAGGGCAGCGGCAAGAGCTACTCGATGCTCTTCTTCTCTCAGAAGGTCCTCCGCAAACTCCCCGGCAACTACACCTTCCTCGTCGTCACCGACCGCCAGGAGCTCGACGACCAGATATACAAGACCTTCGCCGGCGCCGGAGCCCTCACCGGCGGCCAGCCCCAGGCGCAGTCCGGCGAGCACCTCAGGCGCCTCCTGCGCGAGGACCACCGCTACGTCTTCACGCTCATCCAGAAGTTCCACACCGACCCGGGCGACCCGTACCCCCGCCTCTCCGACCGCGACGACATCATCGTGATGACCGACGAGGCGCACCGCAGCCAGTACGACATCTTCGCGCTCAACATGCGCAACGCGCTGCCGAACGCCGCCTTCATCGGGTTCACCGGCACGCCGCTGATGGCTGGCGAGGAGCGCACCCGACAGGTGTTCGGCGACTACGTCAGCATCTACAACTTCCGGCAGTCCGTCGACGACGGCGCGACCGTCCCCCTCTACTACGAGAACCGCATCCCGGAGCTGCAGCTCACGAACGCCGACCTGGACGGCGACCTCCAGCAGGTGATCGAGAGCGCGGAGCTGGACGAGGCGCAGGAGCGTCGGCTGGAGCGCGAGTTTGGCCGGCAGTACCACCTCATCACCCGCGACGACCGCCTGGAGGAGATCGCCGCCGACATCGTCCGCCACTTCATGGGGCGCGGCCAGGCGGGCAAGGCGATGGTCGTCTCCATCGACAAGCTGACGACCGTGCGGATGTACGACAAGGTCCAGAAGCACTGGAAACAGCACCTCGCGGACCTGCGCGCCAGGCACGCCGCCGCGCCGTCGGAGGAGGGGCGCACCGAGCTGGCCCGACAGATAGCCTCCATGGAGCAGACGGACATGGCCGTCGTCATCTCCGGCAGCCAGAACGAGCGGGAGGAGTTCCACTCCCGTGGCCTCGACATCACACTCCATCGCAGGCGCATGATCCGGGAGGACCTGGAGAGCCGCTTCAAGGACGCCGACGACCCGTTCCGCATCGTGTTCGTGTGCGCGATAGTGGATGACCGGCTTCGACGTGCCCAGCCTCTCGACGCTCTACCTCGATAAGCCGATGCGCAACCATACGCTGATGCAGGCCATTGCCCGCGCCAATCGCGTCTTCGAGGGAAAGCTCAACGGCCTGATCGTCGACTACGTCGGCGTCTTCCGCAACCTCCAGAAGGCGCTCGCGATCTACGGCACCGGGGTCGGTGGCGCGCAAGACGGCGAGCTGCCCGTCGCGCGCAAGGAAGAGCTGGTCGCGGCGCTCGCCACTGCCGTCCGGGAGGCCACCGCGTTCTGCGCCCGACTCGGCCTCCATCCAGAGGCGATTCAGGCCGCAGACGGGTTTGATCGGGTGCGCTTGCTCGACGACGCGGTCGAGGCGATCCTCGTCAACGATGAGACGAAGAAGGCGTACATGGCGCTCGCCAACAACGTGGTGCGCCTGTACCGGGCGATCCTGCCCGACCCCGCTGCCAACGACTTCGGCCCGATCAGGACGCTGCTCGAGGTCCTCGCCGCCAAGCTGCTGTCGCTCACCGCCCTCGCGGACGTGAGCGCCGTACTCGCCGCCGTCGAGGGCGTGCTGGACCGGCTCCATCGCCACCCAGGGCTACGTGATCCGCGAGCTGGGCGTGGCGTACTCCCCCGCGCGCCTTGTAGATCTCAGCCGCATAGACTTCGAGGCCCTGCGGCGGCGGTTCCTGGAGGGTCGCCAGCGCACCGAGGCGGAGCGGTTGCGCACCCTCGTGAGCGCGAAGCTCCACGAGATGGTCCGATTGAATCGCAGCCGAGCGCAGTATCTGGAGCGCCTCCAACGGCTGATCGAGGAGTACAACGCCGGCTCGAAGAACGTCGAGCTCTTCTTCCAGGAGCTCATGGAGTTGACGCAGGAGCTCAGCGTGGAGGAGCAGCGCACGGTCGCAGAGGCCCTTTCCGAGGAGGAGCTGGCGTTGTTCGACCTGCTGACGAAGCCGGAGATCGAGCTCACCGAGAAGGAGCGCCAGCAGGTGAAGCACGCCGCTCGGGACCTGCTCCAGACGCTGAAAGACCAGAAGCTCGTGCTCGACTGGCGCAAGCGGCGGCAGTCGCGCGCCGAGGTGCTGCTGGCCATAGAGGTCGTACTCGATGCGGAGCTGCCGCTGCGCTTCGACCCTGGCCTCTACCGCCAGAAGTGCGACGCGATCTACGAGCACATCTACGACTCCTATTACGGCCCGGGCCAAAGCATATACACCCACGCCGCGTAAAGACGTTATACATAACGTCTCTACATGGCGCGGGCAGGACGATCCACCGGGCCGCAGGTAGAGGGGTCGCACGCCCGTAGTGCCTGTAGCGGTGGGCAGAGGGATTGATCTTCCGCGCAGGCGATGACGCGGGTCTGCGGGGCTAATGTAGGGGTGTTCAACTGAACGCCCGCGCAACCCCGCCACACTGCCTTACCGGGCGAAGGCGTGGAAGGGGTTGTGGTGGGTGAGCTCGGCTATCGTCCGGTCGTCCACCCCGGCGTCGCGCAGCTTCGGAAGGAACCCCTCGTTGATGTACGTGTACGGCTTCGGCGTGCCACCGCCCGGCTGCGCGGGATCGTACCAACCCCGGTCGTGACTCAACAGCACCCGGTCGCCGAGGTCCGCGTCCAGCATCATCCGCACCAGGTCTACGAACTTCTGGTCCTCCTCGGGGTCGCCGATGCCGTCGTACTCCACCCACGCCCCACGCCGCGCCATCTCCAGGTGCAGCGCGGTATCCAGTTCCACGTGCGTGTGGATCCACACAAAGCGCTCCGTGGCGTACCCCGCCGCCTCGAGGATGTCCAACTGGTCGCGCACCACCCGCCCACGAATCGTGTGACTGCCAATCGCCGCGTTCGTCGCCGCCCCCGCCCGCGCCGCCGCGCGCAGTACCTTCGCCTCCGTCTCCGTGAGGCCGTCGTCACCCGCGCTGACCTTGATCCAGCCAGCCTGAACGCCGCACTGCTCGATCTCGCCCGTGAGCTCGCCCAGCATCCATTCGGCCAGTTCACTCTCGTCCGCCTGGTGGACCCACGGCGGAATCCACGGCTCGCGGTACACCCCCGTCGGCGCGACCAGCGGGAAGCCCGTCGCGTCTGAGACGGCGCGCAGGATGTCCGCCCGCCGTCCCACGCCGCCAGTGCTCGGCTCCACAATCGCCGTGATGCCGAGGTCCTGCGCGTCCGCGATGTACGGGGCCATAAGCTGTATGACATCCGCCGCACCGGCCTCGCCGTAGCCGGGCTGGTCCCACGTGCGAAGGTCCACGAACACGTGCTCGTGCGGCAGGATCATCCCCAGCTCGTCCGCGTCCATCGGTCCGAGGGTGGTGATCAACTGAGGCACGAGCAATCTCCTTGGTAGTGATCAATCAACTGACAGCATCCCGCGACGAATCGGGGGCGCTGGCGACGTCCTGCAACGTCCGCGCCACCACGTTAGAGACAGACCGCAAAGCGCTGATGGCTCGCCGCGCTATCCCGTGGCAGCGTACAGCAAGCTGATCTGCAATCCATTAAACAGCCCGTGCAGCACAATTGCCGGGATGATGCTGTCGTAGCGCTCGGTGACGAGCGTGAGCGCCACCCCCGCGACGAAGAGCGGCAGCAGCAGGATCGGGATGACGTGCACCGCGCTAAAAATCCCCGCAACGAGCAGGACCGCGAACAACACTCGCATCCGCGCGCGGATATACGGATAGAGCACGCCCCGGAACAGGATCTCCTCGACGATCGGCCCGACGATGGCAACCCCTGGGAACAGCCAGAGGAAGCTTTCCTGGGAGAGGCGGCCATCAGGCGCGAGCATCTCCGCCTGCGGGTTCTGTATGTCGCCAAAGATCGCGACGAGCGCCACGCTGACCAGTGCATTCGCGACGAGCAGCAGAATAAGCACGGGGATCATCGTAAGCAGCGTGCGCACACTGACCGGGCGAAACCCGACATCACGCCACGTTGCCCCCCCGCGCTTGATGACGACGAGCCATGTGCTCACGGCCAGCCCGAGGTAGAGGCCGACGGTCAGAATCCCGCCCTGCGCGATTTCGGACAGGGGTATGCCCAGCAGCCCGAGCAAGCCGAGCGCGGCTGTCGAGAGCAGTACACCGAGCACAAAGCCGGCGAGCACGGCGCCGACGATGTGTTGCCAACCCCACGGCACGCGCGGCCGCGTTGGTTGGGTGTGATCAGTGGTCTCCGTCATGGTACTAATACTCGCTCCTCCTTGATCAATTAATTATAGCCGCCCCAATCTCACGAGCCAGCAGCGTCCGCCCGCCGTACCCGGAACGGTGACGCGCATTGGCGCGTTTACAGAGGTCGACCGTGTAGGGGCGTTCAACTGAACACCCACCGCCTTCTCCCGGCCCGCATATAGTTCGGCTTACTGCTAGTTACGTCAGATTGGAGAAGCTACCCACCCAGCGCGGACCGAGCGGCGGCGAGCGTTTGCTCGACATCCTCAGCGGTATGGGCGAGGGAGATGAACCAGCTCTCGAACTGGCTCGGCGGGAGGTAGATTCCCTGGTCGAGCATCGCGGCGTGGAAGCGCGCGAAGCGAGCGGTGTCGCAGGTGCGGGCGTCCTCGTAGTTGTGTACCTGGCGGTCTGTGAAGAACAAGTTGAGCATGGAACCGACCCGCCCAACGGACACCGGTACGCCCGCCTCCTGCGCAGCGGCAAGCAGTCCCTCCTCGATCCGTACGGCGGTGCGTTCCAGATGATCGTATGCCTCCGCGTCGGCGACGAGGCGCAACGTCGCGAGGCCGGCGGCCATCGCGAGCGGGTTGCCAGAGAGCGTGCCCGCCTGGTAGACCGGTCCGCTCGGGGAGATCATTTCCATCAGGCGCCGGGACCCGCCGTACGCGCCCACCGGGAGGCCGCCGCCGATTACCTTTCCGAGTGTCGTGAGATCGGGCCGCACGCCGTACAACTCCTGCGCGCCGCCGGGGGCGACTCGGAAGCCGGTCATCACCTCGTCGAAGATCAATATCGCGCCGTGCTCCGTTGCCAGGGCGCGCAGCCCCTTCAGGAATCCGGGCGCGGGCGGTACGACCCCCATGTTGCCCCCGACTGGCTCCACGATGATCGCTGCAACCCCTTTGGCATGAGTGCGAAATGCGGCCCGCACGGCGCTCAGGTCGTTATATGGCACGGACACAGTGAGCGCCGCGAGTGCGGCGGGCACCCCGGGGCTGTCTGGCTGACCGAGGGTCAGCACGCCGGAGCCGGCGGCGACCAACAAGGAGTCCGAGTGGCCGTGATAGCACCCGTCGAACTTAAGGATCACATCGCGCCCGGTCGCGGCGCGCGCCAGGCGGAGCGCGCTCATCGTCGCCTCGGTCCCCGAACTCACGAAGCGCACCATCTCGATCGAGGGCATCCGCCGGGCAATGACCTCCGCCAGATCGGCCTCCGCTGCGATCGGCGCGCCGTAGCTGGCGCCGCGCTCCACCGCCGCTTTCAGCGCCTCGACCACGGATGGGTGCGCGTGTCCGGCGATCATCGGCCCCCAGGAGCCAACGTAATCGATGTAGCGGTTGCCGTCCGCGTCGTACAGGTATGCGGCCTCGGCGCGGTCGATAAAGACCGGGTCGCCGCCCACCGCCTGGAACGCGCGGACGGGGCTGCTCACGCCACCCGGCATCAGGCCGCGAGCGCGCCGCATCAGGCCTACGGATTGAGTGAGGTTAAGAGGTGGCGGCATCCGGTCCCGGCCCGTCGTGATCCCAGATCGTCCCCAGTAGCTCGCGTTGCTCGGGAGTGCTCCGCTCCTTGAGCCATACCAGGGGCTGATGCATGAGCCGGTTGAGCATCGAGCGCGAGAGAGCCTCCACTGCGACGTGCTCCTGCTCAGTGAGATCGGGCAGGTGGCGCAGCGCGTCCGCCAGTTCCTCCTGCCGCACCTGCTCCGCTCGCGCCCGCAGATGCTGAATCAGGGGCACTGCCTCGCGCTCGCGCTGCCACTGTGCGTATCGTGCAGCCCACGCGTCGATGTTGCCCTTTGCGCGCCGCGCAGCAGCGGAGCGCGCGTGCTTGTTGCGCTCGCACAGGTCCTGGATGTTATCCATGTCGTACAGCAGCACGCCAGACATCCCACGCGCCGCCGGTTCGACGTTGCGGGGCAGAGCGATATCGATCACCAGAAGCGGGCGCCCGCCGCGGCCCGAGAGCGCATCCTGGAGCATAGGCTGCGTCACGAGCGGCTCGGTCGACGAGGAGCACGCGATAAGCATGTCCGTGTCGCGCAGCGCATCGGCGAGCGCGTCGAATGCAACGGCCTCACCATTGAGTTCGGCGGCGAGCGCGTCCGCGCGTGCGGCGGTGCGATTCGTAATCGCGATCTTCCCCGCGCCCGCAGAGCGCAGGTTCAGCGCGGCCACCCGGCCCGTCGCGCCCGCACCGAGAACGAGCACCGTTCTGCCCGCGAGGGTGCCGAACTCCCGGCGGGCGAGCTCCACGGCGGCGTGCGCCACGGACGTCGCGCCCCGCGCCACGACCGTTTGGGAGCGGATCTCCTTGCCGGCCTGCAGGGCGTACCGGAACAGGGTGTTGAGCGCCGGACCGACGGTACCCGTGGCGCGCGCGACCTCCCACGCCCCCCGAACCTGTCCGAGGATCTGTCCCTCGCCGAGCACGACGGAATCAAGTCCCGACGCCACGGCGAGCAGGTGGTGCGAGGCGTCCTCGCCGGAGCGGGTATACGAGTGGGCCGCGATCTCCACCTCCGGCACCCAGGTGTGCGCCGAGAGTGCCCGGAGCAGCGCGGGAGTGACGTTCTCCTGGGCTACCGCGTATATCTCCGTGCGGTTACACGTGGAGAGCGCGACGATCTCGGGCGCGGCGGGCGCGAGACTGAGCAGCAGTCCGCGCACCTCTTGCTCCGTAAGCGAGAGGCGGTCGCGCAGGTCTATGTCGGCGGTGAGGTGGTTGACTCCGAGCAGCAGAACCGTCACTGAGGATCCCTGGCCCCCGCCCCGTTGGGCGGGCTCATGCATTGTGTCCACTACCCCCAGTATAACGCAGGAGCAGGGCAATCCGGTCCGATTCGCGCGGGTTTACGCTCCGCCCGCAGCCAGCCCGCGCTTAGCGGCGTCGCGCAGTGCGCGGATGTTCTCCGCCACGCTGCCATGGCCATAGATCGCGGACCCGGCGACGAGCACGCGCACCCCAGCGGCGACGACCTCGGCGGCGGTCTGCGGGCTGATGCCACCGTCGATCTCGATCTCGGCGTGCAGGCCGCGCTCGTCGAGCATCTCGCGCAGTCGCCTCACTTTCCGCGTGCTGCTGGGGATGAAGCTCTGTCCGCCGAAGCCGGGGTTCACGCTCATGATGAGCACCAGGTCCAGCAGAGGGAGCACCTCCTCGATGGTGGCGAGGGGCGTGCCGGGATTGATGGCGACGCCCGCCCGTGCGCCCGCCTCGCGGATCGCGGCGACCTGCCGGTGCAGGTGGGGCGCTATCTCCTGATGAATCGTGATGATATCCGCGCCGGCCTCCGCGAAGGCCGAGATATAGCGCTCCGGCTGCTCGACCATCAGATGCACGTCCACGGTGAGCGTGGTGGAGCGCCGCACCGCCGCCGTGACAAGCGGCCCGAGCGTGATGTTCGGCACGTAGTGCCCGTCCATCACGTCGACGTGGATGTAGTCCGCCCCGGCCTTTTCCGCTTCACGCACCTGCTCGCCGAGCCGCGTGAAGTCCGCAGAGAGGATCGAGGGCGCTATCTTGATGTAGTCCTGTTTCACGTGAAACACCCCGATACAAGCGCGCTGCTACGCTCTGGTTGTACTGCGTTGAGAGATTATAGGATATAGCGCACCGAAAACTCGTCGGCGCCTGCCTTTCCCGAACGGAGCGCCGCTGCCACAGCATGTGCGCATGCCGATTGAAGGCCACCGTTATTCCCGCGCCTAAAGCACGACACGCCGTGCCCTGTCATCCGTTGCAGGGCGGAATGCCGGACACCGTCGCCCTGGTCATTGGTTCGTATCCCGCTCACCCTGATGCCATCGCTACATCGACCAGGTCGGCTATCTCTGCCGGGCTGGCCGCTACGTGGGCACCGACGCGCTCGAGGGCGCGTACTTTTTCCTGCGCCGAGCCACCCGCGCCGCTGATGATCGCGCCGGCGTGCCCCATCCGGCGGCCCGGCGGCGCGGTGCGGCCCGCGATGAACGTGACGACCGGTTTCGACATCCCCTGAATGTACTCCGCAGCCTCCTCCTCCGCCGCGCCGCCGATCTCCCCGATCAGCACCACGCTGCGCGTTTCAGGATCATTCTCGAACAGTTCAAGCACCTCTCGGAAGCTTGTGCCCACGATCGAGTCGCCGCCGATGCCCACGACCGTGCTCTGGCCGATCTCCGCCGCCGTCAGCGCCGCGACCGCCTCGTACGTGAGCGTGCCGGAGCGCGAGACGAGTCCCACGGGGCCAGGCGTATGGATATTGCCGGGCATGATCCCGACCTTCACCACCCCCGGCGTGATGAGGCCAGGGCAGTTCGGCCCGAGCAGCCTCGCGTTCTGCGAGCGCGCGTAGTGATACATCCGCAACGCGTCGAGCACGGGGATGTGCTCCGTGATGCACACGATCAACGCGATGCCGTTCGCGGCGGCCTCGTACACCGCGTCCGGCGCGAAGGGCGCCGGCACGTACACGATGGAGGTGTTCGCGCCCGTCGCTTCAGCCGCCTCGCGCACCGTGTCGAACACCGACACGCCCGCGACCGTCTTCCCACCACCTCCCGGCGTGACTCCAGCGACGACGTTTGTGCCGTACTGCACCATCTGCTCCGTATGGAACGCGCCCTCGCGCCCCGTGATCCCCTGCACCAGCAGCCGCGTATCCTTGTCGATGAGTATGCTCAAATCCTCATTCCTTCGAGTCCTGACCGCCACCGATACCCCGGACCGCCGTGGCCGGGACATGCAATGTCGTTCCTAGAGAACCGCCTGGCGTGTCCGGTTCCAGCCCATGCCGCTCATTGGGCATGCCGTAGGCCACACTCATGCTTGCGCGGGGTGGTTAGTCCGTGACTATCTCCGCCGCGCCAGCCTCACGCCGAGCGCGACTCCGGCGGCGATTACCGCTACAAGCACCATAAATATCACCAATAATATCAGCAGTTCGGCGGGACCAAGTCCAAACATAACACTCTCCTTGGCTTACGACGTCTAGCCTCGGCGCATGAACAGCGGGCCCACCAATGCACCACCCACGGCTAGTGCCACTAGAATGATAAGTACCAGGGAAATCAATAGCATGCTCATGGGGTTTCCCTCTGAGAGTATCTCGGTGTGGTCGCCGCCGAGCCTCGGGTCTACGCCTCAGCGCGTGCCAGCCGCACCGCCGTCTCCGCGGCCTCCGCCAGGCTCGGGGCAGCGGCCAGGTTCGCGCCCTCGAGGATCCGCCGCCCCTCGTCCTCGTTCGTGCCAACAAGGCGCACTACCATCGGCGCCCGCCGCTCGACCCCCTCCAGAGCAGCAAGTATCCCGCGCGCCACCATGTCGCATCGGGTGATCCCGCCGAAGATGTTTATCAGTACGGCTCGGACGTTCGGCTCGGAGAGGATGATGTTCAGTGCCGTGGTTACCTGTTCCTGCTTCGCGCCGCCACCGATATCGAGGAAGTTCGCGGGGCGACCGCCATACTGGCTGATCGTGTCCATCGTCGCCATCGCGAGTCCCGCGCCGTTCACCATGCAGCCGATCTCGCCGTCGAGCTTGATGTACGAGATCCCCGCCTCTCCCGCCCGTGCTTCTCCGGGATCCTCCTGGGAGCGGTCGCGCAGGGCGGCAAGCTCCGGGTGGCGGTACAGCGCGCTGTCGTCAATCGTCATCTTCGCGTCGAGTGCCTGTAGCTCGCCATCGGCGACCTCCGCGAGAGGGTTGATCTCCACGAGACTAGCGTCGTTCTGCGTGAACACGTTATACAGCTTCGTGGTGATCTGCGCGAACTGGCGCACATGCGGCCCGGTGAGCCCCAACTGGAATGCCGCGTCGCGTCCCTGGTATGGCTGGAAGCCGACCACCGGATCGGCATGGATGCGCAGTATGCGCTCCGGCGTGCGCGCGGCTACCTCCTCGATGTCGATCCCCCCCTCCGCGCTCGACATCATCACGACGCTCTGCTCGCTGCGATCGAGGACAAAGCCGAGGTAGAACTCGCGCCGAATATCTGCGGCGGGCGCGACCAGCACCTGGCGCACGTCCAGCCCCTTGATCGTCATTCCGAGGATCTGGGCGGCGGTCTCACGCGCGCCGACGGGGCTGTTCGCCAGCTTCACCCCACCCGCCTTGCCGCGTCCGCCGGCGTGAACCTGCGCCTTGATGACCACCTCTCCACCGATCTCCCGCGCGGCGGCCTCCGCCTCCTCGGGCGATCGGGCCACCCTGCTGGGCGGAACGGGTATGTGGTGACGCGCGAGGATCGCTCGTGCCTGGTACTCGTGCAGATTCATACGCGTGGTGTCCCTTCTGGCTGCCCGGTATGATAGCCCCTATGCGCCGCCGTGTCCATACCATCACACAGCGCCCGCCGATTCCCGGTTAGCCGCAGAGAAGCGTGAAGGACACGGTCGTGCCCTTGCCAGGCGTTGTAGTCAACCACATGCGACCGTCGTGCAGGTGCACCAGTTCGGAGGCGATGTACAGGCCGAGGCCGAGATGGGTGCGCGCGCCCACGCCCCGGTAGAATCGCTTGAAGACGTGCGGCTCATCTTCGGGCACAATGCCGCGTCCAGTGTCCGCGACGGTGACTTGTGCCCCGCTGCCGGTCGCACGCACTGCCACGCCGATCGGCGTGGTGGGTCTCGCCTCCGAGGCGTTTTGCAAGAGCGCGCGCATGATCTGGGTGACGCGCTGCGGATCGCACCGCGCATGGACGGCCACGTCGGGTGCGGCGAGCGCCGCACCAGGTGGCGACGGGGACTCCTGGACGATATGCGCCAGCAGGTCGGTGAGATTATGCGACTGGCGGGCAATCTCCACGCCGTCCCGGAGGAGCCGGGACGCCTCCAGCAGGTTGTCCATCATACTGGCGAGCTTGTCGACTTGCCCCGTGACCATGTGCAGCAGCTCAATGTCGCGCTCGCTCAAGGGCGACTCGCCGCGCGATGTCCGCCGCTCGAACAGTTGCGTCCCGCCCTTGATCGCGGTGAGTGGCGTTTTCAGCTCATGCGCCGCGATTGCCAGAAAGTCGCCGCTGCTCTCCACCCGCTGTGCGCTCACGAACACGATCCGCTCGCCGGGCGCTTGCTCTTTGGCCAGTCTGGCGGTGTACCCGATGCGTTGCCCGGCGATCACCACTTCACCCTGCGCGTTCGCGGCATTGTCGTGCAGCACGCGCCCGACCGCCTCGTGGAGCGGGTGTGGCAAAGCGATGCCATCTGCGTTGGTGCCGGCAGGAGCAAATAACTGGTGAGCGCTCAAATTGTACCCGGCGATGCGCCCGTGGTCATCGAGCGCTATGAGCGCGCCCGGTATCGCCTCCAGCACAGAAGAAAGCCATGGCGGCCTGGTAGTGGTCATGGTACAGGACCCCAGCATACACAAAAGGCCGGCTTACGCCCGGCCCTCAACGCATTCTTGCATGTTCGTGGCGGGCGTGCCGCAAGGACAATGCCACGGTCCCGTGCCTCTGTTGCACTCTGGTTGGACCCGGTGTTATAATCCGCGCGGACCGAGAGAGCGAAATGTCAGCATCGTATGCGAGGAGCGCCCGTCATGGAGATGTCCCAAGACTACAGCCACGAGATGACGGTACGGGTATCGCCCTCGCTTATCGAGGCGAACCATATCCTGAGCCTCTCGCTCGCGGAACTTCGCCAGACCATCTCCGGCGAGATCAATCAGAACCCCGCGCTTGAGGTGCTTGATCATGATACCTGCCGGGTCTGTGGGGAGGTGATGCAGCAGGGGCGCTGTGTCAACTGCTCCAAGGAGGAGCACGACACCCAGGAGTCAGTGCGCGACGAGCTGGAGTTCCTCTACGAAAACTACTCCGCCCCCACCCAACCCTCGATGATCGTGGACGACGACGACTTCGACCCGATGTCGCTGGTTGCGTCGGAGATCCGGATGCAGGACTCGCTACGCGCCGATCTACACGCCGTCGTGCCGTCCGAGGACGCGCCGCTGGCCGATTACCTGATCGAGTCACTCGACGACAGCGGCTATCTCAAGTACCCGATCGACTCCATTGCAGATGAGATGCACAGTACCCCGGAGCGTACGGAGTGGGTGCTGAAGCGGTTGCAGGAGGTTGCGCCGGTAGGGGTGGGCGCTCGTGATCTGCGTGAGTGTTTGCTGCTGCAAGTCGATTATCTGGAACGCGAGGGGCACGTTCCGGAATTCGTGCGCGAGATCGTGAGTGGCTTCCTCGACGAGCTGGGCGCACACAAGTACGGCTATATCGCTCGTCAGTTGCACACCACCCCGGAGAACGTCTCCGAGGCTCGCATCTTTATCAAGGAGCACCTCACCCCGTTCCCGTCACAGGATGGCGGGATGAGCCGCACCTGGCGCTCGCCATCGCGCTCCGTGTACGTCGCGCCCGACGTGCTCATGTCGGAAAAAGAGGGGGTGTTGCAGGTGGAGGTCATGGAGGGCAGGCAGTTCGAGCTGCGGCTGAGCCCCTCGTATCTGCGGATCGCCACGCAACTGGAGGTCAATCCCGGGAGCTTCTCGGAGGATGAGCGCCGCCACATCCGCGAGTATGTATCCCGGACGAAGCTGTTTATCTCGAATGTGAACCAGCGCCGTAAGACGATCCACAAGATCGCCACGTGCCTGATGGAGTTGCAGGAAGGCTTTATCCGCAACGGCGTGCGCCACCTCAAGCCGCTGACGCGGGCTATGCTCGCGGATCACATCGGGGTACACGAGAGCACGGTGAGCCGGGCCACGGCCGGGAAGTTCGTGATGCTGCCGTGCCGCAAGGTCATCCCGTTCTCCGATTTCTTCACCGCGTCGTTGAGCGTGAAGGATGTGATCAAGGAGATCATCACAAAGGAGAGCCAGGCCCTGACGGACCGGCAGATCGGGGATCGGCTCCGCGAGCGCGGGATCCGAGTTGCCCGGCGCACCGTCGCGAAGTACCGCGCGGAGCTGGGCATCCTTCCCTCCACCCTGCGCTGACCCCACGCCGCCCTTCGCGCCATGGCAGGGGCGTGGCGGTGGAAATGGCCGGGCGTTCAGTTGAACGCCCCTACGATCGACGCCGCACCAGCGCCTGCTTGGAGGATAAAACCTCTTGCTCACCGCTGAAGCGGTCTAATACGAACTCGAATTGAATAGTCGCGCATTTGTCATTCCGAGCCTGCGAGGAATCCGTGGTCGGGGTTACGGATCCCTCACGGAGTTCGGGATGACATGCAAGAGGGTTCAGGCGGATTGCGTATAATACCTTTTCTGTTGAGTAGTGGCGGCTTTCCGTAGCTGGCCCGTACAGCAGTGAGCATCAAGGATGATCCACGTAGTGGCAGGTCTCCGTGGCCGCCTGCGGGCCGCAGCCCGCCCCCTGCCATTCTGGAGGTTCAATCTTCTTGCTCACCGCTGTAACACCTGAAACCCCGGTACGCCTCGTCGAGCAGATCCACGATATGCGCCACGCGTACCTCGCTGCCGCGCTCTCGCAATCCGCTCTGGAGTTGCAGGATGCAGCCGGGGTTCGCGGAGGCAATCACGTCTGGTTGCGTCGCGAGCGCGTGTGCCAGCTTGCGGTCGAGGAGCTGGCCGGATCGCTCTGGCTCCGTGATGTTGTAGATGCCCGCGCTCCCACAACACACCGCAGATTCCTCCATCTCCACGAGCCGCAGGCCGGGGATGGCACGGAGCAGTTTGCGCGGCTCTTCCGAGATACGCTGGGCGTGGACGAGATGACACGGTTCCTGGTACGTTACGACCGCGTCCAGTGTACCCATCCGTGGGTCGAGTTCCAGTGTGCCGAGGAACGCCGTCACGTCTTGTACGCACTCGGAGAACCGCCGCGCCCGCTCGGCCCACGCAGGGTCGCGCTCGAGAAGATGGCCGTATTCCTTGAGCGCCGCCCCGCAGCCCGCCGCGTTCACAATCACAGCATCGAGTTCTTGTTGCTCGAACGCCTCGATGTTGCGCTTCATCAGAGCGCGACTCCGATCGAGTTCCCCCGCGTGTACGTGGAGCGCGCCGCAGCAGCCCTGACCCTCGGGCGCGACCACGGTGCAGCCGTTGCGCTGGAGCACCCGGACGGTTGCGGCATCCGTTGCAGCGAACGCGGTGCTCATCACGCACCCGGCGAAGAGACCGACCCGGTAGCGCGGCTCGCCGGCCGGGCGCCACTCCTGTCCTCTGGGTATGAGGAACGCGCTGCTCATGCGGGGCAGGAGAGCTTCCATACGGGCGAGGTCCAGCGTGCGCAACAGACCACTCCGACGCGCCAGCCACTGCGCGCCACCGCGCTGGTACAGCCACAGCAGGCGGCTGAACTTGCGGAAGAGCCGCATATCCGCGAAGAGCCGGTCGAACACCGCCCAGCGCAGCAGCCGCTCCGTGATGCCCTTGCGGCGCGCGAGCGTTACCTGATGTCGCGCTGGCTCCACGAGCTGCCCGTATGCCACGCCGGACGGGCACACCGCCTCGCACGCGCGACAGTCGAGGCACTCATACATCTGGTGCGCGAAGCCGGGGTCGAGCACGTCGAGCGCGCCGTCCGACACGGCCTGCATCAGGTGGATACGCCCGCGCGGGGAGGAGGTTTCGCGGAGATTGAGCAGGTAGGTCGGGCAGGTCGGCAGGCAGAGGCCGCACCGCACGCACGAGTTGATGATCTCGTACGAGGGCATATCGAGTCCCTGCCAGCCGCGTGGGACGACATTTTCTGGCGCGTTCATCGTCACGACTGTCGTCCCCCGTTACCGGCGTCTGGGTGGCCGGGTCGCCTCTCGCTGTATGAGCTACGCTCGTCAACTCCAGCCCGGTCCAGCCCGCTGGCGTTGTGCTGTGTTCGTCCGGCAAGGGGAAATGATACCAGAGCCGGTACCCATGCCGAGGGCCGGCAGGACAAGGGGGGTTGCCCGATCAGCGGATCGCGACGCACGGGTGATTGACAGAGAGTCCCGGCGAAACTATTAGCCGGGCGCAGAACGGGGTGACGAAGACCGCGAGCTACCGCTACCTGCCGAACGGGCTGATGAGCACGATGACGACGCTTGAGGGTCTCACGGTCACGTACGGGTACGACGCGGCGCTGCGGTTGATCACCCAGACGGACCCGCACGACCCGAACACGGACAAGACGGTCCGGTACACGCTGGACGCGCGCAACCGGCGCACGGCGATCACCTTTCCGAGCGGGGTGAAGCAGTCGGTGATGTTCAGCCAGGGCAGGGTGGCCACGATCAACCTGACCAACGCGGCGGGGGTCTCGTTGCAGAGCTTCGGGTACACGTACTTCGCGGGCGGCAACGTCCGGCAGGTGAATGAGAAGACGCCGGGGCACAATCTGCTCGACTCGGTGATCGCGTACACGTATGACGAGCAGAACCGGCTAGCGACGGCGGTGCGCACGGGACAGAACCCGTACAACCACGGCTACGGCTACGACCACAACAACAACCGCACCGGCTTCACCAGAAGCGGGGTGCTCACGACGGCAGAGTACGACGCGGCGAACCAGTTGACGCGGCAGGGCACGACGTACTATGCGTACGATCGGGCGGGCAACCTGGACAACTACGGACCGACGGCGAACCGCACCGAGAGTGATCTGGGGTATGATGCGAGCAACAAGTGGACGGGCGGGCACATCGGCAGCACGACAGTGGCGTTTGGCTATGACGGCTTTGGAAGGAGGGTGGAGCGGCAGACCGGCACAGGGGCGCAGACGAACTACTGGTATGACCAGACGGGGATGAGCCTGGAGACGGGGGGCACGAACTCCAGCTATCTGCGGGATCCGGGCGGGAGGCTGCTGTCTCGGTGGTTCGCGCCGGTGCACGCCAACTACGGCACGGATCGGTAGGGCACGGTGACGGCGCTCACGAACGCGTCGGGTGGTGCCTTGGAGAACAGCTACCGGTACGATCCGTGGGGGAGTGAGCTCGGGATGACGGGGACGCGGTACAACCCGATGCAGTACACCGGGACGTATCTGGACGAGAGTACGGGACTGTACCAGATGGGAGCGCGGTACTACGGTGCGGGGCTGGGGCGGTTCACGCAGGTTGATCCCCTGCCGAGATCGGTACTGGACCTGCGGCTTTCGCATCACTGGAGTGGTTTGGTGTGCCTGGTGATCAGGTGTATCCAGATGCTGGGCGGGCTGTTCTCGGTGACGCTGACCTGGATTGGCCCGAATACCTCGCTGCTAGGCTTCGTCGGCTCGAGAATGGCTCTGTCTTGTATTGGCCGACCTGCTCCCGTCGAGCCGGCCGGGGCTCCATCGGCTCGTGCGAGCGCTTGGCGTGATCCTGCTGCTGTGCTGCATCGTGAATGGCACTATCACCAATGTGGTCTCTGCGGTCTGGGGAGAGGCCGCAAACGTGCTGGCAGCCCGGGCACTATGATGCTTGGAGGATCCTGTAACCTCCCACCCACGCGTTGTATCGGATACTTCCGAATGGCTGATGACGCCGCGCTTCTGCGAGGACACCGTCTCCGACGCGCTGACCGCGGTGCCCCTGTGGATCGCGTTCGCGCTCGCCCGACCGGTAGCGTCGGAGCAGGCACCACGTTGTACGTCGCTCCCGCGCCAGCTATGCCTGCTCCGCTGGACGCGCGGGCACATGCCACCGAGCCCCGCCCATACAGCGCCCGTCTCATTGCTCAGTACTCGTTGCTCCGCGGTGGGGTATGATGGGGTTGTATCCGGGAGGGCGGGAAATGCAGCTTTGGGACAGGGCGGCGGTCTGGCCGTGGGTGGTCGTGGCGATCCTTATCGCGACCGTCTCAGTGATGCTCGCGCCGTTCGGCTTCATCATGCTGGGCTCCGCGCTCAGCGTCGGCGGCTACGTCGGATACCGGCAAAACCGCGATCCCCGCGTCCGGGCGTTCGCGGCGGGCACCCTCGCGGGGGGCCTCTCGTGTTTCCTGATGCTGCTGATCATCTTTCTGGGAACGTAGCGGCATGGACCGGTTTGCGGAGGCGCACGCTGGGCGAGTTGCTTGAGGTTCTGATGCGCACCGCGCACCTGGTGTCATCCGCCGCGTGGGTTGGGGGCAGCCTCTTCTACGCCGCCGTGCTGGGGCCGGAGCTGCGCCGCTCCGAGGAAGCGCGCCGGATCTCCCCCGCGCTCGCCCACGCCTTCGGCCAGGTGGTCGGCGCCTCGGCGTGGACGCTGCTGGCGACCGGCGCGTATCTCACGTTCTCCCGGCTCACGAACACGCGGCTGGATGCGCCCTACGCGCTCGTGCTGGCGCTCAAGGTTCTGCTCGTTCTCTGGATGTTTCTGCTGGCCGGGGCGCTGGGCCGGAGCCGCAGCCGGAAAGGGGCGGCGCTGGGCGCGGGTGGCGCGTCGTGGCGCGGACTCGTCCCGGTGCCGACCCTCCTTCTCTGGCTCGGCCTTGTCGTGCTGCTACTGAGTGCCATGCTGACCACGCTGTATGGCGCGAGTTAGGGGTTTACAGCGGTGGGCGCCATCCTTGAGCCAGGCAGGGGAAGGTCTCCGTGCCTGCCCGCGGGCCGCAGCCCGCCCCCCTGCCATTCCGGAGGTTCAATCTTCTTGTTCACCGCTGTAACGGTAGTCTGTTGCCTTGGGACGAAAGACACCTGGCGGGTGTTACCGGTGAACGGAACCCCCGCAATTACGTCGGTAACCTCGGCATCAGCCGCCACCCGACACACCACTAAACCCGACTCAACAAACTACCGGTAGGTTGTAAACATTGGGCATTACAGCAATGAGCAGAGAAATTCAACCACCGCGCCAGTGATGCCGCGCCGCCGCCATGCAGGATACCCGGGCCCGCGTACCTGCGCCATGTCTCAGTGCCGTCGAGATTCTGACGCTGCCCGATGGCAGCTATCCTGCGCCGCACACGGGTGAGAGTGCGGCTGCGATGCTGCAAGGCGAAAGGAGCCACATGAATACCGAGAACACCGTCACCGTCTACTTCGATTACCGTTGACCGTATGTCCATCAAGCAGCGGTCTGGCTGCGAGAGGCGCACAAGCACCACGCCGAGACCATCCATGTGGATTGGCGGTTCTTCTCCCTGGAACAGGTGAACGCCAAAGATCCAGCGGCGCCAAAGGTTTGGGAGAAGCAGGAAGATGACGCGGCCTCGCTGATCGCGTTCAAGGCTGCCCAGGCCGCGCGGCGGCAGACACCGGAGAACTGGGCGTCGTACCACGAGGCGCTGCTCCTTGCCCGGCACGAGCGCAAGGAAGAACTCGACCGGCCAACCGTACTGCGCATCGCGGACGACGTTGGGCTTGACCCCGCGCAACTGGAGCGCGACATGGCCGCGCCAGACATTCTGGACGGCCTCGCACGCGACCACGAAGAGGCGGTTTCTCAGGGAGTGTTTGGCTGTCCCACGATCCTCTTTGATGCGGGCCGGGGCGCGTACCTGCGCATGATGCCGGCGAGTACCGGACCGGAGGCCGCGCGCGTCTTCGACACGTTTCGCCAGGTCGTGGCCGGTGACCTCAACATCCAGGAGATCAAGCGGCCACAACTCTAGCGAGGCGTGCCCATTCGGGGCCGGGTGAGACCGGGCGGCAGCAGATCCCACTTCTGGGATGGAGGCTGCCGCCTGGTCTCGGGCCGTGTGCTCTTAGCCCTTCCCGTGGCCGACGGCGTGGGGGTCATCGGCGCCGTGCGCCGTGCCGTGATACTCGTGTACCACCGCGTGCCCGCGGCCCCGCTTGATCAACCAGTAGTTCACCGGGAACGCAAAGGCAAACGCCACGGCGAGCGCGACCGCCAGGCTGCCCCAGAACAGCAAGCTGGCGAGCCCCGCCTCCATCGCACCTGGCACGGCCACGATGATCGCGTTGTCCACGATCTCCATCACCGCGATCGAGAGCGTGTCCGCGGCGAACGCCAGCCGCAGAGCCTGCCCGAAGGCAAGACCCGCGCCCAGTAGCGGCCGCATTGTAAGCCCATAACCGAACGCGAACGCCAGCACGACGGCGAGCACGATCGTCGATACGTCGGGCAGGCCAAGCGCCGTGCCGATGACCAACCCCAGCACCTCGCCGATCGCACAGCCTGTGAGACAGTGGACGGTGGCGCTGAACGCGAGCCGACTAAGTGATTGCTGCGCGTGCATCAACTACCTCCTCTGATACGCAATCCGCTTGCACCATACTGCATCTCATCCCGAACTCCGTGAGGGATCCGTCACTCCGACTACGGATTCCTCGCAGTCTCGGAATGACAGATGCGCTACCAATCAGCCGGAGTTGGTATGACATCTCGTTACTGGCCGGACGCCTGAGCAGACGCGACCGGGTAGTCCTCTTCGGCGAGCACCTCGCGCATCCGCTCCACCCCGACTGTGCGCTCGTCATACTCCACGCGCACCTGCCTGGCGGGGATATCCACCCGCACGGCTTGCACGCCATCCACGGGGGTGAGGGCTTGGGTAACCGCCTGCTCGCAGTGCGCGCAACTGATGTCCGGTACGTTCAAGATCGTGACTGCCATAGTTTCGTTCTCCTTGTTCCTCGTCGTTACGTGTTGTTCTTACCGATTCGGCGTGACGCCGAACATCATTTGGGGCGCCGGTCCCCGTGCCTGCTCCCATCCATTTCTCCCCTCACTACTCTGCGCGCACCACGAAGTCCGCAGTGATGACCTCACCATCGGCGGTCTGAAACTGTCCCCACACCTTGTAGAGACCAGGGGCGGGGAACGTGTGGTGGAACGTGATCTCGGGTCCGAGTCCCGCCGCCCCATGCTCGCTCCCCTCCTCTTGCTCGTGCCCGGCATCTGCGGCCTCGCCGTGCGTGTGGGCGAACTCCCCGCCCTGCGCGGACACGACCGCCACGTGCGCCGCCGCGCCCAGATAGGGCTTGAGGTCCGTCACCGGCTCACCATCACGGGTGAGCGTGAACGTGAACGCCGCTTCCTCGCCCACCGGCACGTTTGGCGGCTCGGCGAGCGCGACCGTGGTTCCGCGCACGGTCTTTGCGGCAAGGTCCGGCGCGAGCTGCGGCGGCGAGCCCGCACCGGCGCCAACGACGATCTCTTGCCGGTCAAGCACCTTGCGCCCGTCGCGCACGAACTCCGCGTAGAGCGTGTACGGCCCCGCCTGTGGGAACGTCGTCGTTACCGCGTACGTGCCGTTTGCGTCGAGCTGTGGGTGGATGTGCTGGAACCCTGCGAGGTCCCGGCTCACCGCGATCAGGTGCACCGTCCGCTCGTGGTCCAGTGGCAAGTCCGTGATCGACCGCCCCGTTCGTGCGTCCGAGACGTTGTACCCCAGCCGCACCGGCTGTCCTGGGAGCGGGGTGGCCGGCGCGGCGTCAAGGCCCACGCGCACTCCCGCGCTCGCCGCATCAACGACCTGCTCACCCGCCATACTCATGCCTCCGGCGTCCGCGCTCTGCTCGCTGGCGTGTCCCATGCCCATCTCGCCGCGCGCCCCGAAGTACAGCGCCGCCGCTCCCACCCCGAGCGCCACCACCGCGATCCCCGCGAGATACGCATACTCCGCCGCGCGCTCGCGCATTCTCGGGTGCAGGATCGCCTCCGCGTCGCGCGGTTGCTTGAAGCGGCGCAGGCGCAGTGCGTTCGTCACCACGCTCACGGAGCTCATCGCCATTGCCGCCGCCGCGAGCACCGGGTCGAGCAGCACCCCAAAGAAGGGATATAGCGCGCCCATCGCGACCGGAATGAGCAGCACGTTATACGCGAACGCCCAGAACAGCCCCTGCTTGATCGCCCCCACGGTCTTTCGTGAGAGTGCGATCGCCGTCACGATGCCGCTCAGGTTGCCGCCGACCAGCGTGATGTCGGAGGCGGCCATCGCCACGTCAGCGCCGGTGCCGATCGCCAGCCCCAGGTCTGCCCGCGCGAGCGCCGGGGCATCGTTGATCCCGTCGCCCACCATCGCCACCGTTTTGCCCTGTCCCTGGAGCTCACGGATCTTCCCCTGCTTTTGATCGGGCAGCACCTCAGCCAGCACCCGCTCCGGCTCGATCCCCGCCTGCGCTGCAATCGCCTCTGCCGCGCCACGATTGTCTCCCGTGAGCATCCACACGTCCAGGCCGAGCGCCCGGAGCTGTGCGACCGCGTTTGGCGACTCCTCCTTCAGCGTGTCCGCCACCGCAATCAGGCCGCCGGGCACACCGTCGATGACGGCGTACATCGGCGTCGCCCCCGTCGCGGCAAGCTCGTCCGCGACCGAAACAAGTCCGTTGAGGGTGATCCCGGACTCCTCCATAAGCGCGCGGTTCCCGACCAGCAGCTCGCGCCCCGCAACGGTTGCCCGAATGCCCCTGCCGGGAATGGACGCGAAACCCTCTGCAGCGGGCAACTCCAGGCCAA
>Ga0136611_10000332_pt1 | contig 30110 bp, 29 predicted proteins | sample AntDrymUQ2232306_2_FD_106645 | JGI IMG/M metagenome (GOLD analysis project Ga0136611, IMG submission 106645) | Polar desert sand microbial communities from Dry Valleys, Antarctica - metaG UQ223 (23.06) | ecosystem: Environmental > Terrestrial > Soil > Desert | place: Antarctica: Dry Valley...
ACTCTCGATGGTCGAGAGTGGGCAAGAAACCATCGCAAGTGGACAAGCTTCGATTCGTTTTTCCCTCGCGAAAGATAAATGCGCGTCCGGAATAGTTAAGATCGCATCCCGCTCAGGATCAGGGAATTCCCAATGCAGCCGAACGAACTCTTCCGGCTCGAGGGAAGGTGGCCGCGCCACGCTGACGCTGATCACGCCGCCCACTTGAGCGACGGTGAAGGGTGATCGGTGATCGGGAATGGTGCCACTGGGGCGCTGATCCGAGATGTCCGATCGGTTGCGCGAACGCCTGCGAGAAGCTATCCCACAAATGGCGGTGCACGTAACTCAGGCTTCCAGCCTGCATTCATCGGCCCCGGCGGGCTGGAAGCCCGCCCGACATTTCAGCCTGGAAGGCTGATTTACGATTTGTCAGATAGCCTGCTAGGCTGCGCGTCCCCATGTCACCCGAACCTGCCGACCACTCGCCGACCGAGGTTTCGCCCGGGACGGGGCTGCCTCCCGACGAAGCCGTGGAAGCGCGCGCGGACCAGGAGCCGGCGGTGCGGCATCTCGAGCGGGAGATCGAGCAGGTGAAATTGCGGCTGCGCGAGACCGTCGAGCAATACGAGGCGTCCACCGCGGAGCTGAAGGCCAGGAACGAGGAGCTCTTGACGGTCAATCAGGAACTCCAGAGCAAGGTGGAGCAGCTGGGCTGCTCCGAAGACATTTTTCAGCCCGTCGGGGAGGGGGACGGCGCGGCGCACGTGATGGCCGGCTCGACGCGGGTGTTCACCGAGCGCAAGCGGATGGAAGCCGAGCTGCGGGCGAGCGAGGAGAAGCTCCGGCTGATCGTCGAGAATGCGCGCGATTACGCGATCGTTTCGCTGGACCTCGAGCGGCGAATCACGAGCTGGAACGCCGGCGCGCAAGCGATCCTCGGCTACTCCCAGGAGGAAGCCCTCGGGAAGAGTGGCGACATCATTTTCACCCCGGAGGACTGCGCCGCGCACGCCGCCTCGAAGGAAGCGGGGATCGCGCTCGCGGAGGGACGAGCGCTGGACGAACGCTGGCACGTGCGCAAGGATGGCCGCCGCTTCTGGGGGAGCGGCGTGATGATGGCGATGCGGGATGCACGCGGCGAAGCGATCGGCCTGGTGAAGATCTTTCGCGATCAAACCGCGGCGTTACGGGCCAAAGAAGCGCTCGAGCAGAGCCTTCAGGAGACGGAACGCGCCCGCGCGGACGCGGAAGCCGCGGGCCATGCCAAGGACCATTTCCTGGCGGTTCTTTCCCACGAGCTGCGCACGCCGCTTACCCCGGTGCTGATGGCCGTCGATACTCTGGGGCGCCGCAAAGATCTTCCCGAGCCAGTGACCGATGCGCTCGAGATGATTCGGCGCAACGTGGAGTTGGAAGCCCACTTCATCGACGATCTGCTCGATCTCACCCGGATCGCCCGAGGCAAGCTCGAGCTGGTGCGCGAGCCCATGGACGTGCACGCGGCCATCCACCGGGCCGTGGAAGTATCTCAAGGAGACATCGAGGGGAAACAGCAGCGGCTTTCCCTATCCCTCGACGCCGAGACGAGCGGCGTCTGCGGGGATGCGATGCGGCTCCAGCAGGTCTTCTGGAATCTGCTCAAGAACGCGTCGAAATTCACCCCTGAGAGCGGCTCCATCCGGCTCGCCTCCCGCAATCAGGATGGCCGCATCGTCGTGGAGGTTTCCGATAGCGGGATGGGCTTCGAGCCGGAGGCTGCGGCACGGATCTTCGACGCGTTCGCCCAGGCGAACCAGGCGATCACCCGCGAGTTCGGCGGGCTGGGGCTGGGGCTCGCGATCTCCAAGGCGACGGTCGATGGCCACGGCGGGAGCTTGAGCGCGCGGAGCGAAGGGCCGGCGAAAGGGGCCACGTTCACCGTCGAGCTGCCGCTCGGCGAAGACCCGCCGGAGCAAAGCTCTCCTCCCGTGGGCGCTCCCACGTGACGCGCGCCCCGTCCACGGAGTCAGAGAAAAGGCTGATCGCGTCCTCCTTAGACACTCATTTGCTGGCGGGTCCGCGAAAGAACAGCAACTGGGGCGAGTCATCCCAAAGCGCCATGCGCATCTTCATCGTCGAAAACCACGCGGACACTCTGAAGTGGCTCGCCCTATATCTCGAAGCCCTGGGCCATAAGGTTTCCTCCGCTCGCTCCAAGCATGAAGCGCTCGCCAAGCTCCCCTCCGCGGATGCGGAGGTGATCATCTCGGACATTGGACTCCCCGACGGCGATGGATGGGAGCTGCTCCGCGAGGCCGTGCTCCCGCGCCCGGTGCTCGCGATCGCGATGAGCGGCTTCGGGACCAATGCCGACCGCACCAAGAGTTTCGCGGCCGGCTATCATCACCACCTGCTGAAGCCGTTCCGGCCCGGAGAGCTCGAGAGCATCCTCGAGGAAGCAGCGCAGCCCGCCGCGCCGTAAGATGCCGGTCTCCGGCAAGGGCAGGAAGGCGCAACTCAGTAGAACGATCATCGAAGTTGCGGAACGGGAGCGGCGCCATCTCGGCCAGGCGCTGCACGACACGATTTGCCAGAGCCTCGGCGGCATTGCGCTCATGGCCAAGGTGCTCTCCCGCCGGCTCGCCGCCGGTCAGAAGGTTCCGTCCACGGACCTCGATGACTTTGCAGCGATGACGGACCGCGCTCTCGAGGAAGCGCGCACCCTTTCCCGCCAACTGCTGCCGGTGCAACTCGAGGCTGGCGGTCTGATGGCAGCGCTCGAGGAGCTTGCCGCCGAGACCTCGCGAACCCTCCCGTGCGTCTTTGATTGCCCCACGCCCGTGCTGGTCGCGGACTCGTCGTGTGCACTGGCGCTCTACCGGATCGCCGAGGAAGGCATCCGAGCCGCTTTGCAGCACTCCGGCGCGAAGCGGATCGCGCTGTCGCTGAGCGAAAACGCGCGGCATCTCATCGTGCGAGTGCAGGACGACGGCCGGGGCCTGGCGACTGGCGCGGGCGAGACGGTGCAAGTGCCCGGCGGCGACTTGATGCACCATCGAGCCGAGGCCATCGGCGCGACGCTCGTCCGGCAGAGCCCGCCGGGCGCGGGCACGACAATGATCTGCAGCCTCCCCCGCCCGGCTTCGGAGTGATTCAGCTGCCCCGCTGCTGGCTCTCCTCCGGCGCTTCGGACCCGTCATTCGTAACGCAGGGACTCGATCGGGTCGAGGTGCGCGGCTTTGTAGGCGGGGTAGCTGCCAAAGATCACGCCGATCAGCGAACAGATGACCACGCCGATGATCGCCCAATCGACCGGGAATGCCGGCGGCAGCTTCAGCAGGTAGATCGCGAGCGCGTTGGCCCCAGCCATCCCGAGCGCCACCCCCAGCAGGCCACCGATCTCGCACAGCACCACGGCTTCCATGATGAATTGCGTCATGATATGGCGCCGTTTTGCGCCGATCGCCCGCCGGATCCCGATCTCACGGGTGCGCTCGGTGACGGAGACGAGCATGATGTTCATGATGCCGACGCCCGCCGCGAGCAGAGCGACGGAACTGACGAGGGCGAGTCCGATCCGCACCGCGAACGTTACCTGGTTGAATTGCCTGATCATCGAGTCACTCGACGCGATCTCGAAGTCGTCCTCTGCGCCGGGTGGCACTTTGCGGATCGTCCGCAGCAGGCCGCGCGCTTGTTCCATCGTCTCGCCGAGCGCAGCAGGGGTGAGCGCCTGGCCGAGAATGCGCACATCGCGGCGCCGGCCATAACGGTTCAGCCCCGTCGTGATCGGGATCACGGAGTAGCCCTGGGCATTTTCGGGGGAGGCCGTCCGCTGGAACACGCCAACGACCGTGTAGCTGATCGCCGCAGCTTTGATCCGCTGACCAATGGCCGAGCCATGCGGGAAGAGGGTCCGCGCCACGTCGTCGCTGAGCACGCACACGTCGCGCGCCGATTCCACATCCGACTCGAGGAGCGCCCGGCCGTCGACCAGCGTCCAATTGTTCGCGGCAAAGGCGCCCGGCGTCGCTCCTTCGATGACGATGTTCGGCGGCGTCACCTCGTAGCGCGAAGTCAGATCGCTGTTCGTAAAGGTGCATTGCAATCCCACGTCATGCGCGAACGCCGCCTTCCGCTTGAACATGAGCGCCTGCGCGTAAGTGAGATCCTTGCGTCGGAAGAACTTCATGAACCCGCCCGGCCCGCCGAAGTAAGCAGCCGGCATTTTCTGAATGACGAAGGTCTTCGTCCCGAGCTGCCCCAGCTCCCGCTCGATGTTGTTCTGCATCGCCCGCATCGCGGTCATCACCAGAATGATCGAGAAAACGCCGACGAGGACCCCGAGCAGCGTCAGCGCGGAGCGGAGCTTGTGCGAGCTGAGCGCGCTCATCGCCATGCGAAAACTCTCCACGAGCTCAGGGAGGAAACGCTTCATCGTCTGTGGGCGGATACCAACCCAACGGCCCACGAAGGGAAAGCGGAAGCCGAACCCTTCCGTTGACTCGCTCGCACTTCCCGGCTCGCGTGCGCGCATGAAGTCCGTGTTGCTCGCTCCGCTCCTTGCCTTTCTGCTCGTCGCCGCGCTGGCCGATTCGCCAAAGGTGGAACCGCTCGTGCTCGGTGCGGCCGCCCCGGATTTCACTCTCCCCGGCGTCGATGGGCGCGACTGGTCGCTCCGCGACTTCGCAGGAGCGAAGGCGCTCGTGGTCGTTTTCACCTGCGCGCACTGCCCGACCGCGCAGGCTTACGAAGAGCGCCTGAAAAAGCTCACGGCCGATTACCGCGAAAAAGGTGCCGCAGTGGTGGCGATCTCGCCCAACGATCCACGCGCGGTGCGGCTCGATGAGCTCGGCTACAGCGATCTCGGCGACTCCCTGCCCGAGATGGTCATTCGCGCGCGTGACGGAGCGTTTAACTTTCCGTTCCTCTACGACGGCGACGCGCAAGCAGTCTCCCGCGCCTACGGCCCACTCGTCACGCCGCACGCGTTCATTTTCGATGCCGCGCGAAAGCTGCGCTACGTCGGGCGGATCGACGACGCGGAACGCGAAGCCAATCTGAAGCGGCAGGATCTGCGGCTGGCACTCGACGCGGTGCTCGCCGGGCAACAGCCGGAAGTCGCGCAAACCAAAGTCTTCGGCTGTTCGGTCAAATGGGCGGGCAAGCAGGACGAGGTTGCGCAATCGGCGGAGAAGTTCGCGCAGGAGCCGGTGAGCGTGGAGCTGGCGGACGCGGCAGCGTTGCGCGCCTTGCGCAAAGGCGATGGCGAGAAAGTCCGTCTGGTAAACTTCTGGGCGACCTGGTGCGGGCCGTGCCTGAAGGAGTTCCCGGCGCTGGTGGAAATCAGCCGCATGTATCGGCAGCGAGCCTTCGAGTTCGTCACCGTGTCCGCAAATTACCCGAACGAGAAGAGCGAGGTCCTCAAGGTTTTGAAGAAAATGCAGGCTTCGAACCGCAACCTGCTTTTCGCATCGGACGACAAGTTCGCGATGTTCGGCGCTTTCGATCCCGATCTGAACGCACAGCTTCCCGTGACCGTGCTTCTTTCATCCAAAGGCGAGGTGCTTTACGAGTGCTCCGGCGAGATGAATCCGCTGGAGGTGAAACGCGCGATCCTCAAGGCGCTTGGCCGGGAGATGGCGAAGTAACAAAGCGCGCGATCCGGAGCGCCGCATCCGGGCGGCTGATGCGCACGATGTTCGCGTGCCACTGCCGCCATTCAGCGGCGTCCGCGGCAAAGAGTTGCTCGACGCGCCGCGCGATGGCGTCGGGCGTTTCCTCAATCGCGCCGCAGCCGTTCTCGCAGAGCAACCGCGCGTTCCCTTCCTCCTGGCCCGGCACGACATGCGTGATGATCATCGGGGTCTGCGCGGCGATGCACTCCTGCACCGCAGCGCCGCCAGCTTTCCCGATCGCGACGTGGTGCGCCATGAGCAGCTCCGGCATCTGCGTCGTCCATCCGTGCAGCTCGAGGTCACGGCCGTCCGCCGCTTCCAGAACGCGAGCGCGCAACGCTTCGTCTCGTCCGACGGTGACCGTGAGATGAATTCCGGGCACCGCGAGCAGCCGTGCGACGATCGCTGGGGCGCGCGATTTACCCGCATTGATCATGTAAAGCACACGGCCTTTCTCCCCCGCCCCGGGGTTTCGCCGCAGCGGCCGATCCCGCGCGAAACGCGGCGGGACAGGAAAGCCTAAATCGTGAATCCTCTCACGTGAGACGCCTTGCGCGCGCATCGCCTCAGCGCTCGCGGCATTCGGCACCAGGAAGGTGTCGCTGCGACAGCGGTGCCAGACGCGATTGATGGTGATCGAGTCGGTGACGATCGTGTGGAAGCCGAACGGCTGCGTTTCGCGCCTCGGGTAGAGCTTCGCGAGGAGGTAGCCGTAAGCGGGATAGACGCTGACCACCACGCCTGGCCTTTTCTCGGTGAGTAAGTCCGCAAGCGACTGCAGAACGGGCATTAATCCCGGCAGCGAGAACTCCACGAGCGGGAGCAAATCGACGCACCGATAGACCGCCGCCCAAAGCTTCGGGAAGCGATTGATCACGTCGAGGTATTGCGCCCGCGATCGATCATACGCGGCGCCGAGAGCGGTGAATGGGTCCGCGAGCTCCGCCTCAATGCCCAGCTCCTCACAGGCAGCGAGCAACCCGCGCGCCGCAGCATTGTGCCCTTCTCCATAGCCAGCGGTCAGAATGAGCACTTCGGGCATCGCGTGGAGTGTTGCCAGCGTGATCGCCGGACACGAGGAATCTTCGCGGGAGGATTTATTCGCCGCGTCGCATTCTCACCCCTCGACACCCTCCGCCGTGCGAATTACCTTCGACACTCTCCCTCTTCGAAGCCGCATGAAAAAGAACGCATTTACCCTGATCGAACTCCTCGTCGTCATCGCGATCATCGCCGTCCTCGCGAGCATCGCGATTCCTGTTTACGGCTCGGCGCAGGAGAAATCGCGTGCGACCCAGTGCGCGAACAACCTTCGGCAGCTCGGTCTTGGCATCACGGCTTACCTGAACGATCACGACGACGACTTCTTCCCGAAACAGTCAACCGGCGGCTCCTGGGCGAAACAACTCCGTGAGCGTTACGTCCCGGCATGGAAGGTCTTCCACTCGCCGTTCGACAAACGCGCTCAACAGGAAAGCGGCACCGTTCCGGTAAGCTACGGGCTCAACGCCAAGTGCTTCGACTTGAACACCTCAAAGTTTTCCGCGCCGTCGGATTTGATCATTGGGGCGCCCTCGGTCGATCCCTCGCCTGCCGTGAAGTTCAGCGGCTCTTCCGACCAGAATGTGGAGGTTCGTCCGTCCGGTGGCGGCGGGAAGAAATACGGCACGCACCAGGGCCGGAATCAGATCAACGCACTCTTCGCAGACACGCATGTCTCGAGCGTGTTGTTCAAGGATTTCTCGTCCACGGCCGGTGAGGAAGGCCGACGCCGCTGGGAGCCGGACAGCGAAAAGTTTTAGCTGCCGACGAGTGCTTTAATCTGTGAAGCAGCAGTCGAGCTGCAACGCGGAATCCAGCATCTTCAGGTAGACGTCCCGGGGAATGTCTTCCGCCCCGAAGCTCACCAAGTGCGGCGTTGTCCACTGCGTATCGAGCAACGTGAAGCCGCGGTTCCGCAGCCGCTCCACGAGCGCATGCAGCGCAACCTTCGAGGCATCGGTGACGGTGTGAAACATTGACTCCCCAAAAAACGCGCCGCCGATCGCTACCCCGTAGAGGCCGCCACCAAGCTCCCCGTTGCACCATGCTTCCACGGAATGGGCGTGCCCGACGCGGTGCAGATTCACGTAGCTCGCGATGATCTCCTCGTTGATCCACGTATCCGCCCGTTCCGCGCAGCGCCGCATCACTTCACGGAACGCCGTGTTGATGCGAATCTCGAACGTCCCCTTCTTCAACGTGCGCCGGAGACCGTGTGGGACGTGGAACTTCTCCAGCGGCACGATCCCGCGTGGGTCGGGAGAAAACCACGCGATTTCCCCCTCTTCGATCGCCATTGGGAAAACCCCGCTGCGATACGCGTGAAGCAGGAGCGCCGCGGAGATCACAGGCGAAGGGATGCACAGATCACGAACCGCGGAGCAGACCCATCGAGCCGCAAATCGACAACTCTCGACTCGCAAAATCCTCCTCGATGGCGCTCGCGCGGCGGCACGCACTTCCTCACTCGACACTCCTCTGCGCGTTTTTTATGAAGCACAGATGAAAGCTCTCCTGCTTCCGATCTTGTGCGCGGCCAGCCTCCTCCTGGGTGCCTGCGAAAGCGACATGCCCCCGCGCTCGACGGCGGAGAATCCCTTGCAACGCGGCCTCCGCGGCGAGGGCCAGCTCACGCAACCCGATCGCTCGGACGATCCCATCATTCGCGAGACCACGCGAACCGGCCAGTAGTCCGCGCGCATGGGCTCGCCGGACTCTCGCATCGTCATTCTCGATTTCGGCTCGCAATACACCCAGGTGATCGCGCGGCGCGTCCGCGAGTGTCAGGTCTATTCGCAGATCCTCCCCTTCGACACGCCCGCGCGGGAGATTGCGAAGCTCGCCCCGCACGGCCTGATCCTGAGCGGCGGCCCGGCGAGCGTCTATGGAAAGCGAGCCCCGCAGCCGGACGCGGCGATCTTCGACCTCGGCGTCCCGGCTCTTGGGGTGTGTTACGGGATGCAGCTCATGGGCCAACACCTCGGCGGCAAGGTGGAGCATAGCGATGAGCGCGAATACGGCCCGGGCCAGTTGCACTTCATCGGCGAGAGCCCTCTCTTTCGCGGCCTCGGCGAAGCGATCGACATCTGGAACAGCCACGGAGACAAACTTACGCGGTTGCCACGCGGATTCCGCTCCGTGGGCAAGACCGACAATTCTCCCTTCGCCGCGATCGAGCACACCAAGAAAAAGCTTTTCGGCCTCCAATTCCATCCGGAAGTCGTCCACACGCCCCGCGGGCGGGAGATCCTGCAGAACTTCGTTTACGAGATCTGCGGGTGCCGCATGGACTGGACGATGGGCAGCTTCATCGAGCGCGCCATCGAGGAAGTCCGCGCCAAGGTCGGGCTCGACCATGTGATCCTCGGGCTCAGTGGCGGGGTCGACAGCTCGGTCGCCGCAGCCCTTCTCCACAAAGCGATCGGCGACCAGCTCACCTGCGTCTTTGTAAATAACGGCCTCCTTCGCGCGAATGAAGCCGACACCGTTCAGCGCGTCTTCCGCGACAACTTCCAACTGAAGCTCAGATACGTGGAAGCGAGCACCCGCTTTCTAAAGCGGCTCCGCGGCGTCACCGACCCTGAGCGGAAGCGCAAACGAATCGGACGCGAGTTCGTGAAGGTTTTCGACGACGCCGTCACCTCGCTCGCCCGCGGACGAAAGAAACGCGCCTCGCAACTCTCACCACTCGACGCTCAACCCGCGTTCAAATGGCTCGCGCAAGGCACGCTTTATCCGGACGTCATCGAGAGCGTCGCCATCGCCGGCAACCCGGCCGCGCTCATCAAGAGCCATCACAACGTGGGCGGTCTGCCGAAGAAGATGAAGCTCGGGCTCGTCGAGCCACTGCGCGAGCTCTTCAAGGACGAGGTCCGCGAAGTCGGCGCGCAGCTTGGGCTGCCAAAGGAGATCGTCCATCGGCAGCCCTTCCCTGGTCCGGGCCTGGCCGTCCGCATCCTCGGTGAAGTCACCCGTGAACGGCTGCGCATCCTGCGCGAGGCCGACACCATCGTGGTCAGCGAAATGAAGGCGAGCGACTGGTATTACAAGGTTTGGCAGAGCTTTGCCGTCCTGCTCCCCGTCCGCAGCGTTGGCGTGATGGGCGACGAGCGCACTTACGAGAACACCATCGCGCTCCGCATCGTTGAGAGCCAGGACGGCATGACCGCCGACTGGGTGCGCGTCCCCTACGATCTCCTTGGGCGCATCAGCGCCCGGATCATCAACGAAGTCAAAGGCGTCAACCGCGTCTGCTACGACATCAGCAGCAAGCCGCCGGCGACCATCGAGTGGGAGTAAGTCGAACCGCTGAGGCGCTGAGGCGCGGAGAGGATGCGGAAAAGAGCAGCTGCCCTGCGTTCGGCTTTGTCTCCGTGCCTCTGTGTCTCTGTGGTTCCATTCCCCGGCTTCCGCGAATTCAACCGCAACCGCGCGGGCGAAGCTCCTGAAGCTGCCCTTCTCCTCCTCCGCGCCTCCGCGCCTCCGCGGTTCAAGCCCCGCCGGTTCCCGGATCCGGTGGGCCGTGGACACGTTTGAAGTGGAGCTGCTCAACGCGGCGGCCGTCGGTCTTGGCGATCGTCACGAGATAGTCCTCGATCCGCGTTTGCTCGCCCGGCTTCGGCAGGTGCCCGATCAGGTGCGTGACGTAGCCGCCGACGGTGCTGACGTCGGCGCTTTCCAGCTCCAGACCGACAAGGTCGTCGAGCTCGTAAAGACCGAGTGATCCCTCGACGACGAACTCGTCCTCGTTGATCCGGCGCACCTCGGGCTTTTCCGCGTCGAATTCGTCCTGAATATCGCCGACCAGTTCTGCGAGCACGTTATCGAGGGTGACGATGCCGACGGTGCCGCCGTATTCGTCCACGACGAGGGCAAGGTGCGCGTGTTTCGCCAGGAAAAAGGTGAGCAGCTTCTCCAGCGGCATCATTTCCGGGACGGGGAAGATGTCGCGCCGGATCTTGCGCAAGTCGGCATTCGCATCGCGCATCAGGGGCAGTAAGTCCTTGATGTGGACGAGGCCGAGCGTGTCATCGAGATGGCCGTTGCACACCGGGAAACGGGTATGCCGCGACTCCAGAGCGGCTTTGAGGTTCTCCTCGAAAGGGTCTTCGGTATTCAGGAAGACGACTTCGCCGCGGGGCGTGGTGATGTCCCGCACCACGCGGTCTTTCATGTCGAGCGCGTTAATCAGGATCTCCTTTCCGAGCGGGCTGACTTCATCCGCTTTAGCGCTCTCGGCGAGGATCACGCGGAGCTCCTCCTCGCTGTGAGCGAGCTCGTGTTCGCTCGTTGGTTTCACCCGGAAGACGTGCTTCAGGAGCGCGTTTGACGAGGCATTCAAGAACCAGATCGCAGGGCGGAAGATTGCGTAGAAGAAGTTCAGCGGCCGGCTGACGAAAAGCGTCGCGGGAATCGGTTTCCGAATCGCGAGAATCTTCGGGGCCTGCTCGCCGAGCGTGATGTGCAAAAAGGTGATGATCCCGAACGCGACTCCGAAGGAGATGGCGTTGAGAATCCACGGCGTGCTCATCCCGAGCCGCACGAAGATCGGGTCCAGCAGTTCTTTGACGAACGGTTCACCGATCCAGCCGAGCGCGAGGCTGGCGAGGGTGATGCCGAGCTGGCAGGCGGAAAGGTAGGCGTCGAGCCGGCCGGTAATATGCTGCGCGAGCTTCGCCTGCTTGTTCCCTTCTTCGATGAGCGCGTCGAGCTGGCTGCCGCGGATCTTTACGAGGGCAAATTCGGCGGCGACAAAGAAGCCGTTGAGCAGCACCAGCAGGAGCACGCCGAGCACCTTCAGCGCGATCACGTCGAACGACTGCCATTCCGTGCGCAAACCCGCGGCAGAGGCAAAGATCAAGTCCATCTCGAAAAAAGAAACGAGCCGCAAGCCAATGGCTCGCGACTCGTAAAATCTTACAACTGCTGGTTTACCAGCTCGATTTCGTCACGCCCGGGATGAACCCGTTCGAGGCGAGCTCGCGAAAAGTGATGCGGGACATTTGGAAGCGCCCGATGAACGCACGCTTCCGCCCGGTGGCGCGACAGCGGCGGCTGAGCCGGGAGGGGCTTGCGTTGCGAGGCAACTGCGAAAGGCCGAGGTAATCGCCTTTCTTCTTCAGTTCCGCGCGAAGCACCGCATGTTTTGCCACGCAGGCGGCTTTCTTTTTCTCGCGCTCGATCCAGCAGGTTTTCGCCATAATTCTTCTTTGGAGGCGCGGAAGCTAGGGCGAGCCATCCCCTTTTCAAGGGGAATGTTCCCCCGCCTCGAGAGGCGGCGGAGTGCGATCTACCGCCGGAGCCGCCCGCCATGGCCGCCCAGCGCGAGCGCCTCGACCTCTGCGAGGGTGACGAGATTGAAATCGCCGCGGATCGTGTGCTTCAGCGCGCCCGCCGCCGCGGCAAACTCCACGGCTTGCTGCGGCACATCGCCGCGCAGCAGGGCAAAGATCAGCGCGCCGGTGAGCGCGTCCCCTGCCCCCACCCGGTCGACAATATCGATTTCGTGCATGCGCGAGGGGTAAGCGTGTCCCTCGCGAAACAGCGTTGCCCCGGATTTCGTCCGGCTGGCGCTCTGCGAATCGCGATGCGGGATGAGCACGGTGCGGAATCCGAAGCGTTCGCTGAGCGCCGCGGCGGTCTCCGCTTCATCCGCTGCATCGATTCGGAAAACGGTGCGTGCCTCGTCCAGGCCGCAGACGAAGACATCGACGAGCGGCATGAGCGGCAGAAGGGTCGCGCCGGCTTCCTCGGGAGACCACAACTTGGCGCGGAAGTTCATGTCGAAGCTGACCGTCAGTCCAAGGCGTTTGGCCGCGTTCAGTGCATCGGCGACGATGTCGGGCGCCGCTTCAGAGATCGCCGGAGTGATGCCGGACCAGTGAAACCACGCGGCCGAACGGAAGGCTTTGTCCCAATCGAAATTGCTGCGCGCCGCTTGCGCGAAGGCGCTTTCAGCCCGGTCGTAGATCACTTGCCCGGCGCGCTGGCTGGCGCCGTGTTCGACAAAATAGACGCCGATCCGCCGGCCGCCGCGCACCACCCCGCTGGTCCCCACCCGATGCTGCCGCAACTCCGCAAGGCAGCGATCCCCCAACTCGTTCGCCGGCAGTTTGGTGACGAACTCCGCGTCGCCGCCGAGCTGCGCAATCATCACCGCGACGTTGGCTTCCGCCCCGCCAAAATGCAGCTCGAGCTCCCGCGCCTGGGCAAAGCGCTGATGCTCCGGAGTGCTCAAGCGCAGCATGATTTCGCCGAAAGTGACGACGCGGGACATGGCCGGCGACAATGTGGAGGCGCGTGTTTGCAGGGAAGCGGAAACGCTCGATCCGCGACGGTTGAGTTTGGGACGCGTGCCTGCTCTTACTGGAGAATGATCTCGACGCGTGAGGCTTTGCTCGTTGGGAGTGTGCTCGGCGTGATCGCCGGGAATGGCTGCGCGCAGGAAAAAGCGTTGCCGCAATATCCGGACAGCGCGGCTGCAGAGCACGCCGGCGAGGAAGCCGTGGTGACCGGAAAAGTGGTCGCGGTTTCGAAGGCTCAGGGAGGCACTACGTATCTGAACTTCGGCGATCGATTCCCGCGGCAAACTTTCAGCGCCGTGGTGCTGCCTCGGGATGAAGCGAACGTCGGCGACGTGAAGCAGTTCGAAGGGAAGACCGTCGCCGTCGCCGGCCGGATTGAGATGTTGGCGGGCAAGAAGCCGCAGATCGTCGTGCGCGAACCGGGGAAGATCGCACTCGTGGAGAACGCCGGGAAGGAACCGGCGGCGTCTGCGGCGCCGGCCCCGAAGCCGACGCCTCCTGCACCTGCGAGCACGACCGCAAAGCTCGTCCCTCCCGCCCCGCCGATCTCACCCGCAACGAAGCCGTCCGCGCCCGCGGCTCGAAAGATTGTGCTCGCTCGGGATTGGGACAGCCCTGCTCAAGGTGGCGCATTGACCCGCAAAGACCTCGCGACCGTTTTTGCCGGACGCGGCGCAGGTAACGTCAGCACGGATGCGGATGCACCGATCGTGATGTGGGCTGGCATTCCCTATCTCACACCACTGGCTGAGGTGAAAAAACGGCTGAAACTGGAAGGCGCTTCCGTGAACAAAACCAAGGTCGCGACCCCCGGGCTGCCGCTCGGCTCATTTTGGAATCACACCTTTTCCGGCGTCTTCGAAGGCGGATACAACCGGCTTTGCCTGATCACCGATCTCACGGATCAACTCGTCTCCGTGCAGCTCGTGGAAGATTCGCCACGCATGCGCTCGAAGGAGATCACCAACACGTTCGGCTTTCATACTTACAACTTCGTCAGCGGTCGTTCGAAGGGCGCGGAGGCGCTCGTCATCAAGCATGAAGTCGTGGACGGCCCGCCAGGCGTCGTCGTGGTGGAGAGCACTTTGATCAACCCGAATGACCGTGAGGATTCGCCGCCACCCAAGCCGACGAAAACAGTTTCCGGTCAAAAGAAGATCCGCAAACCGAGCACGGGGGAAGTGATGGAAATGTCGCGCTGGATCGTGCCGGTGCCCATTGTGCAACTGATCATGACGTGCGCCGAAGGGCGCTGAGGCTAGAACAACTCGCCTTGCGTGCTGCGGGCGGTCGGCAAGGGCGGCGCAGTCGCCTCAGCTTCAGCGCGGACCTCCGCGAGGAGTGTCTTGAATTCGCAGTTCTCCAGCTCCGCGAGCAGTTCTGGGTAGCGTGGCTGGATGCGGAGTTCGTCCAGCGGGACAGGGAGTGGCAGGTCGAGATCGAGTCGGACCATCTCGCGATTCTGCTCGATCTGTGCGCGAGCGGCCGTGAGCTTGTCGCGAAGCTTCGCATTCTCAACGGACGCGAAGTTCACCGCCAGGAGCGCCTCGAGGCTCCCGTGCTCAGCGAGCAGCGCCGCGGCTGTTTTCGGGCCGAGCCCATCCACGCCGGGGATGTTATCCACGCTGTCGCCGATGAGCGCGAGCACCTCGCCAATTTGGTGCGGCTCGACGCCCCATTTCCGGCGCACGGCATTCGCGCCGAGCAGCGCGTGCGTGTCTTTCGGGGAAGCCAGGTCCGCCTTCGCCGTGGAGTAAACGCTGACGCCGCCATTCACGAGCTGGAAGAGGTCCTTGTCATTCGTCGCGACGACCACTTCGTCACCTCGCGCGCGGGCCGCGACGACGTAGCTGGCCATGACATCGTCCGCCTCGGTGCCGGCGACTCCGAAGCTCGCGAAGCCGAGCATTGGAACGAGCCGCTGAATGAAGGTGAGCTGCGGCTTCATCGCGTCCGGCATCTCGACGCGCGTTGCCTTGTATTCCGGCTGCAAATCCGTGCGGCGCGTCGGAAGGCCTTCATCCCAGATCACCGCGCCGAGATCGGGCGCGAGATCCTTGACCATGCGGCGGACGGTTTTCACGAAGCCGTAGATCGCGTTCGTCGGCTCACCGCGGGAGTTGTTCAGGTGCTGGATCGCGAAGAAGGAGCGGTAGACGTAATAGTGGCCATCGATCAGGAGGAGCTTCACGCGCGCAACATGCCGTGAGGCACAGCGGAGTGGAAGCATCTGCGCGTGCGGAGCGGAGTTTCACTTTCACTTTGCGGAATCACTTCGCATCTTCGCGCCCCTTTTCCGTGATGAACGCCGATCTCCTGCACACCCTTGCCGCGAAGGTCGGCACCCCTTTCTGGCTCTACGACGCAGCGGTGATTCGCCGCCGGATCGCTGAGGTAAAAGCGATGGCGAGCGCGCCTGGCGTGCAGGCGAGGTTTGCGATGAAGGCATGCCCCGCGACCCGTGTCCTCCAGGAAATGCGCACGGCGGGCATCTGGATTGACGCCGTTTCAGGGAATGAAGCCTTGCGCGCCCTGCATGCGGGATACGCCGGCGGCACCCAGCCACCGGCGATCTGCTTCACCGCGGATGTTTTCCGGGATAACGCACTGGAAGTGGTGCTGCGGCACGAGGTGCTGCCGAACGTCGGCTCGGCGGGGATGACCGGCGTGCTGGCTGGTGCGGGATATCGCGGGCCCATTTCGGTGCGGCTCAATCCAGGCTTTGGCCACGGACACGTCAACGCCTGTGACACCGGCGGGCCAAGCTCGAAGCATGGTATTTGGCCGAGTGATCTCGACGCTGTGAGGAAGGGTGCGGAGTCAGGGGGAATGCGGGTGGTGATGCTGCACGCGCACATCGGAAGCGGGCCGCAGATTGCCGAGTTGCAGACGAATCTGAGCCGTCTCGCAAAGGAGTTTGCACTGCTGCTCCCAGGCTTTCCCGCGCTCGAGGCAGTCAGCTTGGGCGGCGGCATCCCGCACAACTACCGCGACCCTGAGGCGAAGGTGCCGCTCGACGAAATGCGCGAGCTCTTTACGAACTCGCAGCGCGAACTCAGCGCCGCCGCGGGCCGCGAGATCCGCCTCGAGATTGAGCCCGGCCGCTACTACGTGGCGCCCGGCTGTTCCTTGATCACGCGCGTGACCGATGTGAAGCGCACACAGACGAACGAGAAAGGCGCTGGGGCAACCTTCGCGATGGTTGACGCGGGTTTCGTCGATCTCGTGCGGCCCGCCATGTATGGGAGCTACCACCACATCGACGTCGTCGGTGCGGACATGAACGGTGCGCGCGAACCGATCGTCGTCGCCGGTCCGCTCTGTGAAAGCGGTGACGTTTTCACCCGCGACGACCAGGAGCTGCTCCAGCCGCGGATGCTCCCGCGTCCTGAAATCGGCGCCATTCTCGCAATCCGTGACGCGGGCGCTTACGGCTACGCGATGGCGAGCAATTACAACTCGATCGGCCGCGCGCCGCAGCTCTGGCTCGAGGAAAACGGCAGCGTGGAGATGATCTCGCGCCGCGAAACCGCGGAAGATCTGCTGCGGATCGAATGCGGGGAGCGCGTGCTCTGACGTCATCCTGAGCGGAGTAGAGCGTAGCGGAACGGAGTCGAAGGACCCGGCGCCATCGGCAACAAATCTGGCAGTAACGGATCGCCCTTTTGTAGTGAGACGCCGCTCTGGGAAGCCTCCGCGGCTTTCATGGCGCCGGGTCCTTCGACTTCGTTACACTTCGCTCAGGATGACGGCGCTTTCAACGGAGCGCTTTCCGCGGTCGGCCCGGCGGATTGACAGCTCCCGCGCGGCTCCTATCCTGAACGCTCGTGAAAACTTTCACAAAGTCGGAGCCCGCCTTCGACAAATCGGCCGCGCTGAAATCGACGTTCGAGCTGATCAACGCGCAGCTTTATTCCGTCGAAGAGCGCATCCGGCAGCAGGCGCGGGCGTTCGATCCTGGAGTCGAAGGCTACGTCGCCTATGCCATTGAGTCGCACGGGAAGCGGCTCCGACCAGCGCTCGCGCTGCTCGCCGGCGGTGCGACCGGAAACATCTGCCCGAGTCATTTCGACCTCGCCGTCGTCGTCGAGCTCATTCACGCGGCCACGCTCGTGCACGATGATATCCTCGACGGCGCGGAAAAGCGGCGCGGGCAGCCAACGGCGAATGCCAAGTGGGGCAACGCCATCTCGGTGCTGCTCGGCGACTGCCTGTTCGCGCATGCGTTGAAGCTTTCGACCGGCTTTCCCAACGGAGAGATCAGCCGGCGGATCGCGCACGCCGCGTCGGATGTTTGCAGCGGCGAGATCATCCAAACGCAACGCCGCTTCGACCTGAAGCTGAGCGTCGCCGATTACTACAAGATCATCGAAATGAAGACGGCCGCGCTCTTCGCGGTTTCGACGGAGCTGGGTGCCTTCATCAATGAAGCAGCCCCCGAAGTGATCAGCGCATTGAGGGTCTTCGGACTGAGGCTTGGCACCGCCTATCAGATCTACGACGATTGCATTGACCTTGCGGGCAACGAGGCGAAGGCCGGGAAAACCTTGGGGAGCGACTTGCGCAAGGGGAAGCTCACCTTGCCGGTGCTGCATTTGCTGCAGACGAGCACCGCGGCTGAGCGGCACGAACTGAGCGAGATCATCCTCAATGGCGACGAGGCCGACATCACCGTGCTCGTCGACCGCGCGATCACTTCCGGCGCGCTGAAGAGCGCGGTTGCAACCGGGCGCAAGATGCTGCGCGAAGCGGACGCGCAACTCGCGCTCGTGCCGGCAAACAAGTATCGCGACGCGCTCGCGAACCTTGTCCGAACGCTGGATCAGATGATCGGGCAGTTTGCAGTCTGACGTCGGCGCGGATGAGCTCGCTGAAGATCAACGAGCTCCCGGCAGATGAACGCCCCCGCGAGCGGCTGGCGGCACATGGCGCCGCGGCTTTGAGCGACAGCGAGCTGATTGCCATCCTGCTGCGCACGGGAATGGTCGGAGCCAATGCGGTGGATGTCGCGCGGCACCTCCTCACCGAGTTCGGGAACTTGAATGGCCTCGCCCGCGCGACCGTGACCGAGCTCGCGCGCGTGAAAGGCGTCGGTCCGGCGAAAGCGGTCCAGCTTGCGGCTGCGTTCGGGCTGGCGACGCGGCTCGCTCGCGAGAATCTCACCGACCGGCCGGTGGAGACGCCGGCGCTGGTGTGGGAGCGGTTCGGCGCCGAAATGCGCGCGCTTCCGGTCGAGTCGCTGCGGGTCCTGTTGCTCGACACCAAACTGAAGCTTGTCCGCTCCGAGGAAGTCTTCCGCGGCAGCGTCAACGAATGCCTCGCGCACCCGCGCGAGATCTTTCGCCCCGCACTCGCGCACTCCGCTTACGCGATCATCATCGTGCACAATCACCCCAGCGGCGACCCGACTCCGAGCGTCGCCGATCAGCGGCTGACGACCCGTCTTCGCGAAGCCGCGGAGCTCCTGCAAATCCGCCTCATCGATCACATCATTCTCGGCAGCGGCGATGGCGGCCACCAGCCCTGGTTCAGCTTCCGCGAAGCCGGGGTGTTGTAGCGGAAAGTAGTCAGTGGCCAGTATTCAGTAGTCAGTTAAGCACGAAGAACAGCCACGCTGACCACTGACCACTGACCACTGATCACCGATCACCGATCACCGTCCCCTCACCCCATGCTCCACCCGACCGCCATCATCCATCCCGACGCGCAACTCGGCGAAGGCGTCACCGTCGGCCCGTATGGGGTCATTGAAGGCGCGGCGCGCATCGGGGAGAACAGCGTGATCCACGCGCACGCGATCATCGGCGCGCAGGTGGTCATGGGGCGCGACAATGTCGTCGGGCCCGGTTCGGTAGTCGGCGGCGATCCGCAGGATCTCGCGTTCCGGCCGACGGTTCAAAGCCAGGTGCGAATCGGCGACCGCAATATCATCCGTGAGCACTGCACGATTCACCGGGGGACCGCGGAAGGCAGCGCCACCGTGCTCGGCGATGACTGTTTCCTCATGGCCGGCGCGCACATCGGGCACAACGCGCAAGTCGGCAGCGGCGTGATCCTCGCGAATAACGTGCTGCTCGGCGGCTACGCAGTAATTGCCGACCGCGTCTTCATCGGCGGGGGCAGCGTCTTCCACCAGTTCACCCGGGTCGGGCGGCTCGTGATCTGCCAGGGGCTCTCTGGGTTCTCGAAATTCATCCCGCCGTTTTCCGTCGGCGCGCAGATCAACGGCGTGGCCGGTCTCAACGTGATCGGGATGCGCCGCGCTGGATTTTCCGCCGAGCAGCGGCGGGAAGTGAAGACCGCGTTCGATCTGCTCTACCGCGCCGGGCTGAACGTCAGCCAGGCGCTCGCGGCCGCGGGTGAGCGGACGTGGGGTGAGGAAGGCCGCGAGTTTTGGGAGTTCGTGGCCAGCGCGAAGAAAAAGGGCATTTGCGACTTCATCCCAGCGCGCTTCGGCCAACCGGCGCCCGACGACGAGTAGCGGGCCGGCGAATTTGCGCTTTGCATCGCGCGGCGTCCGTGACATTTCGAGCACCCGTTTTCGCCCCAAAAGAACGCCCCACCATGCCCATGACCTCAGCCCTCTCCCGACTCGCCGCCACCCTCCTCCTCGTCTTCGTCACCACCGGATGCGCAACATCCAAGGCGAAACGCGGCCCCACCGCAAAAGCACCCGCCGTGAAGAAGCAGATGACCGTGCGCACCACTGCTTATACGCACACCGAAAAGGGCGGCTCAAAGAACGCCATCGGCACGCGCCTGCGATTTGGCGGCAAGGAATACAGCGCCGCTAGTGACTGGTCATGGCTCCCCCTCGGAACCCGCTTCCGCATCGCCGGAAAACCCACCGTTTACATCATCGAAGACTACGGCTCTGCGCTGGTCGGCCGGGAGACGATCGATCTCTACATGCCCACGCGTTCGCAAATGCGCGCCTGGGGTGTGAAGCACGTGCCGATCGAGATCATCGAATGGGGCTCCAAGGCGATGAGCTTAAAGGTGCTCGCCCCTCGTTCGCGCAATCGGCACGTCGCGCGGATGTGCGCCTCGCTGCGCAGCCAGGGCGTCAAGCCTCCGCCGCCGAAGGTGCGCCTCGCGGCTAATTGATCGGCCGTGATCGGTGATCGGTGATCGGTGATCGGTGATCGGTGTTGGGGAGCGCCAGCTTCCGAAGTCTTCCACTGATCACTGATCACTGATCACTGATCACTGATCACCATCCACATCCCCGCCGCCCCACCCGCTTTCCCGCTTTCCACCACCGCCGCCCGCGCCTAAACCGCGCCGCATGCACATTCTCGTCACCGGCGGCGCCGGCTATATTGGCAGCATCTGTGTCGAGCAAATGCTCGATGCCGGCCACCGGATCACCGTCTTCGATAACCTCACCGAAGGTCATCGCCGGTCCGTAGATCCGCGCGCGGAGCTGATCGTCGGCGACTTGCAGCAACGGAGCGACATCGAGGACGCGATGGAAAAGGCGCGGCCCGAAGCCGTCATGCACTTCGCCGCAAACGCGCTCGTTGGCGAATCGATGCAGAACCCCTCGAAATATTTCCGCAACAACGTCGGCGGCGGGGTGAACCTGCTCGACGCCATGGTCGCGACGGGAGTGCAGCGCCTCGTCTTCAGCTCCACGTGCGCGACCTTCGGCACTCCCGAGCGCATCCCGATCGATGAAACGCTCCCCCAGCGCCCGATCAATCCCTACGGGGAATCGAAGCTCCTCTTCGAGAAAATCCTGCGCTGGTATGGCGAGATTCACGGCCTGCGCTTCGTCGCCCTGCGCTACTTCAATGCGGCGGGCGCGAGCGAGCAGTTCGGCGAAGACCACCGCATCGAGACGCACCTCATCCCGAACGTCCTCAAAGTCGCGCTTGGGCAAAAGGAGCACGTCGAAGTCTTCGGCACCGACTACGAGACCCCCGACGGCACCTGCATCCGCGACTACATCCACATCATCGATCTCGCCACCGCGCACATGCTCGCGCTCGAGGCGAAAGAGAGCGCCTTTTACAATCTCGGCACCGGCGGTGGCACCAGCGTCCGTGAGATCATCGACACCTGCCGCCGCGTCACCGGCAAAGACATCGCCGTAGTGGAAAGCCCGCGCCGCCCCGGCGACCCTGCGCGCCTCATCGCCGCCTCTGAGAAAATTCGCAGCGCCCTCGGCTGGCAGCCGCGGTTTCAGGACATCGAGAAGATCATCGCCAGCGCCTGGGCCTGGCACGTGAAGAATCCGCACGGCTACGGCGACTAGCCCGGAACGAGCGCCCGCCAGACGGCTTGGTGCTTCTCCCCAGTCTCGCGCATCCGAAGGATGACGCCCGGTCAACGCCCGGAATCAGCCGCTCGTATTCACCTCGCGCGCCCCTTCCAGCAAGCCGACGCGCATTGGGCCACTGAACGCGCCTCGCGATGGCCCGCCTCTGCACGCTGGGGCAACGCTTCCTCCCCGAAGGCGCCGTCGTCTTCTACCGCCGCCCCACCTCGTCGAACACGCCGCCGAGATCAGCTCATGGGGCGGCCCCATCCACGGGCGATCGATTTCGAGGCGTGAGGGGACATCCTCACCCGGTGCACCCCAGTCGACCTCGATCCGCATACCGATTATCAAGTTCGCGGAACTGCGCAGGCTCCAGGCGCGCGGCAAACAAGTCCTTACACCCCGCGAATACATCCGGCTGCAGCCAGCGAGGAATCGCCCCCATGGTTTCCGGCTCGTCCACGAGATGCTCGTAAAACGCGACGGCTGCTGCATTTTGAAGGTCCTCCGCTTGTTGCTGCTGGAAGCACCAACGCGCGAAGTTATAGATCCGCTGGAGTTCGGATTTGTCGCCACGGGCGTGGGCAGCCCGCACTCGGGGCAACAGCTCGAAGAAGACCTGATAGATGGTGGTGTCAGGCGCCTGGAACTCGCCTCGTAAATCCGGAAATGCCTCGATTGCTTTGCGTCTCCAAGCGCTCATCACGACTGTGCCGGTGCCCGGTGCAAGATCTGCGGGTGGCGGGTGGCGCGGTGGCGAGGTGCATGTAGACCGCGCACGGGCGCATCTCCCGGAGACGGCAGATCGAGCCGGCGCTCGAACTCCTCGGGCGTCAGCCAATGCGCCGGTTCGCGGTCGGCCAGCCGGGCCTGGACCGATGCCTGATACTCCTCATCAGCCGCATGCCGAAGGTGGAAGAGATAAGCCGACACCTGCGCCTGGTCCTGCGGCCCGAGACTCGCCAGCCCCTGCATGACCTCGTGAGCGCTCATACCCCGCAAGAGTATCAGCTTGTCCCGGCCCGGCAAGCAGCCGGCATGATTTGGCCCGAAGTTCCACCCGCTCACGGGGCGGCCCCATCCACCGGGAAATGGAATTTCCAGGGGTGGCATTGGAGGGCACCGCTCCGTCGGTGCCGCGAAGAAGACGTCGCGCCCCACACCGACGGAGCGCTGCCGTTCGAAGCGCCGCGGAAGGTGTGGCAGCGACCGAGCGCTGCCCTCCATTATACGGATCGTGCCATTCCGTTTCCCGGCGTGGCTCTCCCATTGGCAGGAACGCTGGCCTCTATGTTACGGGTCGTGCCACTCGAATTGGACGAGCTCGCCTTGGAACGGCCACGCCTCGGCCTCGGCACCAAGCCGTGGCGGACGGGATTGCCGCGCACGTAATCCCATTTGCTCCGATAGCTTTCGCCGCTGCGCAATTGGCGGTCCCAGAAGCCGAGCTGCCAGATCGGCTGCGCCGTCGCGGCGGGCCATCGCCGGGAGGCAAGCGTCTTCCAATAACGCACCCATGCGCGCAAAGGCGGCGGTTCCTCCACGCCGGGTGCGCAGAAGAGGTGGAGATGATCGGGCAAAATAACGTATCGACCGACGCTCCAGCCCGTCGCCGCCTGCCATGCTTCGCGCAATGTCTCGTGCGCCTCAGTGGAACCAAGCAGCGGCCGACGACCCGCCGTGCAGACCGTCACAAAGATGATCGTCGTGCGGTTATCCCGCGTGAGCGGCGGATGATGGGCCGGCCGGCGGCGTTGCGGTTTCATCCCTCCTCTCGCATCAGATTGGAGGGCACCGCTCCGTCGGTGCCGGGAGAGGACGCACATCCCGGCACTGACGAGCGGTGCCCTCCAGGGCGGGAATTGAACCGGTCGCGCGGTGTCATCCCGCGGGGTGCGCGGCGGTGCGGGCTCAACGTTCAACGGTTCACAGTTCCATGTTCAACGGCACACGCGCGCCCGGCACCGACGGAGCGGTGCCCTCCAGGGAGCACGCCGCTTGGGGTCGGTGGCGCGCTACACCTTGTCGCTCGAATACTCCCAGCCGGGGCGATACGCGGGGCGCTTGATGAAGCGGGCGGCGTCGGGCTGGCCGGTGACTTCGAGCTTGGCGCTGTCCCAATCGATCGGTTTCCCGACCTGCATGGCGAGGCCGCCGATCAGGCAAAGCTCGGTGAGCGGGACGGAGTAATCGAACTTCGACATGAACTCGAAAGCTTTGCCGTTCTTGATCGCGAGCGTCCATTCCTCCTGCGGATTGCCGGCCTTCGGGCTGCGCGGATATTTCGGCTCGAGCTTCTGCGCGAGGAACTCTTCCCGCCGCTTCTCGGGGAAGATTTGCGGGTTGCTGCACTGGTCGGCTTTGTTGAAGACGAAGCCTTCGCTGCCGACGATGAGGAACCCGACGCTGCCGAACTTCACGGCGCCGAGCTCGGCCGGAACGGGCGGGAGGTTCTGCGTCCCGTCGATGTTTTTGCCCTCATACCACGTCATCGTGATGTCGCCGAGTTTCGGGTGATTCTTCCAGTGGTAGCGGATCGTCGCGCCGCGCGGCCAGGCGATGTCGGTCAGCTCGCTGGTATCGGCTTCGATGCGTTGCGGGATGCCGAGGTCGAGTGCGTAAAAGATCGGGTCGATATTGTGGCAACCCATGTCGCCGATCGCGCCGGCGCCCCACTGGACGAAGCCGCGCCACTTAAAAGGATGGATCTCGGGGGAGTAGGGATGATCCGGAGTCGCCGCGAGCCACTGCTGCCAATCGAGATTCTCCGGTGGCGGCGTGCCGGGCTGGAAGGTGGCCTCTTTCCCCTGCGGCCAGATCGGCCGGTTCGTCCAGACATGGATCTCCTTCACCTTGCCGACGACGCCGGCATCGAACCACTCCTTGAGCTTGCGGTTGTCGTCGTAGGTGTGGCCCTGGTTGCCCATCTGGGTGATCACTCCTTTTTTTGTCGCCGCCTTGTGGAGCTCGCGAGCTTCCCACAGCGTATTGACGAGCGGCTTCTGCACACAGACGTGTTTGCCGAGCGCAATCGCGTGCATCGCGGCGGGATAATGGGCGTGGTCCGGCGTCGAAACGGTCACGGCGTCGATCTCCTTCACCTCGTCGAGCATCTTCCGGAAGTCGGTGAACGCCTTCGCATTCGGGTATTTCGCAGCGGCCTTCGCAAGCGTCTTTGCATCCACGTCGCAGATCGCGACGACCTCGTTGCCCTTCGCCGCTTCGGCCAGGTCCGATTCCCCTTTGCCGCCGATCCCGATTCCCGCGATGCCCAGTTTGCGGCTCGCCGCGCCACCTTCCTGCGCCCAAAAGACGCGCGGCAGAATCAGGCCGCCGGCGGTGACGGTGGCACCTTTGAGGAATGAACGACGAGACGGGCGGGAGAAGGGAGAGTGCATGGATAAGGAAAAGGTTTCTCGATAACTGCTCGCGGCGGGCAAGCTTAGGCAAGCCAGTGACCCCTGCGGACGGCGCTCCGCGGGTGTGGAGGGGGCGGTGCTATCGGCCCGCGTGGATCAACGCCCACTCGGCGGCTTCCTCAAGTTTTCCGGTGGCGGTGCGGCGGATCTCCTGGAGACGGGCTGGCCAGCGGGGCTCTTGCGGGTCAATCACGGCGAGTGCGCCGAGCGCGCGGACTTGCGTGAGAAGGTCGGGGGCGGAGGCGAGTTCTGTGAGCGCGGGGATGGCAGCGGCCGCGTCTTCTTCGAAGGTGCCGATGAGATCACACAGGACGTGGCGCTCGCGTTCGGCGAGGCGTGGCAGGAGATCGATCAGCGCGCGCAGGCCGGCGTGAAAGTGAGGGCTGTTGCGCAGTGCTTTCCCACAGGCAGCCAGGTGGTGCCTGCACCTGATGTCGCCTTCTTCACCGGGCTCGTAGATCGTCCCGACGAGCAGCTCGATGACTTTCACGTAGGGCTCGGCGCTGGTGGGGGACTCGAACTCGAACCAGTGGTCGAGGTTCCAAAACAGGATGTCCCGTTGCCGAGGCGTGCCATGGCGGATGGCGTCGGCAACGGCAGGCCAGCTCGCCGGGCCGATGCGCGCGAGCGCTGCCGCGGCGTGCAGCCGCTCGTCGTTGTCGCCGTCGCGCAGCGCTTTGATCAGTGCGGGGATTGCAGGCGCGGCATCGGGGCCGAGTTCACCCAGTGCGACGATGGATACGAAGTGGAGGTAATCGCTTCTGGTGGGCCGACCTTTTGTGATCTTGTTCCTCAGCCAAAGTTCGGCCCGCGCCCACGGTGGCGCGTCTGGGAAAAGCTCTTCGGAGCTCCAAATCCGCGCGCGGCTTGCCTGATAGGCGAGCCACTTCACGCCGTCCGGACCGAGGCTCTGGAGTTCGTGCCGGGCAAGCACTCGCCCGCCCGAACGGCTTCTCTCCAGAAGCCATTGAGAGAGCGGCTTCCCTTGGTAGCGCGGCTCGGGAGGCGGACCCAGCATCCACCAGAACGCGCCGGCCAAAGCGGCGGCAAGGAGGAGCGAAGCAGCCGCTTTCCGAGATATGAAGGGCTTCGCCACGTTGGAAATCGAATAGCACAATCCGCGAGACGAGGCGCGCGGCGATTGACGGACGACCGCTCGCGTTCCCAATCTTCGGGACGATGTCGATCGCTACGAAGACCGGGGATGATGGGAGCTCGGCGCTGATGTTCGGGCGGCGGGTGTCGAAGACGGATGCGCGGCTGCAGGCGGTGGGGGCGTGCGATGAGTTGAACGCGGCGCTCGGGATGGCGCGGGCATTTTCGGACGAGTCACTGATTGCCGAGGCGGTGCTCGAGATTCAAAAGGAGCTGGTCATCCTCATGGGGGAGCTGGCGGTGACGATCGAGGACCGCGGAGCTTATGCCGCAAAAGGGTTCGCCTTCGTGGAGGTCGCGATGACGGAACGACTCACGGCGCAAATCGACGACCTGGAGGAGCATCACCAGATCAGCTACAAGCATTGGGCGACGCCAGGTGCGATGAAGGGAAGCGCGGTGCTGGACGTGGCGCGGACGGTCTGCCGGCGCGCGGAACGGGAAGTCGTGGCGCTGCAGGGAGCCGGGTTGCTGCCGAATGGCGAGATCGTGCGCTACTTGAACCGCTTGTCCGACTTGTGCTGGCTCTGGGCGCGGTTTGTCGAGACGAAAGCTGGCCTCGGCTAGGGTGCGGAGCTGGCTTCGCCCGCGAAGTGCAGGAGCTCGAGGATTTCGCCGCGCAGCTGGAGGAACTCCGCGCTGTTGCGCTGGCGCGGACGCGGGAGTTGCACGTCGATCGTGCGGTCGATGCGGCCGGGACGCGGGGTCATGATGACGATCCGATCGCTCATGTAGATCGCCTCGTCGATGTCGTGGGTGACGAGGAGCATTGTCGTCCGGCGCGCTTGCCAGAGGCGCAGGACTTCATCCTGCATCCGCATGCGGGTGAAGGCGTCGAGCGCGCCGAGCGGCTCGTCGAGGAGAAGCACTTTGGGATGATTGATCAGTGCTCGGGCGAGGCCGACGCGTTGCGCCATGCCGCCGGAGAGATGATGCGGAAATGCGGACGCGAATTCTTCCAATCCGACGAGGCGCATCAGGCCGTCGACTTCGTGGCGCTGAGCGTGCAGGACGCCTCGCGCGACAAGGCCAGCTTCGATGTTCCCGCGGACGGTGAGCCAGGGGAAAAGGTTCGGGTCCTGGAAGACGAGACCGCGCTCGGCGTGGGGACCGGTGATTGCCTCGGTCCCGACCGCAAGCTCGCCAGACGTCGGAGCGTCGAGCCCAGCGACAAGTCGCAGGAGTGTCGATTTTCCGCAGCCGCTCGGGCCGATAAGTGAGATTAATGCGCCGGCCTCAATCGTCAGCGTGACGCCGTCCAGGGCGAGGACCTGAAGTTCCGGGTGATCGGGGGCCGGGAACGTCTTGCGGACGTCATGCAACCGGAGTGAGGAGCCTTCGCTGGCGGCCTGATTCATTGCGCGCGGATAGCACCAGCGATTCCGCCTGTGCGGCTCGGCGAGCTGCCGAGCGGTTTGAAGATCGCAAATCCCCGAGGCAAGCGAACCACCGCGCGGGCCGTAAGCCCACTGCTTCCAGCGGGCCAGTGGCCCGCCGGCACAGGCAGGTTGCCCGTGCTACCCAAGAGGGCGGCTACCACTTGATCATGCCTTTCTGCCAGACCAGGACGCGGTCGCGCACTTTGAAGAGCACGGTCATGATCGTGGAAAAGAACGCGGCCATGACGACGAGGGCGGCATACACTTTTCCATACTCCGCCCAGCCTTGCGCCCACTGCAGATACCAGCCCAGCCCCGATTTCACCCCAACGGTCTCAGCGACGACGAGCGTCAGAAACGATGCGCCAAGTCCCATGAAAAGGCCGATGAAGATGTTTGGCATCGCGGCAGGAATGGCCACGCGAAAGATGAGGTAACCACGGCCGGCGCCGAGAGTGCGGGCGACGTCCAGATAGGATGCGCGGGTATTGGAAATACCGGAGGCGGTGAGCATCGTCACCGGGAACCAGACGGCGAGGGCGATCAGGCCGATGGCCGAGAAAGTGGCGTTCGGCGCAACGACCATCGCCAGAGGAATCCAGGCGGTCGCGGGAATCGGGCCGACGACTTTAAGGACGGGCATTCCCCAGTAACGCGCCTGCTCAAACCAGCCGATCGAGATCCCGCTGATCAAGCCAAGCAGCACACCGAGGCCGTAACCGCTGGCGAGGAGCAGGAGCGAGTGCCAGGTGCTGTCCCAAATGAGCGCGCGATCATTCAGGAGGCTCTGCAAGACGCCCGCGGGGCTGGGAAAATACGGCATCGGCAGCCAGCGGACGCCGGAGGTGATCGCTTCCCATATTGCGAGCAGGACAAGGACGGCGGCAAGGATCGGGCACATCTCGCGCATCCAGCGGCGCAGGCCAGGCCAGCCGATCTGCGCGAGACCGAGAAGCACGCCAGCGGCGAGAACCAGGCCGAGGAAGATCGTGTAAGAACGGGTCTCGTCGGGCAGCTCGTTCTTAGAAATCAGAGCGTGCAGAAGAAGCGCGAGCCCGGCCGCGAGAGGAAGAGCGAGGAGGAGCCGCAGCGGAAGCTTCACTTCGCGATCTTCGACGCCGGCGAGCAGCACGTCGCGATCAGGAAGGGGGTTCCAATCGTCGCCAGCTCCAACGCGAGACGTTGCTCCTGATCGGGCGGAACCTGGCCGTCGACCAGCTTCTCGACCTGCAAACTCTGCAGCCACGCATCGTTGACGCCATCCATGTGCGCGAACGCTTTCCTGGCGAGCGCAGCGACATCTGTGGTCGGGCTGAGCATGCCCGCCGTTTTCATCTCCGCCGCGGCGGAATTCACCGCTTCCTCACCGCCGGAAACGCTCGGGATATAACTCAGGTTACCAATCGCGGTGGTGTTCAGCTCCGGGTTGGAGGCGAGATACTTCTTCTCCACCGATAATCGTGCCGCGGCACGCGGATTGGTCTCCACCCACTTTGCTCCCTTGAGCATCGCGCGCGTCGCTGCCGCCGCCGCTGCGGGATTGGCAGTCAACCACTTCCCATTCACAATCACCGCGCAGCAATACTCGTCCTTGTAAGGTGCGTCCTTCGCCTGATCGGCGACATTGCGCACCTTGCCTTCGGCGAGAAGCAGGCTGCCGATCGGCTCGGAGTCGGCGACGGCATCGACTTCGCCTTTATCCAGGGCAAGCCCGAGTTCGCCCGCCGGAAAAACGCGCCACTCCACGTCGCGGGCGGCATCGATGCCGGCCGCACCGAGCACGCGATTGGCAAAGATGAACGGCGGGGTTCCCATGCCGGGGACGCCGATGCGTTTTCCGCGAAGATCTTTCACCGACTGGATGCTGCTCTTGACGGCGGTCTGCACGCGCAAGCAGCCTTTGTGAATGCCGGCGCCGATCTTCACATCGAGTCCCTGCTCGATCGGCTTGAGGAAATACATGATCAGGTGGTGCGTGATGTCGAAGCCGCCGAGCGCAAGGACATCTTTGTATTTCGACCACTCACATTTTACCAATTCGACGTGGAGGCCCTCCTCCTTGAAGAAACCGTTTTCAACCGCGCAGAAGATTGGCGCTTCGCACGTGATCCCGATGTAGCCGACGCGGACTTTGGTCAGGCCGTCTGCCGTCCTGGCGGCAGGGCCAGCGTTCTTCTTGCAACCGGCGAAGAACAGGCCGGCGAAGGTCGCCTGAAGAAAGTGGCGTTTTGAAACCATGAGCGGGGGACATTGATATGGAGGGACAACTTGTAATGGAAATAGAACTTCGCGATTAGTGTGATGCTTCCCAGGCATCAGCCGCATTCATGGATCTCCGACAATTGCGCTACTTCCAGGCGGTCGCGGAAGAGTTGAGCTATTCGCGTGCTGCGGAACGCTTGCGGATCGCCCAACCTGCATTGAGCCGCGCGGTTCAGCAGATGGAAGCGGACCTTGGAGCCAGTCTCTTCGATCGGAATCGGAGAACTGTGCGACTCACGCATGCCGGCACCGTGCTGTTGAGAGAAGCGGGGATTCTCATGGAACGATGGGACGAGGCATTGCGCCGGGTCCGCCGGACCGCGGCGGGCGAGGAGGGCGAGCTGCGTCTCGGCTACATTGGGCCACCGACGCAGCCCTTTCTTGGCCGGTTGCTGCGCGAATATCGGAAACGTTATCCGCACGTTTCGATGCACCTGGAAGAACGCACGCCCGAACGTGTCTGGGAGATGCTTGCCAAAGGACGGCTCTCCGCAGCCCTCACGCGGCCGGTCTCAATTGCTGAAGCCTCCGGTCTGAGAATGGTCATCTTGCGGAAAGAAAGGTTCGGCGCGGTGGTTCCCCGGCAGCACCGCTTTGCGTCGCGGCGCAACCTGCGTTGGAGCGCCCTGGCTCGCGAGCCGCTC
>Ga0136611_10000333_pt1 | contig 30100 bp, 29 predicted proteins | sample AntDrymUQ2232306_2_FD_106645 | JGI IMG/M metagenome (GOLD analysis project Ga0136611, IMG submission 106645) | Polar desert sand microbial communities from Dry Valleys, Antarctica - metaG UQ223 (23.06) | ecosystem: Environmental > Terrestrial > Soil > Desert | place: Antarctica: Dry Valley...
CGTGCCAGCAGCACGCCATCCGCTATTGGGAGCATGCCGATGCCGTCGATCGCGCCGAAGGAGTCATCTGGGCCGATCGCCATCCTGTTCAGGAACAGGACGAACTGGTCGTTGTCCACCAACTCGCTATAGTCGATCACGTAGGCGCGCTCAATCGGGTCGCCGCGAATTGTTCGCTCGATTGTTACCGCGCGCAGGGACAGCCCCTCATTAATGCTGACGGTCTCGTCGGTGATGCGCGCAACGACGATCAGGTCGGAGGCGTTCACCATCTGTTCGAGCGTTTCGTAACCTGGTCCACCACCGGCCTGGACGGGTGGTGTCGGGCCGGTTGGGACGGTCGCGTTCGGATCGACCGTGGCTGTCACGCTCGGTGGCGTCGCGGTGGCACCTGGCAGCGTGCTGGTTGGCTGGTTGGGTCGCGTCGGCGGAACGACGGCGATTCCAGGTGTCTCTGCGGCGGGAGCGGTCGGGATGCTCGCTGCCGCTGGCGTGTTGGTTGATGATGCCGGCTGAGTCGCGAGTGCTACACGCTCTTGCGGCGCGTCGTCATCATTGCGGATCACGCCGATCACGGCGGAGGTGATCAGCACGAGGGCAAGCACCGCTGCGATAGCCAGCCAGGGAGCATTCCTGCGGTTCCGCGCCGGTGTGGCTGGTTGTCTGCCCTGAAGATCCTCCCAGAGCCGGTCGGCAAACGCGGCGGTTGGGCCGGGAATTTCATTCAGGTTGTGCAACAGTAGCAGCGTCTGCTCGAAGGCCGGGTCGATGCGCCGACTCTTGTCGCCGAGCAGCGCGTCCCAGTCCTGGTTGAGCCGTTCGCGCAGCTTCAGCATCGCGCGGTACTGGAGCATCTTGATCGCGTCGACGTTCTTGCCCAGCACGCCCGCGATCTCGGCCCCGGTCAGCCCGACCATCCGTAGCTCGATCACCCGTTGCTGATCCGGCGAGAGGTCAATCAGCGCGCGTTGCAGTACCCGTCGTTCGTCGACGCCGATCGCGAGCTCTTCGGGTGTCAGCGCGTTGTCAGGCGGGTCGTCGAGCGGATTCAGTGGCAGGATGACCGGCTGGCGGCGCACCTGGTCAACGACGACGTTGTGGGCGATCGTGAACAGCCAGGCGCGGAACGAGCCGGAGCGGAACCCGGCCAGTCCCGCCAGCGCCTTGTAGAAGACCTGACTGGTCGCGTCCTCGGCTGCTTCGCGGGTCCGCAGCCGGTTGTAGCAGTAGCCGTAGACCGGATCGAGGTAGCGTTCGTAGAGCGGCGCGAAGGCGCGTGGGTCACGGCGCGCCAACACCGCCAGTGTCGCGTCATCCGCTGCGGTTGTCTGTATGCTGCCGGTCTGCGTGTCCAGAGTAGCCGTCCCTGCGTCCGAGATCGTCCTGCTACTGGTAGAGACGCAGTATCGAGCAAACAGGTAACGGACGGCTGATTGCTCAGCCGCCTGTCTTCGCATACCACCTCATCGTCTGGGCGGAGTGCGAATCACTGAAAGTGGTCGCGATCGCCTAGCAGGGTGGCTCTTTCGGCAGACGCGCCTTGTCGTCTGCGGCCGGGTGAGACGCATGTTCAACCAGCGAATGGCTCACCTGACTGTCGACATTGTGCGACATCTGCGTCTTGGCTGAAACTCGCGGACCATTCGCCCCGGTAGCGCGCTGTTCACCATCGGTCGGAAGCTCATCGTCGTCGTTCAGCCCGTCAGGGATTTCTGTCAGTTCTGGCTGCTTATCGCGCGTCATTGGTCGCATCCTCCCAGGTGTCCATCAGATCGGTGTGCTAGCAATTCGGGTTGTGACGGTGTGTCAACAGCCACGCAATCGGGATGCCATCCACGGCGGAACTAAACATAACAGGACTGGATGATATCACTGTGCCGTCGCGCCACCATCCACGACGACCGTGCTGCCGGTCATATACGACGAGTCATCGCTAATGAGGAAGAGGGCGACACGGGCGATCTCCTCGGGCTGGCCGATGCGCTGGAGCGGCGTTTCATCGAGGATCATCTGCTCGTAGGCATGGCTGTCGTCATGGCGCTCGATCGAGCGGCGCAGCATCGGCGTGTCGATCGGACCCGGACAGAGGACGTTGACGCGGATGCGCTCGCGAGCGTGGTCGAGCGCCATCGAGCGCGCCATCCCGATCAGTCCAGCCTTCGAGGCCGTGTAGGCCGCGTTGTTGCGCGAGCCGACCAGCGCCAGCTCCGATGCCGTGAAAACGATCGAGCCACCACCGGCGGCCAGCAGATGCGAAATAGTATGCTTCGAGCAGAGGAACGCGCCACCGAGGTTGACGGCAAGCGTCCGGTTGAAGTCGTCCTCGGCCATCTCAACGACGCTGCCGCGACCGGAGATCCCCGCGTTCGAGAAGAGGCCATCCAGCCGCCCGAAACGTCCGACAATAGCCTCAACGAACGCCTTGACCTGCTCGCTGTCGCTCACATCAGCGACCACCCCCAGCGCCTCACCGCCAGCCGCCTCGATCTCGCCAACGACCGCGTCAACCGCCGCCTGCTCAAGGTCGCAAATACCAACTCGCGCCCCCTCCGCGGCCAACAATCGCGCGCTCGCTGCTCCGATTCCCGATCCACCACCAGTGACGATGACGACCTGGCTATCTAACCTGCCCATGCGAGCCTCATCCTCTCATTACATGTGGTGTCAACGCTGACACCACACCTCACGATCGAGTGTAACCGCACGCAGGCACGCCGGATTCTGTTACCCTGACCGGACTGTTCCCGGATAACGATCTGGAGCGGCTCTCGAAGGTGCGCGTGATGGCGGATAGCATGGCGACAACGGCGAAGCTCCCGGTGGTGGCGCCACCACCGCCGCCAGTCGATGCTGTTCCGCCTGCCGTCGAGCTGCTGTCGCTGAGCGAGGCGGAGGCGGTCGCGCGGGCCGCGCGTGGCGAAAGCAACGTCGCGCCGGTCGCGACCAGTCGCTCGTATGGACGGATCATTCTTCAGAACACCGCGTCGTTCATCAACATCCTGCTCTTCTCGATCGTGATCTTCCTCGCCGTCCTCGGCCTCTACAGCGACGCCGCGATGACGGCTGTTCTCGTCGTCGCCAACGTCGTCGTCGGGACATTTCAGGAGATTCGCGCCAAGCGCAAGCTCGACCAGATCGCGCTCCTGACGCGCCCAACCGCGACGGTGATCCGCGACAAGAAGGAGCGGACGGTCGACCCGTCCGAGATCGTGCGGGGCGATCTGCTGGTGCTGAAGCCGGGCGATCAGGTACTGGTTGACGGCACGGTTGTCCAGAACAGCAGCCTGAGCCTCGATGAGTCATTGTTGACCGGCGAGTCCGACCTGGTCCAGAAGCAGATGGGTAACGAGGTCTATTCCGGCTCGTTCTGTATGACCGGCAGCGGTATCTATCGTGCCGAAAAGGTCGGCACGGCTAGCCTGGCGAACCAGATGACGGGTCAGGCGCGCGCCTACCGCAACGTCATGACGCCGTTGCAGCGCGAGATCGGTTTCGTCGTGCGCGTGATGGTCGTTCTGATGATTGCCCTCGGCGCGCAGGTGGCCGATACCTTCCGCTCGCTCTATCAGGATGTGCCGCTGACCGAGAGCGTCCGCGCCGCCGCCGTCATCGCCGCGCTTGTCCCACAGGGACTCGTCTTCATGGTGACGGTGACCTACGCGATGGCGGCCGTCCGGATGTCCGGCAAGGGCGCGCTGATCCAGCGCATGAACGCCGTCGAATCGACCAGCCAGATCGACGTCCTCTGCATGGACAAGACCGGCACGCTGACGACCAACAACCTCGCGCTGCACGCCGTCCACCCACTTGGCCGCGACGAGGCGGAACTGCGCCGGTTGCTCTGCCTGTATGCCGCCAGCACTCCAACCGCCAACCGAACAATCGACGCGCTCCGCACCGCGCTGACCGCTACAGGACGACCGCCGCGAACTGATATCCCGTTCTCGTCGGCGCGCAAGTGGAGCGCGCTCTCGTTCGACGGTGCGGATGCCGGAACCTACGTCCTCGGCGCGCCCGAGATGATGCAGCCCGCGCTCCAGCTTGGTGACACGCTTGATGAGTGGATCGCGGGCTGGACCGACGACGGCCTGCGCGTGCTGCTGTTTGGCTATTACAGTGATCCAGCCGCGATCGACGACGAGGACCCGTCGCTGCCCGGTGGCCTGATGCCACTCGGCCTGGTCGCCTTCAGCGATGAGCTGCGCCCCGAGGCGCGGACGACGATCGAGGGTTTCCGGACGGCGGGCATCGCGCTGAGGATCATCTCCGGCGACAATCCGGACACCGTCGCCGCACTAGCCCGGCAGGCTGGCTTCTCCCACGACCTGCGCGTCATCTCCGGACGCGAACTGGAAGGGTTGGACGACGCGGCGCTGCGCAAGACCGCCAGCGAGACAACCGTCTTTGGCCGGATCACGCCAACTCAAAAGGAGGCGCTCGTTAAGGCGCTGCGGGCCGAGGGTCACTACGTCGCGATGACCGGCGACGGTGTCAACGATGTGCTGGCGCTCAAGCAGGCCAATCTCGCGATCGCGATGCAATCCGGCAGTCAGGTGACACGCGGCGTGGCCGACATCGTCCTGCTGAAGGACTCGTTCGCGGCCCTGCCGGCTGCCTTCCTCGAAGGCCAGCGTATCCTGAAGGGGATGCAGGACATCATCCGGCTCTTCCTCGTCCGGACGCTGTATGTCTCGCTGATCATCTTCGCTGTCTCGCGGATGGGCGAGGAGTTCCCGGTCACGCCGAAGCAGAACGCACTGCTGGCACTGGCGACGGTTGGCCTGCCGGTCCTCTTCCTGGCTGCCTGGGCGCGGCCCGGCCCCACCCCGCGCCGTCTGGTGCCGTCGTCGAGCCACTTCGTCATCCCTGCCGCGTTGACGATCGCCGCCGTCGGAACGATCGTCTATATGTTCTTCCTCGACATGACCGGCGATCCCGGCCAGGCGCGGACGGCCCTGACGATCACGACCATCGTCTGCGGCCTGGCTCTGATCGTCTTCTCGGAGCCACCAACCCCCGAGTGGACCGGCGGCGAGGAGCTCAGCGGTGACTGGCGACCGACGATCCTGGCCGGTGTAACGCTGCTGATCTTCTGCGTCGGCCTCTACATCGAGCCAATCCGCAACTTCTACGAGTTGGAGACGATGCCGTTCACCTCCTATCTCATTATCGGCCTCATCGTCACCGGCTGGTCCAGCATCCTGCGCTACCTCTGGCGCCTGCAGGTCGTTGGTTGGACCTGGGCGCACCTGCGCGACTGGTTCGTGTCCGTCCGCCGCCGGATGGCGCGCAAGAAGCTGACTGTCTGGGATCAGCAGGACTGACCTGCCCTGTCACCCGAGGAGGCTGCACCTGTCCACACTCGAACGAGTCGAAGGCATTGAACGCGCCGTCGCAGCCATTCGGGCTGATCCTGACCTGCGCTATTACCTCGGGATGCGCTGTGGTTTCCACACTGACATGCTGGCGATGAGTGTTGCTGGCTATACGGTCGGTGTGGTTTCTGCCCAGTATCGCGAGACGTTGGCCAGTGTTCTCCGCGAGGACAGTGTTGAGGCGGTAGACACGAATGTCGCGCATCTTGTCTACGAGGCTGGCGACGATGGCAAGCGGCGGGTACGGCTCCTCGATGCCGCGTTCGATATCCGTCCGATGTTTCACGGCGTGCAGGTGGCGGCACGGGCGACGGTCGTCGCTGCTGCTGAGGCGGCACGGCTCGAAGAGCGCGTTCTGACCGAGATCGCTGGCTGTCTGCTCGACGATCTCGCACTCGATAGCCTGACCGATGAGGCGTTTGACGAGCAGGTACGTGCCAGCGCACGAACGTCGGAGCGCTGCACGGGCGTCGTCAGCCAGCTCGCCATTGACTTCGCGCGTTCGGTTGCTGGCGAGGCCGTCCTGCGCGTCGACCTGGCGTCGGCCAGCCTGGTCGATCTCGAGCGGATGCTGCGGCTGCGGCCAGCCGAACCGATTGGAGCGCGGTTACCAGCCCACGTCCGACCGCTGCCGGTCGACGCGGTCTTTCACGACGGTGTCGCGGCGCTGCCGGTCAATCACGCAGTCTGGGCATTGCAGAACGCGATTCGTGACGCGATCCTCGGCGTCGGCTGGAGCGATGGACCCGGACGGACCGCGCCAGCGCACGTCACGCGAACCAACCAGGGGCGCGGGAGTGTGACGGTTTCCGTCCGCGATAGCCGTAACGCCACAGCGAGACAGGATGTGCTGGACGATCTCTGGGAGAAGGTCCGCACGCTCGATGACCTGACCGCCGACGCACTGCTGGTCTGTCTCGCGCACTGGATCACCGCCGAGGCCGATCCGTCGGAGGCAGTCTGGGTCAGCGCCGACGCGATCCTCGACGCGCGCGGTATCCAACGCATGCGGCGGCGCGGGGAATCAGCCGCATGGCAGCATGGCCATCGCCGTGAGGACCGCCTCGCCGCTGGCCGGGCGCTGGCACAACTCGACAATCTCTGGTTGGAGATCGTCGATGTCGAGGTCGTCCCCGGTAACGGCGAGCGCCAGCCCAGCCGCCTGCGTGCCGAGAGCCGGGCGCTGGCGATTCTCGACCGCGTCAGCGAGCGTGGAGCCGATGGCAGCGAGGTCTTCCTGGCTGCCAGGGTCGTGCCGGGTGAGTGGGCGCGCTCGCTCTGGGAGCTTGGCCTGCGCCAGACCGGGCTACTGGCCCGACAGGCGCTGGCCTACGATCCCTACCGCGAGCGGCCCGAGCGCTGGCTGGCACGCTACCTCGCACTCGCCTTCCGCTGGAATGCTAGCCGCCGCGCCCCGTACCTGGGCCTGCGCGTCGTGACGCTCCTGGAGAACGCCGCACTCGACCTCGATCCGGCCCGCCCCCAGCGCGGCCGCGACCGCCTCGAACGGGCGCTCGACCGGCTGCACTCGGACGGCGTCATCGGCGGCTGGCGCTATGAAGCCGACCCCGGTCAGCTCCCGGCGCGCTACTGGCTTCCGCGCTGGACTGCGATGCTCGTCCAGATTGAGCCTCCCGACCTGGTGCGCCGTCGTTATGCCGGGATCGGGCGTGGCCAAAGATCGTGACCCGGCTGCTACGCGATCATGGCACGAATGCTACGGTATCAGGGCCGGACCGTCTCACCGTTTCCCCGTCTCGTCCGAGCGCATCACGTTCAACCCGTCCATCAATGAGTGCCTGTCTGTCACAACATACCCCTTGACGTAGTAGGACATCTGTTCTATTCTCTGCGTATGGCATTGTGTACGTACAGGTTGAAAGGCAACGCGAATGAGTCAGCACCCCATCGTCCATGTCGAGATCCCGGCAGAGGATCAGGCCGCAAGCGGCCAATTCTACAGCGACCTGTTCGGCTGGAAGATTCAGTCGTTCCCCGAGATGGACTACGCCACCTTCGACGCCGAGGGTGGCCCCGGCGGTGGCTTCCCGAAGATCGATGGTGAAGGCGTCACTCCCGGCGCGGTGCTCGTCTACGTCGGCACCGATGACATCGAGGCATCGCTGGCCAAGGCCGAGTCGCTTGGCGGCACCACCGTTGTCGCGAAGACCGAGATCCCCGGAATGGGCTGGTTTGGCGTCTTCAGCGACCCGACTGGCAACCGGATCGCGCTCTACACGAACGCCAGCTAGGCAGCAGTGTCGTCCCGCCATGACGAGGCGGGATGGCACATCTCTGTTGACATCCGCAGTTGAAAGAAGGAAGACGTTGATGGTCGTTGCACAGCGCATCACGATCCTGACTCCCGAACAACTTAGCGCCATTGGGGAGGCGTTTTTCGCGGCCCAGCAGACTGGTGAATCCTGGGTCTGCGATGCGAGCATCGAGGACCTGGCCGCGACGATTCTCGACCGCCGCCAGCGGCTGCGCGATGTCGTCGCCAGCGCGTTTGACGCCAGCTTCGGGCCTCAGCCGGTCAACGCCAAGGGCGAGGCCGTCTGGACAGCTGGCCAGTGCGCCGACCACATCGTCAACGCGCAGTACGGTGCCTTCGAGCCGGCCATCATCGCGCTGATGACGCCCGGTGGTGAGGCAAGCTTCGAGCAGCCGCTACCGGCTGATGAGGTTCCCGCGCCGCCAGCCCTCAGTCGTGATGCAGCCCTCGCGCGGCTCGACGGCTCAACGCCCGACTACGAGCGGCTACTGGACGGTGTCCCACGCGCTGCGGACCTGACGCCGACGCTGGAGCACATCTACTTCGGCACGATCAACCTCAAAGCCACCCTGCTCATCTCCGCCTGGCACGAGCAGGGCCACGCCGCCCAGATCGAGCGATTGTCGACATAACGGACGAACGCTGGACCACGCCGACGGGAGGGTCCGGGCTCGTTCCCGGCCCTGCTCTTCACCTCGTAACGCCGCGAGGGTCTGAGTCCATCGCTGCCAAACGTGTTGGGTGGGGAACAGGGCCGGGAACGAGCCCGGCCCCTCCTGTCGGCGTGGTCGATGTGTCGCCTCGATCACTCCCGCTTGCGTCTGCGCCACGGGCGGAGCGGGTGCAGGAGGCTGAGATCGACAGCGACCCAGAGCGTCTTTGAGATCGGGTAAAAGAAACACGGGAACCCGGCACCGATGAGGAGTCCGGCTCCGGTTAGTGGCACAACTGGTAGATCCGGCCACGTCAGGGATACAGTGACCGCGATCAGGGCCGAGAGCAGTAGGCCGGTGACGATGATGTTGATCGTCAGTGCGCCGAGCCAGTAGCCTTCCTCACGTTCGAACACAAGTTCGCAGCGTGGACAGGTTTGCACCATCTCGGTCCAGCGCCGGAAGAGATTGCCGGACTGGCAGCGGGGGCAGCGCCGCGTCAGCCCGCGCCAGAGCATTACCAGCCGGTCGGACGTTGTGATCGTCATGCTGCCCATCCTCAACCCACTCGAACGTTCTCAATCCTACGGCGCGTCTGCGTCGGAAGAATGGCAGAGACGCGCCTGCCCTTTCGTACAGGCGGGAAACCCGCCGTCCGCCGGAAGAGTTGCGAGCCGCTTCACCCTATCCTGTGATGAGTGTCGGGAGGTCGACAACGGCGTCGACCTATTCGCAGTGTTGCGGCCCGACGATCGTACGGTGGCAGCAGACCACGGAAGGGGAACGACCCAATGCATGCTCCAATCATCATGGAGTACATCGCCGAACAGCGGCGGCAGGAGCTGGCCAGGAACCGTGGCCAGCGCGACTGGAAGACGATGTTCCGGCGCTAGTGCCGGACGGATGGGACACCACCTCGTGCCGGTCAGCGGGGACCGGCACGGAATTCGATGGGGAAGGACGATTCATGCGCGCACTACTCTCAACTCGCGGACTGGCGCGGGCCAGCGCACTCCACCCGTGGCGGGTTGTCGCCGCCTGGGTCGTGTTGCTGGCGCTCTCCGTCTTTATGATCGCTGGCGTCGGGATGGACCTGACAACGACCGCCGAGATGACCAATAACCCCGAGTCGGCGGAGGGAGCCGAGCTGCTCGAAGAGCGGCTGCGCGGCGAGGACCCGGTGACGGAGACGATCGTCATCCGCTCGCAGGACTCGACTGTCGATGACCCAGCCTTCCAGGCGATCGTCGAGCAGACCGTTGCTGGCGTGACGGCACTGGATGGCGTCGTCAGTTCGGCGACGACCTATTACGAGAGCGGCAACAGCGCACTCGTCTCTGAAGACAAGCGGACGACGATCGTCCCGGTCACGCTGGCCGGAACGCTCGACGACGCCGAAAAGCACGCGACCGAGTACATCGACACGGTCAACGCTGGCCGCAGTGAAAGCTTCGAGATCTACACGGTCGGTGATGTCTCGATCACTGAGGCATTCAACACGATTTCGGAGAAGGACCTGCAGCGGGCGGAACTCTTCGGGATGCCGATCGCGCTGATCATCCTCGTCGTCGTCTTCGGCGCGCTGGTCGCCGCCGGTGTGCCGATCCTGCTGGCGTTGATCGCGATGGCCGTCTCACTGGGTGTGACGGCTGCGCTGAGCCAGGTCTACGAGCTATCGTTCTTCGTCACCAACATGATCACGATGATCGGTTTGGCAGTCGGGATCGACTACTCGCTCTTCGTCCTCGAACGCTACCGCGAGGAACGTCGTCGCGGCATGACCAGGATCGACGCGGTCTCGATCGCGGGTGGGACCGCCAGCAAGGCAGTTGTCTTCTCGGGCATCACCGTCGTCCTGGCGCTGGCAGGTATGCTGATCGTCCCATCGACGATCTTCCAGTCGCTTGGCGCGGGCGCTGTCATCGTCGTCATCGTCTCGGTCTTCGCGGCGCTGACGCTGGTGCCTGCCATCATCGGGCTGCTGGGCGACAAGCTCGACTGGCCGCGTCGCCGCAAGTACGACGAAGCGACGGTCGCTGCACAGTCGCAATACGATCACGAGACGATCCACAAGGGCTTCTGGGGCCGGATCACGGCTGCGGTTATGCGCCGCCCCGTCATCGCCGTCGTCATCACGTTGACGATCCTGATCGCCGCGACGATCCCGTACTTCGACATGAAGGCCGGCACGACCGGTATCGAAACGCTGCCGGAGTCGGATGTCAAGACCGCCTTCACGATCCTCATCGAGGACTTCTACGTCGGCGTCCTCGCGCCGGTTGAGATCGTCATCGACGGCCCGGTCGCTGATGTCGATGTTCAGGCCGGTATCAACGCCCTCGTCGCCGACATCGAGGCGAACGATCAGTTCGGCTCTCCGATGATAGAGACGAATGATGCTGGCGATCTGACGCTCGTCTCGGCCCCGCTCTCGACCGAGGGGTTCTCTGAAGCGTCGCACGACGCGGTCAACTGGCTGCGCGAGAGCATCATTCCAGCGACGTTCAACGGCTCCGGCGCCGAGGTGTTCGTCACCGGCGACACGGCCCTCGACGAGGATCAGAACGCGATGATCGAGGACTATACGCCAATCGTCTTCGCCTTCGTCCTCGGCCTGAGCTTCATCCTGCTGATGCTCGCCTTCCGCTCGATCGTCGTCCCGATCAAGGCGATCCTGATGAACCTGCTCTCGGTCGGCGCGGCCTACGGTCTGCTCGTGCTGATGTTCCAGAAGGGGTACGGCGACTTCCTCGGTTTCACTCAGACGCCGGCGATCGAGTCCTGGCTGCCGATCTTCCTCTTCTGCGTCCTGTTCGGCCTGAGCATGGACTACCACGTCTTCCTGCTGAGCCGCATCCGCGAGCACTATGACCTTACTGGTCGCAACAAGGAGTCGGTCGCGGTCGGTCTCCAGGCGACGGCCAAGATCATCACCGGCGCGGCGCTGATCATGGTCGCGGTCTTCAGCGGCTTCGCCTCGGGTGAGCTGGTCTTCATGCAGCAGGTCGGCTTCGGCCTGGCGGCTGCCGTCTTCATCGACGCGACGATCATCCGCTCGGTGCTCGTCCCGGCCTCGATGGCGCTGCTCGGCAACGTCAACTGGTACCTGCCGCGCTGGCTGCACTGGCTGCCCGACCTGCGCGTCGAAGGCGCAGCCGCCCACGTCGAGCCAGCTGCCGCCCCGGTCGCTGCCGGTGGAGGCGACGACTAGCCGACGAGACATCCTCGAATCAGCGCAACGCGGGGCCGGGAGATTTCTCTCGGCCCCGCTATTCGTGCGCCTGGCGTACCACTGCTCGCTGTGGAAGATGATTGACACATGAGTCCTTGCCCCAGTTCGCGTATCCTGCTGTTCGCGGGTACGGATCATGGGCAGGGGAGGGCAGGATGCGGCTCGAAGGCAAGCGGGCGCTCGTGACGGGCGCGAGCCACGGGATCGGTCAGGCGACGGCGCTGGCACTGGCCCGCGATGGCGCCGATGTCGCTATCACCTGGCGTAGTCGCGAGGAAGGGGCGCGTGAGACGGCGCGCCAGATCGAGGCGCTGGGCCGTCGCGCGCTCGTCATTCAGGCCGAGGTGACGAACCGTGACGACTGCGTCCGGCTGGTTGATGACGCGCTGGCGGGCCTCGGTGGGCTGGATATCCTCGTCAACAATGCGGGCGGCGGGCGGAGCGGTCCCCTGATCGACCAGACACTCGAAAACTGGCAGTACGTGCTTGATCTCGGTGTCACCGCACCATTTCTGGTGGGCCAGCGCGCCGCGCGGGGGATGATCGAGGCCGGGACGGGTGGCGCGATCGTCAACATCTCGTCGGTCCATTCGACCCAGGCCTGGCCGAACGACGGCCCGTATGGCGTCGCCAAGGCCGGGCTCAACCGGCTGACGATGAGCATGGCGCTCGAATGGGCGCGCCACGCTATCCGCGTCAACTGCATCGCGCCCGGCTACATCAAGGTAGCCCGGACCGACACCGAGCAGAACCACTACCGCCAGGAGGAGCAGCACGCCACCCCGCTCATCCCGCTGCGCCGCACCGGCCGCCCCGAGGAAATCGCCAGCGCCGTCGCCTTTCTTGTCTCCGACGAAGCCTCCTACATCACCGGCCGGACCCTCTTCGTCGACGGCGGCCTGCTCCTCCCGCCGCTGACAACCGCTGAGTACATGGGCGGCGACCGCGAGGGGCGCGGGTTCTTGGGGTGACGAAGACACGTCGTAGCGGTACGGAGATCGAGAGGAACAGCACCCCTTGGTCTGTCATCCTGAACCGCAGTGAAGGATCGCCTGGCGTTGGCAACAAGAACCTGCCGGTCGTCAGTCGAATGCGCGACTCCTCAATGACCATTCTCGTGTCAAGGCCAGGGGATCCTTCACTGCGGTTCAGGATGACAGACCAAGGGGTGCTGTTCCTCTAGCACGCGGTATCGCTGGAACGAGTTTTGCCACCATCCGCTTGACACTCCCCGCACCCGGCTGGAATAATCCCGACTGAAATAATCGGGATTCGATAGGGAGATGTTTGTGTCGTTCGATCGTGATACCTGGGCGAACCAGTGGCTGGGCGGCTTCTGAACGCTGGGCATTGAAGAAATACAGCCGGTTCGGTCTGTAGATTACCCAGCCCATCCATCAATCGACGAGTTCCTGATGCTGCCGGATGGCGCGCCGACTCGCGAAGCTACGCTGGAGCAGGCGTTGTCCGTCTGGTCAGCCTACCTCGGCGCGAACGTGCCGCTGCTGCTGGTCCGCAACCCGGATCGCGCCCGCAAGCTGTTGATGCGTGCGTTCGGCATTTCCGGCAAGGAGCCGGTTGGTATCCCGGTCAACACCCGTCGCCCGCTGTCCGAAGCGGTCAAGCGTTCCGGCGGCAAGCCGCTCTTCGTTGAGCTGGATGCCGATCTCAACCTCGATCCGACGACACCCGGCCTCGCGGACACCCGGCTCATCTGGGCGCAGCCGGTGGCTGGCATGGCTCCTCCTACTGAACTATCGGGAGCAACCCTCTTCGTCGACTATGGCTTCACGCTCCCGGTGCCGCTCGCGGACGGCGCATCCAGCCTGACCGGCGCCGCGACACTCTGGGGCCTGCACCTTCCGGGCGACGAGCACGGCGCGCTGATTGCGTTCTCGGACGCAGCGCTGTACGCCGCCGCCGTTGACGCGCTTACTGACGATGACGCCTTCACTGACTTCCCACATGCCGTTGCGCAATGCGAGCGACTATCCGGCGCGGACGGGCTGGCAGCACGCTTGCTGGCAGTCGACGCCGCCACCCGTGAGGGGATGGAAGCCGGGGCCGGGTTGCCGATGTCACCAGTTCTGGGCAGATGCGCGCTACCGTTCGGGCTGGCGGTCCGCGTCCCGGTGGAAGCCGACCTCGCGACCTTCATCTCCTATGTCCGCAACGAGAACCTCGATCTGGACTGGCTACCCGAGATTCAGCCGATGTTCTACGTCACCAATCAGGTCACGACTGACCGCGAGCGCACCCGCCGCAGCGCCGAGCATCTCGCGCGTTGGATCGTCGCCCCGCTCGGCCCCGACTTCGTCGATGACGAGATCACCCATGCCGTGCTCGGCATCCTCAAAGCCGCCGAGTACACCGGTGTCCGCTGGTACACCGATCCCGAGCGCGCCCAGTGGTACGGCGACCTGATGTTCGAGTGGTATGGCCCGGACCACGACGCCTACCGCGTCCAGTTTGAGACGCGAGTGGCGTTGGAGGCGGTCGCCGACTGATTCCGTGAGGCATTCTCCGGTAGGGGCGATCATCGCAATGTCGCCCTTCCTGACACACGGACGACACGGAGAAGGGCGACATTGCGATGATCGCCCCTACCGGAGAATGCCTCACGCCTTAGCGGTCAAACACAATCTCCTGCGCTCCGTGCCAGACGACCAGATCACCGAGTTCTGTGAGCCGTTCAATGCCTTCCACCACCGTCAGAAAGTGGTTGCCGGCCAGTGGGCCGAACTTGCTGGCGAATGACGCCTGCCCGTAGGGGAACAGTATCTCCGTCTCGCTGATGCCAGCCGGATAGAACAGGATCTCGCCGGGCGCCGGGGTCATCGTCGTCGTTTCCTCGCCAACGCCGAGGTCGAAGTCACCCAGCGGCACCCAGGCCGCCTCGCCGCTCCAGCGCGCCTGGATGATCCGGCTCCTGAACGGCAGCAGCCGCTCGAACGCCGCACACGTTTCCGGCGACTTTTCCCGCTCGAAACGCGCCCCAAAGCGTAACTCTCCGACCGCAATCCGAATCTCCACCGTCTCTCACCCTCCACGCCGTATCAGAAGCCAATCGCAAGCGTGCCGCTCGCACACTCGCGTGGCATAACATCTTACGCACATCAGCTTGCCCTTCTTGAACCGCATCTGTCACAAACAGCCGCGTTCGTCGTTCTTCTTCAGCATCGCGACCAGACGAGACGGTGACGATGAGCGACCGCGAAGCAGTCCAACATGAACTCCTATATGATCAGGCGGCGATCGAGCAGATCTGCCGCACTGAATGGCGTCCGGTCTACGACCTCATCTACCGCACCGTCCAGAACCGAGCCGAGGCGCAGGATCTGACGCAGGAGGTCTTCTTGCGAGCAGTCCGGTCGTTTGAGCGATATGAGGACCGCGGCGATGCAATGCACGCGCTGCTCGTCACGGTCGCGCTCAATCTGCTGCGCGACCGCTGGCGACGGCGGCGTCCGGTTGCCGCGAATGTCGACGACCTGCCATATCTGGCGACCCGTGAACCTGGCCCGGAGCAGCGTGCGCTCGACGATCTCGATGACGCCGCCATTCAACTGGCGCTCAAGCGCCTGCCAGACGAGCAGCGGCGCGTGATCCAGTTGCGAGTGATCGAGGGCCGTTCGTCGCAGGAAGTCGCCGATCTGCTGGGCCGCAACGCCGCGGCGATCCGGCAGATCCAGCGGCGGGCGCTACTTGAACTCCGCGAGTCGCTGCGGACGGAGGTCGCCCGATGAGCGAACGCGACTGGAGCGACCTGGACCGCCGGCTTGACGACGCGATCGATGCGCTAAACGATGCGCATGCTCCCGATTTTGGGAGGGATGACGACGAACTGTCGTTGCTCGACACCCTGCGCGTCGTTCGGCGACTGCGCGTGCCGGTCGAGCCGGATACCGCGTTCGAGGATCGTCTTGTCGCGCAAACGCTTGCGGAAGCCTCGACTGCCAGCCTGGTGTCGTACCCGAACGGAGCTGGCGAGACCCACCAGACCGACGTCACCGTGCCAGCACGGCTGACCACACGGCGCTACCGGCTGATCATGGGCCAGATCGCGGCCATTCTGCGCGTTGTCGGCGTTTTCGTGCTGGCCGGAATGTTGTCCGGCGCGCTCGTCGGCGGGCTGGGTGGCCGCGTCGTCATGCGCGTCAGCGGCTACCTTTATCAGCGTGAAAACCCTGGCGTCACGATCCTGACGGAAAACAGCGGCGAGCCGGTCGGCCAGATCTCGCTGCAAGGAACGATTGATCTGATCGTGGAATTGGCGGTCTCCGGCGCCGCGATCGGGATGCTACTGCTGCTCGTCGCGCCGTGGTTGTCACACTCCGGTTGGCGGCGCGCTGGAGGGTTCGGCCTCATCGTGTTGTCCCTTGTGGGACCGATGGTCATAAGTCCGGGAAGCCGTGACCTGCGTCTCTTTGGTCCGGTGCCGCTGAACATCGCGATGTTTGCCACGCTGATCGTTGCCGCCGGGATGCTTACGACACCGATCTTTGGATGGCTCGATCGTTCGCTCGTTGCACGACACCGTCTCCTGCCCCGAATTGGAGCGGCGGCCCTCCGTCCCGTCGTTGTCGTGCTGGGCGGGATAGGGCTGCTTGCAGTCGTACTCCTGATGGTGACGAACGTCATCTTCATCACATTCGATGCATTGACCAATCCTCGGATTGAGACGATCGTGCTCTTACCGCTCGTCCTTGCGTTCGCAATCACCCTGCCGCTTGCGCGCATTGCCGTGGCGTTCCCGAACCATCTGACGGCACTGGACCGGTTGCGTTCCGCGTCGGCGACACGGTTCCTCACCGTTGCCCTCTGGCTGCTGACGGTCGCTGGTCTGCTGCTGCTGCTCACCAACACGATCCGCATCGCCGCTGGCTGATGGATCCCTGTGCCGCTCGGTGTCACATTCGCTGCCTGACTGCGTTCTGTGAAGGCATGCAATCAGTCCGCGAACGTCGCCGGCGGGTGCTGTGCACGACGCGTGATGAGAAAGGAACCCTGACGATGTTGTGGCGTAGAAAGCTCCTCTTCCTTGCCGTGCTGGTTGTCCTCGTCAGCCTGCCGGTCGCGGCGATGGCGGGTTCATCAGGCAGGTTCGCGTCGGCGAAGATGTATGACGCGGGCGGCAGGTTCGTTGGCATCGCGATCTTTCATGAGTTCTCTGATGGCGGCGTAAGAATCCATGTCGTGGTCCGTGGACTGACGGCTGGCGAACATGGCATCCACATTCACGCCACCGGCGCCTGTGCGCCAGACTTCGGCGCGGCTGGCAGCCATTTCAACCCGACCGACGCGCTCCACCCGAACCATGCCGGCGACCTCGGCAACATCACGGCGAATCGTGCCGGGATCGGCTGGATGTCCGTCTACACCGACAACGTCACCCTCTCCGACGGGCCACTCTCGCTCAACGATGCCGACGGCAGTGCGCTCATCATCCACGAAGGCCCCGACGATCTGCATACCCATCCAACCGGCAACAGCGGCGGACGCGTCGTCTGCGGCGTCATCACATCCTGAATCGTTTGTCTGCCTGAAGGCGCTTGAAAGGGGTTCGACGTGTCACGATCTGAACTGCTCCTCGAACGGATTGGCGCGCTATCCGGCGTCGCGTTCTGCAGCCTGTTTGTCGCCGGGTTCGTGATGGGAGGGAATCAGGACCCACCCAGCCCGGACGATTCGTCGGGGGCGATTGCGACCTATCTGGCCGACAACGCGACAGGCAAGGGGCTCTTTATCAGCTTGTCTCTGATCTCGGTCGCCTGCCTGGTCGTCTTCGTCAGCTACCTGCGACAGGTCCTTCAGCGTGCCGAGCCGTCCAGGACATTCCTGCCAGCGGCAGCCTCGGCCGGTGGGCTGCTTTATGCAGCCATGCTGTTGGCTGCGCTCTTGGTCGAGATCGCCAGCGGCGTCGTGGCCAGCTATGGCGAGGACACCCAGGTCGCCAAGGCCCTGTATGTTCTGGGCTGGGACTACATCACTGTCTTCGGCCCACCGCTGGCCGTCCTCGTCGGCGCCACGTCAGTTGCCGGTCTGCTGCACGGTGGGCTGCCACGCTGGCTGGGCTGGGCTGGGCTGCCGCTGGCCGTCGTCCTGCTCTCACCGGCGATGTTCTTCGGGTTTCTGCTCTCCTTGCTCTGGTTAATCGTGCTCAGCATCGTGCTGACTGTCCAGACGATCCGGCTGCCCGAGGCCGGACTGGTATCACGGACGGCCTGAGCCAGTCGGCCTCTCAGTCGCCCGCGACGGGCGCTGCCGATCCGGCAGTGCCCGTCGCCGCATGTCCCGTATGCGACAATCGCTGTCGGAGGCAGCCGCGAATCGTGGAAGGCGACCACCCTGGACCAGACGCGCGCACCATTCTTCGAGGCACTGGCCGCTTATGCTGGCACGCACGCCGCCCCGTTCTCAACGCCGGGACATAAGCGTGGGCGGGGCGCGCCGGACGAGATGCGCACGCTCTGGCCCGATACACTGGCGCTGGATATCCCGCATGCCGGTGGGGTCGATACGACGCACATGTCGCTCGGGCTGCTGCCTGAAGCGGAGCGGCTGGCGGCAGCGGCCTATGGGAGTGACCGGGCGCGTTTCCTCGTCAACGGCAGCACAACCGGCAACCTGGCGATGCTGCTGGCGACCTGCGCGGACGGCGACACCGTCATCATCTCGCGCATGCTGCACAAGTCGCTGCTGGCCGGGCTGGTCTTCTCCGGCGCGCGGCCGCACTACCTGGTCCCTGCCTTCGACGACGAGCGCAACCTGCCGCTGGACATCGAACCGGCAGCGGTTGCTGGCGCGTTCGATCTGCATCCACAGGCGAGGGCCGTCGTGCTGGTGAGTCCGTCGTATGTTGGCGTCACGAGCGACTTGGCCGCGATTGCCGCGATCTGCCACGAACGCGGTGTGCCGCTGCTGGTCGATGAAGCCTGGGGGCCGCACTTCCACTTTCACCCGAGCCTGCCCGCCTCGGCGATGCAGTCTGGCGCGGACGCTGCCGTTTCCAGCACCCACAAGATGCTGGCCGGGCTGACACAGTCATCGACACTCGTAGCGCAAACCGGACGGCTCGACCTGGAACGGCTGGGGACGATCGTCGACATGGTCCAGACGACGAGTCCCTCGGCGCTGATCTTCGCCTCGCTGGACGCCAGCCGCCGTCAGATGGCGCTCGATGGCGAGCGGTTGCTGGACACGACGCTGGCCCATGTTACGCGGCTGCGCGCCGCATTGGCCGACATCGACGGGCTGGATGTGCTGTCACCCGAGATCGTCGCTGATCGGCCGGGCGCTGGCTTCGACCCGACCCGCATCATCGTCGATGTCCACCGCCTCGGCCTGACCGGCTACGAAGCCGAGCGCGTCCTGCGCAACGAGCACGGCGTCTACGTCGAGATGAGCGACCTGCTCTCGGTGATGCTGCTCATCACGATCGGTGACGACGACGCCTCGATCAATCGGGCGATCTCCGGCTTCCAGGCGCTGACGGCGCTGCGCCAGCCACCCCGCCACCTCGTCGCGGCACGCTCCAGCGGCGATCTGCTCTTCGGCCAGCAGGCGGAATTGACCCCACGACAGGCGTTCATGGCCGCTGCCGAGATCGTGCCGGTCGAGCGGGCCGCTGGCCGGGTGAGTGCCGAGAGCATCACGCCCTACCCGCCCGGTATCCCGCTCGTCGCCCCCGGCGAGCGACTGGCGACCGACATCATCGACTATCTCCAGGCAGGGATCGCGGAGGGCATGTACATCTCCGGCCTGGCCGACGCATCGTTCAGATCCGTCCGTGTCGTGCGTTGATCGATGACCGGCGAGCGCAACTGACGCAGCATGCTACGATGCCCGAACGGCCCAATCGAACAACATAGGAAGAGGCGAGGCATCATGCGTTCAAACCGACTGCGCGAACTGCTCAACGACGGTAAGCCGTCCCTCGGGACGCGCTTGCACAACATCTGGCCCGGCATCACCGAGCTGGTCGGCAGCTCCGGCATGTTCGACTACGTTGAGTTCGTCGCTGAGTACGCCCCCTACGACCTGCATGGTCTCGACAATCTCGGGCGGGCAATCGCGATCTACCCGCACATGACCGGCATGATGAAGGTCGAGCAGCAGCCGCGTACCTACCTGGCCGTCCGCGCGATCGGCGCTGGTATCCAGAACCTGCTCTTCGCCGATTGCCGGACAGCCGCCGACGTCGAGGAGTGCGTTCGCTCGGTGCGTGCCGAAACGCCGGACACCGGCGGGCTGCATGGCTGCGGCATGCGACGCGACGCCGGATACGTGCTGGATGTCGCCACGCCCGCCTACGTCCAGGCGCTCGACGACGCCGTCGTTGCAATCATGATCGAGAAGCGCGAGGCGGTCGAGAATCTGGACAGCCTGCTGGCAGTCAAAGGCGTCGACATGGTCCAGTTCGGCCCCGGCGACTACTCAATGAGCATTGGCGTCGCCGGCCAGTTCAACCACCCGCGTGTCCGTGAAGCCGAGGCATACGTCATCAAGGCGGCGCTGGCCGCTGGCGTCCAGCCGCGGGCCGAAATCAGCGACCCCGAGCAAGCCCAGCGCTACCTTGAGATGGGCGTCCGCCACTTCAACATCGGCAGTGACATGTCGACCCTCTACCGCTGGTTCTGCGCCAACGGCAAGGCCATGAGTGAGCTGCTTGGCACGACCGCAAGTGAGGGACATTCCGCCCTGGAGTATCCGGCGTAGCGTACTCAGTTCGTCAATGAGCGGGTAACATAGGCTTCCACGATCAGGCGACCGGACGCGGCGTCTCGGAAGCGAGGAGCAGCCATGGCAATCGAAATGGTCCACTACACCTTCACGGTCGACGAATATCAGCGCATGATCGAAACCGGCATCATCGCCGAGGGCGCGCCGGTCGAACTGATCGAAGGGAAACTCATCCGCATGGCAGCGTTTGGGGGCGAACACATTCGTTGCATTGGGTTGCTCAACCGACTGCTCGTCATAGGTGCTGGAGCGTCGCTGTTCGTCAGCCCGCAAGGCTCGATCCGTCTCGACATACACTCGGAGCCGGAGCCGGATTTCGCGATTCTCAGCTCATTTCCGAAGGGGCGCATCCCGCCGCTCATTGACGATGTCCTGCTCGTAGTCGAGGTCTCTGACACATCGCTGATGTACGACCTCAACGTGAAGGCTCCGCTCTATGCGCGAGCGGGCATTCCTGAGTACTGGGTTGCCGATCTTACCGCCCGGCGCGTTCTCAGACACAGCGTGCCGATCGATGGTCGGTACACCGTCATCGAAGAGTTCACGGGTGACGACCGAATCGCGTCATTGACCGATCCTCCAATCACGATCGCGGTTGCCGATATCTTCGCCTGATCGACCCTGTGTTGGCTCCCTCTGATGCTCAGGAATCTCGGCGAAGAAGTCCTGGTTGCCTTGCAGCGAGAGATTGCCGGACATGAAGCCGCCATCGACGAACAGCGTCTGGCCGGTGATCCAACGGGCTTTGTCCGAGCAGAGGAACATCGCGGCGTCGGCGATCTCGGACGCCTCTCCGAGCCGACCAAGCGGGATCTCTTTCACATACGCCTGCTTGTAGACCGATGAGATCACCTCTTCGGCGCGCTGCGACTCGGTGTCGATCAGCCCCGGCGCGATCGCGTTGACGCGAATGCCGTGCTGTCCCAGTTCCATCGCGAGCGTCTGTGTCAGCATGATCAGCCCGGCCTTCGACGCGCTGTGCGCGGCGCCCTTGATGCGGCCCATCCGCGCCGCGACCGAGACGATGTTGACGATCGCGCCATGCGCGTTGTGGCGCAGCATGTCGCGGGCGACCTCGCGCGAGCAGAGGAACGGGCCGGTGAGCTGAACCTCAAGCTGACGCTCCCACTCGACCAGTTCCGTATCAACGATCAGCTTGTGCAGGTGGATGCCGGCGTTGTTCACCAGATAGTTCACACCGCCGAGCTCTTCGCGTGTCCGCTGGACCAGTTCGATGACCGACTCTTCGTTCGAGACATCGGTCGTGATCGCCAGGCAGCGACCAATCTCGCTCAACTCATCGGCAGTCTGCCCGGCGGCTCTGGCGTTGATATCGGCGATGACGACAGCGTCGCCACGCTTCAGGTACTCCTCAGCGATCGCGCGTCCAATGCCGGTCGCTCCGCCTGTGACGATCGCGATTCCGGCTGATAATGGTTGGCTCATTTGCCCAACACTTTCTATATCCACTACCAATTCCGCCAAGGCAATGGGGTTTCCCCTGTCGTCCTGCGTGGTCGACCAGCATGAACCTGACGGGTTGACGGTTGGCGAGGACTGACCCTGTTCCCCTGTCGTCCTGAGCCGCAGTGAAGGACCTCTCCGACTTAGCTGCTCTGGAAGCCGAGTCAGGAGAGGTCCTTCACTGCGGTTCAGGACGACAGGAGGTACAACACACCCTGATCGAACTCCGTAAGCATCTATGCGTTTGCAGCCGCGAGGATGGCCTCCGTCGTCAGCCGGTTCACATGCATCCGGCCACCCTGCATGACCATCTGAATACGCTCCTGTTGGTCGAGGATGGCGATGTCCCTGAGCGGATCGCCATCGATGACGAGCAGGTCGGCGTACTTGCCGGGCGCGACCGTTCCGATGTCGGCGTCCATCTCAAGCAACCGGGCGGCGTCGCTTGTGCTGGCGACGATGGCCTGCATCGGCGTCATCCCGTTCTCGACCAACAGTGCAAGCTCGACCGCGTTGTGGCCGTGACCGTAGCCGCCAGCGTCGGTGCCCATCGCGATCGGGATGCCAGCCGCCATCGCCTGCTCCAGCGTCCGGCGGTGGTCGTCGAGCATGCTGGTTGCCTTCTGGCGCGCCCAGGGTGTTCCGCGTTCGGCGTGCAGCTTGATGACCATGAAGGTCGGGACGAGCCAGAAACCTGCGCTGGCCATCCGCGCCAGCGTTTCCGGATGGTTACAGAGATACGCGCCGTGCTCGATGCAATCGATGCCAGCGGCGACGGCGTCGACCAGCCCAGGACCACCGTAGGCGTGGACGAAGACGCGCTTGTCGCGCATATGCGCTTCGTCGGCGATCACCTTCAGTTCGTCGTACGTCAGCGCGGCATCGACTGGCCCGAGGGTTGGCGAGCTGACACCGCCGGTGCTGGCGCACTTGACCCAGTCCGCCCCGGCGTGGATGACCTCGCGGACGCCCTTGCGACACTCCTCAACGCCGTCACGGACTGGCGATGGCAGCCCCGGTAGCTCCATGAAGTCGAGGACGTTGCCGGAGCGCAGGCGCGGATCGGCGATCCCGCCGGAGCGCGACAGGATCGACAGCCCCAGCACGAGCCGGGGGCCGGGAATCACGCCTTCCTCGACAGCCATCTTGAACCCGACATCCAGCCCACCAGCGTCGCGGACGGTCGTGATGCCCGCCTCAAGCGTGACCTTCAGGTTGTCGGCGATCCGCATCATCGTCAGGCTGAGCGGCGATCGAGCGCGCTGCATCACGTCGAAGCCGGTGTAGGCCATGTGGTCGTGGCAGTCGATCAAGCCGGGCATCAGTGTCTTGCCGCTCAGATCGACTTCGACCGCGCCGGGCGGGGCGACCGCCGCTGCCGCTGGGCCGACCCACTGGATGCGTTCGCCCTCGATCAGGACGGCGCTGTCCGCGATCGGCTCCGCGCCGGAGCCGTCGATCAGCGTCGCGCCGCGCAGCAGCGTCATCGGTGCGTGACGATCAACCATCTGTCAGCTTCCTACCCTTCCAGCCCGAGCGGCTCGCCGAGAGACGCTGCCAGGCTCGCCAACTCATCCAGGTTGTGCCATCCGAGCGGGCGCTCACCGCGTTCGATTTCGTAGACCATCTCAGCCATCGCGTTGTTCAACGGGACGGCGATTCCGAACTGTTGCGCGCGTTCGACGGGCGCGCCGGTGATCCAGCGTGTCTCGCTCGGACGCTGGCGGTAGACGATGTCCCACCACATCCCGCCACCCTGCTTGACGTAACGGTAGCCGTCGCGGGCCGCAGGTTCGTTCGAGCGGTGGTCGCAGTGGTCGATCAACCCCTGGATCGTGGCCGACTGCGTCTGGCGAGCCTCCTCGTCGCGGCGCACCAGTATCTCCGGCTGGAAGTACTTGTCGCTCTCCAGCGAAACGCCGGATTGCGCCGCGATCGGTAACGTCTCGCGGACGACTGCGACGCCGAGCATCCGGTTGCGGACCGGGCGTAGCACCTCGACGATCGGGGCATCGACCATTGCCGACATCACGATCCACGACATATAGCACTGCTTGGTCCAGATCCGGCCAGTGATGTTGGACGTGACGTTTGTAGTCGTCAGCAACGACAACAATCGCTGGACCTCATCCAGCCGTGGCGTTGATGAGCCATCGAATTCGCCGATGTAGGCTGGGCCGATGACCGTGTACTCCAGCATGCCAGGCGCGACGAGCGCGGCGGTGTAATCCGGCACCGTACCGATCACGCGCTCACGGCCAATCGTCTCCGCGATCCGCTCGGCGTTGAATCCGTTCTGGAGCGAGACGACCGTCGCGTCCGCCGTCAGGTGTGGCGCGATCAAGCGTACGGCGTCGTCGGTGTGGTGCGACTTGACGGCGATGAACGCCATCTCAACCGGCTCATCCAGCTCGTCCGGATGCAGCGCGCGGACATCAAGCTGATGCTGCCCGAGGATGCCGTCGATCCGCAGACCGTCCGCCTTCATCGTGTCAACGTGCTCGCGCCAGGCATCGATGAACGTCACATCCTCACCGTGCTTGAGCATCCACGCGCCAGCCATCCCGCCGATGGCTCCGGAACCGATGATATGAATCTTCATGCTGGCGCGTCGAGCTGGCCGTGGTCGGCGGGGCGGTGTGGCCCATCCACCGCCAGCTTGCCGGCTGAGTAGCCGCCATCGACATACAGCGTCTGGCCGGTGATGAAGCGTGCCTGGTCGGACGCGATGAACAGCACGGCATCGGCGATCTCATCTGGTGTGCCCAGCCGTCCGAGTGGCACCTGGGTGACGAACACCTTCTGGTACTCCGGCGACTGCGATGAGCGCGAGATCTCGGCGATGTTGGTCAGGCCAGGCGAGACGACGTTCGAGGTGATGCCGTGCCGGCCAAGCTCAAGCGCCATCACCCTCGAAAGCTGGATCTCGGCGGCCTTCGATGCGGCGTGCGGCCCCGATTTTGGCCGGGCGTTGTTCCCCGACGTCGAGCCGATCAGGATCAGCCGACCACCCTCGCCCTGCGCAATCATCTGGTTCGCGGCGGCGCGCGAGAGCAGAAATGCTCCGCGCAACTGGACATCGATCTGCAAATCCCACTCGTCGTCGGAGAGGTCGACGATGTCCTTGTGGACGCCGACGCCCGCGCCGTGGACGAGGATATCGACCCGGCCAAAGCGTGCCACCGTCGCTGCGACTGTCCGGTTGACCTGGCTGCTGTCGCGCACATCGGTGCGGCTGTAGATAGTTTCCAGCCCACGGGCTGTCAGATCGTCGGCGGTCGAGGCGCCCCACTCGTCGTCGATGTCGGCGATGACTGTCTGCGCGCCAGCCTCCGCCAGCCGCGTCAGGATGACGCGGCTGATGCCGGACGCCGCTCCCGACACAATCGCAACCTTGCCAGTGAAGTCAAACGGCATCCGCGATCCTCATCCTTCTACCTCAGCTTGCCGGTCGCTGCGTGGCGATGCGCCGTGAAAGTGTCGGCCTGCGGGCTGTTGTCGGAACCTGCAATGCATTGGATGGCCGCGCCTGCGTGGCTCGGGTACGCATGCCATGCCGCTCACGGCCAGCGAACATCTGCAAGCTCAGGGAGAGTCGATCTTTGGGTGACTATAACACGGCACCAGTGGTCAATAGTCGACAATCGACCACTGGTGCCTTCCGATCGCTTGAACCACTGGTTGAGATACATGTATGCGGTGGCCCATATCCAGCGTCATCGTCGCGGCGGTGTCGCGGGGTAAGATGTCTCGTTTGGCGTATTTGTGACCCTTGTCCGGATAGACAGCCCGTAGGCGCAGCCGTACTATTGCTTGTCATGGGATATTGCGAGACATGAACAACGATCAACCAAGGCTTCGGAAGCCCAGTCGATTACGGCTGGTCGATGATGTCCTGCACAGCCTTGAGGACGCGATCCTCTCAGGCGAAGCGAAGCCTGGCTCGCGCCTCGTCGAGGACGCGATCGCGAAGCAACTCAGTGTCAGCCGAACGACCGTCCGCGAAGCGCTCCTGATGCTGGAGCGTCGCGGACTGGTTGTCTCGCGGCCACGCGGCGGCACCTTCGTGACGCGCATCTCGCGCGCCGACGCGCTCGATCTCGGCTACACCCGCGCGTTGCTGGAGTCATACGCCGTTACCGTTGGCTTCGAGCGCATCACCCAGGCCGTCCTGTCGCAGATGGATGCGTTGATCGCTGAGATGGGCGAGTGTCGGCTGCCCAACGAGCTTCCACGGCTCTTGCGGATCGATATCGCATTCCATCGCAAGCTCGTCGAATGCGCCGAGATGCCGCGCCTCCTCGAACTCTGGTCGAGCCTCGACGGTCAGATCGGCTCGCTCTACATCCGTGCCATCGAGGAGTACAAGACCGGGATCGACTACGTCGTCTCCTTCCACGGCGAACTGCTCGTCGCGATCCGCTCGGGCGACCCATCCGTCGCCCGCGAAGCAGTCCTCGAACACTACGTACGCTTCAACGACTCGACGCTGACACGCGCGACGGCGCTCGACCAGGCAATCGAAACGCTGGCGGTCGCTGGCCGCTGATTGGCCAGTCTCCCGAATCTGATCACGTGACAGAAATTACTCTTGCTGACCATGCTGGCGAGGGTCCTCGTTGGACATCCCTGCGTGTATTTTGAGTTATGCTGGACACGGGCATCAGCAGATACCTTGACGCCGAAGGAGGCAGCGTGGCCGTCGCGACCGCACCACCGACATCCGAACTCTTCACACGTCGGAAGTTCAGCGCCGACGAGTATCACCGCATGGTCGGGGCCGGCATCCTCATGGAGGATGACCGCGTTGAGTTGATCGAAGGGGATATCGTCGAGATGCCGCCAGTCGGAGACCCGCATGTCAACGCCGTCGATCGTTTGACCGAAGTATTCGTCGTGGCCTTTGCAGGTAAGGCTCGCGTGAGCGTTCAGAACCCGGTCCGGCTGAGTCCACGTTCGGAACCGCAGCCAGATCTGCTGATCCTGCGTCGCGAGAGCTTCGGGCGCGCGGGCCGGCCAGACGATGTGCTGGTGCTCGTTGAAGTATCCGACTCAACCCTCGCCTACGACCGGAGGGTCAAGCTGCCACTCTACGCTGGGTACGGCATTCCACAGGTGCTCATTCTCGACATGACGGGCGGCGTGCTCAACCGATACTACGAGCCGCAAGCGGACGGCTATCGCCACCACGAACGGTACGTCCGTGGCGATCGACTCACGATCGACATCCTGCCGGACGTCTCGATCACCATCGAGATCGATGATCTATTCAAGTAGTTCGACGCCCGGCGCTGGGCCACCAACCTTACGTAACTCGTTGGCTCCTCAAACCGCTGGCAGCTCCGCCAGCGCCCGTTCGATCTCTGTCTCGGGCAGGTCGTAGTCGACCAGGTTGCCGGCCAGGTACTGCTGGTAGGCGCCCAGGTCGAAGTTGCCGTGGCCAGAGAGGCCGAAGAGGATCGTTTTGGCTTCACCGGACTCGCGGCAGCGTAGCGCTTCCTGGATCGTCGCCATGATCGCATGGGCCGACTCGGGCGCTGGGACGATGCCCTCCGTCCGGCCAAAGGTGATCGCGGCCTCGAAGACCGGGTTCTGCGGGTAGGCGATCGCGTCGATCAGCTTCTGCTCCTTGAGCAGGCTCACGAGTGGTGCCATCCCGTGGTAGCGCAGGCCACCGGCGTGGATGCCCGCCGGGATGAACGAGTGGCCGAGCGTGTGCATCTTCACCAGCGGCGTCATCATGCCGGTGTCGCCGAAGTCGTAGGCGTAGATGCCGCGTGTCAGCGTCGGACAGGCCGACGGCTCGACGGCCACGATCCGGACATCCTTGCCCTGAAGCTTGTCCTTGACGAACGGGAAGGTCAGCCCGGCGAAGTTGCTGCCGCCACCGGCGCAGGCGTAGATGATGTCCGGGTAGGCGCCAGCGTCCTCCATCTGCATCTGTGCTTCCTGGCCGATGATCGTCTGGTGCATCAGAACATGGTTGAGGACCGAGCCGAGCGAATACTTGGTGTCCTCGCGACCACCCGCCTCCTCGACAGCTTCAGAGATGGCGATGCCGAGACTGCCGTTCGACTCGGGATCGTGTTCGAGGACGGCCAGCCCCGCCTGCGTCTCGACCGATGGACTGGCGATGCAGCGCGCGCCCCAGGACTCCATCAGCGCCCGCCGGTACGGCTTCTGCTCGTACGAGATCCGCACCATGTAGACCTTGAGTTCGATCCCGAAGAAGGCGCAGGCCATCGCGAGCGCGCTGCCCCACTGGCCAGCTCCCGTCTCGGTCGTCAGCCGAGTGATGCCCTCCTGCTGGTTGTAGTACGCCTGCGGGATGGCGGTGTTCGGCTTGTGGCTGCCAGCCGGGCTGGTCCCCTCGTACTTGTAGAAGATCCTGGCCGGTGTCCCGAGGTGCGCTTCGAGCCGGTGCGCGCGGTAGAGCGGCGTCGGACGCCAGAGCCGGTAGATGGCCTGGACCGCCTCCGGTATCTCGACGAAGCGCTCGCCGGTCACCTCCTGGCGGATGATCTCCATCGGGAAGAGCGGCGCGAGGTCGGCTGGCCCGATCGGTTGGCCGGTCCCGGGATGCAGCACCGGCGGTGGCGGAACCGGCAGGTCGGCCACCAGGTTGTACCAGGCCTCAGGCATCCGGCTCTCATCGAGCAGGAACTTGGTCTGTGTGCCGTTCGCCATCGGTGCGACTCCCTTCGCTGTCTCAGATGCCCAGTCGGACGCCTGATTGTAGCTGACATGCTCAGGGACGTTCTCGGAAAGGCGTGGTCCTGTATGAATCCCTGCATGTCAAAGAGGAGAAGGATCAGGTCCTGGCTGCCTGCGAGCCGAATCGAACGCGGTCAGCAATGCCCCTGTTCAGAGGCTCCGGAACGGAGTCTCCGATGGCTGGACATCGAGCCCCTCACCGTGAGGGGCTCGATCGATGCTGCCTACCTGTAGACGCGGCGGGACGAGGGGAGTGCAATCAGCACCAGCGCGACGATCGAGAGCGGGATGCTGATTGCCGCAAAGGCAACGATCCAGCCACTCGGAGCTTCGGTGAACGCGGGGAGTGTCAGAAGCACGTTCAGCAACGTCAGCACGAACGTCAGGATCGCACCCCAGCGGCGCAGTTCCCACAACCCCCATGCCCCGTACAGCAGCACCAGGCTGCCGATGATACTGATGACGATCACCGCAGTCGGAACCTCGTCCGTACCGGGGAGAAGGAACGCTGGAAACGTCGCGAGCGCGGTGAAAACCGTGAGTGCGACAGCGGCACCGATCGAGGTCGGTCGATTCACCTGCACGTCTTGCGTTGACCTGGTCGCCATGAGACTGCCTCCTTACTGCATCAATACATCCAACTTGCCACCACAATAGATCGCCCGGTTGCCCAGGCAGAAGTGGTCAGTGTCAGGGACGATCCGGGCAATGTTTCCCAGGTAACTTCAGGGGTCGGCACGGGGTGACGCGGGTGCAACGGACGCTGGTGGTCGTCACGTCGTCATCAGTGGCTGGGTCAGTGATTCGATCGCCCGAGTCCCGCCTCACGAGCGCGCACAATGGCTTCAGCACGATCGGCGACCTGCAGCTTGCCGAAGATCACCGAGACATGATTGCCAACCGTCTTGGTGCTGATCCCAAGCTGCTGACCAATGCGCGGATTAGGAAGTCCCTGGGCGATCAGCTCCAGGATCTCGCGTTCGCGCTCAGTCAACGTCGGGAATGCAACCGGCGCCGTGGATCGCGGTGCGGCAAAGAGGGTCAGCACGCGCGTCGCCACCGCCGGACTGAACATGGCTGCGCCACTGGCAACGGCGCGAATGGCCGCGACCAGTTCATCCTCCTCAGCGTCCTTGAGAATGTACCCACGAGCACCGGCACGCAGCGCCAGAAAGACCGAGTCATCGTCCTGAAACAACGTGATGACGAGAATGCGTGCGTCGGGTTGGGCTGCAAGGATCTGGCGTGTCGCATCGATGCCACTCAGGTCCGGCATCTGCAGATCCATCAGGATGACATCGGGCTGCAACTCGCTGGCCCGTGCGATCGCTTCGCGGCCCGTTCCGGCCTCGCCAACGATCTCGAAGTCCGCCACGGCGCCGAGCACTGCCCGCATCCCGCGCCGAACAAGTGGATGGTCATCAGCGACCAGCAAGCGCAGTCGCTTAGAACCCATCGACTCGTCCGTTTCCCAGAGGCAGCTTGACGCTGACACGAGTTCCTCCATCTGGTCGTGGCTCGGTGACGCAGACGCCACCGACCTCCTCGGCACGCTCGCGCATCGAGAGCAGTCCGACACCAGCGCGTGCGTGCGGGTCAATGCCAGTCCCGTCGTCATCCACCGTCAATCCAATCCTGTCATCGA
>Ga0136611_10000334_pt1 | contig 30073 bp, 25 predicted proteins | sample AntDrymUQ2232306_2_FD_106645 | JGI IMG/M metagenome (GOLD analysis project Ga0136611, IMG submission 106645) | Polar desert sand microbial communities from Dry Valleys, Antarctica - metaG UQ223 (23.06) | ecosystem: Environmental > Terrestrial > Soil > Desert | place: Antarctica: Dry Valley...
CGTGTGTTTGGGGCGCCCGCTGCGGAAGCGCTGCCGGGCCAGCAGTGCGCGGATCCAGCCCGGCGCGATCCGTACGCCGGTCGTCTCGGCCAGGTACGCGCTCAAGCGGGGGCTGGTCCATACGTCGAACGGCAGCCCAAGCGTGAGCGGTGACGTCTCGACTGTCCGCTCCAACGCCGCCAGGTAGGCCGCGTCGGCTTTCACGGGCCGGCCGTGGCGTGGCGCGTCAGCAATGGCGGCGCTCCCACCGCTGGCAAACGCGCGGAGCCAGCGCTGAACCGTGCGGCCGGTGCGACCACTCCGCCGGTCGACTCCTCCTCCAGTGGCTGCCCAAGCGCCACCCCTTTGACCATCTCCAGCCGCTCGCGCACCCGTGGCGGCACCTCACGCCGCCGCAGCAGGTCCTCGACCGCAGGCAGCGCCGCTCGGGCAGCCCCCGCCCATTCCTCGGCCTCGTCGTCCAGCGGCTCCCTCCGCACACAGGGTGCCGCACCACGCCTGAATATGCCAGCGCCTACTTAGCTCATGGCCCCAGCATGCACCGCCGGCGAACGGCGTGCGGTAGTCGGGCTTACAGTCCGGCCCGCGCTCGGTCGGCCGCTTGTCACAGCGGGCTCGTAGCCGTGGCACCGCCCCAGCGGCGCGCGGATATGGCGGCGTGGGGCGGGGCGGCCACTGTGGGCTGGATTACCGACGAATCGCGGCGCACCGGGCACACTGGGCGTCGATGACTGGTATGGCGGACGCAGGCCGCCCGAGCCAGCCGGGCGACCGACAACTCAGCAGGCAGCGCTTGCGTCGCCGGGAGCGCGTTGCCTGGACGTGTACGTCGCCGCGCATTGCTTCGCGTGTGCCGAGGCGCGTCAACTGGCCGCCTCCGCCGCCAAGCGGTTTCCCGGTCTCGAGGTGCGCACCATCGACGCGGCGCGGGCCGGGGCGCCGCCGGTGCTCCCAGACGGCGTAGTGGCGGTCCCAACGTACTTGCTGGACGGCGAGGTGGTGGCGCTCGGCAATCCAGAGCCAGAGCAGCTGTTCGCCCGCATCGCCTCGGCGCCAGCACGTGGGACTTCCGCCGCGGTGAGGTCACCCCAGTTTCAGCGCCGCGTCCAGTACCTGGCGGGTAACCGGGGCGGCTTCGAGGGCGCCGAAGCCGCCGAATTCGACAATCACGGCGACGGCGTAGCGGGGTTTGTCGATTGGCGCGAGGCCGATGAACCAGGAGTGGTCGGGGAGGCCGGGCACGCTCTGAGCGGTGCCGGTCTTCCCGCCGACGCGGACGCCTGGCAGCGCGGCGTTGCCACCGAACCCTTCTTCGACGGCGAGCGCCATGAAGCTGCGCATCGTTGCCGCGGTCTGCGCGCTCGTTGCCTTGCCGAGGGAGCCGGGGCGTCCACGGTAGAGCACGTCGCCATCAGGGGCGCGGGCGGTATCGACGATATAGGGACTGGGCACGTCGCCATCGCGGCCAAACGTGGCGGCGACGACAGCCATTTGGAGCGGCGAGATCAGCAGCTCTCCCTGCCCGAACGCAGTCGAAGCCAGGAGAACGCGGGTCATCGGTGTGGTGCGTGTGAGACTGGTGGGGCTGGTTTCCAACTCAAATGGCAGCGCCTTGCCAATACCGAAGCGCTCGGCGTACCGGCGCATGCGTTCTTCGCCTAGCTGGAGGCCAAGCTGCGCGAAGATGACATTGGAGGACCAGGCAAAGGCATGCGCAAAGTCGAATGTGGGGCGCGGCGGGCGCTGTGAATCGGTGATTCGAAATCCATCGATCGTCGTATCTCCGGTGGGGTCTGACACCATCGTGCCCGCCTGAATGACTGCACTATCCAGCGCAGCGGCGGCCGTGACCGCTTTAAAGGTGCTGCCAGGTACGTAGAGGCCCTGACTGACGCGGTTGTAGAGCGGTCTGGCTTCATCTTGTGAGAGCTTTGTCCAATCCTCATCGAGACGGCCAGGATCAAAATACGGTTTGCTGAGCATGGCCACAACCTGGCCAGTCGCAACGTCGAGCACCACGACGGCGCCGCGCTTGTCGCCAAGCGCACGATCGGCAGCTTCCTGCAGCCGGAGGTCTAGGGTGAGCGTGACGTCGGCGCCGCGCCGCGGGCCGCCGGCAAGCTGCCGGACCCAGCTTTCTAGAGTGTCGCTTGTTTCCCGGCCGGAAAGATAGCGATCAAACGCCCGTTCGGTGGCAGTGGTGCCGTAGCGGCGTGAGTAATAGCCGGTGGCGTGCGCCGTCACCGGGCGCGCGCTGACGCGCTTTCCATCCTGGCTTTCAGCCAGCGCCTGCCCGGTTCGGTCCAGGATGCGCCCACGTGACGCACGGATCTCAGCCTCAACGACGCGCGGGTTACCGGCCGCGTTTGCGAGTTGCGGCGCGCGCCAAATCTGCCAGTACCCTGACCCCATGGCCAGGAGGGCAAACCCGACTAGGAACGCGCTGCCAACGGTCTGAATTTGCCGGTCCATAATCTCTGTAGCTGAGTTGAGAGTCCGCTTTCAGCGCGGACGCGCAGCACCTGTTCTTCGTGAGACATCCGCAGCAGGACGCCGAGGATGAGGAAGTTCGCCAGAAGTGATGATCCGCCGTAGGAGACGAACGGGAGCGTCACGCCGGTCAGCGGGATGAGCTTAAGATTGCCTCCAACGATAACCATCGTTTGCAGCGCCAGTACCGAGGTCAATCCGGCGGCGAGCAGCCGGTTGAACGGTAGGCGGGCGCTGAGCGCCACCTGTAGCCCCCTGGCCACCAGGAGGGCGTACAGCATCAGCAGTGCGATCCCGGCAGAGAGCCCTGCCTCCTCTGAGAGCGCGACGAAGGGAAAGTCGGTATGCGCGGCGGCGACATAGAGCGGATACCCATTGCCGAGCCCGGAGCCGAACAGCCCGCCGCTGCCGAGTGCGTAGAGTGCCTGTGCGATCTGGTAGGAGCGGCCTTGCGGGTCCACCCACGGGTTAAGCCAGACCTCAACACGCAGCCTGACGTGGCTAAACAAGCCGTAGCAGATCACACCACCGGCAAAGAAAAGTACGCTGCCTACGACTACATACCACCCCTGGCCGACTGCGATGTAGAGCATCACCAGGAAGACGCCGAAGAAGAGGATGGCCGCGCCAAGGTCGCGCTGCCACACGAGCAACGCCAGCGAGATTCCCCACATGGCGACCAGTGGCGCCAGGTACGCTAGCGGCGGCAGGCGAAGTGGGCCAACACGCACAAGTGACGTGGTGAGCAGCTCGCGCTTGTCTGCCAAGTACCCGGCGAGGAAGACCACAAGTAGCACTTTCAAGATCTCGGACGGCTGAAAGGAGAGCTGGTCGGTGCCGAGCCACAGGCGCGCGCCGCTCCCGTTGGGATCAATACCGAAGACTAAAGTGAGCCCGACCAGGACGATGCCCGCGGCGGCGCTGGTGTACTTGTAGCGCTCCAGCAGCCGGGCCTCCCATGGCCCTACGGCGACGACGAGCATCACGACAATACCCAGCGCCGCCCACATCAGCTGCCTGGGACCGAGGATGGGCACCAACCGCGTCACTGAGAGCATGCCGATGCCCGCCAGCGCGCCTACGAGAGGCAGGAGGAGCTGGTCGCTCCGCGAGCGAAATATGCTTAGCGTGACGTGGCTAACCAACAGAAGCCCTAGAAAGGCGTAGATGGGCAGGAAACGCGCATCTCCTAGCGGACGCTCCCAGACGAGCGCCAGCACGATTGCCCCGACAACGCACGGCAACCCTGCGAGCGGCAGTAATCCCAGCTCCCGCCAGCGCCAGGCACGCGAAAGTGCGACGGAGGACCGGCCCGCTGGCCATGCGCGCCGATTGGCGATGGCGCTCATGCTTCCGGCAGCTCCACGCGCCAGGTGGCGCTGCCGGCCTGAATGACATCGCCTGAGCGGAGAGCGACCGACCTCGTGGCCCGCTGGCCATTGACGAGTGTGCCGTTGGTGCTTCCCAGGTCCTCAATCTGCCAGCTTTCGCCGCCCCATGCAATCTGGGCGTGATGGCCCGAGACTGAGTCGTCGCGCAACGCGATGTCGCAGTCCGGCCGGCGTCCAATGAGAAGCGGCCGGTCCAGCGTTACGACGCGTCCCGTGGGGCCGTCACCGGGCGCTGCCTCAGTGAGGACCAACCGCGCTGGCACGCGTGGCTCGTGCGCGGCGGCGGCCGTTGCCCGGATGGTGCGCCGGAGCGAGAAGAGCACCGAGACGACGAAGATGTAGAGCAGCAGAACGAAGGCAAGCCTGGCGAGCAGCGTCAGGATGTCCGTCAGGGAAACCGACGCCATCAATCTGGTTCGCGGCGAATGACCTCGAGCTGCACGGCGCCAAAGGCGACTTCATCGCCAACAGTGACCGCGGCCACGCTCACACGCGCCGCGTTCACCCAGGTTCCGTTCCGGCTGCCCAGGTCGCGTACCTGGAGGCGGCCGCCCTCGCGCGTCACCTCGGCGTGGTGGCGGGACACGCTCGCGTCTTCTAAGACGACCTCGTTATCCAGTCCGCGGCCAATGGTGAGCCGGTTGCCCCCCACCGGCCAGCTCATGCGCCTTTCGCCTACCGTGCCGGTGAGAATAAGCGTCTCAAAGCCTGATGGGCCCACAGGCATCTCTAGCGGACGCATGGCGCGTGTCTGAGAGAAATCTTCGGCCTGAAGCGGGGCTTCCGCTGCTGGGAAAGGCTTCACGGTGCGAACCTCAGCGGAAACGGGCTGCGCGGTTTCCGGCCTTGGTGGTACGTCCACGTGTGTTGCCCGGACTTGAAACGTACCCGCCTGGAGACCGCCGTCAGAAGCCAGCGTGACCTCGGCGGGGGCGAGCATAGCGTAGCCGCGCTCAACGGCGCGCTCACCGGCAAACTTCTCGAGCTCTCGGGCGAGCGATTCGGCGAAGCCGCTGACCTCTCCGAAGTCCGTGGCGGAGAGCGTGATCTGGTAGTGGTTTGGCACCAACGGCCTGTCCCATGTCACGCGCTTGTTGTCATCCATGACGCGCCCCAGGCGGCGCGCCAGATCGACCGGCTCGAGGCGGCCGCCAAACAGGCGCCGAAAAGACCCCTCGACAATCCCTTCCAGGAACTCCTCGAACTGGCCAATAGCCTTCATGTCCGACAGCCGATTATAGTGTTGACGTGGATGTACTAGGGGCAACACGCGACATCATCATCATCATTGTCGCGCTGGTCTCACTCGGGGCGAACGTGATGCTCATCCTTCTGGGACTGCGACTTTGGGCGCTGGTTAAGTCACTCAAGTCGGAACTGGATCCCATTCGGTCCTCTATGCTGCGTACCAGCGATACGCTTCGCGGGACCACAACGGTGATTGGCGACGTCGTGGTCGGGCCGCTGGCCAAGCTGGCTGCTATGGGAGTGGCGGCCCAGACGCTCGTACGCAGCCTCACCACCATCACGCGCGGCGGGAGGCGCTAGGCGATGTTCAGCAGCTCTAGCTCAACGTGGGGAGGCCCCTGGTTTGTGGCGGGACTCATTGCCGGTGCAGCCGCAGGCGCCGCGCTGGCGCTGTTGTATGCGCCAACCAGCGGTCGTGACACGCTGGACGCTATTCGGACCCACTTCCGGAACGCCAGTGACGAAGCACGCGAGGCGGGACTTAAGGCTGAGGGAGACATCCTGAGCCGCTACCGGCAAGTGCGCGACGCATCGCTGACGGCGCAGCCTGGGAGTCCGAGCCTGGCGCCAACCGTGCGATGAAGGAGATCAAGCAGCTTCTGCTCCAGGCCGGGCTGGCCGTGCTAGCGGCCGGAGTGGTTTCGTGCGGTCTCGGCGTGGTGATCACCAACACAGGGGGGCCGGGAGCAATGAGCTGGCTGCGCGACATCGGCATTATCATCCTGGCGCTCTTTTCGCTGGTTGGCTCGCTGATCGCCTTCGTGGCGTATTTTGCCGGTGCGTGGGCGATCTCGCGATTTGGCGCGAAGGCAGTCTTCGGCGCTAACTGGGGTGCGCGGAAAGTGGCCTGGGTCGAGGACAAGGTTGAGGGAGCGGTGGACGGCGCGGCGGTGCGGCCGGTGGCGAAGGCGGCGCGCTTCCTTACTCAAGGGAAGGAGCTGGTGGCGGCCTCCTTCCGCAGTGGAGATCAAGCGGTGGCGTTCGAGCGCGAGCGGTCGGAGATGGTGCGTGGCGTCAGCAGTCTCTTGCGCCAGTTGCGCCGCAGAACGACAATGGGAGAGGCGAACAAGTAAAGGAAGATGGACATGGCCATCAGCTTTGCCCACCCAAGCGAAGCTGAGTTCGCCTCCTTGCTGGACTTTTACCAGATACGGTGGAGCTACGAACCGCGCAGCTTTCCGCTGCAACACGATGATGCGGGCCGTGCGGTTGAGCAGTTCACGCCGGACTTCTATCTGCCTGACCTTGACCTCTATATTGAGCTGACGACACTAAGACAGAGCCTGGTCACAAAGAAAAACCGCAAGCTGCGCCGGCTGCGTGAGCTTTTCCCGGATGTGAACATCAAGCTGCTGTATCGCCGGGACTTCAACAATCTGGCCCGCAAATACGGACTGCGTACGGCTGCGACAAGCGATGTCTGACCCTTTCCCAAACTCGCAGGCGTCCTCTCTGGCCGGTGTCGCCGCCGATCCTGCGATTGGCAAGGTGCTTATCGCCGAGGCAGATCTGGCGGCGCGCATCCGCGAGCTGGGCCAGCAAATATCCGTGGATTATGGGGGCCGCACGTTGGTGTTGGTCGGAATCCTGCGCGGATCGGTACCGTTCATGGCGGACCTGCTGCGCGCCATTAGCATCCCAGTCTCGGTGGACTTCCTGGCGATCTCAAGCTACGTCGGGCGCGACTCATCGGGCGTGGTGCGCCTTCTAAAGGACCTAGATCACCCGATCGCGGGCGCGGATGTGCTGCTGGTGGAGGACATCATTGATACGGGTCTGACGCTCAGTTACGTGCTGCGCGTGCTGCGGACGCGCGAGCCGGCGTCACTCTCGGTCTGCACGCTACTGAACAAACCGCGCAGCCGCCTGATCGACCAGCCGCTGCGCTATGTCGGGTTCGATGTGCCGGACGACTTTGTGGTCGGCTACGGGCTGGACTTCAACCAGCGCTTCCGCAACCTGCCGTTCATCGCGGCGCTGCGTCCAGACGCGGCCTAGAGAAAAGTCGAGGAGACTAAGAATGATCCCGGAAAACGTGCGCGCGTTCTTGGAGGAGCCTCACTATGTGGTGATGGCGACGATCAACGCGTCGGGAACGCCCCAGTTGACGGTGATGTGGTATGCGCTCCACGCGACCGAGGATGTGGTGCTGCTCAATGGCTCCCGCCGGCTGCTCAAGGTGAAGAACCTGCGCCGTGACCCGCGGATGGCGCTGTGCGTCGAGGATGGGACGCGCTACGTCACGTTGGAGGGCACCGCGGAGCTCATTGAGGATCGGGTTGAGCAGGAGTGGGAGGTTAACGACCATATAGCGCCGCGCTACATTGGCCAGCGGCTAGGCAGCCAGCGTTGGGAGGTCATCAAGAAATCGGATCGGATGGGCATCCGTATGCGGATTGAGAAGGTTCACGCCCGCGGCCTCTAGCGCGGGATAGGGCGCCAGTGCGCGATGCGCGCGTCGTTGCTCCGTATTGGCACACTTGCGCCGGCTATACCGGCCACGAGCCATCGGGACCGTCTGATAGTGGAATTGGGCCATTGAGCACCGAATTTATGTTGACGACGTTGGTCGTCGTGGCGACGCCCGGCACCGGGGTCCTCCACACGCTCGCTGCCGGTCTTTCGCGCGGCTCCAGCGCGAGCGGCGTCTTCATGCTAGTCACGCTTGCCGTCTTCGCCCTGTACGGGCCTTGCGCGGCGGCGGTTCGGGACCGCGTCATCTCCCGTCCTCGCGTCATGACCTGGATGCGGCGGGTGTTCGCGGGCTCGTTTGGCGCGCTGGCGGGAAGACTGGCGCTCGCGGATCGATGATGGTCCCGGCGAGGCCGCCGTCAGTCGCGCCGTGATGACAGCTAGTGTGCACCCTAGCGGAAGACGATCCGCGCCGCGGCATTTGGCGTGCAGGCGGTCGAAGCAGCGAAACACGTCGAATATGAGCGGATGCTTCCAGGAGATGAGATGCGAAGAGTCGTGTTTTTCATGATGACCACACTCAACGGGCTCTATGAGCGAGGACGTTGGGATGTGGACTCCGACGGCCTTGACTGGCATTACACGGACAACGAGTTCGAGACGTTTGCCGCGGATCAGCTGGGGGAAGCGGATACGATCCTGTTTGGGAGAGTGACTTACGAGGGGATGGCGACCTACTGGCCAACGCCGGCAGCGATCGCCAGCGATCCCGATGTCGCCGGGAAGATGAATGCGCTCCCGAAGGTGGTCTTCTCCAGAACGCTAGAGACCTTGAAGTGGAATAACAGCCGCCTCGCTGGCCACGATCTCGCAGTGGAGATCCGGCGTCTCAGGGAGCAACCAGGGAAGGACATCCTTCTCCTTGCCAGTTCGGACCTGGCTGTAGCTCTCGCGGCGGAAGGTCTGATCGACGAATTCCGCATCTTGGTGAATCCCGTGCTTGTAGGCCGGGGCAAGTCCGTGTTTGCGGGGCTTACGCGGGACGTTTCCCTGAAGCTGCTGGACACCAGGACGTTCGGCAACGGGAACGTGCTGCTCACTTACGCGCCCGCGTCGTCCTAACAGGCTACTGACGGTCGCCTGGGCCGGTGAGGGGGTGAGCGTGGCCCGCGTTAGTCATCGTGTGAATGCGTCCCGTGAGGCCGTCTATCGCGCGCTGCTCGACGCGCGCGCGGTGGCGACGTGGATGGTGCGGGACGGCATGACCAGCCACGTCCACGCCTTCGACCCGCGCGAAGGTGGCGCGTTCCGGGATCTCACTCACGTATGACGCGCCAACCGGAACCGGCAAGACAACCGCGCACACCGACACCTACCACGGCCATTTCGTGAAGCTCATCCCGGACGAGCAATTGGTCGAAGTCGTGGAGTTCGAGACGGCAGATCCCGCGCTGCGCGGCGAGATGACGATCACGATCTCGCTCACTGATGCAGCCGGCGCAGCGGACGCAGCCACCGAAGCGGAAGCAGACGGCGGTACCAATGTGCTCGCCCTACACGAGGGACTACCGCCCGGCGTGGGGACCGCCGACAACGAGACCGGCTGGCAGTCGTCACTCGCGAAACTCGCGGCGCTCGTCGAGGCGGGCTAGAAGGCGCGCAACCTCGCTAGGAGGGTAAATGTGAGGGCCGCGCGTGTCCACTTCTGGACCATGATTCCTGGCGACGTGTGCGCTATGGAGGTGGGGTAGTGCGACGGGGCGGGGGAACCATCTCACCCGCGTTTTCGGGGTAACGGGCGGTGACGGTGCGGTAGAAGGCACGGATGGTGGCCATGTCGGTCTCCACGTCACCGGTGGGGTGCAGGACGGGACCGAGGCCGGCCACCCTCCGGCGGTAGTCGGCATAGGCGAGAACGACCGGCACTCTGGCATGGCGGGCAATGACGTAGAAGCCCATCTTCCAATGCGGGACCTTCTTCCGCGTCCCATCGGGAGGGATGGCGAGCGCGAGCCGTCCGGGGCCGGTGAGAACGCGCGATGCCTGGCGCACGGCGTCTGCGGGGGCGTCGCGGTGAACGGGAATGCCTCCCAGGCGGGTGAGCGCCCAAGCGGCAGGCCCGCGGAACAGTTCGCGCTTGCCCAACCATGCTAGAGGCATGCCCAATGTAAAGGCGGCAAGAATCATGATGACGCCGTCCCAGTTGGACGTATGGGGCGCGGCGACAACGACGAACTTCGGCACAGCGGGAAGGGAGCCCTCAACGCGCCAGCCTGCCACGCCCAGGAGCGCGCGAGCTACAGGCGCGAGCGCCGCTCGCCAGGAGGACAGGACGCCCGCGGCTCCAGGAGTAGTCGCGATCACATCGAGGGCGTCGCACGTAGCCGGTTGACGAGTGCGAGCACGTCGCCGGCCGTTTGAAGGCCCTCGCCAGCGGCTTCAGGGATGCGGATAGCGTAGCGATCCTCAAGGGCCAGCTGCATAGTCAGAAAGCCAACCGAATCGAGCATGAGGTCGGTTAGGAGCGTATTGGGATCGTCAAGTACGATGGAGGCCGGCATATCGGCGCTCTCCACCAGCAGGGCACGCAGGGCAGCGAGGGTAACCGGCTCGATCATGGACGGGTAAGAATCTTACCCTCGGGCGCAGCTCCAGGCACCGAAGAGTAGACTAATCCCCCCAGAACCAAAGGGATCCATATAGGATGTTCCTACAGTAGTGGGAGAGGAGTATGGCCCCGTAGCGGGGCGGTACTTCCGTTACCAGTTGGGTCCGGCGAGAGATCACGACACGTGGTAGGATTAGTCAGCGGCCGCACGTATGGCAGGACCACGCTCGTCTCGCCATTGGGACCCTCTCCGTTCGCGTCGAGCGCGGCCGCTGGCTTGTGGAAAGCGCCAGAGCGCAGCATTGGGGAAACGGCGGCCCTACTGGGCACCTTCGCGCTGTTTGCGGGGATGGACGACGCGGGACGCCGCGACATCGCGTCACACGTTGAGCCAGTCTCGCTCGCGGGCGGCGATCTGCTGATCTGCCAAGGGGCCGCAGGCGACTCGCTGTACCTGGTGGTGACGGGGAGGCTGCAAGCGTTCATCAACCGGGAACCAGCGCCGGATCTGATATTGGGAGAAATTGGGCGGGGTGAGGCGGTGGGAGAGATGGCGGTCTTGACGGGCGAGCCGCGATCCGCTTCGGTGCGCGCAATCCGTGACAGTGAGTTACTGCGCTTGACGAGCGAGGCATCAAACCAGCTTGTGCATACGCAGCCGCAGACGGTCATCCAACTGACGCGGAGCATTATTGCGCGGCTGCGAGGTCAGGCGTTGCGCAAGGCGGCCGGGCTGGCAACGCTTAGCGTCATTCCGGCGGGCAGTGATGCGCCACTGGTGGAGTTCACGAGGCGGCTCGGGCGGGCGCTGAGTGCCATCGGGCCAACGCTGCATCTAACGCCGGAGCGGGTGGACCACCACCTTGGCGCAGGGACGGCGGAGACGCCGCACGGATCGGCAGAGGACAGCCGCGTGATCGGGTGGCTAAACGAGCAAGAAACGCTGTACCAGTACGTGCTCTACGAGGCGGAAGAGACGCCATCTGCGTGGACAGCCCGCAGCGTACGCCAGGCAGACCGGGTGATCCTAGTGGGGCGGGCCGGTGCGGAGGACGAACTCAGCGCAGTGGAGGCGCACGTGCGCCGGCTTGGGCTGCACTCACTCGCTCCAAGCATTTTGGTTCTGGTACACGAGGACGGGACGTCGCCTATCTGCACTGAGGCGTGGTTGGCGCGCCGGGACACAGCGAGTCACCTGCATGTGCGGGCGTGGTCGAGTGATGATTTGGCGCGAGTAGCGCGCACGCTGACGGGGCACACCGTGGGGGCAGCGTTGGGTGGCGGAGGCGCGCGGGGCTACGCGCACATCGGCGTGTTGCGCGCGCTGAAGGAATGCGGTGTGCCGGTTGATGCGGTCGGCGGAACGAGCGCGGGGTCGATCGTGGCGGCACAGCACGCGTCAGGTTGGGACTACGAGACCATGGTGGAGCGGAACCGCGACTACTGGTCCCATACCAAGCCGACCAGCGACCGCACGCTGCCCCTGGTGGCAATGCTGGAAGCGAAGAACATCAGCAAGATGCTGCGCCTCTTGTTCGGGGAGACGCGCATTGAGGATCTGTGGCTACCGTACTTCTGCATCACCGCCAACCTGAGCCGGGCGGTGATGCGTGTTCACCGTGACGGGCCGGTCTGGCGTGCAGTGCGAGCCAGCGGCTCGGTGCCGGGGGTGGCGCCGCCGGTGATCGAGAACGGCGATCTCATCATTGACGGTGGCGTGCTCAACAATCTGCCCGCAGACATCATGCGCACCGTTCACGGGGGCGCGGTGATCGCCAGTGACGTGAGCCCGCGGGTGGAGATGGTGACGTCGCTGCCGGATACTGAGTCGCTTTCAGGGTGGCACTTGTTGCGCGACCGGCTAAATCCCTGGTCCAAGGGGCATCAGGTGCCGGACATGCTATCGATTCTGACGCGGACAGCCATGCTGGCGAGCATCAGCACGGCAGACGACATGAAGGCGAAGGCCGACCTCTACCTCCACCCGCCGACGGACAGCTACGGCATGTTTGAGGTCAAGGCGATTGAGCAGATAGCCCAGGTAGGATACGAGCACTCGCTGGAAGAGGTGACGCGCTGGCGAGACAGTTGGGCGCCACTCGCGCCGTCGCTGAACAGCGTGCGTCACGCGCATGCCGGTGGCCTGGACGTTGGGCCGGGAAGCAACCTCTAGGCGTGCTGTGGCCTTGGCGCACGCGAAGGAACTTTTGTCCCGTGGGTCCCCGGAGGAGCATCCCGGTGTTTATCCTTAAATAAATGATGCATCCTTTTTTTGAGTGGGTGAGCGGGTGGATTTGATCGTCCCGGCATCCATCATGCCAGCAGGTCCACAAGTGTCGCCGGTGGCGATCGTCGGCATGGCCGGTCTCTTTCCGGAGGCGGCGACGCTGCGGGAGTTTTGGGACAATGTGGTGCGCGGGCGAGACTGCATCCGCGACGTCCCGGCGTCGCGCTGGGACCTGGCAGATTACTACGACGCCGATCCAAGCGCGCCTGACAAGACGTACAGCAAGCGCGGTGGGTTCATTCCCGACGTCGCGTTTGACCCACTCGAGTGGGGGCTGCCACCGAACTCGCTCGAGGTGACCGATGTCGCCCAGCTGCTCTCGCTGCTGGTGGCGAAGAAGGCACTGGACGATGCGGGCTACGGCTCCGCGACCGGGCCGGCGGGATCTAGCGAGGCCTTCGGGCACGCTGGCGCAGTGAGCGGCCGGGCGTTGGACCGTGAGCGGACGGGCGTGATCCTGGGTGTGGGTGGTGGGCAGAAGCTCATCACGCCGCTCACGGCGCGGTTGCAGTATCCGGTGTGGGAGCGGGTGCTGGTGAGCAGCGGGCTCTCGCCGGAGGACGCGCGGGCAATAGCGGAGAAGATCAAGCTCGCGTATGTGCCGTGGGAGGAGAACTCGTTCCCGGGGATGCTGGGAAACGTGATCGCGGGGAGGATTGCCAACCGGCTGGACCTAGGCGGCATGAACTGCGTTGTGGACGCGGCGTGCGCCAGCTCGCTCGCCGCTCTTCGCCTTTCGCTGGCGGAGCTGAACGACCGGCAGGCGGACGTGATGATCACGGGTGGCGTCGACGCAGACAACTCGATCTTCATGTACATGTGCTTCAGCAAGACGCCGGCGTTCTCACGCAGCAACCAGGTGCGGCCGTTTGATGCGCAGTCGGATGGGATGATGGTGGGCGAGGGGATCGGCATGCTGGTGCTCAAGCGACTGGACGACGCAGAGCGCGACGGCGACCGGATCTACGCGGTGATTCGGGGCGTGGGCACATCGAGTGATGGCCGGTTCAAGAGTATTTACGCGCCGCGCTCTGAGGGGCAGGCGCGGGCGCTTCGTCGCGCGTACCGCAACGCCGGGGTTGAGCCATCCACAGTTGGCCTGATTGAGGCGCACGGAACGGGTACGGTGGCGGGTGACCTGGTGGAGACGACCACCTTGGATCTGGTGTTTCGGGAGGCGGAGACGGCGAGCGGCCGGGTAGCGTTGGGCAGCGTGAAGTCGCAGATAGGTCATACCAAGTCGGCCGCGGGTGTGGCGGGAATGATTAAGGCGGCACTGGCGCTGCACCACAAGGTGCTGCCTCCCACGATCAATGTGACGGAACCTCATCCGGCGCTGGCGCTGGCGGACTCGCCCCTGTACGTGAACACGCACGCGCGTCCGTGGATGCGGCAGGGAGGCGCACCGCGCCGGGCCGGTGTTAGCAGCTTTGGCTTTGGCGGCACCAACTATCACGTGGTGCTGGAGGAGTACGCGGCGGAGCAGAGAGGCGCATACCGGCTGCACGCCGGCGCTCCACCAATGGTGCTGGCCGCTCCCGATAGGCGGTCGCTCGCAGCGCGAGTGCGGGAGCTTCTGACAGGGATTGAGCACCCGGACGCTGCGGGCGACGGGGAAGCGCGCCGCCGCCTGTACGTCGCTGCTGGGGAGTGGAGCAGCACACCCATTCCGGTTGACTACGCAAGACTAGGGTTTGTGGCCGAAACGTTAGCGGACGCGCGGTCGCTGCTGGCGACGGCGCTTGGGCAGCTGGAGAGCCGGGAAGAGGATGAATGGGAGCACCCCAAGGGGATCTTCTTCCGGCAGCGCGGCGCCACATCGGAGGAAAAGGTAGTCGCCTTATTCCCCGGACAGGGCTCGCAGTACGTCGACATGGGGCGTGAGCTAGCGTGCGCGTTTCCTGACGTGCGTGAGGCGTTCGCGGCCGCGGATGCGCAGTGTGAGGCAGATGGCCAACCTCTGCTGTCCGAGGTGGTGTACCCGGTCCCCGCGTTCACGGACGGGGCGCGCGACGTGCAGACGCAGACGCTTCAGCGGACCGAGCACGCCCAGCCGGCGATTGGGGTCCTTAGCATGGGGCTGTTCCGCCTGGTGCAGCGCCTGGGACTTAAGCCGGATTTCGCGGCGGGGCACAGTTTTGGTGAGTTGACGGCGCTTTGGGCGGGTGGCGCACTCTCAGATGGCGATTTCCTAGCGCTCGCCCGCGCACGGGGGAAGGCGATGGCTCCGCCCCCCGTCGCGGGATTCGACGCGGGCGCAATGCTTTCGGTGAGGGCGGACGAGGCTCGCGTTGGCGCCATTTTGGCCGGTGATCCCGGCCTGCGAGACGTGCGAGTGGCAAACGTCAACTCGCCGCAGCAGACCGTCGTCGCGGGGCCGACGGCGGCGGTGGCGGCGGCGCAGACGGCGCTGACCGCGCAGGGGGTCGCCACCATTTCGCTGCCTGTGTCGGCCGCCTTTCATACGTCACTTGTGGGGCACGCACAGAGCGCGTTCGCGGCGGCGGTGGCGGCGGCAGACGTGCGGGCGCTCGAGTTCCCGGTCTACTCCAACGCAAGCGGGGGAGCGCATGATGGCGCAGCGCCCGCGGTGCGCGCCGCTCTGGTTGAGCATCTGCTACAGCCGGTGAAGTTTCAGCGCGAGATTGAGCGGCTATACGAGGCAGGGGCGCGGATCTTCGTCGAGATTGGGCCGCGCAGCGTGCTCACGAACCTGGTGGGCGAGATCTTGATTGGCCGTCCGCACGAGGCGGTAGCCCTTAACGCAAGTCGTCAGCGCGAAGGCGAGCGCCAATTCTGGGAGGGACTGGTGCGGCTACGTGTGGCGGGACTATTCCTGGACGTGAGAGACCCCTATCTGGCAGAGGAGCTGGCCCGGCCAGCACGCCCGCTTAGCGGGGCTGCCGTCCGGCTGAACGGCAGCAACTACGTCAGCGACAAGACGCGCCAGACTTTTCACAGCGCGCTTCAAGACGGACACCGTGTGGCGCCCGTCGAGCGGATTCCTCAACCCCCGCCGCTACCCCCGCGCACAATGCAAGCACAGCACCCACCAACACCATTGCACCCAGGGTCAACCATGTCACAAACATCACATTCAGCGGCGGCTCCCGTTGCAGCCGCAGCGACACAGATACTAGGAACACAGCCGGTCCCAGTCCCAGTGGGGGTAATCGAGCGCGGCGTGGCAGCGTTCGGTCAGCACCAAAGCGAGGGGCTAAGGGCGCATCAGCAGTATCTGGAGCAACAGGCCGAACAGAACCGCACGTTTCTCCAGTTTATGCAGCAGCAGCAGCAGTTGCTGTTGAGTCCGGGCGGCGTGGCGGTCCCGCAAGAAGCGCACGAGGCGCTAGCGCGCAGTCTGGCGCTCTACCAGGAGCTTCAGGTGGAGACGGCGCGTTCGCATCAGTTCTTCCTGCAGCAGCACGCGGAGCACTCGCGGTCGTTTGTGGAGCTGCTTCGCCAGCCGGCGAGCGGCAAGCCGCTTGCGCCCGCGTTTGGTACGCCCCAGGTCGTGCCATTGAGTCTGGCACCGGCGGCTCCCGCGGCTCCCGAGGCACCGGCGGCGCTGCGCGCGGCCCAGGCGCCAGCGCCACCCGCTCCAGTTGCCACGCGTGTTGAGACACCGGCACCGGTTGTAGCGATCGCGACTCCAATTCAGCCGGCAGTCCCAACGCACGTTTTGGCGATCGGATCCCCCGTCGCGACCGCTGCGGTTACCCCTCCCACACCTGCGATGCCCTTTGTCGCGATTGCGCCGGAGACTGCGCTGACAATGGAGGAGGTGACGCAGGCGCTACTAGCGGTAGTGAGCGACAAGACAGGGTATCCGGCGGAGACGCTGGAGTTGGATATGGACATCGAAGCCGATCTGGGGATCGACTCGATCAAGCGCGTGGAGATCCTCGGCACGATGCGCACGCAGTTCCCGGGCGCATCGGTTCCAAAGCCAGCGGATCTCGCTGAACTGCGCACCTTACAGCAGATTGTGGATTTCCTTAGGGCGCATGGCGAAGAGACGCCGGCGGCCGGGGCGGGAACGCAGGGGCCGGCCGGTGCACCCGCGATGCCGGCCTCCAACGGCGCGCTTTCCAGTGGCAGCCCAACGAACGGGGCAGTGACCGACGACCTTCCAACCAATGGGCTTGCGACCACTGGTGTCCCTTGGACGGGCGTGCGCTTGCGCGCGCTCCCGCTGCCTGATGCGCTCGATACCGCGCCGCCGGCGGGCACCACCTGTCTCATCGCGGATGACGGCACACCCTTGACGGCGGTGCTGGTACGGCTGCTCAAGGGGATCGGTTGGAGCGTGGCGGTGCTCGCGATGCCGGAGGAGGCGTCCGAGGACGAGCTACGGCGAGGACTGGAAGCTTCGCATGGAGGTACGCCAGGCGTCTTCATCCACCTGAGTCGGCCGGGGGGCGTGAACGGTCTGTTCAACCGGGAGTCGCGCTCCTCTGCGAAGAAGGCGTTTCTGCTGGCAAAGCTGCTGATGGAGCCGCTGAATGCCGCGGCATCCGCGGGCAACGGCCGCGCGGCATTTATGGCGGTGACGCGCTTAGACGGTGCGCTTGGCAGCGGCTTGCAGGACGGGCGCGGCGGTGCCGGCGCAGCCGAGCCACCCTTCGACGCCGAAGGCGGTGCGGTGTATGGCCTGGTCAAAACGCTCAAGCTGGAGTGGCCGGCGGTGTACTGCCGCGCGATCGACTTGAGCCCGACGCTGGATCTGGACGAGGCGGCGCGCCTGGTGCTGGCGGAGTACCTCGACCCGGACTGGCTGGTCTCAGAGGTTGGCCACGGGGCTGGGGGCCGCGTGACGCTCGCGCCGGCGGAACCGCTCGGTACGGCGCGCTGACAAGTGGAGAGTAGGGAAGCGTCGCCGTCCGCGTACGCTGGGATCACGCCGGATTCGCTGTTTCTGGTGAGCGGCGGCGCGCGTGGCGTTACCGCGCGCTGCGTCATAGCGCTTGCGGAGCGGCGCCGCTGTCGCTTCATCCTGCTCGGCCGATCACCTCGGCTGGGAATTGAGCCCGCATGGGCGGCGGGCTGCGCTGACGAGACGGTGCTGAAGCGGCGCATCGCTGTCGACCTGCGCGAGCGCGAGGAGCGAGTTACACCGGCGGCAATCCAGCGCGCGTACGACGGTCTGACATCGTCACGCGAGATCGAGCGGACGCTGGCGGGGGTGCGCCGCGCGGGCGGGGATGCGACGTACGTGCGGGTTGACGTGGGCGATTTATCCGCGCTACGGCGCGCGCTGGCGGAGGTGATGGAGGGAGAGGATGCCATCAGCGGCCTCATCCACGGCGCGGGGGCGCTTTCAGACAAGCTGATAGAGCGTAAGACGGGCGAGGACTTCGACCGCGTGTACGACACCAAGATGCTTGGACTAGAGAATCTGCTCCAATGCGTCCAATCCGACCGGCTGCGCCACCTGGTGTTGTTCTCATCGGCGGCGGGCTTCTTTGGTAACCCCGGCCAGACCGACTACGCCATGGCTAACGAGGCGCTGAATCGGGTGGGCACGCTTTTTAAGCGTGCCCACCCAGCGTGCCGCACGCTGGCATTGAATTGGGGACCGTGGGATGGCGGCATGGTGACGCCCGAGCTGAGACTCCTGTTCCGCGAGCGAGGCGTTCGGGTGATCGACGCGGATGGCGGAGCGCGAGCGTTTGTCGAGCTGCTGGAGCGCGAGTCAGATGAGGTGCAGGTTTTGGTGGGAGATGGACTTGGACCGGCACCGGTGCGCCCGGCGCTAGGCCCGCGGCGTCAGCGCATTCGCCGCCGGCTGACGCTGGAAGCCAACCCGTTCTTGCGCGACCACATAGTGGGAGGGCACGCAGTGTTGCCTTCTGTGTGCGCGGCCGCGTGGATGGCTAATGCGTGCGAGCAGCTCTACCCAGGTTTCCGCTTCTTTGGCATGGATGATCTGCGCATCCTCAAGGGGATCGTATTTGATGAGTCGCTGCAGCCGGAGGTCGCGCTTGAGTTAGAAGAGACGGCGCGAGAGGGTGATGAAACAGTGCGGCTACGCGGCACCGTCACGAGCGTGACGTTGGCGGGCCAGGTGCGCTACCACTACAGCGCGTCGGTTACTCTTCTGCGCAGTCTGCCAGATGCGCCCTTCTACATGGGCATGGATGTGCGTGCGGATATGCACGCGCGAGACGGTGGGGACCTGTACGCGGACGGCACGCTGTTCCACGGGCCGTCGTTCCGTGGTGTGCAGCGCGTCGTGAACGCGAGCGTGGAGCGATTGACGCTGCGTTGCGCGCTGCCGCCGCTCTCTGACGCGGATCAGGGACAATTTCCGGTACAGGCGTTCAACCTGTACGTTGCGGACGCACAATTCCAGAGCCTGCTGGTGTGGGTCCGGCTCTTCCGGGGTGCCGCTAGCCTACCGGTGGGCGCTGCCCGGAGCGAACACTATCTGCCTCTGCGATTTGGCGAGACGTACTACGTGTCGCTTGAGGTGGCATCTTGCAGCGACCACGAGCTCACGGGCACGACGACGGTGCATGACGCCAAAGGGAAGATTTACGCGCGCGTGACCGGTGCGCGGGTCACGTTTAGCGAACAGCTCAACGCACAGTTCGTTCCGGCAATGCGACCGATCGCCGGGCCGGCTCCTCGCGCCGCCTCGCAAGCGCTGGCATGACGGTAATCCCGGTGCTGCCGGCCGGTCCGGGCGCGGGCGACCCAGTGGCGCTGGTGGGTCTCGCCTGCCTTTTTCCGGATGCGTCCACACCCGACGCTTTCTGGCGCAACTTGCTCGATGGACGGGATTCCACCTCACTGCTAACGGCCGCGGAACTCGGGGTTGATCCATCGCTGATCTACGACCCGCGGCAGGGCGTGCTTGACAAAAGCTATTGGATGCGGGGCGGCTTCGTGCGCGATTTCCGCCTAGACCCCGAGGGTTTCCGACTCTCCGCCGACGCGATTGAGCAATTGGACGAGGTGACACAGTGGACTCTGCACGTGGTGCGGGGGGCGTTGCGCGATGCCGTGCTGCGTGCCGGTACGCACGATGGCGCTGTTCCGGCGAACGGCGCGGGTGAGATTGACGGCGCGCTCCGTCGGTGTGGCCTGGTGCTGGGCAACCTCTCCTTTCCGACGCGCTCGTCGCAAAGAGCGTACGGTCCGCTGTACGTAGGGAGCGTTGAGAGGGCACTGGGGGAACTGCTCGACCGGCCAGATCTACGCCTGCCAGGTCCGGCGGTGTTGGGTGAGGCCGCTGTAAGTGGGGCACTGGTTGCGGGGTCACCGGCGGGGCTGGCCGCGAGAGCCCTAGGGCTGGGAGGCCCCACTTTCTGCCTTGACGCGGCGTGCGCGTCGTCGCTGTATGCGATAGCGCTGGCGTGTGAGTATCTGCGCGCAGGCAAGGCGGACCTCATGCTGGCTGGCGCCGTGAGCTGCGCTGATCCCATGTTCGTGAACATGGGGTTCTCTATCTTCCGAGCCTTCCCGGCGGACGGGGCAGAGAGCCGTCCGCTTGACCGGCGCTCAGGCGGGCTGGTGGCCGGCGAGGGTGCTGGCATCGTCGCGCTGAAGCGGCACGCCGACGCCGTGCGTGACGGTGACCGAATTTATGCGCTGGTGCGCGGCGCCGGCCTCTCCAACGACGGACGAGGGAAGCATGTGCTTCAGCCAAGCTCTCGTGGTCAGGTGTTGGCGCTAGAGCGGGCGTACGCCGCCTCCGGGGTGGATCCGCGTGACGTGCAGTACGTGGAGTGCCACGCGACCGGGACACCTGCGGGCGACGTGGTGGAACTGAATACGATCGAGCGGTTCTTCGGCGCGAGAGGACACATTCCTCTCACCGGCACAGTGAAGTCCAATTTTGGCCATTTGCTCACGGCGGCGGGCGTAGCGGGAACAATAAAGACTGCGCTGGCGATGGAAGCGGGTCAGATCCCGGCGACAATCCGGGTGGACGAGCCGCTTGCTTCGGAGGAAGGCGCGGTCAACGGCGCGCACCTCGTTCGAGCGGCGGTTGCATGGCCGGCTACCGGAAAGCCCAGGATGGCTGGAGTCAGCGCGTTTGGCTTTGGTGGGACCAACGCGCACGTGGTCCTGGAGGCTCCGGGCACTTCACCGTCAGATCAGCCAGCGCCAGCACCCGAGAACGTGGCGCCGGCCGCCGTGCCGCCGGTGCCGGCCGCGCAACCAGCGCTGGCCATCACCGGAATGGCGGTACACACCGCGGGGTGTGAGGATCTGGCAGCGTTCGAGCAGGCGGTGTATGACGGGCGGCAGCTTCTTGGACCACTACCTGAACAACGGTGGAGGGGCATTACGCAGCATGAGTTGTGGAACGGCGCGGACGCTCCGCCGGGCGCTTACCTGCGCGGGTTTGACCTTGATTTCTTGCAGTACCGGATCCCGCCGAACCCGTCCGACCAACCGATTGCGCAGCAACTGCTGCTGCTTTCCGTAGCGGATGCCGCAATCCGCGACGCGGCGCTTCGCGAGGGCGCGGCAGTTGCAGTGGTGGTGGCGATGGAGACCGAATTGGAGCTGCACCGGTATCGCGGGCGGGTAGAGCTGGACTGGCAGGTTCGGGCGGCGTTGCATGAAGCGGGGATCTGGCTCTCTGAGGACGAGGAAACGGCGTTGGCCGGTCTGGCCAAGCAGAGTGTGCTCAACCCGGCTCAGGTGAATCAGTACGCTAGCTTCATCGGGAACATCATGGCAACCCGCGTTGCCTCGCAGTGGGACTTTTCCGGTCCGGCGTTTACGGTCTCCGAGAGCGAGAATGCCTCGTTCCGTGCACTGGAGGTGGCCCAGTTGCTCTTAGCCGGCGGGACGGTGGAGGCGGTAGTGGTGGCGGGCGTGGAGCTAGCGGGCAGTGTGGAGAGCGTCACGCTGCGCGACCGTGCGCATCCAGCGGGGCGGACGCTCGGACTCCAGATTGGCCTCGCGGATGGGGGCGAAGCGGGCTGGCTACCGGGGGACGGCGCGGCGGCGGTGGTCGTGCGGCTTGCGCGCGACGCGGCGCGCAATCAAGAACGAATCTACGCAACGGTGGAGGCAGTAAGCCTTATACGCTCGGACGGGGCTCCTAGAGCGGGTGCCAGTCCGGTCACGCCGGCTGCCGTGACCGGCGCCGCGCGCAAGGCACTAGAGATGGCTGGTGTCACGCCGCGGGAGGTGGGGTACCTGGAAGCGTCGTCGAGCGGCGTGCCGGCCGAAGACGAGGCGGAGATCTCCGGCCTGATGGCACTTTACAGGGACGCTGGCGGCGCGGGCCACGAGGCTGAGATGGCTGGAGCGTCCGATGCAAGTGGGCCGGGTAACGCATTTGAGGCGAATGAGGCCGAGTATTCGTGTGCGTTTGGCAGTGTCAAGGCGACGGTGGGGCACTCGTTCGCAGCCGCTGGTCTGTTTGGCGTGGTCAAGGCGGCGCTTTGTCTGAGCGGCCGCTTCATTCCGGCGATCCCGGGCTGGACCGCACCCGCAAAGCCCGAGCTCTGGGCGGGCGGACCTTTCTACTTCCCCACCGAGGCGCGACCCTGGCTGACGAGTCGCGCGCGGCCACGGCGCATCGCGGCCGTGAGCGGACTGTGCGCGGATGGGTCAGCGGCTCACGTGGTGCTGGCCGGGGCGACACCGGCGATCGCGGAGGAGGGTGACCACATGGCGGACGCGCTGGCGGTGACCGCTACCGGTGCGCTATGCGGTGGACTATTGCCGAATCTGCTGCCGGTTGTCGCGAATGATCTTGCCGGGCTGCTGGCCGCGCTTGAGGTACTCCAGCGTGAACTGATGACGGGCCAGGCGCTAGGCATGCTGGCGGAGACCCGCTGCCGCGCTGCCAGCGCAGCCGATGATGTGGATTCCGGTACGGGCGAGCGAGCGCGCTTTGCGCTGGTGATCCTGGCCCACGACAACGACGGCGCACTAAAGGAGGTTGAGCGGGCGCGAACGGGAGTGCCCGATGCCGTGCAGCGGGGCGGCGAGTGGATCACGCCGGCGGGTAGTTGCTTCGCCGCGCGCCCGCTGCACGGCATCGGCGATATTGCCTTCGTGTACTCGGGAGGCATCAGCGCGTATCCGGGGCTGGGCCGCGATCTCCTACGCGCCTTCCCACACCTGCACCATGTGCTTGCCCAGCGGGTGGTGGACCCGGCATTGGCCATGAGCGACCGGCTGCTGTATCCGCGCCACATGGTGCGGCCAACGGCGGCGATGGAGAGCGCCATGGAGCGGCGCCTGGTAGATGACGCATTCGCCGTGGCCGCCGCCGGAGCGAGCTTCTCTTTGTTGGGAACGACGCTTCTGAGCGAGGTGCTAGGCGTACATCCGCAGGCGGCCTTTGGGTTCAGTCTGGGAGAGGCAAGCATGATGCTCGCACTGGGCGTGTGGCCCGGGGGGGATTTGGTGGTGTCGGCAGCGAGAGGCTCCGCGGTACTGGGACCGCGCCTCTCCGGTCCAAAGGGCGCGGCGCGCGACGCATGGGGGGTTTCGGCCCATGTACCAGGCGACGATTTCTGGCAGACCTTCCTTGTGCTTGCCCCGGCACCAGATGTGGCCGCGGTACTGCGCCATGAGCCGCGCGCATTCCTGACCATCACTGCAACTCAAAAGGAGGTCTTCATCGCGGGCGACCCGGAGGCGTGCCGCCGGGCGATTGAACGCCTACGGTGCGGGCATGCTCCGGCGCCATTCAACTACGTGCTGCACTGCCCCCCGGTGTTGTCCGAGATGGCTGAGCTCGAGCGGCTCTACCGATTGCCAGTGGCGACTCGCCCGCCTCTGACTTTTTACAGCGCAGTGTCCGACGCGCCGCTTGAGCTAGAGCCGGAGACAATCGCGCGCAGCATCGCCGGCGTGGTGTGCAGCCACCTCGATTTTCCAGCGCTGGTCGAGCGCGCGTACGAGGGAGGTGCCCGGCTGTTCGTGGAGCAGGGTCCTGGGAGTGCGTGCTCTCGCTGGATTCGGACGATCCTCGGGGACCGCCCCCACATGGCGGTCTCACTCGACCAGAAAGGAACTGACGGCCGCGTTTCGCTGCTGAGGTTGGTGGCCCGGCTCCTAAGTCACCGTGTGCCGGTCCGTCTGGAATGCCTGTTGCCGGCCGGTGAGGCCCGTGGAGCGCCTGCGCCGGCACGGCAGCTGGTAGAGCGGATCGTCCCCGGCGGGCCATCAATCCGGGATGTCATTGTGACCGCCGAGCACATCAGCCGCTTCCGCCCACTCGCCCACATTGAGGCGCCGCTGGCGGCCGTCCGGGCGAGTGGACCGGGCGTCATCGAGGCGCTCGCCGGGATGGTGAGTCGCGAGGCCGAGACGCATATGGGCTTGATTGTGAGCCGTCGAGAGGCCGCGCGCGCCATGGCCGCCGCGGTCCGATGGCAGTTGGATCTGCTGCGTGGCGGCGCTGCGCTGCCCGCGACGGCCGCGTCCCCAGCGTCCGCAATTCTGGCGACTGGCGCCTTCAGCGACAACGTAATCTGGAATCAAACAGACTTGCTTGAGTTCGCCGGTGGGGAAATTGCGCGCGTCTTCGGCCCGGAGTACGCGCCGATCGACACCTACCGGCGGCGCGTGAAGCTGCCGCTGGCACCGTACCTACTGGTCTCACGGGTAACGCAGCTGACGGCGACGCGCGGTGAATTTCAGCCGTCCACCATGACCACCGAGTACGACGTGCCGGTAGGTGCGTGGTACTGCGTGGATGGGCAGGTCCCCTGCGCCGTGGCGGTGGAGTCCGGCCAGTGCGATCTCCTGCTGATTAGCTATCTGGGGATCGACTTCGAGAATCGCGGTGAGCGCGTGTACCGGTTATTGGACTGCACGCTGACCTTTCTGGACGAGCTCCCCCGGGAAGGCCAGACACTGCGCTACGACATCAGCATTAACTCATTTGCCCGCAGTGGGGAACAGTTGCTGTTCTTCTTTAGCTACGAGTGTTTCGTGGGTGAGAAGATGGTGTTGAAGATGGATGGGGGATGTGCGGGGTTCTTCACGGACGAGGAGTTGGAGCAGGGACGCGGAGTGCTCTACACTGAGGCGGAGCGCGCGGCGCGCGCGCGCGTGGAGCGGCGCGCCTTTCAAACTCTGCTCACGTGCCGCCGGCGCGTTTTCGACGAGGCTGACGTGGCAGCGTTAGGCGAGGGTGACCTGACCGCGTGCTTTGGCGCCGCCTATGAGAAGCACGGCCACAATCCGGCGCTGCGCCTACCGCCGCCTGCGCTGCGAATGTTCGACCGAGTTATTGAGGTGGAGCGGGACGGTGGGGCGTGGGGGCTGGGCACGGTTGTGGCGGAAAAGGACCTCCGTCCGGATGACTGGTATTTCCCGTGCCACTTTCAAGGGGATGAGGTGCTGGCGGGCTCACTCATGGCGGAAGGTTGCGTACAACTGCTCCAGTTCTACCTGCTTTACCTTGGTTGCCACGTGCTCACTACCAGCGCACGCTTCCAACCAATCCGGGGGCTGGCACAAGTGGTGCGTTGCCGCGGCCAGGTGACGCCGGCGCACTCAAAGCTGACGTACCGTTTGGAAGTGACCAGTGTGGGCCTGACGCCAGAGCCGTTCGCGGTCGCCGACGTGGAGATCGTGGTGGACGGCAAGGTGGTTGTCCACTTCAAGAACCTTGGGCTGCGTCTGGCGGAAGATCCGGAGGGGCAGGAGCAGCGTCTGGCGCCTCTGGTCCGGCGTCCGGCGCCGTTCGACGAGCGGCACATAGACGCGTTTGCCACGGGACGGATGGCAGACTGCTTCGGGGCGGAGTTCGCAGTCTATGATGGCCGCGCAGTACCGCGCCAGCCGAATGACGATCTGCAGCTTATCAGTCGCATTCTGGAGGTGCAGGGCACACGTCTGGACTTCACCCCCGGCGCCAGTGTGCTGGCCGAGTACGATGTGCCCGATCGGCCCTGGTTCGCTCCGCAAGATGGCTGCCCGGATACGCCATACGCCATTTTGATGGAGCTGGCGCTGCAGCCGTGCGGTTTCCTTTCCGCCTGGCTTGGCTCGACGCTGCTCTACCCGGACGAGAACTTCCACTTTCGGAACCTGGACGGGTCTGGACGGAGAACAACTGTAATAGCACCTGGCGCGCCAGCCGTGCTGGATCTGCGTGGCAAGACGGTGCAGAATCGGGTGAGACTCGTCTCCTCCACGGCCATGGGTGAGGTTGTCATCCAGAAGTTCACCTTTGAGATGGCCTGCGACGGGTGCGTCTTCTTTGTGGGGGATGCGTCGTTTGGACACTTCAGTGGGAACGCGCTGGCCAACCAGGTGGGGCTGGACGCAGGGCGGCTGACGGCGCCTTGGCACGAGACGGCCGCTGGGGCGGTTGCCGGCGCGGGGGGTGGACCGGCAACTCCGCTTGACCTTCGCGGTGAGGCGCGGCACTTGTTTAAAGGCCGCTCGGACGCGCCCCACTTTCGCTTAGCAGGAGGGAAGCTGGACCTGCTGGACAGCGTGCTTGTGATACCGGAAAGTGGGCGGTATGGGCGGGGCTACGTCTTCGGCACGAAGATCGTGGACCCCACCGATTGGTTCTATGCGTGCCACTTCTACCAAGACCCGGTGATGCCGGGATCGCTAGGGGTGCAAGCGCTGGTGGAGGCACTGAAAGCGCTGGTGATACAGAGCGATCTGGGGTGGGGACTGCGCGCGCCGCGCTTCGTGCATCCTACGGAGCACACTGTGGTGTGGAAGTACCGCGGACAAATTTTGCCGGCTCACGGGACTGTGACGCTGGAGGCGCATCTCAAGCACATTGAGCGAACACCGGAAAGAGTGACGGTGGTGGCCGACGGTAGTCTGTGGCGTGACGGCCTCCGGATCTACGAAGTGACCGATCTGGCGATTGTGCTCGAAGAGACGCGTAGAGACGGCGTGATACAGGGTGCCCGCGCCGCGGCTGGTGATGTGGGATGAGCGTGGCGTTTGATGTGGAGGCGATGCGGGGGCGATTGCTTGATCTGGCATCGCCGTGCTGGGCGGTACGCGTGGGTGATCGGATGGGGTTGGCAACCGGGCCAGTTGACGGCGCTGAGACGGTGGCCCAGGTGGGACCGCTGCCTCCAGAGCGGCTGGGTGATCCCGGTTTCCTGCGGGATCACGGCGTGCGGCTCGCCTACGCGGCGGGGGCGATGGCGAACGGCATTGCGTCCGAGGACATGGTAATCGCGATGGGACGGGAGGGACTCCTGGCATCATTTGGCGCGGCGGGGCTGGTGCCGGCGCGCGTGGAGGAGGCGATATGGCGCATCCAGGGGGCCCTACCGGCGGGGCCGTACGCGTTCAATCTGATCCACAGCCCCTCCGAAGAGGCGTTGGAGCGCGGCGCGGTTGAGCTATTTCTTCGTCATGGCGTGAGGACGGTGGAGGCATCCGCCTTCCTGGATCTGACACCGCACATTGTGCGTTACCGAGTGGCGGGGCTGCGGCGCGGCGTCGATGATGAGGCGCTGGCGGACAACCGCGTGATCGCCAAGGTCTCCCGGCGTGAGGTGGCCATGAAGTTCATGCAGCCGGCGCCGGCCGGGATGGTGGCGGCGCTGGCCGAACAGGGGCTGGTTACGGCGGAACAGGCGGAGTTAGCAGCAGGCGTGCCGCTATGCGATGACCTGACTGTGGAGGCGGACTCCGCCGGACATACGGATAACCGCCCGCTGGTCTGCCTCCTCCCATCATTGATTGAGCTGCGAGACGAGATCCAGGATCGCTACCGCTACGCGACTCCGGTACGGGTGGGCGCGGCGGGGGGCATCGGGACGCCGGCAGCGGCAATGGCGGCGTTTTGCATGGGTGCAGCGTATGTAGTCACGGGATCCGTGAACCAGGCGTGCGTGGAGGCGGCGGCCTCGCCGCATAGCAAAGGGTTGCTGGCGCAGGCAGGGATGGCGGATGTGATGATGGCGCCGGCCGCGGACATGTTCGAGATGGGCGTGCGGCTGCAGGTACTGAAGCGCGGGACGATGTTCGGCATGCGTGCGCAGCGCCTGCACGAGTTGTACGCAGCGCACGAGTCGCTGGAGTCGCTGCCGTCCGCTGAGCGCGAACGCCTCGAGCGGCAGGTGTTCCGCCGGCCGCTTAAGGTGGTTTGGGAGGAGACTGCACGCTTCTTTCAAGATCGAGATCCCGAGCAACTTGCGCGAGCGGAGGGCAACGCCAAGAGAAAAATGGCGCTGGTGTTCCGCTGGTACCTTGGCCTCTCGTCTCGCTGGTCAAACGCGGGTGAACCTGGCAGGGAGGTGGACTATCAGATCTGGTGTGGTCCGGCGATGGGCGCGTTCAACGATTGGGTGCGAGGCACGTATCTGGAGGCGTCGGAAGCGAGGCGTGTGGCGGACGTGGCGGCCCACGTAATGCATGGCGCGGCGTACCTGTGGCGCGCAAGACACCTAGAGATGCAGGGTTGGAGTGGCGCGGCTGCGCTGGCGCGCTACCACCCAACCGCGCCACTGGCTGCCGGGTAGTCACTGCGAGCCCACGACGCGTGCCACCCGGCCCTGTCTCAACGCAGGCACTTAGTTGTGAAATGGTGCAGGAATGTTTCCCTTGGCCGGTCGGCGTGGGAGTACGGCGGTTGGATGACGGGCGCATGCTGGACGACTTCCCGGAAGAGCAAGAGGCTCTCGGTCCGCGCGCCGTCTTACATCGCCGCCAGCAGTTCACTCTCGGCCGGTCGGCGGCGCACCAGGCGCTGAGTGCGCTAGGAGCATCGCCGTCACCGGTGCTTCGGGGAGCACGCGGCGAGCCGCTGTGGCCCGCAGGAATCACGGGCGCGATTACCCACACGGGGGCGACGGCGGTTGCCGTCGTTGGGTGGCGAGAACGCTACCAGGGTATCGGTGTCGATCTCGAGCCGCTACGCCCGGGGCTAACTGATGAAGCCTCACATCTGGTGTGTACGGAGCGCGAGGCCGTGTGGGTTGCTGGGGACCCGGTCCGCCTGACCATGTTGTTCTGTGCCAAAGAAGCGGCGTTCAAGGCGCTCTACCCGATTGCCCGAGTCGTTTTGGACTTTCAGGATGCCCAAGTGACGTGGACGCCGGAGACCGTGTCATTCGACGTGCTGCTTCTCAGGCCAGCGGGCACGGCGCTAGGCGTCGGGTTTGTCTTGCATGCACCGTGTCGCCTGGTGGACGAAGCGAACGGAATGGTGCTGGCCACCGCCTACATACCGGCGACACCGGGTTAGCGCGACTCTGCCTCCCGCATCTTCTCATCCATGCGCGCAGAAATGGTGTCCCAACTGTTGCGTGCCAGGATCTCCTTCTCGCGCGCAAAACGCTTCTCGCGCTGCTCCGGCGCCTCGGCCAGCGCTCGGTCGATAGCCACCACAAACTCCTCCGGCGTCGCGCAGATGGCGACTGCCTCGGCGTAGGAACCAACCACGTCCGCTACTGGAGTTGACACGATTGGCTTGTGCGCAGCCATGTACTCCAGCGTCTTGGTAGGGCTGATGAACTTGGTGGCGTCGTTGAGCGCAAAGGGCATCATGCACACGTCAAATCCACTGACGTACGCCGGCAGATCTTTGTACTGCTTCGATCCCAGGTAGTGGAGGTTGGCCGATCTGGGTAGCTCAGCCGGGTCGATCTTTACGATGGGACCGAGCATGACGAAGCTCACGTTCGGTCGCAGCTCGGCAGCGCGGCCGATTAGCGCAACGTCGAGACGCTCATCGATCACGCCAAAATAGCCGGCCCGCGGCGTTGGCGTGCTCGCCAGATCGTCGGGCAGACTCACACCCGGCGCGAGTGCCTGTGCATAGTGCTGCGCATCCACGCCGCTGGGTAGAGCGTGGACGTTAGCGTGGAGCTTGGCCTTGGCCTTGCCCAGGCTCGCGCCACCCGTGAAGACCACATCTGCACGCTCCAGCAGCGCGTGTTCGCGCGGCAGCAGTTCGGGCGGCGCGCCCTTGAACAAGGACAGCTCGTCCATCGCGTCATAGACAATAAGCGACGGCTGGATGCGCTCAAGCGACGGCATGAACATCGGCGAATAAAACCAGGCAGTAAAGCCGGTGATCTTGTGCTGCTCCACAAAGCCGGCCACGAGGTGGGCATACATCTGCTCCAACCGCCAGCCCTCTCCAGGCCCTGGGTCCCGGCACACCGGGTGAGCGACAGTGATGCCGTCTTCATGTCGTTCCTCCATGTGGGCGCCTTCCGGTGGCAGCGGGGCGTTGTCGCTGAAGATAGGCTCCTCGATGAAATAGATAGACCGATCTTTGGCCAGCCGCGACAGGAGCTGCTGCGGGCGCTGCCAAACGAAGTCCCAGCGGAGGTGAGAGAAGACAACTATTGGCGGGCGGCGTTTTGCCGTGGACGGCGTCTCCGAAGTCATCCATTGATGGTATAAGAACTCTAGTTCTCGCTCACGCAGGCGGCTTTTTCAATTGGCCACGTTGGGCGCGGATGATGAGGGTGGACGTGTTGTCCGTCTTTGTGAGGGGAGGGCAGAGCACGTGACGGATGGGTGACGGTGTGGCGGCGGAGGCGGTAGTTTGCTGTGAAAAGAAGGAGCGCAAGCGGTGGCGGATCAGGCGGCGAGTGGGGAGCGGGTGACGGTGTGGCCGAGCGCTTCGAGGCGGCGGATGAGGCGACGTTCCACGGCGGCGCGGTCGCGCTAGTCAAGGGAGGTGGCACCGAGGTCGCGGTACGGGAC
>Ga0136611_10000335_pt1 | contig 30060 bp, 22 predicted proteins | sample AntDrymUQ2232306_2_FD_106645 | JGI IMG/M metagenome (GOLD analysis project Ga0136611, IMG submission 106645) | Polar desert sand microbial communities from Dry Valleys, Antarctica - metaG UQ223 (23.06) | ecosystem: Environmental > Terrestrial > Soil > Desert | place: Antarctica: Dry Valley...
AAAGGGTACAAAGCTGATCTGCTCGCCTCGCTGCCTGGCTATCTTCCGCGTGACGAGCAAGCTGAACGGAGCCGCCGAGGTTTCTACGAGGCGATGTCTGCGGCGCTACCAGGCCTCATCGATGTGACCGCGAAACAGGATCTGCTCGATAGTCTTCCGGATGATCTGCCCCCGGATATGGTCGAGCGACTCGATGCCTACCGATTGCCAGATATTATCCCGGATGAGGACTACCCCAACTGGCGACCGATCATCCTGGCGGCGCTACGCGATGTCTTTCGCTTTGAGGGCTTCCGGAGCGTGGAGCAGGAGGCAGTCGTTCGCGCGATGATATCCGGGCGCGATGTACTGGCGCTGCTGCCGACGGGCGCAGGAAAGTCGCTCTGCTTCCAGATCACCGCGCTCCTGCGTGATGGCGTGACACTCGTCTTCTCGCCGCTGATCGCGCTGATGCGCGACCAGGTACAGTCTCTGAACGCACGCGGGATTGAGGTTGTCGCGGCCATCTACAGCGGGCAACCCGCCGATGAGCGCGAAGAGACGCTCCGACGCATGCGCTCCGGACGAGTGCGGCTCGTGTACATCGCGCCTGAGCGTATGCGCGATCCGCAGCTGCTGCGCGCGCTTGAATCGGTCAAGATCACGCAGGTGGTCGTCGATGAAGCGCATTGTGTTGCCATGTGGGGTCCAAGCTTCCGACCGGACTTCCTGTACTTGCCACGCATCTTCGACACAATTGGCCATCGCCCGCCTATGGCGGCGTTCACTGCCACGGCCACCCCACCGATGCGGGCAGAAATCATCCAGGAACTGGATCTACATGATCCGGTTCAGGTGATCGCGTCGTTCGATCGGCCCAACCTGCGCTTCATCGTCTACAACGAGCAGTCGCGATACAACCGTGTCCGATCCAAACCCGACCGGTTTCGCGTCCTGATGAAGATACTGCAAGCATCCGACCGGGAACGGGAATCTGTGCTGGTATACGTCGCAACGACCGCCGAGGCTGACCTGCTGGCCCGGCGACTCGGCGCGGCTGGCTACGACGCCCGCGCCTATCATGGACGGATGACGACTTCCGACCGGGACAGTGTGCAGGAACTGTTCATGGATGACCACGTCAACATCGTCGTTTGCACCAAGGCGTTCGGCATGGGCATCGACAAGCCGGATATCCGCTATGTCATCCACTACGACATGCCCGGTGACCTGGAGTCGTACTACCAGGAAGCAGGTCGGGCAGGTCGTGACGGCCAACCCGCCTGGTGCATTCTGCTTTACCATCCATCTGGGAGGCAGGTCCACGACTTCTTCATCGAGTCGGGTATGCCCGACGCCGAGCTGCTCAACGACCTGGTAGCCCGCCTGCGCCAGATGCCAGGCGAGCGTGTCTTCCTCGATACGCCGAGAGTCGTCGACGAGCTTGGCATCGACGAGACGAAGCTGCGCGTCAGCCTGCATCTGCTCGAGTGCGCGGGCTTCATTCAGCGTGGGGCGGACTTCGCGCTGCGCGGATCACTCACCCTGCTCGAAGACGAAGAAGCGATCCTTGCGCAGATGCGGGATAATGATCCGGCCAGCGGCGACATCTTCCAACGCGCCGCACATGCGTTTGGCTGGCCAGTCTACCGGCGCATTGATATCGATTTGCTGGATGTTGCGGGTCGATTGGGCGTGTCGCCAGACGAAGTTGATGACGCGCTTGTTCGGGTTGCCCTTGCTGGTCAGGCGCTCTACCGCCCCTGGGAGCGCGGTAGCATCGTTAGTCCAGCAGCGCCGTTGCGATCGGGGACTCCGTTCATCGTCGATGATGCGGCCTCGGCACACGCAACACGCATGCAGGAGAAGCTGGGACGGATGATAGCCTACGCAGAGGATACGGACCGCTGTCGCCGAGCCACGATTCTGCGCTATTTCGGTGATGATTCCGCGAACGACACGTGCGACGCCTGCGATGCGTGCGCTCCGAAAGCCGAGTATCCGTGGAGCCGTCTGACCGCACGTGACACCGCCACCCTGGCCGACTTTTTCGATCCCGCCTTCACCATTCTCGAGTTGACGAAATGGAGCCACGACCAGACCTGTGAGGGACACAACCCTCTCGGTACCGGCGCGCTTACAAACGTCCTCAAGGGCAACAGTTGGGCACTGACACAGCACCAGACCGACCCGCACCTGCGCCGTTGGCGGCTCCAACGCCTGCGCAGCTGCCCCTGGTGGGGCGTGTTCGACTCGCTGCCAAACCGCGATCGCGTCATTGATGGCTGCCTGACTCGCCTCATCACAGAGGGCTACCTCACCCAGGATGCAGCTACATTCCTGACCGGGTCCGGCGACTACACCTATCACTACCCGGCCCTCACCGACAAAGGCCGCAACCAACTGCTGCAAGGCGAACTTCTGGGCTGGCATGTCCACAATTAGAAAGGTTTCCACTGTGGACGATCCGATCGAGTTTCTGCCGTATACCGTTGACCTGTTGGGCACGATCAGCACCCAGGTCCACGGCTACCAGGGTGAAGCGGCAATCGCTCGCGAACTTGTCCAGAATGCCGACGATGCAGGCTCATCATGGATTGAGTTCGTGTTTCAGCAGGACGGTCTTCGCGCACGCAACGGAAGTGTCTTCTCTGAAGACGACTTCAACTCGATCAGGCGGATCGCCGTCGGACACCGACGACAAGACAGCACGACAACCGGAGCGTGGGGTACTGGCTTCCTCTCCGTCTATCAGATTACCGATCATCCAGAGCTCCATTCGAGTGGTAAGCACCTCCGGTTCAACCCCCTCGAGGATCGCATCCCGGTGACACGATCGTCAGTCAATGACCATACCGAGTTCTATCTGCCGTGGCGTACCAGCAGCTCAGTCATTTCAGATCGACTCAAGGTCGGAACGTGGACGCCGGAGAAGATTGCTGCCATGCAGCACACTATCGCGGTGGAGAGTTACCGCGTTCTCCCTTTCCTTCGGAACGTCCAGCACATCAAAATACTGATTGATGAAGCAGGCGAGCAGCGCGTGAGCCACGAGGTCTGTCGCACACGGCAGCGGTCGCGCGATCTACCGGGCCAGGCAGTCCTCGAGCACTGGCGCTTCGACGCGACAGATCACGAAGGTGGTACGGCACGCGACGATGACTGGCTGATCCTGCGAGGAATGCTTCCAAGTGGCTTTCAAGACCGTGGTCGAACGATCAAGTCGCCAGAGATCGCCATCGGAATCTGTCCTACGATCACCTGGCTCGGTGAATTGCTTCCAGGGGTGCTGTACAACTACCTGCCTACCCCCATTGATACCGGATTCGGGTTCCATCTACAGGGGGACTTCTTCCCCGACGCAAATCGCCTCTCGATTGATACTGGCAATACGGAGTATGGCAACTGGAATCGACACGTCCTGAGTGGCATCGCGCGACTGTTCTGCGATCATCTCATTCTGCTGAGAGATGAACTCGTTCAAACGGCAGATTCATCAGCGCAGCGCTTCTATCGCCTGCTGCCTGCCACCACTACTGCATCGCTCCAGCCGTTAAGTGTGATCGTCGATACGTTTCGGCAGCGCGCGCGGACGATCCCCATCATTCGGACAACGGATGGAGCATGGACGGCTCCGAAAGACGTTCGCATGCCGGGACCACGCCTCTGGCAAATCACGAGAGACCACCTTGAACGCATCGTTCCCGGGTTCGAACCATCGCTTTCCCCAATGATGATGACACTGATTAGTGATCTGGGTGGGACACCGTTCCGATTACCGGAACTCATGAGCGAGCTGAATCGTACGGTTCGCCCAGATACGCCACTTGCAGAAGCGGCACCGATCATCAACAGCCGTGAAAAGCTCGATGCAATCGTTGAATTCATTCGTCTCAGGCTCGATAGGCCAACCGAGCAGCTATCTAAGCAGTAAGCAGTTAACGTCATCCACAACGCGCCATTCGTCCTGCGCGACGATGGAACACTCCAACGATACAGCGAGGATCAACCGTATCTCGCGGATGCTGCAACGCGAGCGGTGTTGCCGGACAACCATTACTGGCTAGTGGACGCAGATTTCCAGGCGACGCATGAACGGGTGCTCAAGGAGCGTCTCCTCCCGATCACGCTCGCATGCGTTGTCTCAGCAATCGAAGACCGGCGGCATCAGTCGATTGGTAAGCGGCTCGAACAGGCCGACCCATGCTGCAACTCATGGGAAAAGCTCCGCGCGATCTACGACTATCTGATCGCGCATAAAGCGCCTGACGCAGACGTTGATCTGAGCAATATGGCCATCGTCCCAGACGAGCAAGGCGTCCTGCATCGCATCGGTGACGCGCCCTTCCTTCCCGAACCCGATGCGATGCGTCTCCTCAACGGCGCTGGCATCGCGTACGTCGCGCACGAGATTCGCGAGTCGCTTGAGCATGTGCAGTTGCTGGAGCGCGCCGGTGTGCGCCGGCTCTCACTGTCAGTCGTCATCGACCTGCTCGCCGATGCCTGCTCCGAGCCACGGAACATCAATGACGCGCCTGCGTGGCTGAGTGATGTCAAGCGACTGAAGGATATTTACCGCTACTTCAATAACCAGCACCGAGCTGAAAATCTGGATGAGTCTGATCTCGCCCGTCTTCGGGCTTTGCCGTTCGTGCTGCGGCAGGATGGCGTGCTCTCAGCGTCTAATGGCGGATCGGCATTGCTTCTGCCGCCGCTTTCGATCGATGCAGTCTCACACGCGATTGATCTTCCAGGTGGCCGAAGCCTGGTGAGTGAACAAGTCCTTGATGGAGAGTCGCGCGGTTTTCTGGAACGTGTCCTTGATATCGAAAAGTTGACGGATGCTAACTACTTCAGCACCTACGTTCTGTCGCGATATGGCGGGGACGACTTGTCGGATGACCAGCGACTGGATCTGTTGCGTCGCATCCGGGATGCTTATCCACGATTCAAGGAGCAAAAGGATTGGACAACGATCAATCTGGTACAGGTGGCACCACTCGTCCGCTGTGCCGATGAGCAATATCGGCGCGTCGATGATGCGTATCTGCCGTGCGATGCGCTGGACACTGTGTTCGCACACGGATACGCGATTCCACACGCGGTGTACGGCATCGAGCGAGAGGGTGAACCTAGGCGATTCCATCATGTCGATTCGCCTTGGCTATCGTTCTTCCTCGAACTTGGCTTACGTCGTGACCCATCTGCTCGGGATCTCGTTCGAACTGTAGAGCAGGCCGTTGCAATGCCTCCCGACCTTCAAGGCGTCGCGATCATCAAGCGCGTCTACGACGTTCTCAGCAGCAATTGGCAGGACTACGCCAGGTATTCGGACTATCTGGAACCGCTCAGAACGAGGGCGTGGCTTCCATCATCGAATCGCTCGGAACAGTGGCACGTTCCGATTGACCTGTACGCTGGAAACCTGCGCGGTCTGGTCTATAGCCAGGCACCGATCGTTGATGCAGCACCAGGCACACCCGACTGGGTTCAGTTCATCGGTCTCAACCGAAGTCCGAAGCCGGAACACCTGGTAGGTCATCTCCTCCATCTCAGTCAGGAGGGGTTGCCTGTACCCCCTCAGATGTATCTGTACATGCGGAACATTCCCGAAGGCGACTTGCAACGATTACATGGGCGTGCCGTTATCTACGACTCTCGTGGCCAACGCTTCTGGTTGCCTCAGCATGTGTTCATTGGTGGCCACAACGACAAGTTTGGTGGGTATCGCTGCTATATCAACGCGGCGGAGGCGAACGAAGCACTACCGACTTATGTGCGCCTCGGTGTCCGCGAGGACCAGCCGACCACGGCAGACTACCTCGATGTCCTGATTGAGATTGCTGATGCGTTCCGTGGTGAGCCGATAGGAGATAGTGAACAGCGAATTATTGAAGCGGCGTTCGTTTATCTTTCAGGATTGCTGCCTGGGCAGACCGATGACCCGCCTTGGCTCATGACTCTTCGTGATCTGCCGATCATTCCGGATCAGGACGGTCGGCTTCAGCGTAGCAACCGCATTTTCCTTAAGGATCAGGACTCGCTACTTTCGAAGTTCCCTGCTGGTGACGTGCGCTATGTTCACTATTCAGATGAGCGAGCGCGTCCACTACTCAGTCGGATGGGCGTTCGACCATTGAGTAGGGCCGTGGAGCGACGGCCAATCCAAATTGGCGACAGTTCACACAACGCCGAGTGGACAACCCGCTTGCGATTTCTCACGAAAGCGTTTCAGAGAATCAAGCTCACCTATGAGAGCCAGTTTCCCGGTGGATGGAGTGAGATCGCAGGTTTTCAGCAATCAACGGTTCAGACTGCCCGCGATATTCGTGTGCGCTTCGTGATCCAGTCCGGTCCCACACTTGTTGAAGGCAAGGAAGAATCGCAAGAAGTCTTCTATAACATTAGGTCCAAGACGCTCTATCTACGTGCCAGTCAATCACCATCATCGATACCGCCGAGCGAGCTGTTAGCAGAGGAAATCGCCACGATGCTCAATCCAACGATTGATCCAGGGATGTTGGTGTCTCTACTCGCGCGAATTCTCGATGCACCACTGAGTGAAGTCGATGCGATCCTTACGCGGTGTAAGATCGCCCAGCCTGACAAGTCGGATGTGCCAACCTACGCACCAGCCACTACGGATGGCGGGTACCTTCCATTTGATCCAGTCGACGTTGACGAGGAGTGGCCGTCCGACGGAGAAGAATCGTCTGAACCCGAGGCATCTACCGAGGAACCACTGTCGTCAGCACCTGGACTACTAACGGTATCCCAACCGCCGTTACAAGAACCGTCACAGCCCGCCATGGCATCGCTTGAATTCAATGTGGAGACAACCGACGACGTTACTGCCGAACCTGATGCATCCGAAATTGCTTGGTCATCTGACCCAGGCGAGGATGTCGTCACCAGCGAAGCACTGACGAGCGGTGGCACAAACGGGCGTACAGGACGCCACGAATCCAACATGCGTAATGACGGGGCGGCACCTCCGCGTCCGCATCGCTCACCCCTCCCACACCGCGTTGAAAGACCGGTCGACGGAGGTGTCCCGTTCATTGGAAGCATTACCCCGACCGTGCCGCGCATCTCTACCAACTGGGGGCGACTGTACCGAGATTATGGTATTCGTCCATCGGAAGCGACCCAGGCGTCGGATGAGATGGATGAGTTCGTTCAGCAGTCCGCATTTGACGCTGGCATCGATACACCGATTGACGAGTCGCGCGATGACGAGCGCGTCAGCACCGTGCGGTTCGTTCTCTCATTCATGAACCGCTATGAGGGATTCCTGCCGCTGACCAGGCGAGCCGAACTGATGATGCGGGGCCAGAATAGCGAAATCCTCTGCGTAACCGATTTCGGGAATCAGTTCCCGCTGTTCATTGACTGGGATCAGCAAGTACTCCACAACCATGAGGCTTTGCCTGCATTCTTCGCCGCGCACGATATCCCCGCTGGGGGCATCGTCTATCTGGAGCATGTCTTCGAGAACGAGTTCCGGTTGTACTTCCGCCCTGCCATGCAAACGCTAAAGGCAGTTCGCATCATGGAACTGCAGCCAGATGGATCGGTCGCCTATTTCGAGATCCCAAGGGTGGAGCTACCATGCGAAACGGTTGAGCACGTTTTCCGCGCCGACAAACGACTCGAAGACCCGCGCGCCCTGTTCATGGAGGCGATCGGGAAGAAGTCAGTCCTGGAGACAATCATCGCCGTCTTTGAGAACAGTCTCGAGGCAACGATTCACGAGGTTGACCTGTGGATGCAGGTTTCGCTGATTCGATCTGTGACGCGATATGCGGTTCTGGGTGAACTCCAGCGCAGATCGTTCTTTGTCAATCACGGAAACGGTCGGTGGAGTTTTGATCCCGAGCGCCAATCTGACAATGGCGTCTATGGGCATCGATCTTCGCTCGTCCACGTCAGCGAACACTACCGATCGCTGCCAGGTAGTGGCGGCGGCTTCGTCGCCGGTTCTTGGTCGTCATCTAGTGGATTCGATTGGGTCGCTTCCCAACCTCAGCCGCCTCAGCACGAGGCTCTATACGATCCCGCTGCGACTCTGAAGTCGCTCGTTGGTCAGATCGTGGACGAATTGAGAAGCATGGCTGGGCATCCTGGTATTTCAGAGGCACTTGCCCCACTTGCCGAGTTCATCCAACCGCTATCAGCAACAGCGTCGGTAAGCGAAGCGAGTGATTCAGGGTCGCATGTTGCGAATGATCTCGCGACTCTGCCTGAGGTTGCCGCCGCGTCAATCTCGCGACTGCTGGAAAATCCTCACGACGCATCCGCTGGGCAGATACTGGCTGAAGAGATCCGGCGCTGTCTCGATGCCGTCTCGGAAATCTCTGTCGATGACCTGACGTTAGTTGGAATGCTCACGCTGGCAGGCAGCGTCGTTCGCGAACTGTATCTGGACTCAGTGCTTCTGGAAGCCTCTCACGAGGCGGAGACAGCAGGCAGTTTCGATCGTGCAGCTATGCTTCTGATGCTGCTTGCGCGTGTCTCGGGACGTTCCGAGCAAGAGCGACTGGAACAGCTTCAACGGCGCGGGGATGCGGCCGAATATCTCCAACTTGCCGACAACGCTGAGACGCCATTCGATGCGTTGGAATACATCGCTGAAGCACTGCGTGTCGCTTTTGACTACCCCGACGCTCGCGATAGCTACAGTCGTACCGCAAAAACGGAGCTTGCAGCGTTATTCAGCGACGTGCAGAATGCGGTCGAGCAACACGATCCATTGCGAGCAGCAGCAGCACTCGATCGAACTCGATGCGCGCTCGAACTGCATCAACCCTGGATTGCTGGCGACTTGAGCCAGGCGCGAAGTCAGATGAAGCGGGCAACGCAGCGCGTCCTGTTGATTGTGGACGAAGCCGCAGGTACGGAGACGGAACCAGAGCAGACAATCGCCTGCAGCGACATCGTTACAGCGATGTACATCCGGTTAGATCCATCCGAACGACGACAATATGGATTTCAATATCTGAATGCGCTGCTGCGACTCGGAACACACGCCATGGCTCAAGCGGATTCCGCACGTGCCATAGCGCTCCTCCATGTTGCTGTCACCAACGGTCGCCATGCGGGCGGCTGGCACAACTTCATGACGGCGCCGCGTCGTCTGGCAACTGCTTACGAGCAAGTCGGTGATTGGAAGAGTGCATGGAACTGCTGGAAGGATCTTCGCGATGCGACATCGGCAGCGGACGAACGTCGTTTAGCGCAAGATCAGCGATTCATCGCGCAAGGACGTATCCGCGACGAACCGCTGAGTATCTCGGCAGCGCGAGACCATCTGCACACTGAATTACAAATGTTGAGCGGTGATGAGTCTTTGATGAAGCTCATCCTACCGCTCAACTTGGAAGCGCTACTCAAGTCCCTCAAATAGGAATCCGATAGTTGTGTCGAGTAGTCTGATCTCTTCACTCTGTCTTGGAGTGGGTGCTGACAACTACCCGTTGTCCAATGCACGCGGCGATCTGTTCTGTCCTTGTCACCGTGTGCATGCACATCCTTACAGCGCTGGTCAGGTCAACGTAGGCAGCTACCTGGGACTGGCCACGGCGGCAGTATCCAATGGACGTAGGCCGGCTTCGATCTCGGCGCGGCGCGGTTCGAGGAAGGGCGGCAGGGCCAGCGTCTCGCCGAGGTGGAGCGGGTCTTCGTCGGTGGCGAAGCCGGGTCCGTCGGTGGCGATCTCGAACAGGATGCGGCCTGGCTCGCGGAAGTAGAGCGAGCGGAAGTAGAAGCGGTCGATCACCCCGGAAACCGGCAGGTGCGCCGCGGCCACCTGCTCGCGCCACTGGCGATGCTCCTCGTCGTTTGGAGCGCGGAAAGCGACGTGATGCACTCCGCCAATGCCGACCCAGCCAGGTTGCAGCTCGGGACGCTCCTCAACGTACACCTCGGTTCCGGGTCCGCCGGGACCGCTCGCAAAGACCAGTACGGTGCGGCTCGGATTGTCGGCTGCCGGATACTCGCGGGCCAGCCGGAATCCCAGCACCTCAACCAGTGTCGAGGCAGTCGGACCAAGCTGATCGACGACCAGTGTCACATGATGCAGTCCGCGAATCTGCAGCTCGGCTGGCACCGGGCTGGCCGCCCACGGCGTGCCAGGCGGCATGCCCGGGCCGCTGCTGAAATCGTCTGCAACGAGCGCCACCGATTGTCCCTCGGGATCGGTGAACGGCAGCGTCCAACGGCTGCCAGTTTCCGCGATCTCGCCGTGTGCGACGTGCAGTTCATCGAAGCGCTGCGCCCACCAGTCGAGCGCGGCCCGGTCGGCGACGCGGAAGCCGGTCTGGGCGATGCTGCCGGTGCCAGGCACGTTCGGGCCGCTGTTGGGCCAGTCGAAGAAGGTCATGTCGGTGCCGGGGCTGCCGGTCTCATCGGCGTAGAAGAGATGATAGGCTGAGACATCGTCCTGATTGACCGTTTTCTTCACCAGCCGCATGCCGAGCACCTGTGTATAGAAGGCGGCGTTGCCAGCCGCGTTCCCGGTCACTGCCGTGACGTGGTGCAATCCGCCCAGTTCCAGTTCTATTGCCATCGTGTGTCCCTTGCTTCGCTGTAGAGTGTGATGCGCCGTGATTGTGGAAACCTGCGTCCACGATGCTTAAGCAACCGACCGCAATGCGTATTCCATGCCAGCGGATTGAGGAAGCACGAAGACGCCGCCCGAATGGTTCGGGCGGCGTCCTCAAAATGCTGCTGCTAGCTAAGGGTTGACGGCTAGACGCTAGAGGACAGACGTCCGCGGCGTCCCGAACGTCTCGCCGGTGTCAGTGCCAAAGAGCAGGCTGCGGGCTTCGGCCTCGCGTGACCCGGCAACGACGGTGACGACGACATCACCGGCTTCGAGGCGTTCGTTGTACTGGTTGGCTTCGTTCTCCGGGATGCCCATGCCGACGAGTCCGCCAACGAGCCCGCCGCCGGCCGCACCTGCGATGGCCATGGCGATCGGTCCGCCAATCGCGATGCCGATACCAGGGATCGCGATCGCGGATGCGCCAGCGATTACGGCTGCAAGTGCGCCGAGCGCCCCGCCAGCGACTGCTCCAGTCAGCGCGCCCTCTTCGGCCTCGGTGCCGGTCGCTTCGGTTACGTTGCGAGCAGTATCCTTGTCCTTGGCGATCACGCTGATCTGGTCGCTCGTGAATCCGGCTCCCTGCAGTCGCTCGATAGCCTGGACCGCCTCATCCTCGGTGGCGAACGATTGCACGACGACGCCTTCGTAGGTGTTGGTAGTTGCCATATCGCGTATTTCCCTCCAGTATCCTTCGCATCGCTGCCGTAGCGATGGATACAATGATGTCCGCACGTCACGTGCCATCCGGGCATCTGATGCGCCGCTGGATCAGCTAGAGTGACCGCTGCATACATCGCGCAATGAGCCATTTTTGAACCCATGAGCGTGACGTGTGATTTCTCCAGCCGTGTCGTCATTGTCACCAGCGCAGTCTGGATCGTCGATGTCGGCGCGGGCATTGGCCCCGCCCTGCTGGCCCCATCATCGACGACGACCCACACTACGACTGGGTGACTGAGCGAAGTTGAGCGACCGACTACGGCAAAACGCGACCCCTGTCCACCCATCGTAGGGTCGCCGCTTGCCGCGGCCGGCGTCGCTGGTCGTGCGTTCGATGGAGCAAATCGCCTGGATAGACGCTTCGGCTGCTGAACAAGCTGCTGAGGTAACCAGCACGTCCTCTCACGGTGTCGTCAACGTCCGCACGCATGGAGACCGATGCCGGTCGCCGCTTGCTGCGACCCTACGATGGATCGTGCTGCGTCATGCGTTCATCCTTGTGGCAGCACGCATCATTCGCTGGCACGGTTGCTGCGCCCACACTTCCTCGTCGGGGTCAGAGTGCTCGCGCACATCGTGACGAGGATATCCATACCAATGCTGGAAACGAGAACAGTGGTTACGCTCCGCGTCAATGACGCGGACTATTCGATTGCGCCGGAGCCGCGCCGGACGTTGCTGGACGCGTTGCGGGTCGATCTGGCGCACCGGGACGAAGAAGGTCTGCGACATGGGGAACTGCGGTGCCTGTACGGTGCTGGTCGATGGGCAGGCGATGTACGCGTGCCTGCTGCTGGCCGTCGATTGCGCTGGCCGCGAGATCACGACGATCGAGGGACTGAGCCAGGGTGGCACGCTCGACCCGGTCCAGCAGGCGTTCATCCAGGAGGACGCCTTCCAGTGCGGCTTCTGCACCTCCGGACAGATCATGAGTGTGCGTGCCTTGCTGAACGAGACGCCGCAGCCGACCGATGATGATGTGCTACGAGCCGTGTCCGGCAACCTCTGCCGCTGCGGCGCTTACCAGCACATTCTCCGTGCCGCGCACACCGCCGCGAACCTTCAGGCTGCCAGCAATAATGGAACGGGGGCGGACTGATGCCGGAGCTGCACATCAACAAGCTGCGACGCGGTCATGGCGAAGACGCCTTCAAGGTTGTCGAGACCGACCCGCTGCCGCGCTGGGACAAGGACGCGAAGCTCACGGTCGCTGGGACACGGCAGACGCGGGTCGAGGGCGAGGAGAAGGTAACGGGGCGCGCCCGCTATGCCTACGACATGCGCCTGCCTGGCCAGCTCTACGCCTGCATTCTACGGAGTCCGCATCCGCATGCGCGTGTCGTCAAGGTCGATACGTCCCGCGCCGCCGCGCTGACCGGAATGCGTGCCGTCGTCTCGGCGACAGATGCGCCCAAGATACAGTGGTTCGAGGAGAGCACGCTGTTCGACCCGCGCGTGCGCTACGTGGGCGATGAAGTGGCGGCGGTCGCGGCGGACTCCGAGGAGATCGCCGAGGACGCGTTGCGGCTGATCGAGGTCGAGTACGAGCCGCTGCCGTTCGTCGTCGATCTCGTGGCCGCACAGAAGCCGGACGCGCCGCAGCTGCACGACGACAAACCCGGTAACCTCCCCTCCGAGCCGAAGAAGTATTCGCGCGGCGATGTCGAGGCGGGTCTGCGCGAGGCGTCGGTTGTTGTGGATGAGGTCTATACGACGCAGGTCGTGTTGCACAACTGCTTCGAGCCGCACGGCTGCACGGTCAGCTGGGAGGGCGACCAGCTCACCCTCTGGGACTCGACACAGTCGGTCTTCGATGTGCGCGCGCTGGTTGCCGAACGGCTGGAGCTGGCGGAGCATCATGTGCGGGTTGTCAAGCAGCATATGGGCGGTGGGTTCGGCTCGAAGCAGGTCGCCTGGAAGCACACCGTCATCGCCGCGCTGCTCTCGAAAGGGTCGGGTCGTCCGGTCCAGCTCATGCTTGATCGCCACGCCGAGAACCTGTCCTCCGGCAACCGCAACGCGACTCGCCAGCACCTGCGCATCGGAGCGACGGCAGACGGCACGCTCACTGCCATCGATCTTCAGGCCGAACAGCAGGCTGGAGCCTACATGGTCGGCGGCGAGGGGAGTGATACGTCCGGGATCTTCCAGACCCTCTATCGCTGCGAGAACGTCCACACCGAGCAGCGTGCCGTCTACACCAACACCGGCCCGGCCGTCGCCTTCCGCGCGCCCGGCCATGTCGAAGGAGCCTTCGCGCTCGAATCGGCGATGGACGAGCTGGCGCGACGGCTGAAGATCGACCCGGTCGAGCTGCGTCGCAAGAACTACACAGAACTGCATCAGCCGCGCGACGTTCCGTACACCAGCCCGGACAGCCTGCGCGCATGCTACGACGCCTGTACTGAGGAGTTCGGCTGGAGCAGCTACCAGAAGCCGACAGCCGATGGTCAGAAGCGACGCGGTATCGGCTTCGCGGCGCATGACTGGGGCGGCAGCGGGTACCCGCCGGGCTACGCCTGGGTCAAGCTCAACACCGACGGCTCGGTCGATGTCGTGACCGGCACGCAGGACATCGGCTCCGGCACCCGCACCGGCCTGGCGATGGTCGCCGCCGAAGAGCTGGGTATGCCGCTGGAATCGATTGCCCTGCACCTCGGCGACACCGCGAACGGCCCCTATGCGCCCGTCTCATCCGGCAGCGCGACGCAGGCGACAATTGGCCCCGCCATCCGCGCCGCCGCCGCCGACGCGAAGAAGCAGCTGCTCGACGCCGCCGCGACCTTCCTGGAGGTCGCCGCCGACAAGCTCTCGATCCGCGATGGCCGCATCTGGGTCGAAGGAGAGCCGAACAGCCCGGTCAGCGTTGCGAACGTGACGAACCGGATTACGCCGCACATGATCCAGGGCCACGGCGCGCGCGGCCCGAACCCCGAGGACAAGGCCATCCGGACATTCGGCGCGCAGTGCGTCGAGGTCGAGGTCGATACTGCCACCGGCGAAGTGACCGTGCTACGCGTCGTCGCCTCGCACGACTGTGGACGTGTCATCAATCCGACGATGGTCGATTCTCAGATCATCGGCGCGGTAACACAAGGGCTGGGCTACGCCCTGATCGAGGAGCGCATCGTCGACTATCGCTATGGCGTGGTGCTGAACGCGAACCTGGAGGAGTACAAAATCCCGACCGTTGCCGATATCCCCGAGATCATCCACGCCATGGTCGATCTGCCTGATCCCGAGGCCAACCCAACCGGCGCGAAGGGCATCGGCGAGCCGCCGCTCATCCCGACCGCCCCAGCCATCGCCAACGCCGTCTACGACGCGACCGGCATCCGCGTCCACAGCCTGCCGATCTCGCGTCGCGAAATGCTGCGCCTGCTCGGCGAACAAGCGCAAGCCCAAGCGCAACCCGCAAGCGGACAGGAGGCGACGGCATGAGATCGTTCGATTACACCAGCGCCACGACACTCGATGACGTCATCTCCACACTCGGGCAGACGGGTAACGGGCTTACCCGACCTCTGGCAGGCGGAACCGACCTGCTGACATTGATGAAGGCCGACATCGTCCAGCCCGCGCGCCTGATCGACATCAAGCGTGTGCCTGAGCTCGCCTCTGGCATCGCGGCGTCTGGGGATGGAATCACACTTGGCGCGCTGACGACGCTGACCGAGATCGAGACGAGTGCACTGCTCCAGGAACGCGCGCCCGTTCTGACCCAGGCCGCAGCGCTCGCCGCCACGCCGCAGCTCCGCAACATGGCGACAATCGCCGGGAACCTGCTCCAACGCCCACGCTGTTGGTACTACCGCGACGAACATTTCCAGTGCTGGCTGAAAGGCGGCGACACCTGTCACGCCCGTGACGGCGAGAACCAGCAGCACGCGATCTACCGCGCAGATGTCAGTCCCTGCGTTGCAGTCCATCCCTCCGACCTCGCCTCAGCCCTCGTCGCGCTCGATGCTGAGGTACGGGTGCGCGGACAGGGTGGCGAGCGCACGCTACCCCTGACCGAGTTCTTCGCTCCACCGACCGACGACCGGCGGATGGAGAACGTGCTGGGGGATGACGAGATCGTCGTCTCCATACGCATCCCTGACGCCGATAACACACGCAGCACGTATCTCAAAGCCATGGATCGCAAGACCTGGGCGTTCGCGCTCGTCGGCGTGGCGGCGGTCGTGCGCCAGGCTGGCGGCCAGATCGAGGATGCCCGCATCGTCCTCAGTGGCGTCGCGCCAACCCCCTGGCGTGTGCGGGCAGCCAAACAGGCGCTCATCGGCTCTACCGGCGATGCCTCAGCCATCGACCGCGCGGTTGAAGCGGCCGTCGCCGAAGCCCAGCCGTTGGAACACAATGGCTATAAGCTGGCGCTGGCCAAGAGCCTGATCGGGAATGCGTTGCGGGCGGTGACGGGTGACGGGTGACGCGATCATGTGAACGGGCGTAGGGGCGATGCACCTCATCGCCCGCTTGGGAGATCGGGCCATGGCGGGCCCGATCCAATTCGGCACCCGAGGTTGGCAACGTACCTACGGCGGCATGCGTCGGTGTCGTCAAGACCGAACGTCCGACCTCCCACGTCCCAGAACTACGTCATTCGGCGGATGCTCGCTCATGAAATCCTGATTATCATATCCCTCAGCAGTGAGGACGCCGTTGTTCTCACGATAGCCGTAAGGGAGAGCGAGCGACGATGCCACGCTTCATCATGTGTCACCTGTGGAACCCAGTACCCGGAAGCCGACGCGCCGTCGGCTTCCTGCCCGATCTGCGAGGACGACCGGCAGTATGTGGATGCCGCCGGACAGCAGTGGACGGCGCTGGACGAGGTGCGCGCCCAGCACCACAACGCCTTCACGGAGATCGCGCCCGGTCTGACCGGCATCCAGTCCAGCTCCGGCATTGGCATCGGTCAGCGCGCGCATCTGATCGAGACACCGGCTGGCAACATCCTCTGGAACTGCCTGACGCTGATCGATGACGACACGGTGGCGGAGATCGAGCGGCGCGGCGGGCTGTCGGCCATCGCCATCTCCCACCCGCACTTCTATACGACCATGGCCGAGTGGAGTCGCGCCTTCGGAGACATCCCGGTCTACCTGCACAGCGACGATGCTGAGTGGGTCGTGCAGCCAGGCGACCATGTCCAGCACTGGCATGGCGAGACGTTCGAACCCCTGGCTGACTCTGGCATCACCCTGATTCGCTGCGGCGGGCATTTCCCTGGCAGCAGCGTCCTGCACTGGCCGGGCGGGTTCGATGGCACGGGTGCGCTCTTCACCGGTGACACGATCTACGTCGTAGCTGACAACCGCTGGGTGACGTTCATGTACTCATACCCGAACGACATCCCGCTGAGTCCCCGCGCCGTCCGCCACATCGCGCGGGCTGTCACATCCTACCAGTTCGACCGCCTCTACTCCGCCTTCGGTCGCCCCGTCGAGGCCGACGCCAACGGCGCGGTCCGGCGCTCGGCGGAACGGTACATCGTACACATCGAGGATCACGCTTAGACCGGCTCGGGTGGCCTGGGCAGGATTCCACGTTTCATTCGGACTGCCAGTGTTGGCAGATGAACTTGATGAAAGGGGCATGCGATGACCAATCGTGTATCCGACCGGGCGTCGCCAGCGGTCCGCGCGCTGTTTTCGAGGCATGGACCGATCTGGCAGCGCGCGTTCACCGTGCTCGATGGTACGGCTGTTGGACGCGTTTTGACCGATGACGCGACTGCGCCAACCTGGGCGGCTGTCCACGAACATTCGGACGACCCGGCGCTCTTCCTGGTGGGCGCACTCACGCGCGAGCTGGTCGCTGACCTGATCGCCGACCTGCGCCGCGAGCGGAACGTGGTCGTGAGTGTGACGCCGGACGATCCGCTCCTGTCACTCCTGCCGCCGGACCCGGACTACGACGGTGGTGCGATCGACTTCGACTACCGTACGCCAGAGGTCGACCTCGAACCGTTCATCGTGCCTCCGGACGGCCTTCATCTGGCACGCGTCGATCTGCAACTGCTCCCGCGGCTCGAATGGGGGGCGTGGGCCGCATCCAGCGATGAGGCCGCGCTTGAACACGGTCTGGGCTTCTGCCTGCTGGATGGCGAACAGGTTGTTGCCGAGGCGTTCGCAGGACCGATCACCGGCGGCCTGCTCGAGATGGGCACCATCACCCACGAGGACTACCGGCGGCGCGGACTCGCCCGGATTGTGTGCGCGCGTACGATTCTCGAGGCTGAGCGGATGGGCCACCACACCTGGTGGAACGTGGACGACGAAAACATCCCGTCTATTCATCTCGCGCGCGCGCTGGGCTACCGATCCGAACACCGATACCGAGTGCTCGCCTGGCTCTCGTCCGAAGGCGACGCTGACACGGACGCGACGCCAACCGAGCCAGACTGATACCCGCGTAGAGGACACGCCAACCCAGCGGTCGATCAGGGCATTCGGGCGTCGTCACCTCCGCGCACCCATGTCACGGTCGGCGGGTTCGCGTCAACGACATCGCGGACGGTGGAGGACGGTGGATATCCAGCGGCGCGGCTAACGCAATTGGGTGTTAAGTAGTACGCATCTCATGTCGGTTGCATCGTACAATTGTCTCGCGTGCGCATCGGATTCTGACAGGAAAGTGGCACTATGGCAATACACCCGCAACGCTCCTCAATTGTTCAGAATGAGTTGCCAGCGTCACCTGATAGAACGTCGCGTCCGAATGCTTGTCTCCGAGGCGACGCCTGTGACCCATTCTTTGGGCGAAGACGTGAGGCGATCATTCAGTCGATCATCGGTTCACAGGCGCTTGAGGGCGTCCACCTGACATACGAAGAAGTTGCGCGCATCGTCGATGAGGTTCGCGACGAACCAATCGCCGACATTGGCTGACGCCGTTCCGCCATTCAGAGGAATCGAATGGGATGACGCGTTCGAGCAGACTACGTTGGCGCATCTCGCTCTGAGCCAAGGACAGGCGCGAGTTGAGTGGTGGATCGATACGCGATCCACCATAGCGATGTTGACGTGCGATGTTATCCAAGGATTCCACCGCTTGATGTTCGGGGATATCTGGCCAGATTTTGCAGGGCGTTTGAGGGGTCCCGACGCAGGACAGATCGCGACGAATGTATCATTCGGCCCCTACCGAGGAACGCGTTTTGAAGACGTTCCAGGCGCCTGCGAAGAATTATCTCGTCAGATCGGAGAGTTGCTTCGCCAACTGGATGTTGTGTCGTTGCGGGGAGATCGTCGCGAACTGAAGATACAGGTCGCCCGAGTTGCCGCTTATATCCACTGCCAACTGGTCCTTATCCATCCGTTCACCAATGGAAATGGCAGAACGAGCCGTGTCTGTGTCAACTACGTCAGGGCACGCTATGGCTTCTTAGGTATCTCGTACGCACGACCGCAGAGTGAGTATCTGGACGCGACGCGCACCTATCTTCAGCGCCGAATCGCCGATCACTTCGCCGACTATCTTGAAGCACATATGGAAGCAATCGATCCCTCGGACGAGCGCTGAGCACATCTCTGAGATCGTGCGATCCTCATCCCGCCCTCGCACCCACACGACCCCCGGCGGATTCGCGTCGACAACCTCGGGCACGCCACATGCCGTCCGGATGCTCGTCCCCTGTGGACCGCTCGTCACGACACGGTACTCCGCTGGGTATTCGACCAGCGAGGCCGTCGTAACGTGCAGCCAGCCACTTCCACGGGCGATGTGGTGGAAGTGCTGATGGCCGGTGAAGACGAGCGTCTGTCCGGCGGTCGCAGCCAGCGCTTCCAGTGCCCGCTCGCCCTGCCAGAGTGTCCCGGCGTTCTTACCATCGCCGCCGGATTGCTCCGCGATGAAGGCCGACTGGCGTACGAACGGGAAGTGGCAGAAGACCAGCAGCAGGTTCGGGCGCAGTCCGTCCAGTACCGCCACAATCTGTTCGACGGCGTGCTCCGGCAGGTACACGCGCCAGCCGCCGTCCTGCGTGTGCCGCTCGGCAGCGAAGACAACCGCATATATACCCCCCGGCAGCGGCAGCACGCCGTCCGTGACTGGTCCTTGCGGAACGCGGTCGCCGAAGATGCGATCGAATGCGGAGCGATCTCCGGCGTCGGTGCTGTCGTGGTTGCCGGGGCAGACGATCCACGGGACGGTGATCCCATCCAGGATCGACCGCGCCATCTCCAGTTCTGCCGCGCTCGCTGTGTCGGACAGGTCGCCAGTCATGACGACGAAGTCTGGCTGCTCCCCGTTCACCGCCACCACGGTCGCCACCGCCGTCTGCTCAGGCTAATCGGTCAGAAAGCGGTTATGCCAGTGCTGCGTTATGGTCGCGCCGATGTGCAGATCGGTGAAGGTCGCGAAGCGGAACGTGGGGGGAGCGTGATGTACGATCGACCACGGTCGTCTCCTTGTCGTCAGCAACGGCATGCCCATCTTGTGACTCAGGCAGGGATTTACCGTTCGTGCGATACCATCGCATGCAGTTGACGCGTGAAAGGATCATTCTCATGCCAGAATCGGTGCTTGTCGAACAGCTGGTACGCGAACTGGAGCGGTATCGCAGCTGGACGGAGAAGCTGCTCGTGAAGGTTCCGGACGAGTGGGTCTACCGTCGGGTGGGCTGGACCAAATGCAGCATTAGATGGCATCTCGGACACCTGGCCTTGAAGCAGGACAACTACGCGGCACTCTACTTCGGCGCGACACCACAGCTGGGCGACGCCTAGAAGCAACGCTTCTACGGCCCCGACCCGCTCGACCCCGTTGATGCGCCGCCCGTTGCCGATCTTCTGGCAGTTTTTCGCTGCGCCTTCACACGTTACCTGGAAAGATTATCCGCGCTCAGTGACGCTGATCTCACGCGCGCAACTGAGGATTGGCCGGAACCGAGCCTGCTCGCCAGTATCACGAACGTGATCTTCCACGAAGGCGAGCACTACGCCGGTATCGACGCGCTCCGCTGGTCGTTCGCGAATGAGCGTACCTGAGCGGTGCTCATCCCGACGCCAGCCGGAACCAAAGCGACTCGCGGTCGTTCTGCGAATCACCCTGCTCGGTTTCGGCCTGTACGTCGTCGACGGTCATGAGCATGCTTACCTGGCGTTCGACGGCTTCAAAGGCGGCGCGTTCGCTCTCGGAGAGGGAATCGACGAACTTGCTGAGCTTCTGGGCCATCGAGTGTGCGTCTTCGGCGGATACTGGTGTCTGCATGGTGTCAGGTCTCCTTATGTTGGCAACGGATCATGACCAGACCCTTGCAAGGCTGATGCCTGCGCTATCGTGATGCCGACCGATGTGCGCCTTCGATCTCAGGTTCACGCATGGTGCGCGGCGCTGCGGTGGACTCTTCAACGATGGTTTGGTCGGTGTCAGCGTGCTTGACCGCGCCGGAGAGACCGAGCGCTCCAGTCGCGATGCCAAGGACAGCCATCGTCAGGAAGGTGTTGCGGACGCCGATTCGGGGGATGAGGATGATGACTGGGACGAAGGTTCCGATCAGGGAACCGAGCGTGCCGAGCGCGTAGATCGTGCCTGCCGAGGAACCTGCCTGACCGACACGCGGCACGGTCAGGCGAATCGCCGCCGGTGTGATGACGCCGATGACGAGCGGCGGCAGGGTAATGAGGACGAGCGTCGAGAGGAAGATGCCGAGCCGCAGACCGCCGAAGTCGAACGTCCACTCCTGGATCTGGTCGACGATTGCCCGACCAGCCAGCGCGATGAAACCGGCCCAGACGCCAGCGATCAGCAGGCATGCACCGATGACCTTTGGCGTGGGGTTGCGGTCAATGATGCGACCGCCGAGACTGTAGCCGAGCGACAGGAAGGTGAACGTCCCGCCGATGATGATCGACCAGAGGTCGAGCGTCGTCCCGAACGCCGGCGCGAGCAGCCGTTCCGCTGCCAGTTCGATCCCGAGGCCAACGATGCCGCCGATGATGACGCCGAGTCTGGCGTAGGCCCGTACGCTCATCCGCTCCGGCGTCCGATCCAGGACATGACACAATGTGCGCGCGGCGGCATCCGTACTCCCTCGATTTTCAGATTCGTCGTGCGAATGCTATCGACCGGTGATAGCTCATGCTCTGAACAAGTGTACTGTCCCACGTCGGTTATGGCGGAGATGGAGCCAAATCGAAGGTGTTGCGCCAACGATCGCGCATCACGCATCGCGCATCACGCGCCGACGAGGGTTTCGCGTATGCGCGTCAATGCCTTCTCCAGGTTCTCCAGCGAGTTCGCGTAGGACAGCCGCAGGTAGCCGTCGCCACCACGCCCGAACGCACCGCCGTTGAGCAAGGCCACGCCACCTTCTTGCAGCAGGCGGTCGGCGATTTCGGCTGAATCGCCGTGTTGAGAGACGTTCGGGAAGACGTAGAACGCTCCCGCTGGCGTCAGGCAGGAAACGCCGGGGATGTCATTCAGGCCAGCCACGACATCGTCACGCCGCCGCCGGAACTCCGCGACCATGCGCTCGACCGGCTCCTGCGGGCCGGTAAGGGCCGCGACGCCAGCCAGTTGGGTGAAGCCCGGCACGCACGAGTTGCAGTTGACCGCCAGGCGCGTCACCGCCTGCGCCATCGGCTCCGGCATGACGCCGAAGCCGAGCCGCCAGCCAGTCATGGCATACGTCTTCGAGAAGCCGTCGAGGATGATTGTCTGATCCAGCATGCCAGGGCGGGTGATAACACTCTCGTGACTGCCCTCGTAGAGCATGCGCGAGTAAATCTCGTCCGACATGACCATGAAGCCGCGTTCGACCGCCAGCCGTGCCAGCTCATCGAGCGCCGCAGTGGATATGATCCCGCCGGTCGGATTGTGCGGCGAATTGATGATGACGAGCTTCGTCCGCTCCGTCACGAGCGCCGCCAGCTCGTCCGGATCGAAGCCGAACGCGTTCTCCTCGCGTAGTCGCAACGGCACCGGCGTCGCGCCCGCGAAGCTGATGACCGATTCGTAGATCGGGAAACCAGGATCGGGGTAGATCACCTCATCACCCGGTCCCGCCAGCGCCAGGATCACGAAGAACATGATCGGTTTCCCACCCGGCGTCACGACGACATGCTCTGGCCCGACTGAGACGCCCCGCGTTCGGCTGATCTCCGTCGCGATCGCGCCGCGGAGCTCCGGGATCCCAGCCGTTGGGGTGTAATGTGTCTGCCCCGATCGCAACGCCTCGACTCCGGCCTCGACGATATGTTCTGGCGTGTCGAAATCCGGCTCGCCGATCTCCAGATGCACGACGTCGCGGCCCTGCGCCTCCAACGCCCGCGCCCGAACGAGCACGTCGAACGCGCTCTCCGTCCCCAGCTTGCTCATCCGCTCCGCTAGATTCAGCATGGTTGTCCCTCCTTGTTTGAGTGAGGATAGAGAGGAAAGGGGTAGGGGAAAGGGGAAAGAGGAAAGAGGAGTGACCGAGTGCGACGTGGGAGGAACCCCTCTCCCCGGCCCTCTCCCCGACGCGGGGAGAGGGAGACGTAAGTCAGGTCGTACCTGTCGGAGCGAAGCGAGCGTTCGTCCTACGTCTCCCTCTCCCCGCGTCGGGGAGAGGGGTTCCTCCCACGTCGCACTCGACAAATCCGTCACTCCACCTCATACGCCACGAACGTCGGATTCCCCTCTGGCCCGCCGACCGTCAACATCCCGCCCGGATGCCGTGCTCGAATCGCGTCGATATCGTCGCGGTACGTGCCGAGCAGGATGAAGACAGGTTGCCCGAGGTCGCGATCGACGGAGATGCCGTAGGTGCCGAATTCACGGGAGCGGTTGATGCCTTGCACGTGGGGGGCGAGGAAGCGACGGATGGTGTAGTCGAAGGAGAATTTGTCGGCGTAGAAGTAAATATGGGCGTCGTCCGGCAATCCTTCCATGAACTGGGTCGCGTCGGTCATGTCGTCGGCCAGCACGACGCGCTGCACGTCCCGGTCGGCGAAGTCATCGAAGTAGAGCAGCAGGCTGGCCGCGACCACTGATGCAATGACGGCGAGCGCGAAGGTTGAAAGGAGTATCCGCTGCCAACGTTCGCGCTGCTGGGCGATCCGCACCAGTTCATCAATAGCCACGCCGGCGAACAGCGCAATGAACGGCGCGGCCGCGAACGAACGACGAATCATGCCGCCTTCGGTCGTCGCAGAACTCAGCGGCAGGAGCAGCACGATCAGCAGGCCGAGCAACAGGAACGGCTCGCGACGACGCGCCTGCGCGACTGTCAGGACGCCACCGACAGCGGCCAGATAGAGGAACAGCACCGGAACGAGCGCGACGCTACCAGTGCCATCGACCGCGTCGATCTTCGTGGCGTGGTAGAGGTAGTACCAGTGGTCAGCGTAGCGATCTCCGATCAGGTCCAGCTTACCGAGGACGGTCTCGCGCTCGCGCCAGTCGTCCTGCTCGGTGATCGAGCTGTCCTGGAAGTGCTCGAAGTAATCATTCTCGTCGTCCAGCGCATAGGCGATCATCGGCAGCAGGACGATGATTCCTGCAACGGTTGCCACCGCCGCACCGCGTAGCGCCGGGAGCCAGGCGCGTTGCCGAACGGTGGCGACGAGCAGGAACAGCCCGACGATCGCGCCATACAGCGGCTGGGCGTTATAAAAGTAGAGTCCAAAAGCCGTCAACGCCCCACAGGTCGCCCACCAACGCACATCGTTGTGTCGTATCGCCATCGTCGCCGAGTGCGCCGCCAGCACTGTGACGAGCGGCCACCAGATGAGCGGAAAGCCGGTGCGCGAGAAGTGCAGGTGCCAGCCGAGCGTCGCCAGGAACAGGCACCCAATGAGCGCGACATAATGAGACGTATGGCGACGAGCGACGATGTACAGCACGGCGATCGTCAACGTCCCGGCCAGCGCAGACATAAGCCGAACGGCGAAAATTGTGTTGCCGAACAGCGCGACCGCTGGAGCCATGAGATAGGTCGTGCCAGTCGGCGCGCCAGCGACGCCGCTGGTGTACGGTCCGATCCAGCCCTCGTTCGTTACCTGTTCGGCCAGCAGCCCCCAGTACGCCTCGTCACCGTGCATGCCGGATGGCAGGGTATCGAGCTGGTACAGACGCAGGAACGCGGCGAGCGCGGCGACCGCTCCGATGGCGATCCACGGCCACGCCGCAGACTCGTGATGACTGAATCGTCTGTTGAACGCACTCATCACGGCGGTGTGGCGTCGATGGACGTGCTTCGGGCGGACATCATGGCGTCGCAGTAGCCGGTAACGCAGTCAACGTGAATCCCTCGTAGCCGTTCGCCGCAACCTCGTCGCAGGTCTGGCGGTACTTACCGACACCACCGATGTAGGGCATGAAGATGCGCGGCTTGCCGGGGATATTGGCACCCATGTACCAGGAGCCAGCCGTCGGATAGAGCGTCGTCGCGGCGACCTCGTTGACGCGCTCGACCCAGGTATCCTGCGCGTCGAGTGTCGCCTCGATCTGTGCAACCCCCTGCTCTCGCAGCCAGGCGAGGCAATCGGCGATCCAGTCGGCGTGCTGCTCGATCGAGACGATCATGTTGCTCAGCACGGATGGACTGCCAGGGCCAGTGATCGTGAACAGGTTCGGGAAGCCAGCGATCGCGATGCCGAGGTACGAGCGCGGTCCTTCGGCCCAGGTGTCCCGCAACGCGACGCCGCCCGCGCCGCGAATGTCGATGTTCAGCAGCGTGCCGGTCATGGCATCGAAGCCGATCGCGAACACGATGCTGTCGAGCGCGTACTCCCCTTCGCTTGTCTGCAAGCCGCCGGGGGTGATCGCCTCAATCGGCGCGGGGCGCACATCGACCAGGGTGACGTTGTCACGGTTGTAGGTCGCATAGTAGTCGGTATCGACGCACAGGCGCTTCGTTCCGACCGGGTGGTCCTTCGGGGAGAGCACCTCGGCGACCACCGGATCATGGACCGTCTCACGGATGCGCTCGTGGACGAACGCGGCGGCGGTGTCGTTGGCCTCCTTACTCGCGTACAGGTCGCCGAACGCCGCCAGCAGGCCGAACCCACCGCGCGACCAGCGAGCCGCATACGCCGCCTGTCGTTCGTCCAAAGTGAAGTCGAGAGCTGGCTGCGTCGAGCGCTCATCGAGCGGGACGATGTATCCGGAGCGCGACTCCCTGCTGAGGCGGCGACGTTCGGCGTAGTTCGCCTTGACCTCGCGCTCGTGTTCCGGGTCCAGCGGGGCGTTGTGGGCCGGGACGCTGAAATTCGGGGTGCGCTGGAAGACGAACAACTGCTCCGCCTGCTGGGCGATGATCGGGATCGACTGGATGGCGGAAGAACCAGTGCCGACCACGCCGACTCGCTGACCGCTGAAGTCGACGCCCTCGTGCGGCCAGTTTCCGGTCTTATACCAGCGTCCTTGAAACGTCTCCAGTCCCGCGAAGCGCGGCGGCTGCACGGTCGAGAGACAGCCGGTCGCCATGATGCAGAACGTCGCCGTCACGGATTCGTCACGCTCAGTTCGGATCGTCCAGCGGTGCGTCGCGTCGTCCCATGTCGCGGCTTCGACGCGCGTCTCGAACTGTATGTCGCGGCGCAGGTCGAAGCGGTCGGCGACGTGATTGATGTAGCGCAGAATCTCCGGCTGGCTCGCGTAGCGCTCGGTCCATTGCCATTCCTGCTGAAGCTCGTCGGAGAACGAGTACGAGTAGTCCATGCTCTCGATGTCGCAGCGTGCGCCCGGATAGCGGTTCCAGAACCAGGTGCCGCCGACGCCGTCCCCTGCCTCGAACACCCGCCCCGACATGCCCAGCCCGCGCAGCCGATGCAGCATGTACAGTCCCGCCAGCCCGGCTCCGACGATGACCGCGTCAAGCTGGGTGGAATGACTATTCCTGCTGGCTGTGCCTGGGTTTGGTGTCGACACGACATCCTCCTGCCTATCACACGCTCGTTCTCGCTGAGGGCGTCACTGTAGCCGGAACCATGCGTCCGTGTCGAGAGATTCTGTTCGTTAAGGAACGCACGAGCATTGTAAGGACATGGCCCAGCCTTGTCCGCGCCCGATGGCGCAGCATTGCTGAACGGATGTTGGGAACGCGATAGCGACACTGGTCAGGCTGTCGTGCTGCTCCGTTGCTGTGCCACTGTGCTTTTGTCATGCTGAGTTCTGCACCACGGTAGATGTGCCACCCACCGGTAGGGGCGGGTTTCTTCCCCGAACGACGGGAGTGCGACCAACCTGCAACCCGCCTACGTCGCCACCACACTGGTTCGGTATCTGAGTATCGCATCGCCACGGTGCGATGGCCTACCGGCGTGCCCATTCGACGACCGGGCGGGTTGCAGGTTGGTCGCACTCCCGTCGTTCGGGGAAGAAACCCGCCCCTACCGGTGGGTGGCACATCTACCGTGGTGCAGAACTCAGCATGACAAAAGGTATGTCTCGCACGTTGTGGCACGGTTGAACGTCACTCATCAGCGGGACGCAGCGAGGCGGGGCCATACAGCCCCGCCTCGCGCTCGCTGATTCAGTAATGAAGCGTCAGGGTGTCCACGACCCCGCGACGTTGTAGATGTCGCGGGCGCCATCCCCGAAGTATGGTGAATACATCGACAATGGTTGCGTCGCGCTGTACTTGTAGCTGTTGATGCCGTTGACGAAGCCGCCACCGCTATGACCGATGTTGACGACCCAGCCGCCACCACTCGAGCCAGGTGTCATATCGCAGCCGATACCGATCGAGTCCGGTCCAGCACCGGCGTTGTCGTCCGCCCCATGTGATGCGGTGCAGAGGATCAGCGTCTGTCCAGTGAATGGTGCGGCTGACAGGTAGCCGAGACTCCAGAAGTGTTGCATGCGCGTCTTGTTCCACCACATTCCGCGACTACCGAGCAGGTTCACTGCTTTCACGCCGTCGCCAGCACGCGGGGCCAGCACCGCGGCACCAATGTCGTAGGTGAAGTCGCCGCTGTTGGCCCAGCCGTTGAGGGTGAACAGTGCCTGCGCCGCCCATGTTCCGTGTGGTCGACTCCCATTATTGTAGGCTGGGACGAACGTCCAGTTCGAGTGGTAAACCTTGCCAGCTCCGCCACCGTGGACGCAGTGTCCGGCGGTGATGACCAGGCTACGGTTCGCGCTGTTCACGAGTGTGCCGGAGCAGACGTAGTCCGAGCCGCCCTGCTTGAAGAACACTTTCCCGGATGTTCGATACTTCTGATGCGTGTAGGGTGTGAAGATATTCAGGCGTGAATACGGATATGGGTACGAGTAGCTGGCGAGATTCGCATCATCCGGGGCGACGTAGCTACCTCCGTCGTCACCTAGTTTGCCGGTCGGCAGCGATCCATTGATCGGCTCAACGCCGCCCGCAGGACCCTGTGGACCGGACGCGTCCTTCGTCAGCTTCGGTTCACCGCTACGGCTGCCAACATCATACGGCTTCGCCTTCTTCATGCGTTCTGTAGTCCAGTAATTCGCAACATCTTCGGATGATTGCGCCATCGCCGTTGGCGAGTCCGCCGACGACACCACCTGCTCATCCGGGTTTGGCCCGGTTGCGGTCACCCTGGAGGACTGCCGCATCATCGCTGCACCTACCAGCGTGACCATGACAAGGACGATGACCAAAGAGAACGACAGCACGCGCTTCATGAAAGACTCCATCCGTGGCTCTGGACGAAAAACAAATACGACCGCGCATCGCCTCACAGCAACGCCACGCCAGTGTCTGCAGTCGGCACCAGATCGGAGGTGCTGGCCGCAGCCGCAACCACGGTATGCGAACGCGCAGTTCCGCAATTCGTGGGCATCGTGAACCGTATACTGTGAGCGACTGGGAATAAAGTACTGGATTCACGGGCCGCTGTCAATTGGTTGTACACCCTGGTTTTTCACGATTCTGAAGACGATAAGCGGATTCCAGCACCAATCCCGGCGTACAGAATGTTTGACGGGGCGCGTTCTCACCACCGCGCCGCGAATGAATGGTTCTTTGGAGGGAGGAGCAGATCGTGACGGAAGGATTCAATGAGGCGAACGAGCAAGCGCCGATCATCAACATCGTGGGCGAGCGCGTTGCGCTGGGGCCGGTACGCCGCGATCTCATTCCGCTGTACCAGAAGTGGCGCAACGACTTCTTCGTCCAGCGCACGTTCGGTGATCTGCCCGGGCCGGTGACGTTCGAACGGCGCGAGAAATGGTTCGAGGATATCGCCGCATCGACCGACGATCATTGGTTCACGATTTACGCCCACGATGGCGAAGACCTGGAGCCAATCGGCATCACCGACCTGTTCAATATCGACTACCGCTGGCGTGTCGGCCAGTTCGGGATGGCGATCGGCGAGGCCAGTGGACGCGGTCGGGGAATTGGCACCGAGGTCGTCCAGCTCATGCTCGACTTCGCCTTCACGGCGCTCGGCCTCAATAACGTCATGCTGACGGTGACGGAGTACAACCTGGCGGGCCGTCGCGCCTACGAGAAGGCGGGCTTCAAGGAGTTTGGCCACCGTCGGCAGGCCGACATCCTCAACGGCGTCGCCTACGACGAGATTTACATGGACTGCATCGCCAGCGAGTTCGTCAGCCCTGTGCTGGCGAAGGTGTTTGTGCCGGACGTGGAGCGGTGAGAGGAAAGGGGAAAGGGGAAAGGGGAAAGGGGAAAGCAGGAGAGAGAAGCGGTGACTCGCTTTCCTCTTTCCCCTTTCCTCTACTCCTCGTCACTCTCGTCGGCATCGCCTCGTTCCTTTACCCGTTCTTCCTTCCGGCGCTTGCCGGGATCGGCGAGCGGCCGGTGCGGGGCGGGATCGAGATCCCGCTGGTATTTACGGCCCTGGGGGCGAGCTGCCTGCTGGTGCTGCTGCTCGATCTGCAGGGTCGAGCGGGTCTAGGCGATCGCGGGGCGTCGAAGCTGGTCGCGCTGCTGGGAATGCTCGTCGCGGTCGATGCGACGCTGCGGCTCGTGCCGACCTTGCTAGGCGCGTCACCGATCTTCCTGCTCATTATCCTGGTCGGCTACGCCTATGGCGCGCAGCTCGGCTTCCTGATGGGGGCGCTGACCCTGTTCGTCTCGGCGCTGATTACCGGCGGGCTGGGACCGTGGCTGCCATACCAGATGCTCGGCGCTGGCTGGATCGGGATGACGGCAGGCTGGCTGCCGCATCGTGGGGAATCCGGTTCGCGAGCGGAACTGGTTATGCTGGCGATATTTGGTGGCGTCTGGGGGCTGCTCTATGGCGGTATCCTGAACCTGATGGAGTGGCCGTTCGCCGCACCGGGGCTGGACGAACGCGCCGGACTCTACTGGGTGCCGGGCATGTCGTTCGCGGAAACGCTCTCCGCCTACACCCGCTTCTACCTGACGACATCGCTGGTCTACGATGCCTTCCGCGCCGCCGCCAATGTCGCCCTCGTCCTCGCCCTCGGTCAGCCACTCCTGCGCCTGCTCGACCGCTACCGCGATCGCTTCACCTGGCAGCCGTGGGAGGATGCGGGAGTAATGGGTGATGGGTGACGGGTTGATGGTCCGAGTGGAGTTGGCTGGGTGGCGGGGCGACCCCTCTCCCCGGCCAACTCCCCGACGCGGGGAGAGGGAGACGTAGGCAGGACGATCGCTTCGCTCCGACAGGATTGCCCCTCATCCTCACTCCACGTCTCCCTCTCCCCGCGTCGGGGAGTTGGCCGGGGAGAGGGGTCGCCCCGCCACCCAGCCAACTCCACTCGGACCATCAACCCGTCACCCATCACTCGCTACTGCGGTTGCAGCGCGATGAACGCGTCGATATCGACGCGAGTGCTGCCGGACATGAAGTATTTCTGTC
>Ga0136611_10000336_pt1 | contig 30029 bp, 28 predicted proteins | sample AntDrymUQ2232306_2_FD_106645 | JGI IMG/M metagenome (GOLD analysis project Ga0136611, IMG submission 106645) | Polar desert sand microbial communities from Dry Valleys, Antarctica - metaG UQ223 (23.06) | ecosystem: Environmental > Terrestrial > Soil > Desert | place: Antarctica: Dry Valley...
CACGACGTTCTGAACCCAGCTCGCGTACCGCTTTAATGGGCGAACAGCCCAACCCTTGGGACCTACTCCAGCCCCAGGATGCGACGAGCCGACATCGAGGTGCCAAACCTTGCCGTCGATGTGAACTCTTGGGCAAGATAAGCCTGTTATCCCCGGGGTAGCTTTTATCCGATAATCCACGGCCCTTCCACTCGGAAGCCGTAGGGTCACTAGACCCTGGTTTCCCATCTGCTCGGCACGTCCGCCTTACAGTCAAGCCACCTTATGCTCTTACACTCTTCATCGCGCGGTTTCCATTCGCGCCGAGGTGACCATTGGGCGCCTCCGTTACCTTTTGGGAGGCGACCGCCCCAGTCAAACTCCCCGCCTGCCGGTGTTCGGTGGCCGGATTACGGCACACCGTTAGCCACAAGACCAAGTCAGACTGGTATTTCACCGTTGCCTCCCCCACCCCCAAAAGGATGGGTTCACCGGCTCCCAGCTATCCTACGCAGACAAGGCCTCATAGCAACGACAAGGTGGAGTAAAGCTCCACGGGGTCTTTTTGTCCTGCCACACGTCGCCCGAATCTTCACGGGCACTTCAATTTCGCCGAGTCCCCCGCAGAGACAGCGCTCAACTCGTTACTCCATTCGTGCGGGTCGGAACTTACCCGACAAGGAATTTCGCTACCTTAGGACGATTATAGTTATCGCCGCCGTTCACCAGGGCTTCGGTTCCTCCCTTTTGAAAGGAGTCCCCTTAACCGTCTGGCACCGGGCAGGAGTCAGCCCCCATACGTCGCCTCGCGGCTTAGCGGAGACCTGTGTTTTTGGTAAACAGTCGGTTGAGCCGATTCACTGCGTCCCCCCGCTGCTTCTCCCGTAAAGGGATGCACAGCCAGGGGAGCCCCTTCTCCCGAAGTTACGGGGCTAATTTGCCGAGTTCCTTTGCGGAGGGTATCTCGTTCACCTTGCAAGTATGCTTGCCGTCCACCTGTGTCGGTTTGCGGTACGGACACCTTACGTCTGCCTAGAGGCTTTTCGTGCCGGTACGGCCTTACGCGACTTGGCCTTGCCTTGCGGCGCAGCCTCGCCATCCCCCCTCACCTATCGCTCCTGCGGATTTGCCTACAGGAACAGGCTACGGGCTTAGACGTCCATGGCCAGCAGGACGCTCACGCTAGCCCCCCGGGTCCCCCCTTCGGTCATAACGACGTACGGTGGTACGGGAGTATCAACCCGTTATCCATCGCCTACGCACACGTGTGCCTCGGCTTAGGCCCGACTAACCCTGAGCGGATTGACCTTGCTCAGGAACCCTTGGACTTCCGGTGTGTGGGGTTCTCGCCCACAATTCGCTACTCATGCCGGCATTCGCACTTCCGTGCCCTCCAGCCGTCCTCACGGTCGACCTTCACTGCACACGGAACGCTCCCCTACCGATCCCGCGTTCTCGAAAGAACGCTGTGGATCCCACGGCTTCGGCGCTCTGCTTAGCCCCGTTACATTGTCGGCGCCGGACCACTCGACCAGTGAGCTGTTACGCACTCTTTCAAGGGTGGCTGCTTCTAAGCCAACCTCCTGGCTGTCTGGGCAATCCGACCACCTTTCCCACTAAAGCAGAGACTTGGGGGCCTTAGCCGGTGATCTGGGCTGTTTCCCTCTTGACGATGAATCTTAGCACCCACCGTCTCACTTCTCAGTTGTCCTCGTGGCATTCGCGGTTTGGTTGGGGTCGGTAAGCGCTTTGCCCCCTCACCCATCCAGTCTCCCTACCTCCACGAGCCCATATGCTGAGAGCTGAACCTCAATCCATTTCGGGGAGAACCAGCTATCTCCGGGTTCGATTGGCATTTCACCTCTACCCACAGCTCATCCCCTAATTTTGCAACATTAGTGAGTTCGCGCCTCCAGTCCGTGTCACCGGACCTTCACGCTGGCCATGGGTAGCTCACCCGGTTTCGGGTCTACTGGGTACGACTCAAACGCTCTATTCGAACTCGCTTTCGCTGCGCCTCCGTTCCTACACGGAACTTAGGCTTGCCGCAACCAGTAACTCGCCGGCTCATTCTTCAATAGGCACGCGATTGTGCATTGCACTCTGTAGCAAGCCACAGAGGCCATAGCACTTTCGCAGACTGTAGACAAACGGTTTCAGTGACTCTTTCACTCCCCTCGCCGGGGTGCTTTTCACCTTTCCCTCACGGTACTCGTTCGCTATCGGTCGCTGCATGTATTTAGCCTTGGAACGTGGTCGTCCCAGTTTCCCGCGGGGTTTCTCGTGTCCCGCGGTACTTGCGAATGCACACCAGGAAGAGGGACCAACGCCGGCTACGGGGCTATCACCCGCTATGGCGGACCATTCTAGATCCTTCGCCTACCAGTCCCTTTTATTACTTCCCGAACCCTCGGCAGAAGGCTCCGCACGCATCGCACAACCCGAGTGGGCATAGGCCTGCCGGCCACTAAGCCTCACTCGTTTAGGCATCCTCCGCTTTCGCTCGCCACTACTGACGGAATCTCGTTTGATTTCTTTTCCTCGAGGTACTTAGATGTTTCAGTTCCCCCGGTGCCCTCCTCGTAGACTATGTATTTATCTACGGGTACGGATGTATGACCATCCGTGGGTTCCCCCATTCGGAAATCCCTGGATCAACGCTCGCTGGCAGCTCCCCAGGGCCTATCGTTGCCTGCAACGTCCTTCTTCGGCACGCAGCGCCAAGGCATCCACCGTTTGCCCTTAATTGCTTTTTTCTTCTAGACGGCACACTACCTAGCACACTTGCTAAGTCGGCAATATTGAAGTTTTCCTCTTCAGTTGTAAAAGTACGCGCCGCCCGCTTTTCTAAACGCTCTTAGAGCGCTTTCGTCGGAAGGGCAACGAAAAAACTGTATCAACTTCGCGTTCGCGTGTCAAGAGACCCGCATTCGCTCGTCGCCCTCGTCGCTTGGCCGCTGGCGCGGCCGGTCGGGGAATTCAAAGAATAGCCGCTGCGGCGGCGAGTGTCAATCTACGGCTGTGTTGCGGTTGACCCTGGTGCGCCGCCGTCTTCGTTCAGACCGTGGCCCGCCTCCTCCTCGGTAGGGAACGCCTTCAGAACCTCTTGAAGGAATCGACCTTCGGGTACGGCTCCCAGGAACTTTACTCTGTCGTTGATTACTGTTTTTGGCACCGCCTGGACTGCGTAGCGCGCGCTATAGCTTGGGAATTCGTTGGACTCGATCACGTCGGCGGTGACGTTTTCGCTGTCCATAGCCATTTGGTGAGCCAACCTGGCCACCGCGGGACAATGAGGTCAGGTAGGTGTCACGAACACCTGGAGGTGTACCGGCGCCGGCAGCTCCGCCAGCGCCTGGCGTGTAGCGTCGGAGAGCCGCGTGCGACTGTGCGACACGTCAACCACGTCTTCTATCAGCGTCGCGAACTCGTAGCCGCTGGGCAGTCCAAAGAACCGAACTTTGCCGCCCTGCCAATCCGCCCGCTCAATCACCAGCGCCGGACTGCGCTCAATTCCATGTACCTGCGCCTGTTCCACGTCTACCTTGGGGTTGTATACCTCCAGCAGCAGCTTGTCTGAAAGCGCGGTCAGTTCCTGCATGAGCGCCTGCGTCTGGCGTCCCGTCTGCGGCTCTTCGCGCCCGGGGACATACAGGCCGCCGGGTGGCTGGACGAAAAGCACCAGCCGCACGTCCGCCTCCAACTCCTGCTCAAAGCGCGCGCGGATCTTCTCTTGATCTAGTGGTCCGATATACCGCATTGCCATCGGCGGACGTATAGCAAACGGATAGAGTCCCAACGCATCCGCGCACTGTCGTTCAGGCGTGTAGGCCGCTCCCGCGCAGACGGAAATGAGGGTGTGAATCTGACCGCGTGCGCTCGCGGCATATATATAGAGTCCGCGACTCCCGGAAGCGGGTGCTAGAATCCCGTTCCCTCATTTCCTATGAAAGTCACCACTGAAAAGCCCGAGCCGGGAGTCGCTGCGCTCACCGTAGAAGTGCCCGCGGAGGAATATGATCGTGCAGTCGATGGCGCCTGGAAGCGCCTCGCTAATCGCGTCAATATACCTGGCTTCCGCCGCGGTAAGGCGCCACGCCCGCTCGTTGAGCGCCACGTCGGTCAGGCCGCCATCGACGACGAGGCGATCCGCGCGCTGCTGCCCAAGCAGTACGACGCCGCCATCGAAGAGACCGGCCTACTGCCCATCGATCGCCCGAGCTTCGAGGTGGTCGAGTTCGAGCGCGGCAAGCCGCTGATCTTCAAGGCCACCGTGCCGCTGCGTCCTACGACCGAGTTAGGTGATTTCGCGTCGCTCACCATCGAGCCGGAGAGCGTGGTGGTGGATGAGGAGGAGATTGGACGAGTTATCGAGCGCTTGCGCGAGAGTCAGGCTCAGTGGTTGCCGGTTGAGGATCGCGGTGTTGAAATGGGCGACCAGGTGATCGCCAACCTCACCATTCAGTTCCCGCCTAAGGAAGACGACCCGGACAAACAAGGTGCCAACACCGAGCGCGAGGACACCGAGATTGTTCTCGGTGAAAACGGCTACCCCAAGGGATTTGACGATCAGCTCTTGGGCGCCAAAAGTGGCGACACCAGAGAGTTTGAGCTGAGCTGGGAAATCCCAGCCAGCCCTAACGCACCTTCAGCACCGCCCGTTGAGGCCCCCGCCGAAAAAGGCGCTGAGGCACAAGCTGGAGCACCGGGCGAGCCGGTGGCTGAAGTGCTGGATGGCGCAACGGTCGAAGTGACCACTGAGCCGCCCAAAGAGGAACGCCGCGCCACCTTCACCGCGGCCGTGAAGGACGTGAAGCGAAAACAGGTCCCCGAAATTGACGACTCATTTGCGAGGTCGGTAGGCGAATATGAGTCGGTTGACGCGATGCAAACGGACATCCGGCGCCGTCTCTATGGGGAGGCGCTGCGTGCGGCTCGTGCCAATACCGAAAACAAGTCGGTAGACGCTGCGATTCAGAAAACCAATTTTGAGATTCCTGCTCGCCTGATTGAGGCGGAAACTGATTCGCTGGTCCAGGAGCGCAGCCGCTCCCTGGCAGAGCAGCGCATCACCGTGGAGCGCTACCTCCAGATTATGGGCACCAGCCAGGAGGACTGGCGCGCGGAGTTGCGCCAGCAGGCGGAGCGTCAGCTCAAGGCGCGGCTGATACTGGATCAGCTCGCCGAGCGAGACGGCATTGAGGTAAATCCCTCCCAGGTGGAGGAGGAGATCGAGCGCACCGCCATGCAATACCGCGAGCAGGCCGATCAGGTCCGTCGCTCGCTACGCGCCACCGACGGCCGCCGGCGCGTCACCACCAGCCTGCGCCGTCATATGGCCATCCAGCGGTTGGTGGAGGCTGCCGGTGGCTACCCCGAAGACGAACTTGGCGTGATGAATGATCAGACCGCCGGTGAAAGCGACGAAACCGCAAAGCCCGCGGAAATGACGGCGCCAGACTCCGAGAACGTAGTCGACGCCATAGCCGCTGAGGCTGAGAGCGATGCGGACGCCAAGGACGAAGCTCTAGTTGAGAGCGAAGCGGCAGAAAGCACGACACCGGGCGATGCGTCCGCGGCGAAGCCCGAACCGGGCGATGTGGCGGGTACTCGTTAGACTGAGGTAGGAGGACCAACCGTGGCACTCATTCCATACGTCATAGAGACGACACCACGCGGCGAACGCGGCATGGACATTTACTCGCGCTTGCTGCGCGAGCGCATCATGTTCATTGGCTCAGGCATCGACGACAACGTCGCCAATACCGTCATTGCACAGTTGCTTTTGCTGCGTTCCGAAGACCCGGATCGTGACATCCAGATGTACATTCAGTCTCCGGGCGGCAGCGTCCACGCCGGCCTGGGTATTTACGACACCATGCAATACGTCATGGGGTCCGGCAAATGCAAGATACACACCTACTGTTACGGCAGCGCTATGAGCTTTGGCACCGTCCTGCTGACGGCAGGCGCCAAGGGCTTCCGCTACGCGCTGCCGCACGCCACCATTCACATCCACCAGCCGTGGCAGCCTCAGGGTCGTGGTGGGCAGGCGACGGACATTGAGATCGAAGCGCGTGAGATCCTGCGCCTGCGCAGTAGCCTCAATGACATCCTGTCCAAGCACACGGGACAGCCGCTGGAACGAATCCAGCGTGATACCGACCGCGACTACTTCATGACTGCCCAGCAGGCCCTCGAGTACGGGATTATCGACGGCATCATCTCCGAAGGCACCGATCTGATGACGGCGCTACCGGGTGGCGTGACTGGCGACAGTCCTGCACTTTCCGATAGCGCCATCGCGGCGAGCACCGGCCCCCAGGCGCTACCCGACCCTGGTGAGCGTGCCAAGGCTGGGTAACATCAACTACCCGAGCGCCGTGTAGAAAACCGTCAGTACGCCCGATGGCAACCAATCGCCATCGGGCGTCGTACATTCTGCCCACTCCGCCAATGCTCATGCGCCCTTACAACTGAGCGCGGTATGCGGTACGGTAGAAGAACAGGGGTTTCGAGCCCACCACGCCGGGGAGTCATTAAGCCGTATGCCCAGCCAGCGGAATAGTCGCATTCAGTACCGGTGCTCCTTTTGTGGGAAGACCCAGGAGCAAGTACGCCGGCTCATCGCCGGTCCGGGCGGCGTATACATTTGCGACGAGTGCATCGAGCTCTGCCGCGAGATCATCGAAGAGGAAGCAGCGCAACCGGCCGCAAAGGCCAAGTTCCCCGCCACGCGCGTCCCTACTCCCAAGCGCATCTACGAGTTGCTCAATCAGTATGTGATCGGCCAGGAGCGCGCCAAGAAGGTGCTCTCCGTCGCCGTGTACAACCACTACAAGCGCGTCGGCGCCGGCATGCAGATCGATGATGTGGAGCTCCAAAAGAGCAACATCCTGCTTGTTGGCCCCACCGGCTCCGGCAAGACCTTCCTTGCCCAAACACTGGCCAAGATTCTGGATGTCCCCTTCTGCATCGCGGATGCCACCGCATTGACCGAAGCCGGCTACGTGGGCGAGGACGTGGAGAACATCCTACTGCGTCTAATCCAGTCGGCCGATTATGACGTTGCCCGTGCCGAGCGAGGCATCGTCTACATCGATGAGATTGACAAGATTGCGAGGAAGGCCGATAACCCATCCATTACGCGGGATGTTTCGGGTGAAGGCGTGCAGCAAGCTCTTCTAAAAATAATTGAGGGTTCGGTGGCCAATGTTCCGCCGCAGGGTGGGCGCAAGCACCCCCACCAGGACTTCATTCAGATCAACACCGCCAACGTCCTCTTCATCTGCGGTGGCGCCTTCGAGGGATTGGACCGAATCGTCTCGTCGCGTATTGGCGCCACGCGGTCTGTCGGTTTCAAGACCAGTGGACCAGCCTCGCCACCTGAAGATGAGGGCCGTGTGCTGCGTCACCTGACGACCGATGACCTGATGCGCTACGGCCTGATCCCTGAGTTCATCGGCCGCCTCCCAGTCTCAGTTAGTCTGGACAAGCTGACGAAGGACGATCTGAAGCGCATTCTGATTGAGCCGAAGAACGCCATCGTCAAGCAGTACCAGAAGTTCTTCGCGCTGGATAAGGTCGAGCTCGCCTTCCACGACGACGCGCTCGACGCCGCCGCCGATCTTGCGCTCAAGCAGAAGACCGGCGCCCGCGGCCTGCGAACCATCATTGAGGACGTGCTGCTAGACGTGATGTACGAGATCCCGTCGCGAGCCGACGTGAAACGCTGCCTTGTCACCGAGGACGTCATTAATGGCCTCGGTCACCCCATCCTAGAAAATCGCCCCGAGCGCACCATTCCCGACTCCGCCATCCCAGAAGAAAAGTCGGCGTAGATTCGCCGTACATGAAAGGGGCGGGTCGCATGGCCCGCCCCTTTTCTCTTGCAGGCCTTCTGGTCCGTTACTTCACCGCCAGCATGCGGTCAAGGGAGACGCGCGCCCACCGCGCCACTTCTTCGTCAACTTTGATCTGGTTGACTACGGTTCCTTCAACCAGGTTGTCCAATGCCCAGGCCACATAGGCCGGGTGGATGCGGTACATCGTGCTGCACGGGCAGATCACGGGGTCAAGGCAAAAGATGGTCTTGTCCGGCTGCTCCTTCTGGAGGCGGTTAACCAGGTTGATCTCTGTGCCCACCGCCCAAACGCTGCCAGCCGGGGACTCGGTCACTACTTTGATGATGTACTCGGTAGAGCCGTTTAGGTCGGCCAGGTCCACTACTTCACGGATGCACTCCGGATGGACCACGACCCGAACATTGGGGTACTGCTCCCGGGCACGCAGCACCTGCTCCGGCTTGAAGCGACCGTGCACCGAGCAGTGGCCTCGCCACAGGATGAACGTGCTCTTCTCAAGCTGAGCCCGGGTGTTGCCACCCAGTTCCTTGGTGGGTGTCCAGAGCGCCGTGTCCTCAATCTTGTAACCCATGGAGAGCGCGGTATTGCGGCCCAGGTGTTGGTCGGGGAAGAATAGTACGCGCTTGCCGCGCTCCAACGCCCAGGAGATCACGGCCTTGGCGTTGGAACTGGTGCAGACGATCCCGCCATGCTTGCCGCAAAACGCCTTGAGCGCCGCCGCCGAATTCATATACGTTACCGGCACAATGCCGTGGTCCGGGCCCAATTCCTCAAGGAGCTGGTCCCAGCAGTCCATCACGTCGTCAATGGACGCCATGTCGGCCATTGAGCAGCCGGCAGCGAGGTTCGGAAGGATCACCTTCTGGTGATCGCCGGAAAGGATGTCTGCGCTCTCCGCCATGAAGTGCACACCGCAGAAGACGATGTACTCGCTCTCCGCCCGCTCAGCCGCGAGTTGTGAGAGCTTGTAGCTGTCACCGCGTACGTCGGCGTACTGGATGACTTCATCGCGCTGGTAATGGTGCCCGAGGATCATCAGCCGCTCGCCCAGTTTCTGCTTTGCCGCCCAGATCCGCGCGTCCAGCGCCTCCGGCGACATGTTCACGTACTCAGCCGGCAATGGCGCCTGCAGATGTGTGGTTGGCTGTCCCGCGGCGCGCAGGCGCTCGGTGAACAAGTCGTCGTAGCTGTACTCATAGTCGCACGCTTCGTCGCCTGCCGGAACAATGGGTCCCACGATCGGCCCAGGCGTGCCGATAACATTCGTGACGTTGGTACCGCCCGCCACGGCGGTACCGGTGCCCGTTGTGCCCGGTTCCCCAACCAGGCGCGCGGGTGCGGTGAGTGTCGCTGGCATCTCTCTCCTTGTTCAGTAGTACATTGTGAAACTTTTCACAAGCACTACGTTAGCTCAATCATAGCAACTTCCACAGCAAATTGGAAGGATTTGGCTCAGATGAGTTGTGTACAGTGAGCCTCACTCAAATGGGTGCATCCATCGATGATTTCCGCGGCGTCATGAGCCGCTGGACCTCCGGCATCACGGTTATCACAGTCGAGCACGGCGGTCGCAGGCACGGCATGGTGGCCAGCTCATTCACTTCTGTCTCTACCGATCCAGTCACCGTCCTCTTCTGCGCGGATCACGGCACACGCACCTACCCCATGGTCAAGGAAGCCGGTGCCTTTGCCGTAAACATCCTCACCAGCGCGCAGGAGGACACATTCTGGACGTTTGCCGGTCGCAAGGGCGATCCCGCGGCGGATCGCTTCGCAAATTTCGAGACGTTTACCGCCGCCACCGGTGCTCCTATCCTGCACGGCTGCATCGCCTGGATGGACTGCCGCGTGCTCGCGGAATACCCTGGTGGCAACACCCACTCAATCTTTGTGGGCGAAGTACACGACTTGGGCTTCGCTGAAGGAGAAGGCGACGCCCCACTAGTCTATTTCAATCGCAAGGTTCGCCACCTCGCGGATCCCAAGGTATAGCTTTCCGGCCGCGTGCGTACGACGCACACTACGTGCGCCGTACGCACACTTTATCGGCGACTCTCCAGAACAATTGAGCCTCGTCTAGGCGGGAACCTCCATTCCCGCTAACCGTCTGAGTGTCTGAAGGTTGGGTGCGTCTGGCCCCTGGCCGTCAAAGCCTGGTACCTCCATTACCCACGGGAGGCTGCGCAACGCCGGGTGCGCCAGCATGCGCCCAAAGGCCGCCTCTCCAAGGAACCCCTGGCCGATATTCTCGTGGCGATCCTTTTGCGACCCAAGCTCTACTTTGGAGTCGTTCGCATGGACGCCCACCACGCGCTCCAGCGGAAACGCTGCCAGCATCTCCCGCATCGTGCGCTCAAGTCCCTCTTCAGTCGCGAGGTCGCAACCACTACCCCACATGTGCGCCGTGTCCAATACCACCGCCACGCCGGGATCGTTGTCCACGCGCGCCATAATGGCTGCCAGCTCGGCAAACGATCTGCCGACCGTTTTCCCCGCGCCGGCGCAGGTCTCCAGTCCCACCAGAGGCCGGCCCTTGACGTGCTCAGTCTGTTGGAGCGCCAGTTTGACCGCCAGCCCGCAGCGGTCCAGCGCTGCATCGATCTCCTGCGTGCCGCCCGATCCGGGATGGATCACCACCGCCTTGGCGCCAAGCAGCGCCCCGACGTTCAGATGATCCACCAACGCCTCCACCGACTTGTCCCATAACACGTCGTCTGCGGAGCAGAAGTTCATCAGGTAGATGCCGTGCACGAAGATTGGCCCGATCTCCAGCGCGGCGCAGCCCGCTCTGAAGGCCTCCACATCCTTTTCGGTGTGCGCTGTGCTTTTCCAGGCCGATGGGTTGCGACTCCAGATCTGGATTGGCCCGCCCATCGCGCCATCTGCCGTGCCTACTCCAAGGCCGATCCGGCGTGCGGTATCCAGGCATCCCTTTACGCCGCCACTGAGGTGTGCGCCGAGCTGGGACGTCGAGGTCGTTCCCACCATCATCGCCACGTTGGTCCTTTCAGTACACTGTCCTCAACGGGTAGAGGGGCGCAGGGTCCCAGGCAAAGGACTGGCTGGCCAGATGGCTACCGGTGCCGCGCTACAAGAGACACGCAACAACCATAAGAAAGCACGGCTAGGCAAATCATGGCAGCAAACTCACCGGGTGAGCCGTTTCAGCGGATCACTGTCCAACAGGCGAAGGAGCTCATTGATCAGGGCACGCAGGTTATCGACGTGCGTGAGCCTAAAGAGTTGGGACAGGATGGCGCGCTGAGCGGCGCCAAGCTGGCGCCGCTCAACTCCTTCCTGATGAATCCGCGCCAGTATCTGGTAGCGGACAACGTCGCCTTCCTGTGCAAGGTAGGCGCACGAAGCGCCATCGCCTGCGAGATGGCGGCGGCCGTTGGGTTCACCAAGCTCTACAACATCGAGGGCGGAATTGAGGCCTGGAAGAAGGCAGGGTTGCCGGTCGAGCGGCCCTCCTAAGGAGACGTTCCCATCGCCCGAGTCGGCATCGTCGGTCTTGGGCTGATCGGCGGCTCAGCCGCGCTGGCCCTCAGAGCGGCTGGCCATCATGTCGTCGGGTACGCCCGACGGGAGGCCACCCGCACGCTCGCCCTTGAGTGGGACGCGGTAGACGTGGTTACCGGTTCGCTCGGCGGGCTGGCGCAGGCTGAAATTGTCCTCCTGGCGCCTCCCGTCCTCGCCATCCGCGGCCTTATGGCCGAACTGGCGACACATCTCGCTCCGGGCGCCATTGTCACCGACGCGGCCAGCACCAAGGCGGATGTGGAGCGCTGGGCGCTGGAGCTTTTGCCCAACCATGTTTACTGGGTCGGTGGCCACCCCATGGCGGGCAAGGAGACAGCCGGCTTGGAGCACGCCAGCGCGGAGCTCTTCCAGGGCCGGACGTGGTGCATCGTCCCGCCGCCGAATGCAGAAGCGGAGGCCGTGCGGAGGGTGACACAGCTTGCCGTTGATACCGGTGCTCGCCCTCTGGAGGTGGACGCACTGTCGCACGATCGGGCCGTCGCCGCCGTCAGCCACCTGCCCTTCACCGCCGCGGCCGCGCTGGCCGCTACCACCATTACGCGTGAAGACTTCCGCGCCCATGCTGCCATCGCCGGTACTGGCCTGCGCGATATGACCCGCCTGGCCAGCGGTGATCCGGTGATGCACCGTGACATCTGCCTCACCAACCGCGACAACCTCGTCGTCGAGCTAGAGCGGTACGTCGAGCAGCTCCAGCGCGCTATCTCGCTCTTGCGCGCCGCGCCTGCGCCTGACGACTCCGAAAACCACCCTGCCACCGCTGACCTCGGCGCGTACTTTGAGCTTCTCAAGGATCGGCGCGACACTTGGCTGGTGGGACGGTAGTCGCCGCCGGTTATCCAAGACGGCTTGCAGGCGTCATCAGTCGCCGGCAGGTGGCGCGCGCTGCTAGACTAGGACTTACTAACTGAAGACACGGCACTGACGGGGACGAGTACCCAAGTCGCACGGAGCAGAGACGGTAGGCAATTGGCTGAGAACCTACCGCAGCAGGCGACAGGAGAACACCACTCCAGAGCCGGATCCCGTTTGCCCCGGCTATCGGGCCGAGAGTGCGGTTCCTCTTAGGAGGGCCGAACTTGGGTGGAACCACGCCGACCGAGCCGCGCGTCCCAAGAGGATGTGCGGCTCTTTGCATTCTCAGGAGGTTCCCCGTGGCACAAGCACCCGCCCAAGTCCAAGCACAGGCCGCAGTCAAACAAGACGCTTCCGCAGCGCCTATCGAAGCCGAGGCCGCCGGCATCGCCGAGCGGCTCAAGACCATGCGCCACTCGGCCGCGCATGTGCTGGCCGAAGCGGTGCTTCAGCTCTTCCCGGACGCGAAGCTGGGCATCGGTCCGGCCATCCAGGATGGCTTCTACTACGATTTCCAACTGTCGCGCTCACTCGTCCCCGAAGACCTCTCGGAGCTTGAGAGGCGCATGAAGCACATCCTGCGGCAGAACGTGCCCTTCGTGCTGCGCGAGCTGCCGGCGGATGAGGCCATCCCGCTGTTCCAGCAGCGCGATCAGCCCTATAAGCTCGAGCTGATCCAGGATCTCGCCAAAGGGGCGGAGGCCCCCTCCGGCGATGAGGCGGCGGAGAGCCCCGACGCCGCCGGTGTACAGGGCGACCGCGTGCTGCTCTACAAGCAAGGCGCTTTTGAGGATCTGTGCGGCGGGCCGCACGTTGCCCGAACGGGCGAGATTGGCGCGGTGAAGCTGCTCAACGTGGCAGGCGCGTACTGGCGTGGTGACCAGAAGCGTCCGCAGCTCCAGCGCATCTATGGCACGGCGTGGCCCTCTCAAAAAGAGCTGGAGGATTACCTCTGGCGCCTTGAAGAGGCGAAGAAGCGCGACCACCGGCGCCTGGGCACTGACCTCGGTCTCTTCCTTATCAGCGACCAGGTGGGAGCCGGACTGCCAGTCTGGGGAGAGAACGGCGCGGTCCTGCGCTCAATTGTTGAGGACTTCTGGAAGGCCGAGCATCTCAAGCGCGGCTATCAGTACGTCTACTCGCCGCAGATTGGCCTGGCGGACCTCTGGAACACGTCCGGCCATCTCCAATTCTATAGCGACAAAATGTACGCGCCCGTCCAGATGGACGAGCAGCGATTCTTCCTGAAGCCGGTGAACTGCCCCTTTCACATCCAGGTCTACAAGCGCCGGGTACGCTCCTACCGCGAGTTGCCCGTACGCTACAACGAACTCGGAACGGTCTATCGCTACGAGGATGCCGGCACGCTGCACGGTCTCTTGCGAGTGCGTGGGTTCACACAGGATGACTCACATATCTTCTGCCGCCCGGATCAGCTAGAGAGCGAAATCAACGGTGTTCTGGAGCTGGCGCTCACGCTCTGGCGCACACTGGGCTTTCACGAGTACCAGATCGAGTTGGCGGTGCGTGATCCCAACAACCTTTCGAAGTACCTAGGCACCGACGAAGAGTGGGCGACGGCCGAGGCGGCCTTGGAGAAGGCACTCAAGGCGCATAAGCTCACGTACACGCGCGCCGAGGGTGAAGCGGTCTTCTACGCTCCTAAGATCGATGTCCACCTGGTGGACTCGCTGGGCCGCAAGTGGCAGTGCTCCACCATCCAGGTGGACTTCAACCTGCCGGACCGGTTCGACCTCACCTATGCGGGCGAAGACGGCGCGCAGCACCGTCCCTTCATGGTGCATCGCGCCCTGCTCGGCTCACTTGAGCGTTTCTTCGGGCTGCTAATTGAGCACTACGGTGGCGCCTTCCCAGTCTGGCTTGCTCCGGTCCAGGCCACCGTGTTGCCAATCGCCGATCGGCACAATGACTACGCCGAGCAGGTCTACACCCAACTGCGCGCCGCAGGAATCCGTGCTGAGCTCGACGTGCGCTCTGAGCGGATGAACGCCAAGATCCGCGACGCCCAGCTCCAGAAGATCCCGTACATGCTTGTGGTTGGCGACCGAGAAGCCGAGTCTCAGGCAGCGGCGGTTAGATTACGGTCGGGTGAGAATCTCGGCGCGTTTCCTATCGCGGACGTGGTCATGCGCATTCAGGAAGAAACCCGATCACGCACAACCGATCTCAAGCCGTAACAGGCATCCATTGCGCGCAGGCGAAACCTGCGCGCAACGACCCTGGTATACTCATTTTTCGTTGCGCCTGCGAAATGGCGCCTTCTTTTGGATCAAGGACACCTCAGTGCCCAAGCTTAAGACTCACAAAGCTGCTGCCAAGCGCTTCAAGATCACCGGCACCGGCCGCGTCATGCGCCCCAAGGCATGGGGCAACAAAAAGCGCCTGGCTAAGAGTTCGCGTACGAAGCGGATGTATGCTCACTTCTTTGAAGTGCCCCCCGCCATTGCGGATAGGGTCAAGAAGATGGTGCCGTACGGCGTTGCGTAGCATACGATCAGCCCGCTCCTCAACCAGCCATCAAGCCATTCAGTCACCTAGACAGATAGCCGAAAGACCGCACCCATGGCACGCATAAAGCGCGGCGTAACAAAGCGTCGCCGTCACCAAAAAATTCTAAAGATGGCTAAGGGCTACTTCCTTGGCCGCAGCAAGCTCTATAAGTCCGCTCATGAGGCGGTAATGCACGCGCTGGACTACGCGTATCGCGACCGGCGCAACATTAAGCGGGACATGCGCCGCTTGTGGATCATCCGCATCAACGCCGCCGCCAGACTGAACGGACTTTCATACAGCACATTTATGGATGGGTTACGCCGCGCCAACGTCACGGTAGACCGCAAGATGCTTGCGGACCTCGCCGTACGTGACGCGGTTGCGTTTACCCATATTGCCGAGATGGCCCGGGCGAAGTAAAACTCGCTCGGATTACGCCTGGCCGTCTCGGAAAAGGAGCCTCTATAAGGCTCCTTTTTTGTTGCCTCCAACCTCCTTATCGTTAGCCTCCGAACAGTACTTCAAGTTTGCACGGTAGTGGAACCAATTAGTAGCACGGACAATCCCCAGGTAAAGCTGGCGCGATCGCTTCACGAGCCGTCCGGCCGACGAAAGCACGCCGCATTCCTGGTGGAGGGATTGCGCCTGGTCGAGGCCGCGGCGGCGGCTGCAACGCCGCAGCAGGTATTCCACTCGGTTACGTTTGGCGCCACAGATGGCCGTGAACGCGCCCTGCTCCGGCAGCTCGCCGGGAGCGGCGTCGGTATGCGTCCCGTCACCGACCGCGTGTTGCAGCATGTTTCAGACACCGTCACGCCGCAGGGCATTGTCGCGGTCATGCCGCTGCCCGTGCGTGCTGCCATGGAACACCGGGCGGCGTCGGCGGAATCGCGGGCGGTGGGGTTGGAACTCATTCTGGACGGGGTAGGGGATCCGGGCAATGTAGGGACGCTGCTGCGGAGCGCGGTGGCGGCTGGCGTTGCCCGGACATTTTGCGCGCCGGGAACGGTGGATGTGTACGGTCCCAAGGTCGTCCGGGCCGGCGCCGGCGCGCACTTTCAAATGAGTCTCTTCACCGGTGCGCAAGCGAACTGGAGCGCCATTCACGATTCCATTCCGGCGGGCGCCGGTGTCTACCTCGCGCATGCGCGAGGCAGCCGGCCATATTGGGAAGTGAACTGGACGCGTCCGTCGGTGCTGATCGTCGGCTCTGAGGCGCATGGCGCGTCGGACGCGGCGCGCCAGTTCGCCACCGCCACTGTCACCATCCCCATGGCGGGCGACATGGAGTCCCTCAACGCCGCCGTCGCCGCCAGCATAATCCTCTTTGAAGCGCTGAGGCAGAGATCCCTAGCCCTTATATGAAGCAGGAGCAGGACGTTCCCATTGGGCACTGCCCCTGGCGAGAGAGAACCAATTGCCAACCTCAACGAACCTCATAGACGAACTTGACCGCTTGGAGCAACAAGCGTCTGCCGAACTACCCCACCTTACAACCGACACATCACTTGATGAGTGGCGTGTCCGTATCCTGGGCCGCAACGGTTCATTGGCCGGCTTGCTGCGTAGCCTGGGCACGCTTGCCGCGGACGAACGTCCCAGAGCCGGCGCCGCCGCCAATCGAGCGAAGACCGCACTCGAGGCCGCCTTTAGCGAGCGCCAGCGGACGCTGCGCGCAGCGTCACGCATCCAAGCCCTGGAGGCCGAGCGGATCGATGTGACTCTGCCCGCGCGAGGCGTGCAGCTGGGCTCCCTACACCCTATCACGCGCATCCGGCGCGAGATTGACAGCGTGTTCACCCGGCTCGGCTTCGCCGTGGTGGAGGGCCCGGAGGTCGAATGGGACCACTACAACTTCACGCTGCTAAACATCCCACCTGACCACCCAGCGCGTGACATCCAGGACACGTATTACGTCTCTGACCTGCAGGCCGAGGGGCCCGACGGTGCCAACGGCGTGGTGCTGCGCACGCACACTTCTCCAGTTCAGATCCGGACCATGCTTGCGCAAAAGCCGCCCATCCGAGTCATTGTGCCTGGGAAGGTCTACCGTAACGAGGCTACAGACGCCTCGCATGAGGCGATGTTTACTCAAGTGGAAGGCTTGTGCGTGGACGAGCACACCACGATGGGTGACTTGAGGGGATCGCTCACGCTAATGATCCGCACGCTCTTCGGTCCCGAGAGCGAGATCCGATTTCGCTGCGGCTACTTTCCGTTCGTCGAGCCAGGCGCTGAGTTCGATATGTCTTGCCACGTCTGCAACGGCGGAGGCTGCCGCACCTGCAAACAGACCGGCTGGATTGAAATCGGCGGTTGCGGCATGGTCCATCCCAAGGTGCTGGAGAACTGCGGCATCGACCCCACCCGGTACACCGGCTGGGCGTTTGGGTTCGGCTACGAGCGCATGGCACTGCTGCGCTACGGCGTTGACGATATCCGCCTTTTCTACACCAACGACCTGCGCTTCTTGAACCAGTTCCGCTAAGGAGTCACGACCAATGAATGTCTCACTCAAGTGGCTCCGCGACTACGTCGATGTCACTCTGCCCGCCGAAGAGTTGGCGCGGCGTCTCACCATGGCCGGCATTGAGGTGGATGGCATCCACCACGTCGGTGCATCCTGGGAAAACGTCTTCGTCGCACGCATCGACAAGATCGAGCCGCACCCCAATGCCGACCGCTTGCGGCTGGTTACCGCCAGCTATGGCAGCAGTGGCGCCGATCGCACCCTGCGCGTCGTCACCGGCGCTCCCAACATCAACGAGGGTGATGTAGTGCCCCTTGGCCTGGTGGGCACGCGCTACCGGGACAATCACACAGATCCACCGGTTGAGCGCGTGCTTCAACCCACCACCATGCGTGGCGTGCCGTCCGAAGGGATGGTTATGTCCGGCTTCGAGCTTGGGCTGAACGACGACCACGCCGGCATTATGATCCTGCCGCCAGACACGCAGGTGGGTCTCCCACTGGCCGAGGCGCTGGGAGACACGGTCATCGAGCTAGACCTCAAGGGGCGTGCCGACTGCCTTGCCATGATCGGTGTCGCCCGCGAGGTCGCGGCACTCACCGGTGCGGATATTCGCGTGCCCAACCCGGCGGCGCCGCCTGCGCGCGATCGCCGGCACGACGAGCAGGTCATTATCGAGATTGAGGTTCCCGCGCTGTGCAGCCGCTTCGTCGGGGTCCTACTCAAGAACGTCAAGATCGGCCCATCGCCCGCCTGGATGCAGGAGCGGCTTCAGGCTGCCGGCATGCGTCCCATCAACAATGTGGTGGACATCACCAACTTTGTCATGCTGGAGTGGGGTCAGCCGCTGCACGCCTATGATTACGACTCGGTGCGTGGCGGCCGGCTGGTCGCCCGGCCCGCACGCGAAGGCGAGACGTTGCTCACCCTGGCCGAAGAGCGTTCCGAGATCAGATTAGCGACAGATCAGCTTGTGATCGCGGACGGTGAGCGGGCCGTCGGTCTGGCCGGCGTCATCGGCGGCGCCGACACCGAGGTGCGCGAGACCACCACGTCCATTCTGCTGGAGGCGGCCAACTTCAAGCCCGCCAACATCCGGCGCACGGCGCGAGCGCTGCTGCCCCGTCCAACTGAGGCATCGCGCCGCTTCGAGCGCGGTATCCCGCCCGAGCACGCAATGCCAGCCGCCATGCGCGCGGCCCAGCTGATGGTGGAGCTGGCAGGCGCCGAGGTCGTGGGGGAGCCAGTTGACACCTATCCCGCGCCGCTTTGGCGGGAGCCCATCGTCCTGCCGATCACCGAGCTCAAGCGTCTGCTCGGCGTGGACTACGACGCCTCGACCATTGAGGGTGTGTTCGACCGGCTACGTTTCGCCTACCAGAAGCCCGATACGGCTGTGAACGGTGGCAACTATGTGGTCACGCCGCCCGTGTGGCGCCTGGACATCGAACGCCCCGCAGATCTGGTGGAAGAGGTTGCGCGTATTGACGGCTACCACCGGATCCCCACCACACTCATGCAGGGAGCTCCTCCCACGCCAGTCATCAACCGTGAGCTGCAGTGGGAGGATAGGGTGCGTGACGTGATGGTCGCCTCCGGCTTCGCGGAGGTCGTCAGCTACGCCTGGACCAGTCAGGAGAAGCTGGCGCTTGTGCCCCGCGCGAGCGTCGCTGACACGGGGGACGCCGGCGCGAAGCTGGCGGCGCTCGTGGACGCGCGCATCGCGCCAAACGTTGAGCCGGTTCGGATTGACAATCCGTCCAATCGCGACCAGGATGTAATGCGCACCTGCGCGCTGCCGTCGCTGCTCCAGTCACTTGCCGACAATTTACGCCGCCAGAGCCGGGACGTCCTGCTGTTTGAGATCGGACGCATCTACGTGCGCCGGGACGGGAAGCTGCCGGAAGAGCGGCGCGTGCTCACTGCCGTCACGGGCGAGCTCCGCACCGGACCCGGCCTGGCGCCAGCTCAGATTGATTTCTTCTTCATGAAGTCCGTTCTGGATACCGTTCTTGCGCGCATGGGTATAGCCGGGCACGGGTACATCGCCGTGCAGCATCCAGCCTTCCATCCTCATCGTGCAGCCGGGGTGATCCTTAACCACCGGCCCGAAGCAGCGGGCAAGAAGCCGGTTCAGGTGGAGGACGTGATCGGCGTCACCGGTGAGGTAGATGCGGAGACAGCGCAGCGGTACGACATTGCCCAGCGGGCGTATCTGTTCTGCGTCGATCTTGACCGCCTGATCGAACACGCCCAGGACGTCCGTACCTTCAAGTTGCTGGCCGAGTACCCAGCGGTGATAGAAGACCTCGCGTTCGTCGTCAAAAGCGATCTGCCCGCCGAGCGCGTCTTGACCGCCATCCAGCGTGGTGGCGCGCCGCTCGTTGAGGCCGTTGAGCTGTTCGATGTGTATCAAGGTGACCGCGTTCCCGAAGGCACCAGAAGCCTCGCTTTCACGGTGACGTTCCGCGCTGCAGACCACACCCTCACCACCGAGGAAGTGGCGGCCGTGCGTGCAAGGGTGATCCAGTTCACCGAGCGCCAGACCAGTGGGAAGCTCAGGGGGTAGGCGAGACCGGGGCCGGTTACACTCGGAAGAGGCGCCGTATTGCGGCGCCCCTTCGTATGAACAGCCGCGTCCTCACCGTCCTCGAATTTGACAAGATCCGCGAGCGCCTCGCCGAGCGGACGGCGTTTGCCGCCAGCCACGAGCGTGCGCTGGCGCTTGTCCCTACAAGCGGCCGGCGCCTGATCGAAATCGGCCTGAGCGAGACGAGTGAAGCTAAACGGCTACTGATGTTGCAGCCGGACTTTTCCGTTCGGAGCGCGCACGACGTGCGCAGTGCAGCGCGCAACGGCGCCATCGGCTTGCTGCTTGACCCCGAAGTATTGATGGACGTGCGTGAGACGCTGGAGAGCGGCGCGTACGTCAAGAACGTTCTGGCGAAATTTGCGGATGAGTTGCCCATCCTGGCGGACCTTTCGGTAACCATCGACCCATGCCCCATTGTGCTGCGCGCTATCAAGGACAGTATTGGCGAGCGCGGCGAGGTACTGGATACCGCTTCTCCAGAGCTGGGCAAGATTCGCAGCCAGATGCGGATCGCCTACAACCGCATGATGGACTCAATTCAGCGCATCATGGAAGCGGCGGCGTCCAAGGGTTTGCTTCAAGAGGCGATCATCACCACTCGTGGCGGAAGGTACGTCCTGCCGGTACGGGCAGAAGCCCGCAATCAGTTCCGCGGTATCGTGCACGACGCATCGGCCAGCGGTGCCACCGTCTTCATGGAACCGCTGCAGGCAGTAGAGCTGAACAACGAGTGGCGTCAGCGCCAGATTGAAGAGGAGAAGGAGATTGAGCGCATTCTTCGCCATCTCTCCGCGCTCGTGGGACAGCATGAGGATCGCATCGTGGCCGGCGTCAATGCCTTGGCGGCGGTCGACCTGGCGCTGGCCAAGGCCAAGCTCGCGCTCAGCATGAACGCCACACCGCCACTGCTGGAGGACGGCTATCGCCTCAATCTCGCCTTCGCGCGCCATCCTCTATTGAGCGGTAATGTGGTTCCCATCAGCGTTCATCTTGGCTTGCGGGACGGCCAAAGCCCATCGCCTGTAACCAATCCCCTCGACAAGGACTTCATTGCGCTGGTCGTCACCGGTCCCAATACGGGAGGCAAGACGGTGGCGCTGAAGACGGTAGGGCTGCTTCAACTGATGGCTCAGGCTGGGATGCACATCTCTGCCGAGGAGGGGTCAAGCGTCGCCATCTTCGAGGAGATTTATGCTGACATTGGCGACGAGCAGAGCATCGAGCAAAGCCTTTCGACGTTCTCGTCGCATATGAGCAACATCGTTTCTATCTTGCGCCAGGCGGACTCGCGGTCGCTTGTACTCCTGGACGAGCTTGGCGCCGGAACCGATCCGCAGGAAGGCTCGGCGCTGGCGCGCTCCATCCTTTCGCACCTGATCGAGCGACGTATCTGCACCGTCGGCACGACCCACTACTCAGAATTGAAGGCATACGCGTACGAAACGCCCGGTGTGCAGAACGCCAGCGTGGAGTTTGATGTTGAGAGCCTCCGACCAACCTACCGGCTCCTGATTGGCCTGCCCGGCCGCAGCAACGCGCTGGCTATCGCCCAACGGCTTGGCCTGCCGGGGGAGCTACTGGACGGTGCCAGGGAGCTACTGGCGCCTTCGCAGTCGCAGATCGAGGATCTGCTCAGCGCCATCCAGTCGGAGCGTGACACTGCGCGCGACGAACGGCTGGATGCCCAGCACCAACGTGAGCAGGCCGATGCTGAGCGACGCGAGATTACCCGGCGACTGGACCAGATGGAGGACGAGCGCGCCATAGCGGTGGAGCGCGGCCAGCGCGAGGCGCAAGCGCTGCTGGAGGCCGCGAGGCAGCAGATCCGGCGGGCAGAGCAGCAGGTAGCCGCCGCGGGCGGGGATCGGATGGCGGTGATGCGCGCCGCCAAGGATGTGCAGCAGGCGGCGCAGGACATTGCCGCCCGGCCGCGCATGCGGCGCCCGTCTCAAGCGCAGGACGAGGAGCGGCCCATCACAACCGGCGATCGCGTGGAGCTGCGCCGCCTGAACGCCGTTGGCCAGGTGCTTACTGAGCCAACCGCGCGCGGCGATGTGGAGGTGCAGCTTGGCAACCTTCTGACGCGCGCCAATGTCCGTGACCTGACGCGCGTTACCCGCAAGGAAGCGGACGAGCGCTTTCCTGCTTCAACACGCTCCGAGCCTCGTGTCACGTTCGCCGGCGCATCCGGGGCTTCGTCTGGCGGCGGGCGCAGCGTGCAGCTTCCTCCGTCACAGAACGTCCGCATGGAGATTGATGTACGAGGCACACGCGCGGACGATGTTCTGCCGCGCGTCGAGCAGTACTTGAGCGACGCGTACCTGTCTGGCATGCCCTTTGTGCGCATCATTCATGGGAAAGGAACCGGCGCGCTGCGCCAAATAATCAGGGATAGCTTGACGTCCAACCCGATGATCGCGTCCTACGAGTCCGCCAACGCGAACGACGGCGGCGAAGGTGCCACCGTGGTGAAGCTGGCAGTGTAAAAGTCCCTCTCGCTCTGGTCCGCATGGGTGCGGGCGGACCAGAGCGAGAGGGAGATCAAACCATGGACTCGTAGTGAGGCTGGCCGTCCTGGCCGGTGACGCGGCGCACGAGCTTGCGCAGCGCCTTTACGTTCTCAGGTCGTAGCTCAAACCCCAACGCGGAGCCGAGCACGAGGCCGCACGCGCTGCCCACCAGCACCCCCATCAGGAAGAACTGGTTCCCACCCAGACGGCTCACCGACTTCACGCTCTCCACGGCGTCTCTGACCCTACGTCCCTAACGTCCCGACTCTCGCCAGCGTTGCACTGCGCTTCCTTCTATCGCCAATCGCACTATTGCATGCGCAGGAGTGTCGATGCCTCGCTCCATAGGCGTTCCAGGCGATAGAACTCGCGCATCTGGGGAGAAAAGAGGTGAACCACCACGCTACCGTAGTCCAACACGACCCACCCAGCTTCTTCCTGCGCCGCCCGCACCTGGTTTAGTGGATCAAAGCCCCACTTCTCGTCCAGTCCGTCTCGAATTCCTCGGCTAATTGCGCGTATTTGACGCTCATTGTCACCGCTGCAAATCACAAAGAAGTCCGCGATGATGGACTGCTTGCGAATGTCCATCAAGAGGATGTCAGCCGCGCCTTTGTCTGAGGCGAGCGTAACGATTTCTTTGGCAACGGCTAACGGCTCCGGTTGGTTGGAGGCGGCCGGTTTCACCGCACGTAGCCGCCGCGCCGCGCTCTTCCGGGCCGGCTCCGCAGGCTGATCTGCGGCCGGCTCCAGGGTCTCCGCAACTGGTAGTGGCTGAGCCATCACTCCTGATCCGAGTATAGCAGCGTCTTTGGACGCCAACCTCACGCCGCGCCGTACAAACCGCGCGCGCGTATATAGCGTTCTACCGGTTCAGGCAGCAGGTAGCGTACAGGCTCGCCCTTTAGCAGGCGCCGACGGAGCTCCGTGGATGAGATGTCCAGTGGAGGCATTGGCCGCAGCATGATCCGCTCAACTCGTTTGCCCAACCGTGCCCGCACATCGTCGGGCACCGCCAGCTCAAACCCTGGACGAGAGACGACCACGATTCGCGCCTGGTCAATCAGTCCTTCCGGGTCGCGCCACTCCAGCAGGTCCGCGAGGGCGTCGATCCCGAGGATCAGGAACAGTTCTGCGCCTGGGTACTGCTCTCCAATCAGCCGCAGCGTGTCAACTGTGTAGGAGGGCGGAGGCCGGTCCACATCGATAGTCGACACTTTGAGCAACGAGTTGCCATCGGCCGCCAGGCGCGCCATCGCCACGCGGTCTTCCACCGGCACCGTCGCGCGCCGCTTAAGCGGCGATTGCCCCGCCGGAACTAACAACACGCGGTCCAGTCTGTAAGCTGCGGCCACAACTTCTGCGGTGAAGAGGTGCGCGTGATGGATTGGATTGAACGAGCCACCCAGAATGCCGAGCCTTAAAGGCATGGAAGTTACTCCAGCACCGTGATCTCGGCCCGCGCCAGATGATCATGGATCGCCCAGGCAACGTCCGGCGCCGTTTTGCGCGCGTCTGGAACCAAGAGCTCGGCACGCAGCGTGACTTTTTCCGCGGTGACCGACTCCACCTGTACGGCGGCCCCCACGTCTTTGCTTTCACCCTCGATTGCGCGGATGACCTTAAGCAGGTCGTCCACCGTTTGCCGGTTGGCGTCACCGGATGGCAGCGTGACGCGCACACGCAGCAGTTGCTTGCCGTAGGCGCTACGGTTGACCAGCGCCTCGGCGAAGAGCATGGCATTTGGGATGATGACGCGCTGGCCTGCCAGCGTGCGCAGCGCCGTTGTGCGAAGCTCGATTGTCTCCACAGTCCCGGAGTACGTCTTGAATTCAATCTGCTCGCCAATGGTAAATGGCCGCTCCACGAGAATGTAGAGCCCCGCTACTAGGTTCTTGAGCACATCCTGAAGCGCCAGACTCACCGCCAGCGCGCCGGCCCCAAGCACCGCCAACAGGGCAGTGAAGTGCACGCCGTAAATGGAAAGCACCCACGCTGCCGCTAGGAGGAGGAAGGTGAACTGGACCAATCGGTCCACAAGTAAGAGCGCGTTGGCGTGCGCCCGCGTACGACCGAGCGCTCGCCGCGCTGCCCGTAGACTGACACGTGCTACCAGCAAGAGAACCAGCAGGGCGAGGAACGCGACAAAGGTCCGGCCGATGAAGACGCCGGCGCGCTCGACGACACTCTCGTTCCAGTAAGCGAGCAGATCGTCCCGCAGCGTATCCACCTGGCGCCGATGGTAACGAACCCGGCCCAGTTGTTCTCGCTATTCAACCATAGATGGAACCGCGATTTCGGTGAGACGCAGCTTGGCAGCAGCCAGCCGGTGCTGGCAGTCACGTGCCAGTGCGATGCCTTGTTCGTAGAGCCCGAGCGCTTGCTCTAGCCCCAACGTGTCGTTCTCTTCGAGCTGCGAAACCATCGCTTCGAGCTTTTCAATCGCTTCTCCGAAGGTAAGATCCGCGGCTGGCACGGGTGCTTGCGACGTCAAGATTTCTTCGTCCTCTTCACTGTACTCGAGATATCCAATGTTGGACGTCCCGCCTGTTGCGAGGTGTCAACCGTGGCGGTGAGCGCGCCATCGGCGAACCGGATGGTCAGGCACTGTCCTTGCGTGGCTTGCGACACGCTGCGGAGCACGTTTCCCGTGCTCTGATCCCGCACCACTGCGTAGCCGCGGCCGAGCACAGCCAGCGGGCTGAGCGCCTGGAGTCGGCCGAGCAGCGCTTCTAGGCACATCTTGGTACGCTGGAAGCGTTCGGAAACCATTCGCTGCAGACGTTGCTCGCGCTCGATCAGGTCATTCTGCGCCTCCCAAAGGTGCGCGCGAACTGACCGCTCAGCACGCGTAACGAGCCCTTCGAGCGCCCGCTGCAGTTCCTGAGCATCGGGTACCAAGAGCTCGCCCGCCACTGAAGGTGTTGGGGCACGCACGTCCGCGACGAAGTCAGCGATGGTGAAGTCGGTTTCGTGGCCGACGGCGCTGACCACCGGTACACCGGCGCCGGCGATGGCAAGCGCCACTGCCTCCTCGTTGTATGCCCACAAGTCTTCAATTGAGCCGCCTCCGCGCGCGACGACGATTACGTCCACCTGCGCGGCATCGAGCGCCCGGATGCTGGCGACGATAGCGCGAACTGCCTCAGCGCCCTGAACCTGGCAAGGTGCTAGGACAATCTCTGCCAGCGGATAGCGCCGTCCGATCACCTGGCGGAGGTCGTGGATCACGGCGCCTTGGGCGGATGTAGCCACGCCGATACGCTGCGGCCAGACGGGCAGTGGGCGCTTGCGCTCCGGCGCAAAGAGGCCGTTCGCCTCCAGTTTGGCCTTCAGCAGCTCAAACTGCTGGTACAACTCGCCGGTGCCTACCGTGCGAAAGTTGGTTACGTAGAGTTGATACGCGCCCTGCGCCTCGTAGATCGAGATGGCGCCATGCACGACGTACTGGCGTCCGTGCACCAGCGGCTCGAGTCCGCGGGCCTTCTGCCTGAAGAGCACGCATCGCATCTGACTTGTGCCGTCGCGCAGAGTGAAGTAGGTATGGCCTGAGTTGTACGTCCTTGGGTCTGACACCTCACCCCGTATCCAGCAGTCCGTCAGCGTCGGGTCATCGTCCAGGAGTGACTTGATGTGCGCCGTCGCCTCGCTCACGCTAAGCACACCCGCCGCCATGGCGGCGATAGACGCGGCAGCGATGCTGCCACCCCCGTTTCCCGCGAGCAGCGACGGCAGGAGGTCGATCACAACGTGATGCTCATGTGGGGCCGGATAATCATACTGACCTACAATGGATCACGATGTGGGATTGGTACAACCGCCCAGGGGGCATCAAAAGTGTCCCTACCTGGAAGGTCGCAATGGTGTTGGTGGCAGCCGGCATCGTCAGCACGGTGGTGATCTGGCTGCTCTATGCGCTGCTCGCGCCGGTGCTCTTCCGGCCGGTGCGCTGACGACGCTTCTCCGTTCTGGGAGCGACTGCGTCGCCGGGAGAGGTCAGGCGGCCGGCCGGCCGATCTTGATTGATTCGAGTTTCAGCCAGCGGTTGCGGAGCGCGATGACCACCGCTTCGGTACGGTCGGTGACCGTCAGCTTGCGCAGGACGGCGGTGAGGTGGTTCTTGACTGTCTGGTCTGAGATGCCGCAGCGCCGGCCGATCTCCTTGTTGGAACAGCCCTCGGCCACCCCGGCAAGGATCTCCATCTCGCGGTCAGAGAGCGGGCACGCCACAGCCGACTCGGGAGACGGGTTGTCCGTATTCATTCCCGCCTGAGCCAGTATGCGCCGGGAGGGGCCGGCGCTCGTTACGTCGCTCAAATGGATGACGCACTCACCAAGAGCGGCGTGACGTACTGCGTCCACTAGCTGGCGTGGAGGCACGGTGCGTGGCCGGCATGCACAGGCGCCCGCTTTGAGCGCGTAAAACAAGTCCTCCTCGGTGATGCGGTCCAGGAGCACCACCAGCCCGGTTTCCGGCAGCCGCTTGCGCAGTGCCGCCGCAAAGACATCCCAGCCACCGCTCAACTCGCCGAGCACCACCACGTTGGGGTTGTGCTGGGTAACGCGATCAAGGGCATCGTCGTCATTTTGCGTGTCATCGACGACTTCGACGTCATCGAGCGCCGCAAGCGTATGCACCGCGCCACGCCGGAACAGCCGCTGATCGTCCACCAGTACGACGCGTGTCGTGCCTTCCGCTGCTTCGGCCGTCGTGCTTTTCGCCATACTGGGGTGAGAACCTAGTGCCAGCCTGTCAGTTCGAGTATAGCAGCGTCTCTACGAAGCGACGGCGGCCAGAACGGGGGGATCAACCCACTTGCCGTGGGCGTGGATGAGCTCGATCAATCGGGCGTTTGCCGCCGATTCGGGCACGCCCTTCTCGACACATTCTTTGCCGACGTAGAGGTTGACCTTGCCCGGCGCGCCGCCGACATAGCCAAAGTCCGCGTCCGCCATCTCGCCGGGGCCATTCACGACGCATCCCATAATGGCGATCTTCACCCCCTTGAGATGACCCGTCTGACGCTGGATGCGCTCGGTAGTGTCCTGGAGGTTGAAGAGCGTACGCCCGCATGAGGGGCACGCCACGTATTCGGTCTTGGAGAGCCGGACTCCCGCACCCTGCAAGATGTTGAACGCCAGACGCGCGCGCGCCTGGTCGTCAAGTTGTTTGGACGCGCCGAGGATTTGGATGGAATCGCCTATACCGTCGCATAAGAGCGAGCCAAGCAGGACCGATGCGCGCAGCACCGCCTCGTTTCGGTCGCCCTGCGGCCATGCCACAAGATGGAGTGGCAGCGAATATCCGCGCTCTTTGAGAAGCGACCCCAGAAGCCGGTAGGTCCGCGCGGCCAATCCAATCTCATGCGCCGAGACGGAGAGCGCCACATCCCGAATTCCAGCCTTCCATGCCCGCTCCACAACGCTGATCACACGCTCGCACGCATGCAAGGCAGCGCGCGCGGTGTCCAGCTCTTCTGCGGCCGGAACCGCCTCTAGCAACAACGGCCGTCGACCGCTGCCCACTAACCGCAGTGCTGCTGCCAACTCGGCATCTCCGGCGCTTGCAGAGAGCGACACCATGTCCGCGGCACGGACTACGCGGTCCAGCCCAGCAAAGCCGGGCGGTACGCATACCACAAGTGGCAGGTGAGTTTCCGCGCCGTCGAAAGCCCCGCGCAACGCTTCCAGCGCTACGACGTCCGCGTCACTCGCGACGAAAAGCGAGAGTGCGTCTGGCCGTGCTTCTATCAGCCCGTCTGCCCCTGCCAGCTGCTGTGCGCGTTTGACTAGCCCCGGCACATCGGCAAGCGCTCCAGGGAACGGGTGGATCACCCGCACTGGCTGTCCCGATCCAATCGCGATCATACCGATGGGCACAACGGTTGCTTCACGCCGCTCAAAAGCAAACGGGTCGCACACGTCTGGGAGAATCGCACGGAGAGGGCTTTCAGAAAGCCGGGCAGACGTCTGATAGGGCCGTGCAAGCGCGAAGGCAACCGGCACCTCAAACTCCGGGTCTTCGGTAAGGGAGATCCGGATGGTATCGCCAATGCCGTCGTCCAGCAGGCTGCCAATCCCGATGGCGCTCTTGATGCGCCCGTCTTCGCCATTCCCGGCTTCGGTGACGCCGAGGTGAAACGGGTAGTCTAGTCCAAGCGCCGTCAGTCTCGCGGCCAGCAGGCGGTACGCCTGAATCATGACCTTGGGATTGGACGCCTTCATCGAGAAAATTAGATCGTGGTAGCCGTAGCGGCCACAGATCAGCGCGAACTCCAGCGCCGACTCAACCATGCCGAGCGGCGTGTCGCCAAACCGATTCATGATCCGGTCCGAGAGCGATCCATGATTGGTGCCGATGCGCATGGATATCCCACGCGCTTTGCACTTCTCCACCAGTGGAGCAAAGCGCTCCGCTATCCGTCCCAGTTCGCCGCTGTACTGCGCGTCAGTGTAATCGCGGATGGCGAAGCGCTTGCTGTCTGCAAAATTGCCCGGGTTGATCCGCACCTTTTCAACATGGTCCGCCGCTTCCAGTGCTGCAGCCGGACTGAAATGGATATCGGCAACCAGTGGCACGCCCACACCTTGAGCACGGAGTACCCTCCGGATCTCTCCAATATTTCGCGCGGCCTCCACCGTGGGTGCGGTGATGCGCACAATCTCGCAACCGGCGTCCACCAGGCGCCGCGTTTGCGCCACGGTAGCGTCAGTGTCCATTGTGTCCGTGGTCGTCATGGACTGGACACGGATAGGGTTGGTACCGCCTACCGCAACATCACCCACCATAACGATGCGCGTAGGACGGCGCGAGTAACGGTAGGGGTCAGAGATGTATTGCACGGGAGGGGGATCTGGAAGCAGCTCTTGTACCGCCAGCGGGATTCGAACCCGCGATCTTCACCTTGAAAGGGTGACGTCCTGGGCCTCTAGACGATGGCGGCCCGACTGTCTGAGTATAACGCCACACTGGCCCGATAGAAGGGCGACAAGGGCGTCGTGTCCGTACCGAGTAAGCCGATAAGCCGCATTCTGTCGAAGGACAATCATCTCTCTTGACCGCCGGTTGCCCGGCGGCTCTTTGCACCCAACCTGGAACTCGGCGAGCAGCGTCATCGTTCCGGCTCGGGCTTGCTCCGGGTAGAGTTTGGCCTTTTCACCCCCAGCACCGGTGCAGCAGTTGCCCGCAACGCCGGCCGGGATTAGTCTCTGTGCCACTGGTCCTCGCCTCACGGCGGACGGGAGTTACCCGCTACCCTGCTCTGCGGAGTGCGGACTTTCCTCGCTCCCGCACGCTAGTTGCCCAGCCTGCGGGTCGCGCGATCGCCTGGCCTACTCGGTGATGCATAGAAAATGTGCTCAACAGAAAATACAAATGGGGCCGCCTTGGCGACCCCATTGAACTTAACTGCTGAAGAGTGGAATGAAAGGCACCTCGCAAGGTCAATGCGTATCAAGATCGTTGCGAGACCACCATTTTGTGAGCTCCATTATCTGCCGAAGCAGATGACGGAGATCGACCTTGGATCGTCTTCTACGCTTTGCGCGGCCGTACCGTACGCATCACGAAGAGGGCGCTCCTAGAAAGGAGGTGATCCAGCCGCACGTTCCCGTACGGCTACCTTGTTACGACTTCACCCCAATCATCGACCCGACTCTCGACCGCTGCCCCCCTTGCGGGTTGGCCCACGGCATTCGAG